>BNJT01002628.1_pt1 | contig 371430 bp, 371 predicted proteins | sample 8540491 | NCBI WGS metagenome assembly BNJT01 (sample SAMD00202455, study PRJDB9452) | human saliva metagenome | host: Homo sapiens | reverse complement strand
TTTAAATCCTATCTAGAAGATCTTATTCTTCTTTTCTCCCGTTCTTAGCCATTCCTAACCCGAGACCTCCTAAGAGAAGGAGCCCAGCTAAGCTAGTGAGGTTGGAGCTCGCTTCTCCTGTTTCAGGAAGCGCGCGAGCTGGACTTGCTTCTTCTCCATGTTCAACTGACGCAGAGTCAGGATGAGGAGCTAAAGTTTGAACCGCTGGCTCTTCTTTCTTTTGAGCAAGAAGTTGTGACGTCGGTTTAGCAGTTTGTGGAGGAAGGACTTTCTCTGGAGATGGAGATACCGGTGTATGGTATTCAGGACGATTTGGAAGAACAGGATTTTCAGCTTCTTCCTTAGTAGACAAACGCAAGACAGTTGCTGTCAAAGCATCTAGTCGAAGTCCTGTTTCTGTCCAAGAGATTCCTTTTGGATCAGTTAGATTGCTAATACCTGCGCGTTCCCCATCCACTAGAACATCTGCCTTTCTAAAGCGTTCGAAGTCCGTTCCTAATGCAAAGTCACGCGCCTTGGTATCGGCATTGACCAAGACTAGATAGACATCTCCATTGCTGGCAGTGATTTGGTAGCCAATCACCTGATCCTCTTCTTCGACTCCATTCTCCCCTGGAACCGTCAAGAGCTTGACGCGGTTCTTCACTTCTTCCATGTTGTCCATGCGGAAGGCGTCTGTTGACTTACGAAGGGCAATCAATCCTTTGGTGAAGGCGCGAGAGCGCGTATTCTCTGGATAGAGGGCTTCATTGGTTGCTTTTTTCCAATCAAAGTGGTTGATGGCATCGCTTGAGTCATAAGAATCGTGGATGAAGTAAGGGTAGTCAAATGGTTTTCCATTTTCATCTACTAATAAATGAGATTTGTTTGGAACCTTGTCTTCGGAAACAGGCGTGCGGTAAGCTGGATCCTTGAATTGCTTAGTCCGACCATACTCTTGACCAGAATGAAGGAAAGGTGTTCCTTGAGCTGTCAGCACGAGCAGGTTTCCTAGACGCAAGCGACGATGAATCTCTGCATTATTGGCTGGGATACTAGGGTCCTTCTTGATAGACTGAGCGATAATATCAAAAAGGGTCAAGTTATCATGGGCCGCAATGTATTGGATGACATCACCTGGGCTATCTGCCTCAAAGTTGGTTGGTTGCGCGATGAGATTCTTGAAGATGGTCGCAATCTTTCGTTTTCCATTGGTGATAAAGGCTGGTTGTCCCTCATTTGGATAACCTGATTTTAGATTGTTTCGAACATCATCTGAGAATACAGCAACGGTGTCCGTTTTCTTCATCCAGGATTGGTCTGCTGGTTGTACAGGACTGTTTTCATCACCTGCATAGGTCACCCAGCCTTCTCCCAACATGATGAGATTTGGATTCAGAGCCCGGGCCGCCTGTAGGCTTCTTCGATAGAGGCTGCATCATGGTCGCCCATCATGTCAAATCGGAAACCGTCCACCTTATAAGTATCCACTAAATACTTAATCGAATCGACCAAGACCCGTTTGGACATGTAGTGGGTTGTTCCCAAACGTCCACCACCAAAGCTTGTCCGAGGCGTACCATCAGCATCCATGAAATGGTAGTAATTTGGCTCGATATCTTCAAAGATGTCCACGTTAGCTGTATGGTTATAAACAACGTCTAGTACCACTCCCATTCCACGCTTGTGAATTTCATTGACCAAATTCTTGAATTCTTCAATTCGTTTTTGAGGATTGCTTGGATCTGTTGAGTACATTCCTGACAAGGCGAAGTAGTTCTGTGGATCATAACCCCAGTTGTAATTGCTGTTGCTTGATGCATACTCTAACAAGCGCTCGCTGTTTTTCAATTCATTAACGTGGTAATAAGATAGAACTGGCAAGAGTTGAACGTGGGTTACACCAAGGTCTTTGAGGTAGTCCAATTTTTCAACAAAGGAAGCAAAGGTCCCAAATTGGCTCTTAAGCTCTGATGCCAAAGCCGGATCAGAAGTGAAGTCGCGGACATGAGCTTCATAGATGATAGCATCTTCTCGCTTCTTAAAGTTTGGAATGGACGCATAGGTTAAGTCACTCGGACCTAATCTACTTGGATCTACAAAGGCTGCTTTTGCTACCTTATGAACCGCATCTGTCTTGGACAATTCACTGTTCCAAGCTGCCAACGATTTGGCATACGGATCAAGAACGGTAAAGGTCTTCCCTTGGCGTTCAATTTCATACTGGTAGAAATAGCCCGTATAATCTTGGATATCCAGTCCTGAATCAGCAGAAAGAGTCTGCTTCCAAGTTCCTCGCTCCCCTTTTTCTAGAGTCACACGGCCAACTAGTTTTTCAGAATCGTTCTTATCATAGATGACAACGGATACCTTGTCCGCACTTGGTGACCAGAGGGTGAGATCAACCTTCTTCCCTCCTTCATGAAGATGAGCTCCGAGCGTTCCATCGTAGCTATAGGCTTCATCCTTGAGGCGCCAGTTCATTTTGGTTGTAAAGCGGTCATTGTCGTATTGAACCGTATAGGATTGATCAACCTGAGAGAAATCTCCTGTATAGGTTACTTTCTTTCCTGCTTCATCTAAAGCAGGTCCGAGATGGTGACAGGATTTCCCTGAGCATCCGTGATCTTGGTCCGCTTGAGCAATTCTTCTTTCTGTGCCCCCGCCAAGGTCGAGAAGCTGGCTTCAATCTTTTCCTTACCGACATGCTGGGCACCTGTCATACGGATATCGTTGACATAATATGGGTTGGTGTAAACAGTCGGATCATCGTCCCGTAAGAAAATCTGGCTATGGTTCTTCAAGTCAGCAAATTTATAATCTTCTTGTCGAATTTTCACATCGTCTCCAGACTTACTCTCATCCAATAATAAGAAACCAAATTCTTTTGCAGCTTCCTTTAAGGGGATATCGATGTAACGACCGTATTTCCCTGTCGCTACAAAATCTGTCCCATCCGGCCAAGCAGCACTGCTCGGATTCTCTACATCTCCCCAATACCAGAGAGATTTTTTATCATAATTTCCATCTGTCCGATAGTAATTGACTCTGACCGTTCCCTCTGCTTGAGGCTGATAAGAATAGACTTTAAATTTGTCATCCAACCAAGCTTCATTCATTTTTGGAGAGAGCAATTCAATGGACTTGTCCCCTGTGATATTGTCCCCTTTAACATTGTTGATGAGGAAGCTAATCTTCTTAGCCTGATCATTTTTTTAAGCTTGACATCTAGATAATAGCCGTAGTCATCCGTCTTTGCATCCTTAAAGGATTGGGCACCTGTCGGCCAGTTTTTCCGAAGGTTTTTTTCAACATCATCCCAGGTCCAGAGCCCCTGAGTTTCCTTTGTTTTTCTTCTGGTAGCTTTTTTTCACGTGAATCCGGATAGTCTGATCAGCAATCGGCTCCTCTGCCTTCTCAGACTGAGGAGAAGCAACCTCTTCAGTGAGGGCGCTTACATTTTCAGGTGCAGTGACACTTTCTTCTGCTACTTTTGGAGTTTCACTTGTCTCAGTGTTCGTAGCTGGTTTCACATCCGATGAAGAAAATGCTTGTTTCATTTGACGGGGCTGTCACCACTTCTGAAGCTGGTGCAGGGGTATTGCCCACCTCATCTGCACTGACCGGACCAGCAAAGGCTGTTAATAAAGCCAAGCTCGTCGCAATCGCCACCGAACCAACGCCATTTTTCAATCGACGAATCGCATAGACGACTTGTTTATCGCCTGACACAGAAGGTTTCTGTTTCATATCTGTCTCCTTAAAATGATTAGTGTTCAACCAGTATAGCATGTAAGAATTATTTATGCAAGCGTTTTCTTAATTTATACTATCTTTTTATATTGTCCTCCCTAGTAAAAAAAACCAGCCCAAATGGACTGGTTTTATTCATAAAATATACTAATTTATGGCTCAACCAAAATCTTGATTTGCGATTTATCTTGCGTTAATTCGATAAAGCCATCTTGAACAATATTTTCCAATTTGATTTTCTTAGTAACCAATTTTTCAGCAGAAAAATAGCCTTGTTCCATCAATTCCAATACTTTAGGGAAGATGTGGCGATAAGCGATAATCCCTTTAAGAGTCTTTTCTTGAATGGCAAATTCATTTGGATTGATGCTTGCTTCATGTTCCCAAATAGAAACAACCATACACTCACCAGCCTTATGAACTGCTGCAAGAGCTTGTCCAAGAACAACAGGAACCCCTGTTACTTCATAAGACACATCCGCTCCACCATCCGTCAAGCGATGGATCGCTTCCACGATTGATTCACCTTCTTCTGGACGAACTACAATGGCACCTAGCTCTTCTGCTTTTGCTTGACGTTCAGGAGACAATTCAACTGCATAGATTTTTGATGCTCCTGCTGCACGAAGGGCTTCCACGATCAAGAGACCGATTGGACCTAAACCAAAGATAACAGCTGTATCCCCTGTTTTCAAAGCAGATTGACGAACTGCATAAACAGCCACAGCAGCAGGTTCTGTAAGTGCTGCTTGCTCATAACTCAAGCTATCTGGAATCACATGGACTAAATCTCCATCTAGGACACAGTATTTAGCAAACCCACCATCTGCCGCAAGACCGACGAAGTTCAAGTTTGGATCAAGGTTGTAGTCACCAATTAAGTTGTGTTTTGCCAAAATTGGTTCAATCGTCACACGATCACCGACTTTAACACGAGTCACATCGCTTCCAACCTCAACAATTTCTCCAGCAAACTCGTGACCGAGGGTAACGGGTGCTTTTTGACCAGAATAAACATGCTCCTCTGTTGGAATAAAGATTGGCCCATCCAAGTATTCATGCAAGTCTGTCCCACAGATTCCTGTGAATTTGACCGCAACCTTTACTTGATGAGGTTGTACTTTAGGGACTTCTACTTCTTCGATACGAACGTCCTTCTTGCCATGCCAGCGAGCAGCTTTCATTGTTTCCATATAATTCTCCTATTTTTCCATGAATTGCAATTCCCTTTCAGGAAACCCGACAACCATATTGTAAACCCTTTCACAAACTTTGTCAAGAAGAAACAGACGGTTAATATCTTAATTATCGGCCCGAGATGACTCTAGTTTCCAACCGACAATCCAGCCCAGAACAAGAAGATAATTTTCAAAAGCTCCAATAGCATTTACTGGCAAATGATAGTTGAGATAAGCAAATAAATGATTGGTCCCAATCCCAAGCCCACCAATGATCAAGGCCAATAAAACCGTACGAAGATAAAACCAATCATATTTGAGATTAACAGCAATGAGAATCACAAGAACTGCCACATTCCAAATCCCAATCTCCCGTTGCCAACCGATAGAAACACCATATCCCGAATGACTTCCCATATAAGATGGAAAGAACAACTGGAAGACAATCGCTCCAGACATGGCGATGATAACCAGGACAAATAAGACTCTTAAAAATTTGTTCATGTAACTCCTCCTAATGCCAGTTGATATGTAATGATCTTTCCTATTCTAACACAATTTTATGGATAGTAAAAACCAACCTCTCGGCTGGTTTTTTTCTCTATTACTCTTCTTTCAACTTCGCCAATTCTTGGGCAAGTAACTTAAGGGCTACTTGTGGGTTGGCTTGGCCTTTAGTTGCTTTCATGAGGAAGCCGGTGAAGGCCTTGTCCGCATTCCGCTTCCCTGACTTGAAGTCAGCTACGGCTGCTTCATTGTCTGCAAAGACTTGGTGGATGATTGGGATCAAGACTTCAGGATCTGAAATCTGTACCAAACCAGCTTTTTCAACGTATTCACGTGCGCCACCACCGTTTCGCCAAGTGAACAAAGACTTTCTTGGCAATCTTAGAAGAAATGGTTCCATCTTCGATGATAGCAATCATTTCGACCAAATTTTCTGGTGTCAATTGGATTTCTTCCAGCGTTTTGCCTTCTGCATTCAAGAATTGTGCCACTTCCCCTTGGAGCCAGTTAGACACTTGTTTGGCATCGCCACCAAGGGCTACGGCTGCTTCAAAGAAGTCAGAAGTGACTTTCGTCGCTGTCAATTGGTTAGCATCATAGTCAGACAAGCCAAGCTCTGCCACGTAGCGAGAACGACGGTCTTTTGGAAACTCTGGCAACTCCGTACGCATTTCCTCGATCCACTCATCTGAGATTTCAAACAATGGTAGGTCTGGTTCTGGGAAGTAACGGTAATCCGCTGCTCCTTCTTTGACACGCATAAGAATCGTGCTCTTGTTAGCTTCATCATAACGACGTGTTTCTTGGCGAATGACACCACCTGAACGCAAGATTTTCGCTTGACGCTCAACTTCGTATTCAAGACCTTTACGGACGTTTGAGAAAGAGTTCAAGTTTTTCAACTCCGTCTTGGTACCAAATTCCTCTTGACCGTATGGGCGAAGGGAAATGTTGGCATCGACCCGCATCGATCCTTCTTCCATCTTGACGTCTGAAATACCTGTGTATTGGATGACTTCTTTCAAAGCTGTCAAATAAGCGTAGGCTTCTTCTGGAGAACGCATATCTGCTTCAGAAACGATTTCGATCAATGGCACCCCTTGACGGTTAAGGTCTACATAAGAGAAGCCGTCTGTTCCGTGGGTGTTCTTACCGGCATCTTCTTCCAAGTGGGCCCGTTCAATCCCGATTTTCTTAGTTGAGCCGTCTTCTAATTGTACTTCAATCCAACCGTTATAACCGATCGGCTCGTCAAATTGCGAAATTTGGTAGGCCTTTGGATTATCAGGGTAGAAGTAGTTCTTACGGTCAAAGTGCATATGCTGATGGATATCCATATTCAGCGCCAAAGCAGCCTTGATACCAGCATCCACAACACCCTTGTTCAAGACAGGAAGCACCCCTGGGAAAGACCAGTCGATCACATTGGTATTGGCATTTTGCTCGTTCCCAAAGTGGGCAGAGGTTGGTGAGAAAATTTTTGAGTTTGTATTCAATTCAACGTGGACTTCAAGTCCGATGACTGTTTCAAAGTTCATTAATTGTCACCTCCGAAAATAAGGGGTTGTTGCTTGTGGTAATCCGTCGTTGCTTCAAAGGCAGCTGCAGCTTGGTAGATGGTTTCTTCAGAATACTTAGGACCGATCAACTGCAAACCAACTGGAAGACCTTGAGCAAAACCTGCAGGAATCGAAATCCCTGGGAGACCTGCCAAGTTGACTGGAATAGTCAAGAGGTCCGCCAAGTACATGGCAACCGGGTCATGGTTGAGCGAATCCAAATCAAAGGCTACACTTGGAGCTGTTGGACCAAGGATAAGGTCGTAATCCGCAAAGACTTTCGAAGTCTTGGATAATAAGGGTACGGACTTGACCAGCTTTCTTGTAGTAAGCATCGTAGTAACCAGATGACAAACTAAAGGTACCAAGCATGATCCGGCGTTTGACCTCATCACCAAAGCCTTGACTACGAGTGTTCACGTAGATATCATCCAAGTTTTTAGCATCTTCCGCACGGAAACCATAGCGAATCCCATCGAAACGTTGCAAGTTTGAAGAAGCTTCAGATGAAGCGATGATGTAGTAAACGGCAACCCCATATTTAGAGTGTGGAAGGCTAACTTCTTCGACAGTTGCTCCCAATTTTTCAAAGTGTTTGGCCGCATTAAGGATAGTTTCTTTGACTTCTGGGTCGATCCCTTCACCGAGGTATTCCTTTGGAAGGGCAATCTTCATGCCTTTGATGTCTTGACCAATCTTAGAAGTAAAGTCTGCTACGCGCACTGGCGCTGAAGTTGAATCCTTAGCATCTTCACTGGCAATGACATTGAGCAAGAGGGCATTTTCCTTGACCGTTGGTGCAAATGGTCCAATTTGGTCGAGTGAGCTACCAAAGGCAATGAGACCAAAACGGGAAACCGTTCCATAAGTTGGTTTGAGACCAACAATCCCGTTGAAGGCAGCCGGTTGACGGATAGAACCACCTGTATCTGAACCAAGGGACAAACGGACTTGCCCTGAAGCGACAGAAGCTGCTGAACCACTAGAAGATCCACCAGGCACCTTGCTGTGGTCCCAAGCATTCTTGGTTGGTCCATAGTAAGAAGTTTCTCCAGATCCACCCATGGCAAATTCATCCATGTTGGTCTTCCCGATGACAATCATATCTTTGGCTTTGGCATTGGCAACAGCTGTCGCATCAAAGATTGGCTCGTAGTTGTAGAGCATTTTTGATGCCGCAGTAGTCAAGATGCCATCTGTTGAGATATTGTCTTTGACAGCGAGTGGAATCCCTGACAGGAGGTTGTCTGCATCGATTCCTTTTTCATCAATGGCCTTGGCTTGCGCAAGGGCAGCTTCTTCGGCCACCGTTACAAAGGCATTGACTGCTTCTTCACGCGCCTTGATATCATCAAGCGTCGCTTGTGTCAATTCCGTTGCTGAAATTTCCTTAGAGATAAGGAGGTCGTGCAACTCTTCAATGGTTTTATGGTTGAATGACATTAGGCATCTCCTCCATCTTCTAGGATAGCTGGTACCTTGATGTAGTAATTATCTTTTTCAGGTACATTTTTAAACAAGCGGTCACGGTTTGTCCCTTTTTCAGCAACATCCGGACGCAATACGGTCTTACGATCCGCCATAGTCGTTGTTGGGGCAACGCCGGTTGTGTCCACTTCTTCCAACAATTCCACCATGTCGACAATCTTAGACAAGGTTGTCGCAAACTCAGCTGTCTCTTCTGGAGAGAATTTCAATTTTGAAAGATTGGCAACGTGGGTTACCTCTTCTTGCGTAATTTTCATCTTGCTTCCTTTCGTGAAATGATGATTTTTCAATACCCTCTATTTTACCATATTTTTAGTATTTATGCGGTAGTTTGGCAAGAAAATAGAGTCCGAGGAAGGCTAGGCATTAGGCCATTCTCCTCGAACTCTAATCTTACAATTCTTCTAATTGTTCATTCACCACTTTTGCTCCCAAAACATGTTTGAAATGATTTAAAGCAAACTGGTGATTTTCAGGAGTGAGCGACGCCACTGCAGGCGCGACTACTTCGATCTGATAGCCCAGATTATAGGCATCTACTGCTGTATGAAGGACACAAATGTCCGTTAAGACTCCCGTCAAAATAACCGTATCTACGCCACGTTCTCGGAGGCGGATATCCAAGTCAGTTCCTGAAAAAGCAGAATAATGACGCTTGTCCATCCAAAAAACACGCGGATCCGCTTTGTGCTCCCGATAAAAATCAGCTAAGGGACCATACAAATCCCGTCCACTAGTCCCAATGATATTATGAGGTGGGAAGAGCTTGCTTTCTGGATGAAAGGGATCGTCTACTTCATGAGCATCAATCGCAAAAAAGACATAGGCCCCTTGGTCAAAGGCTAGCTGGGTCACCTGGGCAATGCTCTCAGAAATAGCTTGTGCAGGAGCTCCTGCCGTTAGCTTACCTTCATCCGCTACAAAATCAACGGTGTAGTCAATCGAAATTAACGCTTTAGTCATTAGTAGTCTCTTTTCTTTATTTCTTCAAAAATATCTGGGATCAAGACTTTGAGGTAGGTTCCCTTCATCCCAAGAGAGCGGCTTTCAATAATACCGGCTGACTCCAGTTTCCGCAGTGCATTGACAATCACAGAGCGGGTAATACCAATCCGATCCGCAATCACGGAAGCAGTTAACTGCCCTTCATTTCCCTTCAATTCACTAAGGATAGCGGAAACTGCCCGCAATTCTGAATAGGACAAGGTATTGACAGCCATATTGACCGCAGTCCGGCGACGAATATTTTTCTCATCTTCCTCTCGTTGGAAGTTCAACATTTGAATTCCAACTACGGTACTAGCAATCTCAACCAAAATCAAATCATCATCCGCAAATTCCTTATCATTGCGCCAAATAATCAAAGACCCCAAACGAATCCCAGATACATGGATGGGAGCAATCGTTGTCAACCCATCAGGAAAATCAGACTTTGTCTCTACTGGAAAGATACTTAAATCGTGATCTACATCTAAATTCGCCTCTGTATCATAGACTAAACTGGCCGCTTTCGCATAATCTTCAGGTAATTTTTATTGTCAAAAAAAGCCTCAACCCGGTCATTATTGGTTTTGTAGCGCATGAAATAACCTAGAAGAGTTCCCTTGCTATTAATAATACAAGCGTTACAATGAATGATATCAGCCAGTTGACGGGCAATTGCATTATAAGGCATTTCATCTTGCAACTGTTCTTCAGAACGCTTCAAGATAGATGTAATTTTTCTCGTTTTTTCTAATAATTTAGCCATAATAAACCTCGCATATAGTCAGCTAAAGTATATCATATAAGTGAGGGAATTTCAATCAAATTATCTGAAAATTATTTATTTTTTCTACAATTCTATTCAATTCAGAAAAATTAGCCTTATGTAACAAAATATTCGCTGGATTCATTCAAAAAAAAGAAACCGCCTATTAGCGATTTCTCTTACACTTATCGTTTGTATTGTTTTAAGAAACGAGTCATCTTCTCTTGAATTTGAGCCAATTCTTCTACTCGAGGAAGGTAAACAATCCGGAAATGATCCGGCTCTTTCCAGTTGAATCCACGTCCGTGAACCAAGAGAACCTTTTCTTGTTTTAAGAAATTCAAGACAAACTGCTCATCATCATCCACTCGGTACATTTCACGATCAATCTTAGGGAAGATATAGAGACCAGCTTTTGGTTTGACAGCTGAGAGTCCTGGAATATCATTGATAGCCTTGTAGATAAAGTTCCGTTGCTCGTAGATTCGACCGCCTGGAAGCAAGAGTTCGTCCACTGACTGGTAGCCTCCCAAAGAAGTCTGGACCACTTGTTGGGCCAAGACGTTTGAACACAGACGCATATTGGAGAGCATATTCAAACCTTCGATATAGCCCTTCACGTGGTGTTTGGGTCCAGACAAGACCATCCAGCCCACACGGAAGCCCGCTATGCGGTGTGATTTGGACAAACCGTTCATGCTGACACAGAACAAATCTGGCGCGAGACTAGCAATGGCTGTGTGTTTGGCACCATCCATGACCAAGCGATCATAAATTTCATCTGCAAAGATAATCAAACCATGTTGACGAGCAATTTCGACAATTTCCAACAAAATCTCATCTGGATAGAGAGCTCCGGTCGGGTTATTTGGGTTAATCACGACGATAGCCTTGGTGTTTGAAGTGATTTTCGACTTGATATCATCAATATCAGGATACCACTCAGCCTCTTCATCACAGACATAGTGTACTGCATTTCCACCTGCTAGGCTGACCGCTGCTGTCCAAAGAGGATAGTCTGGCATTGGCACAAGTACTTCATCGCCATTATCCAGCAAGCCTTGCATGGACATCACGATCAACTCACTGACACCATTTCCGATATAGATATCATCAATCTCAACATTCGGGATCTTTTTCAATTGGCTATACTGCATAATAGCCTTACGGGCAGAAAAAATTCCTTTTGAATCCGAATACCCTTCACTATCCCGAGCATTCATAATCAAATCATGAATGACTTCGTCGGGAGCCGTGAACCCAAATTCAGCCGGATTTCCTGTATTTAAGCGAAGGATTTTCTCCCCGTTGGCCCGCATGCGCATCGCTTCTTCTAAGACTGGACCACGAATATCGTAAGCAACGTGTTCTAGCTTGACGGACTTATTGTATTCTTTCATGATTTTTTCCTCACTTTATCAAACTGCTTCCATTATACCACTAGTTAATCTGGAGTACAACTGAGCAACCTCTTTCATTCTCAATGAAATCCTATAGATATCTGATTTGACCTTTACTTTCTATGGTAAAAGGTTTAAAATATAATTATAGGTAACATAAATGGGTTCTTCCATTTTTTTCACGTTTTCAAGCATTAAAGGAGGACGGAACATGTCTCAAAAATACGAAAACATCATGGTTGCAGTTGATGGATCTCGCGAAGCTGAACTCGCTTTTGAGAAAGGGGTCAATGTTGCGTTGCGAAACGGATCAAAGCTTACTCTCGCTCATGTCGTTGATACACGCGCCTTACAAAGTGTCTCTAGTTTTGATGCCGAGGTGTATGAAGGATTCCAAACAGAAGCTAATGAACTATTAGAAGGGTATATCAAACGTGCAAAAGAAGCCGGAGTCCAAAACATTGCTTCGGTGATTGAAATGGGGAATCCAAAAGTCCTCTTAGCGACTGATATACCAGAAGAAGAAGGAGTTGATCTCATCATGGTTGGGGCAACTGGTCTCAATGCTTTTGAACGTTTACTAGTCGGATCTTCATCTGAATACATCCTCCGCCATGCCAAAGTCGATTTGTTAGTGGTTCGTGAGACAGAAAAGACCTTATAAACTTTATAAAAACCAAAAGGTGTGAAGGAAAACGAATTTCCTCACACCTTTTTATTTTCTTCCGATTCTGCTGTTTTTTCAGAGCAGTGTTTTTGATAAGCTTTGATTTGCCGTTCCAACTCTTTTTGAATGGCTGGCTCAGGTGCATACTTTTCTTCCCAGTCGTTCGGTTTTAAAATTTTATGCGTGACTTCATCAAAGTGAGCCTTTCCATCTGGGAAAATCTTCCCCATGTTTGCGCGGTGTACAATCTCAAAGACTTCTTCCGGATCGACCCCCATTAGAACAAAACTACCATAAGTCAGATACAAGTTATCAATCAAAGCATCGACCTGCCCCACAATGGAGATCTCAGCTGGATGCTTGCTACGAACTTTATTGGCTGCCTCATCTAGGGCTTGATGCAAGCTTTCGATTGAACGATCAAAGGTTGTTTCATCCTTACTCGTCGCTCGAATAAATTCAACCAATTCCTCCTGCTTAAACATGGTTCGGTAAAGAGCCTCTTGATTGTCCCAGGCCTTTGGTTCTTCCTGAGTTTGACCATCCATGAGTTGATGGAAGGCTTTGACCTTATTAAAGTGATCGTCACGACTAACAAAAAGTGACTGATCCGTGATAATGCCAAAATGTTCCAGCGCTTTTTGGATCCCGTCTTTGGTATTACTGGTCGTCGTATGCTGAGCTACTTCTTTGACCCTGCTGGTTCCATTGCCCATCGCAATCGACAAGCCAACACCCGAGAGCATTTCTAAGTCATTATCCGAGTCTCCAAAGGCCATCACCTGGTCCATCGAAAAGCCAAACTCCTCTCCTACAATCCGAATCCCTTCCATTTTTGAGTTATCTGGATTGATGACATCCGCCGCGAAGGGACTGGAACGCGTAAATTTTAATTCAGGAAAAGCTTGCTCAACTTTTTGAGTGTCTTTAGGACTAGCTAATAAGAGAACCTGATAAACCGGTCCTTGGGCAATTTGTTGCAGTTGCTTTTGATCCTGAGGGACAGCCTTGCTAACCACCTTGTTGAAGCCCTGACTAACTGCCTTCGAAAAGCCTTTTGGTACAAACCGTGCAGACCATAGAGAAATCGGACTCAGACCAAAACTCATAATGCGAGAGCCTTCAACTCCATCTTCTGTTCCTAAGGCGATCTCAATGCGATGTTTTTTTGCGTAGTCAATCAAGTCATGCAGATTCTTCTTATCAATTGGAGAAGCAGATAAGACCTTGTCCTTGGTAAAAATATACTGACCATTATAGGTGACCGCAAAATCAAAGTCATAGCGCTCGATAAAAAGGACGGACAAAGAAGGGTCCTCGCCCTGTTGCCAAACCAACAAAAATTCCTTGTTCCTTTAAGGCGCGAATGGCTTTTTCAGTTGACTTCAAGACCATTCGACTATCATTGACCAAGGTTCCGTCAATGTCAAAAAAGACCGCTTTTATTTCCATGATGACTGCTTTCTTTCCGTTTTATGATACAATAAATTATAACACACATTCCAAGGAGACACACATGATTAAGAAAATTTTGGCCCTTCATACAGGAGGGACCATCTCCATGCAGGCGGATGACTCTGGAGCTGTCGTGACCAATTCATCCAACCCCATGAACCATATTGATCTGTCACTGGCAGGGGTTGAGCTTACTTCAGAAGATTTTTTAAATTTACCCAGCCCTCATGTAACTCCTCAGCACATGTTACAACTCTATCATAAGATTCAGAAAGAGGCTTCCCAGTATGATGGGATTGTCATTACCCATGGTACCGATACTCTTGAAGAAACAGCCTACTTCTTAGATACCATGGACTTGCCAACTATTTCAGTAGTCTTGACAGGAGCCATGAGAAGCTCCAATGAATTAGGAAGCGACGGCGTCTATAACTATCTGACCGCCATCCGAGTAGCAAAGAGATCCCAAATCACAAGACAAGGGTGTCTTGGTCGTGATGAATGATGAAGTCCATGCGACCCAAGTACGTGACCAAAACACATACCACCAATGTCAGCACCTTCCAGACCCCCCACACATGGCCCTCTAGGGCTTAGTCATGAAAAAAAGAAGTTCTTTTCTTCAAAAACAGCTGAACCCCGTGTGCGTTTTGATTTGCAAGAAATCAAGGGAGTTGTCCCCATCATTTCAGCCTATGCTGGCATGAAAACAGAAGTCCTTGACCTACTAGATGTCCAACAAATGGATGGTTTGATCATTGAAGCCTTTGGTGCAGGAAATCTTCCTAAGGAAGTAGCTGAGAAACTCTTTGAATTTCAAGAGGCTGGCCTTCCTATTGCCTTGGTGTCCCGTTGCTTCAATGGAATTGCGGAACCTGTCTATGCTTACGATGGAGGCGGAGTCAAACTTCACGAGCACGGCATCTTCTTTGTCAAAGAGCTCAATGCAGCTAAGGCCCGGCTGAAGCTCCTGATTGCTCTCAATGCCGGATTAAAAGGCGATGAATTAAAAGACTATATAGAAGGTTAAAATAACAATAGAAGGTGTGATGGTGGATACATCCGCATTTTGTATTTAAAAATAGCTCTGATGGACTGAGATAATGATTGACAAGATGAATTTCAACATGGTTCGCATAGCTAGGACCTCTTTTCTATTTTTTACGATTATAGGTCCATAAACTTAAAATAAGATAAAAAGAGAGTGGGACAGAAATCGGTAATTCGTTAGAATTCGATTTCGTCGTCCCACCTCCGCACAGTTGAGTAGGGCTGTAAAAGCTGATAAAATCAGCGTAGTAGAGCCCACTCAACCACTGCGTCTTGCTCGACAATCCAAAGACAATTGAGAGGCTAGGACTTTTGTCCCAGCCTCTTTCTTATCCCTTCTTAATCCAGGTGTTCTTTCTGCTCCAAATGTAGAGACAGACAGTGCCAATCTGGATGCTCTCGCCAATTAGGAGTCGTGACCACCTGAACAGCTACCTTTCGTGCTTCCTCTAAGATTGGATAATCTTCAATGAGGTTGGCCACTTGAAATTCTGGTATGCCTGATTGGCGCGTTCCAAAGATTTCCCCAGAACCTCGTAGCTTGAGGTCTTCTTCTGCCAAGACAAACCCATTGGTGGTTTCGGTCATGATTTTCATCCGACGCTTGCCTGATTCTGTTTTGGGATTGGCAACTAATACTGCGTAAGACTGCTTATCACCACGCCCTACCCGACCTCTCAACTGGTGCAATTGGCTCAAACCAAAGCGGTCTGCATCCATGATAATCATGACGGTAGCATTGGGAACATTGACGCCGACCTCGATTACAGTTGTAGAAACTAGTAAGTCAATTCCTCCCTGCTTAAAGGCCTGCATAATGGCCTCTTTTTCTTCCCCCTTCATCTTACCATGAAGGAGAGCAATACGGGCTCGGTCTCCAAAATAAGCAATCAATTCTTCCTCTAGAGCAATAGCATTTTTGAGGTCCAAGGCTTCAGATTCTTCAATCAAGGGAGAAATGATGTAGGCTTGGGAGCCTTTTTGAATTTCTTTGACTAGCCAATCCAAGACTAAATTTAACTGTTGATGCTTGACCCAGCGGGTGATAATCTCTTTTCGACCTGCTGGCATTTGGTCGATAATCGAAACATCCATATCTCCAAAAGCAGTGATTGCCAGGGTCCGAGGGATTGGGGTCGCTGTCATCATCAAGACATCCGGATTTTGGCCCTTTTCACGCAGGATCCGTCTTTGGGCCACGCCGAAACGGTGCTGCTCATCAATAATGACCAAGCCGAGATCATGAAAATGAACTCCCTCCTGAATCAAGGCATGGGTTCCTACAATAAGGTCCACTTGTCCTGTCTGAATCAATTCCAAACGTTCTCTTCTCTCCGCAGCTTTTAAACTGCCTATCAAAAGAAGGATTTTGAGACTAGGAAAGAGAGAGGTCAAACTTTGTAAATGTTGCTCGGCTAGGATTTCAGTCGGGACCATCAAGGCCGCTTGCTTGCCAGCTGTCACAGCAGCATACATGGCCAACCCAGCAACGACCGTTTTCCCGCTTCCGACATCCCCTTGCAAGAGGCGATTCATGTGGTGAGGAGAGCGCATATCTGCTAGAATTTCGTTCAGACTTCGCTCCTGGGCTTCTGTCAACGTAAATGGAAGTTTAGCTTGAAGATCTTTTAGCTTCTTCTTATCCCAATCCAGGACGATTCCCTGTCCGATGGAACGATTTTCTTCCTTCAAGACCTGCAGTTGCAATTGGAAAAAGAGCAGTTCTTCAAATTTTACTCGTCTCAGGGCCTGCTTGTATTCCTCAAGATCCTTGGGAAAATGCATGGCCCTGACTGCTTGTCTGCGAGAAAGCAAGTGGTACTTATCCATTAAAATCTGGGGTAAATTTTCTTCCAATAGTTGGTCCAAGCCAGCTTCAAAAGCCGTTTTGATGACCTTTACTAGAGCAGACTGGCTCACCCCCTGAGACAAGCGGTAGACCGGTTGGAGGTCATCTTCGACTTGGGCTAACAGCTTCATCCCTGTCAAGGCTCCCTTGGCCTTATCCCATTTACCAAAGACAGCCACTGTTTGTCCTAGTTCAATCTTGTCCGCTAGATAAGGCTGGTTAAAGAAACTAACTGCTAGGACCAGCTCCCCTTGTTTAATGGTAAAGCGAAGACGGTTACGCTTGTAACCATAATACTGGACATTGGCTGGGGTGGCAACAATTCCAGAAACAACTGCTTTTTCTCCATCTTCCAGATCTAAAACATTTTTTGATTTAAAATCTTCATACCGAAATGGGAAGTAGAGCAAGAGGTCCTCAACCGTTTCGATTCCCAATTTCTTGTATTTTTCTGCTGATTTCGGTCCAATTCCTGACAGGACAGAAAGTGGTTGGTGTAAGTTCATTCTTTCCTCCTAGATAAGAAAGGAGGCTGGGACCTCCGTCATCAACCTCTTTCATCTCGAACTTTTTATAAAAGGAAGCTGGGAAAAGACAAACAACTTACTTCCCACTGTCTTCCTTTGTTGGACGATAAACTCTTGGTACACGATCGCTCAGGACACAAACAACCTCATAGTTGATCGTGCCTCGATAGACTGCTACATCCGTTGTCGTTATAGCTAGATCACCATCCCTTCCGATCAATACTACCTTAGTCCCAATCGGGTAGGCCTTCGGTAGGCGAATGGTGATTTGGTCCATGGATACGCGACCGACAATTGGACAGAATTGCCCATCAACAAGAACATGAAAAACCTTGCATATCTCTGGTCCAGCCATCTGCATAGCCAATTGGAATGGTCCCAATCCACTCTTCCTCGCTAGTCTGATAGGTCGCTCCATAACCAACTGTCTGACCCACTTCTAGTGGTTTGATATGGACCAATTCTGTTTCCAGACTCAAAGCAGGACGGATGCTATAGGGAAGCTCTAACTCTCTTCCACTTGGATTGAGGCCATACATGACATCGCCCAGTCGGACAGCATTAAAAAAATAGTATCAGCATGCCATAAAGTCGTTGCTGAATTGCTGGCATGAACGATTTTTCGGAGTATAGGGCAAGCACTCCAATAAGTTCTTAAATCGTTGCAATTGGCCTTGGAAATGACGGTCATCTTTCTCATCAGCTGTAGCAAAATGAGTAAAGATCCCTTCCACTTCTGCTCCATGATCTCTTAATAAGATCATAGCTTCCTGCAAGTCTTCTGCAGAACGAAAACCAATTCGTCCCATTCCTGAATCCACTTTAATATGAACCTTCAACCCAGTCAAATCAGACTTTTCAGCCAACAATGCTTTCAACCACTCGAGACTAGCCACTGTATAACGAATATCCTCTTTGATGGCGATTGCAACGTGTTCTACTGGTGCAACTCCCAAAAATTAAAAATCGGTTTTTTTCACCTGCTACTTGGCGAACTTCCCAGGCTTCATCTAAGTTGGAGACACAAAAAGCATCTACTAGTGGCAATAAGCGTTCTACCACTGGCACAACCCCATGGCCGTATGCATTTGCCTTGACAACTGCAAAGGTCAAGGTCTCTTTCGGAATATGGGCTTGTATTTGTTGAACATTATAGGCAATAGCCTCTACATCCACATATGCTCGCGTTGGTCTATGTATACTAGCTTTCATTTCTTTCCTCCAAAATGACACTGGTCGAAACTAAATCGCCTGAGTGACTAATCGATACCCAAATCTTTCCACTAAAAGGAGCTTTTGAAAAATAGGGAGCTCCTTTTTGATTGGTTAGAATTTCCAGATCCTGAAATCCTACTGGACCAATTCCTGTTCCCCAAGCCTTGGAAAAGGCTTCTTTGGCAGACCATCGACCTGCCAGGTATTCCATTTTCCGTTTCCCAGATAATTGGTCGAACCGTTCTCGCTCCGTCTCTGTCAATACCTTGGAAGCAAATCTCGGATGTCTCTGGTAGGCTTGTTCAATGGATTGGATCGATTCGATATCTATCCCATGTCCAACAATCATATCTTTTCCTCTTTAATGATTCTCTATCAGCAACTCTATTTAAGAAGGAAAGGGCTGAGAATATTTTCTCCAGCCCTCTCCTCTTATTCAGCTACATACTGATAAATTTCTCGTACTAAGCTTTCTGTCTTTTCCCAACCCAAGCATGGGTCTGTGATCGATTGACCAAATACTTCTGGTTGATCTTGACGACCGTCCTCTAGATAAGATTCAATCATAAATCCACGGACTACATCATGGATAATTGGATTCCAGCTACGATTTGTAAGGGTTTCTCTGACAATGCGAATCTGCTCAGCAAATTTTTTCCCAGAATTATCATGATTGGTATCAACCAGGATAAATGGATGTTGCAAGCCCAAGGCTTGGTAGCGATGCGCAGCTTCTAGTAGATCTTCATAGTGGTAGTTCGGAATATTTTTCCCATTCGCGTCTAAGGCTCCACGCAGAATAGCATGTCCGAATGGATTTCCACTTGTCTCCACAGAACGACCGTTATAGAAGAAATGGTGCCCATGTTGTGCAAAAGATAAATTGCATTAAACATGACCGACAGATTTCCAGACGTTGGATTTTTCAATCCAGTTGGGACTGAGATGCCACTTGCTACAAATCGATGGCCTTGATCTTCCACAGAACGTGCCCCAATGGCAACATAAGAAAGGAGATCCTCAACAAATGGGTAGGTCTCTGGATACAACAGTTCATCTGCTGTTGTCAAACCAGTCTCGGTAATCACTCGATGATGCAGGCGACGAACTGCCTTTAAGCCAGCTACAAAACTTGGTTCTGAAGCAGTATCCGGTTGATGCATCAAGCCTTTATAGCCATCTCCATTGGTCCGAGGTTTGGCAGTGTAGACCCGCATCACAATGAAGACCCGATCTTTAACTTCTTCTTGAAGGGCTGCAAGGCGACGAGCATATTCCATCACTGCTTCCTCATTATCTGATGAACATGGTCCCATCACAAGCAAAATCCGCTTGTCTTCTCCCTTTAAAATAGAGGCTAATTCACGGTCACGCGCTTCTTTGCGAGCCAGATGTTCACCTTCTAAGCGATAAAGAGAAGTTACTGCTGTTTCATCAATGATTGGGCTAGTAGCTGTAAAAGACATAGGCTGATCCTTTCATACGATTAGAGTTTTTTACCGTGGCAGTTTTTAAATTTCTTACCAGATCCACATGGACAGATGTCATTGCGTTTGATTTGACTCAAGTCGAGATCTTCTGGTAAATCAGTTTTTTGAGCGGCAATATTACGAGTCGCTGTCGTTGAAATACTGTGTTCTGTACGTGGACGCTCTTGTTCGTGGATTTGAGCTTTCATCATCAAACGAGTCACATCAAACTCGATGGAGCCAATCATATCGTTGAACATACGGAATCCTTCTGATTGGTATTCAACCACAGGATTGTTTTGTGCATAACCACGGAGACCAACAGCATTGCGCAATTGATCCAAGGCATCGATGTGATCAGTCCATTTGCTATCCACAACACGAAGAATCAAGACCTTTTGGAATTCTCTGACTGCTTCTTCATCGCGTAATTTCGCTACTTGGTTTTCATAAACCTCTTCAGCACGTTTAAACAAGTAATCAATCACTTCTTTATCAGATTTGCCTTCAATATCGCTCTCTGAAATCGTATCTTCAGGGACCAAATTGTATTTGGCAAAGTTCAAGATAGCTTCGATTCGCTCTTCCTTGCTTGAGTGGCTTGCTCCTTCAACGATCCGTTTAATCGTTCGCTTGATCATGGCCTTGATTTCTGGCGCCAAGTCACGATCCGCAGTAATCACATCATAGCGTTGAGAGTAGATAATCTCACGTTGTTCCCGCATGACATCGTCATACTGAAGGACTTGCTTACGAGTGTCATAGTTGTTCCCTTCCACTCGTTTTTGAGCTGCTTCGACTTGGCGTGTAAACATGTTAGATCTGATGACAGATTCTTCTTCGCTTAGTTTGAAGCGGTCTAGCAAGGCTTTGATACGCTCTGAACCGAAACGACGCATCAACTCATCTTCAAGAGAAAGGTAGAATTGAGATTCACCTGGGTCCCCTTGACGTCCAGAACGTCCTCGCAACTGGTTATCAATACGACGACTTTCATGACGCTCTGTACCAATCACACAAAGTCCACCGAGTTCACGAACCCCTTCACCGAGCTTGATATCGGTACCACGTCCGGCCATGTTGGTCGCGATGGTAACGGCACCACGTTGACCAGCGTTCATGATGATTTGCGCTTCTTTGTAGTGGTTTTTCGCATTCAAGACTTCGTGAGGAACGCCCGCTTCAACCAAGAGACTAGATAGGTAGTCACTGGTTTCAACGGCAACGGTACCCACCAAGACTGGTTGGCCTTTTTCATAGCGAGCTTTACATCTTCTACTACAGCTTTAAACTTCGATTTCAAGCTTGGATAGAGAAGGTCTGGATGATCGATACGAGCGATCGGACGGTTAGTTGGAATTGGAATAACGCGAATGTTGTAGATTTCACGGAATTCTTCTTCTTCTGTTTTACCAGTACCTGTCATCCCTGAAAGTTTCTTGTACATCCGGAACAAGTTTTGGTAAGTAATAGAAGCGGATGTTTTGGTTTCTTCTTGTACTGGTACACCTTCTTTAGCCTCAATCGCTTGGTGCAAGCCGTCTGAATAACGACGACCTTCCATGGTACGACCTGTAAATTGGTCGACGATCAAGATTTCTTGATCCTCACTGACCACATAGTCGATATCCAAAATCATGATGTAGTTGGCACGGAGGGCATTGTCAATGTAGTGTGTCAAAGCAACATTTTCAATGTCATACAAGTTTTCAAGCTTAAAGTAGCTTTCAGCCTTATCAATCCCAGAATCTGACAAACCAATGGTTTTTGAAGGGACATCAATAATGTAGTCGTCTTCTTCCAAAGATTTCACAAAGGCATCCGCCATGTGATAAAGTTGGCTAGTTTCTGTAGAAGTCTGACCTGAGACAATCAGTGGCGTACGGGCTTCATCGATTAAGATGGAGTCTACCTCATCGACCAAGGCGTAGTTTAAAGGACGTTGTACCATGTTTTCAGCACGAACAACCATGTTATCACGCAAGTAGTCGAAACCGATTTCCGCGTTGGTTGAATAGGTGATATCACAAGCGTAAGCTTCTTGTTTTTCAGACGGTGATTTCGCAGCCAAGTTGATCCCAACTGAAAGACCTAGCCATGAGTACAATTCCCCCATCTCTGTCGCGTCACGTTCTGTCAGGTATTCGTTGACAGTGACAACGTGAACTCCTTTACCAGATAGGGCATTCAAATACACCGGCATGGTCGCAGTCAAGGTTTTCCCTTCCCCTGTACGCATTTCCGGAACGTCACCATGGTGAAGAACAATCCCACCCATGACCTGTACTTTATAAGGGAACAAGCCCAAGACACGCTTGGCACCTTCACGAACTACCGCAAAAGCTTCATAGAGGAGGTCATCCAATGATTCGCCATCTTGGTAGCGTTGCTTGAACTCTTCTGTTTTCGCTTTCAGTTCATCATCTGACAAGGCAGCCATTTGATCTTCGTATGAGAAGACCTTGTCTGCCATCTTTTCCAATCGTCTTAATTCACCTTTATCATTTTCGATAATTGTTTTTAATAAATTAGCCATTAGTTTCCTTACTTTTCAAATTTCTTAAATTTTAAACGTTCTTTTTATTATAGCATACTGTAGCTTATCCATCAAGAAATTCCATTGATTAGAAATTGGTTTCCCCCTCTTTTTCCCTTATCAATTTCACCTTCCAACCATCCATTAGAAAATTCCTAAAAACAACAAAAGGTTGAGTACTTGATGACTCAACCTCCTTTCTCCATTTATGGATGACTGACAATTAATTCCATCTCTTCTCCTGACAAGGTCCAAGTCTGGATATCACTCGTTAAGATAAAGTGGTCTCCTTTTCCAATCGGATAATCTACCCCATCTACCTGAAGACTTCCTTGCCCTGAGAGAACGCTCACCAAGCTATAATCATGGGTCTTTTCAAATCGAACTTCCCCATTGATTACCCACTTGTGAACACCAAAGAAGTCATTGGCCACTAACAAAGTAGACGACAAGTGATCGACTTTTTCCTCAACCGGTCGACTATTCGCTGGAGCCCCTAAGTTCAGCACATCAATGGACTGTTCAATGTGCAACTCACGTAAATTCCCTTGATCATCTTTGCGATCAAAGTCGTAAACTCGATAAGTTGTATCGCTCGATTGCTGGGTTTCCAAGATTAAGATACCTGAACCGATGGCATGCATGGTACCACTTGGCACATAGAAGAAATCTCCCGCTTTCACAGGAACCCGCGCTAAAAGATCATCCCATTCTTTGGCTTCGATCATTTGGCGCAATTCTTCCTTAGACTGGGCGTGTTGACCATAGATAATTTCTGCCCCTTCATCAGCGGCAATAATATACCAGCATTCAGTTTTCCCAAGTTCTCCTTCATGCTCCATTCCATAGGCATCATCTGGGTGAACCTGAACACTGAGCCAGTCATTGGCATCTAGAATCTTTGTCAACAAAGGAAAGACCGGTTCTGGTCGATTCCCAAACAATTCGCGATGCTCAGCATATAGTTGGTCTAAGCCCATTCCAGCATAAGGTCCGTTCTTAACAACAGAAACACCATGTGGATGGGCCGAAATAGCCCAGTATTCACCAACATGATCGCTCGGGATTTCATAGCCAAACTCATCTCGTAATCTAGTTCCACCCCAAATCTTTTCCTGCATAACTGATTGTAAAAATAGCGGTTGTGACATACCTGCCTCCATATATCCTTGTATTCAATACCTTATTATACCAAATTCCACTCTTTTTTGAAAGCCCTACCAAGCTGTTTAGCCCCTTTTTAATTTTTTGCACGTTTTTCACATTTTTACCGGCTTTCCGCTATAATAGGAATATGAACCTCAAAGAATCCATTATCGAATTGGCTCACTCCATTGGTATTTCAAAAATTGGCTTTACCACTGCGGATGATTTTTCCTATTTAGAAAAATCCCTCCGCCTAGCTGTGGAAGAAGGCCGAAATTCTGGTTTTGAGCACAAAAATATTGAAGAACGAATCCAACCACGCTTAAGTTTAGCTTCTGCTAAGACGATTATCTCCATTGCCGTTGCCTATCCCCACAAGTTAAAGCAACAACCTCAGAAGACGGCCTATAAACGCGGAAAATTCACCCCCAATAGCTGGGGCCTTGATTATCACTATGTCTTGCAGGATAAATTAGACCGCCTAGCACGAGGGATTGAAGAATTAACCGCCGACTTCGAATACAAGGGCATGGTGGATACCGGTGCCTTAGTGGATACCGCGGTTGCTCAACGAGCTGGGATTGGCTTTATCGGAAAGAACGGCCTCGTCATCTCAAAAGAATACGGTTCTTATATGTTTTTAGGTGAACTCATCACCAACCTAGAGATTGAACCCGATCAAGCCGTTGACTATGGTTGCGGAGATTGTAACCGCTGTGTAGAAGCCTGCCCGACTTCTTGTTTAATCGGAGATGGCTCTATGAATGCCCGACGTTGCCTATCCTTTCAGACCCAAGACAAGGGGATGATGGATCTGGAATTCCGTAAAAAGATTAAAACGGTCATCTACGGTTGTGATATCTGTCAAATCTGCTGTCCCTACAACCGTGGTCTGGACAATCCGCTAGCCACTGATATCGATCCTGAATTGGCTCACCCAGAATTAATCCCCTTTATTGAGTTATCCAATGGACAATTCAAGGAAATTTGGAATGGTCGCTGGTAGTTGGCGGGGAAAGAATATTCTCCAGCGCAATGCTATCATTGCTTTGGCCAATGCTAATGACCGGTCTGCTATTCCTAAACTGTTAGAAATTATCGAAACCTCGCAAAACCAGATTCATATTGCAACAGCCATTTGGTCACTGGGAGAGCTGATTCGAGAAGTCACACCTGACTTGGTTGATTTGTTAACTTCCCTCAAAAACCCAAGTCCAGCTATTATAGAAGAACGCGAACGGTTCTTCCAAAAATTCCAACACCAAATCTCACATAATTAAAAACTGCCTAACAAACTTAGGCAGTTTTTAATGTAGACAAACTATTATTATACATAAAACATCTAGTTACTCTTCAAAAATGACTTATTTTGCCATTTAAGAAGATAAAAACTTTCCGCTGTGAGAAAAGTGCCTGAAACACAATAGTTTCAGGCACTCGGGAGTTTTGAGAGTAAAACAGTTTGGGAAACTGTTTTAGCCCGAGCCCAGAAATTAAAGAGCGAGGGGGTTCAAAACTAAGTCATGGAACTTCGGAGAAGTTCGCTGACGTCCGTACTCACCTAAAGAAAGTTTCCAAGAATACTTTTTTACACTTTGAAACTACCAAACTAAGTTAGGCAGTTTTTATTATTTCTTACTTCTCCCATCCAACCTCTATCAGAAAATTCCTAATAGAGAAAAACTGACGATTCCCCATAGGAGTGCAACAACAAATCCGACCACGACATCACGGACAAAATGGAGTCCTGCCAGAACACGAACTCCTGCCAATAGAAGAGCCAGGAAGAGGCCAAGGCTAGATAGAAGAGGATTCACTCCCCAGGCTACTGTCGAAATGATTGCCGCTGAAAAGACGTGCCGGCTTGGCATGGAACTTCCCTTACCTTCTCTCTCTAGGAGAGGTGGAAGCGCGCCAAGCTCATAGGGACGGGGCCAATTGATTGCTTTTCGAATGACACTCAATAAAATAAAGCCAGATGCCGGAACCAATAGATAGGCAAGAACAACCCAAATCTCGGAAGCTTTCAGATAAAGTCGCCCAAAGAACATAAAAATAAAGGAGTGGCATCAGCAGGGTGACGAGGCGGTTAGCCCACTTTAATAAAGAAAGATAATAGGGATGGGACACAAAAAATGGTCTAACACGTTCATAGAACAAATATTCTTTTTTCATCAACAATTTCTCTTCGATCAATTCCTTAACAAGCAGCAACTGGACCTAGATCAAAATCCCTTCCAGGTGATCTAGCTCATGCTGGCAGATCTGGGCCGCAAAACCTTCTAAGCTTATGAGCTGAGGCTTCCAATTCATGTCGCAGTAGGAGACTTGAATCTTTTCAAAGCGGCTCGTTTTTCGGCTCCCTGCCAAAGAAAGACACCCCTCTTCTGTCTCATAAGCCCCTTCTTTCTTGACTAGAACAGGGTTAAAGAGAACCAAGGGCATCAAACCAAATTGGATAATGATCACTCGCTTGCGTACACCAATCATATTGGCCGCCATGCCAACACAGGAATCTTGGTGAGCTCGTAAGGTATCTTGTAAGTCTTGCGCCAGATACAAATCCTCTTTTGTCGCTTCTTCAGATACTTGACTCAAAAAGAAGGGATCCTTCATAATGGCTTTTTCCATCTTTTCTCCTCTCTTGCTTAAAAAAGAGAAGGTCATTCATCCATCTTCCCGACGAAGAACTCCCTCCCCTAGCATTTCATGCTTTTTGTTGTTTCAGCCTTACCTGATTAGTCTTTTTTGCTGACTTGTTTTGCTAAGACAAAGTTACCCAAGGTTGCTGAACCATTTCCAGCTACCGCAGGAGTCACGATGTAGTCACGAACATCTGGAACTGGTAAGTAGCCGTTCAATAATACTGTGAATTTCACGAACGCGATCCAACATGTGCTGTTGTGCCATCACTCCTCCACCAAAGACAATAACATCTGGGCGGAAGGTTACAGTTGCATTGACAGCAGCTTGGGCAATATAGTAGGCTTGGATATCCCATACAGAGCTATTGAGTTCGATATTTTCCCCACGAATACCAGTACGAGCTTCCAAGCTTGGACCAGCCGCAAGACCTTCTAAACAACCTCTGTGGAATGGACACACACCATTAAATTCTTTTTCAACATCCATTGGGTGTTTGGCAACATAGTAATGGCCCATCTCAGGATGTCCCACTCCACCAATGAATTCACCACGCTGGATGACACCTGCACCAATCCCTGTACCAATTGTATAGTAGACTAGGTTTTCAATCCGTGCACCCGCATTATTACGAGCGACAACTTCACCATAAGCTGAGCTATTGACATCAGTTGTAAAGTAAATCGGTACATTTAACGCACGACGGAAAGCCCCTACCACATCAATATTCGCCCAATGGGGTTTGGGAGTTGTTGTAATAAAACCATATGTTTTTGAATTTTTATCAATATCAATCGGTCCAAATGAACCAATCGCTAAACCAGCAAGGCTTTCAAATTTAGAGAAAAACTCAATACATTTATCAAGGGTTTCAATAGGGGTTGTTGTTGGAAACTGTGTCTTTTCAATGACGTTATTATTTTCGTCACCTACAGCACAAACAAACTTTGTTCCACCAGCTTCAAGACTTCCATATAATTTAGTCATATCAATCCTCTTCTTCAATTCTCTTTTTTTCTATTATATCATAAAGGAAAACGGTTCACTTCTATTCCTTAAAGAAAAAACTACTCTTATTTATGTTTCAACATTAGGTGAGCAACTTTTTTATTCCAAACCTCATCTCCAAACAAAATTCAAGGACTGGAGGATACCCTAACCAGTCCTTGAGCAATCATATTTTTAAATTATGCTTTTACTTCAATAATCGCATCGCCTTTTAGCAACTGCACCAGTAGCTACTGGAGTTACTGAAGCATAGTCAGCTGTGTTTGTGACGATGACCATTGTTGTATCATCAAAACCAGCTGCTGCAATTTTAGCAGAATCAAATGTTCCAAGAACATCACCAGCTTTAACCTTGTCACCTTGTGCAACTTTTTTTGCTCAAAAACCGTCACCATTCATTGAAACAGTGTCAATCCCAACGTGGATCAAGATTTCAGCACCATTCGCTGTCTTCAAACCGAAGGCATGTCCAGTTGCAAAAGCAATGGTTACTTCAGCATCTGCAGGAGCATAAACGACACCTTCAGATGGCTTCACTGCAATCCCTTGACCCATAGCACCGCTTGAGAAGACAGGGTCATTCACATTTTCTAAAGCAACAGCTTGCCCAACGATTGGTGAAATAATTGTTTCATCTTGAAGAGTTGCAGGAACGGTTCCAGTCACAGCTTCCTCAACAAAACGATCTGTTGTAGCACTTTCAGTTACAGTTTCAGGTTCTTCATCCTCAAAACCAAACATGTAAGTAAGAGCAAAACCAAGAGCAAATGATACTGCTACCATAAGGAAGTATTGTGGGAGTTGACCATTTACATAAAGCACTGTACCTGGAATGATTGTGATTCCACTACCAGTACCAGCAAGACCAAGAAGTGAAGCCAATCCACCACCGATAGCACCTGCAATCAATGAAAGGAAGAATGGTTTACGGAAACGCAAGTTAACCCCAAAAATCGCAGGCTCAGTAATACCTAAGAAGGCAGAAAGAGCAGCTGGGAAAGCAAGAGTTTTCAATTTAGGATTTTTAGTTTTCACACCAACCGCTACAGTAGCAGCTCCTTGAGCAGTCATAGCAGCTGTGATGATAGCATTAAATGGGTTGGCATGGTCAGCAGCAAGCAATTGAATTTCAAGCAAGTTGAAGATGTGGTGAACACCTGATACGACAATAATTTGGTGTACCCCACCAATCAACAACCCACCAAGACCAAATGGTAAGCTAAGAACAGCTTTTGTTCCAAGAAGAATGTAGTTTTCAACAACGTGGAATACTGGTCCAATAAGGAATAGACCAAGAATTGACATTACGAAAAGAGTAACAAATGGTGTCACTAAGAGATCAAGGACATCTGGAACTACTTTACGAACAGCTTTTTCAAACTTAGCTCCAACAACCCCGATAATAAAGGCTGGAAGAACAGATCCTTGCAACCCTACGACAGGAATAAAGCCGAAGAATTTCATAGCAGTCACCTCACCACCAGAAGCAACAGCCCAGGCATTTGGAAGTGAACCAGAAACAAGCATCATACCAAGAACAATACCAACCGCTGGGTTCCCACCAAGACACGGAAGGTTGACCAAACGACAAGACCTGGCAAGATGATAAAGGCCGTATCTGTCAAGATTTGAGTATAAGTCGTAACATCTTCTGGAAGAGTCACACCAAGGGCATTCAAGAGTCCACGGACACCCATGAAGAGACCTGTCGCAACAATAACTGGGATGATTGGTACAAAGACATCACCAAAAGTACGGATAGCCCGTTGGAACCAATTTCCTTGTTTAGCGGCTTCTGCTTTCATCTCAGCCTTAGTTGAAGTTGGCAATCCAAGAGCGACAACTTCATCATAGATCTTATTTACAGTTCCAGTACCAAAAATAATTTGGTATTGACCTGAGTTAAAGAAAACTCCTTGAACTTTTTCAATATTTTCGACAGCATTTTTGTCGACTTTCGCTTCATCTTTCACCATCACACGAAGACGAGTCGCACAGTGAGCAACACTGTTGACGTTCTCAACTCCACCGATCGCATCGATGACTTTTTTTGCAATTTCTGTATTTGACATTTGCAAAAATCTCCTTATTTTTTATTGTTTTGAAAACGGTTCACCCGTCTCTACGCATTTAATTGTACCACGTATTAAGAATATGTCAACCGTTTTGCAGAAAGTTTTTGATAACATTTTGCTATTTTTGATTGTTTGAAACAATTGTTTTTCATTTTCATTCACATAAATACCTAATCTACCTATCCTATTGGATGTTTTATATTAATTTATTTTCAAAAACTTTCATATTTTCATTTATTTTCAAAAACTCAATCTAGTTTCTCCTACTAAATCTTATGATAAACGTTTGACATTTTTTCTCAATTCTTTGGCCAAAGTCTTGCTTTTTTTTATAGAAATCGGTACTATGGAAGTAAGAAAAATTTTGGAGGAGTCAAATGGAATGGACAACAGCACTTCGGTACAAACGATATGAAGACTGGACCGAAGAAGAAAAGAAACAAATAAAAGAAAACATGGCTAATTCTCCTTGGCATACTCATTACCATGTCGAACCCAAAACTGGTCTTTTAAATGACCCGAATGGTTTCTCCTATTTTAATGGTAAATGGATTCTTTTTTACCAGAATTTTCCCTTTGGAGCCGCTCACGGATTGAAGTCTTGGGTACAACTGGAAAGTGATGATTTAGTTCATTTTAAAGAAACTGGTCTTAAAGTTTTACCAGACACACCTTTGGATAGCCACGGAGCCTATTCTGGTTCGGCTATGCAATTCGATGATAAACTTTTCTTATTCTATACAGGAAATGTACGAGACGAGAACTGGATCCGTCATCCCTACCAAATCGGAGCTCTCTTAGACCAGGATGGAAACCTCGAAAAAATCGACCAAATCCTCATTGATCAACCAGAGGATGCTACCGGTCATTTCCGCGACCCACAGATTTTTAAATTCAAAGATCAATACTATGCCATCGTCGGGGGTCAAGACCTTGAGAAAAAAGGATTCGTTCGCCTTTACAAAGCGGTGAATAACGATTATACCAACTGGGTTGAAGTAGGCGATCTTGATTTCAACAATGATCGTACAGCTTATATGATGGAATGTCCTAACTTGGTCTTCGTCGGTGAGCAACCTGTCCTTCTGTATTGCCCTCAAGGTTTGGACAAAGCAGTCCTCGACTACGACAATATCTACCCAAATATGTATAAGATTGGGGCTTCTTTTGATCCTGAACAAGCTCGTCTCGTTGACGTATCTGAATTGCACAACTTGGACTACGGCTTCGAAGCCTATGCAACTCAAGGCTTCAACACTCCTGATGGAAGAGCCTTAACGGTTAGCTGGTTAGGTTTACCAGATGTCGCATACCCATCCGATCGCTATGACCACCAAGGATCCTTCTCTTTGGTCAAAGAGCTAACCATTCAGGACGGTAAACTTTATCAATATCCGGTTGAAGCTGTAAAAGAGCTCCGCTCCACTTCTTCCGAATTTACAAACAAGGAAACAACCAATAATTGCTACGAGTTAGAATTAACCTTTGAAGCCAATAGCAAAAGTGAGATTGTTCTCCTAGCCGATAAAGAAGGCAAAGGACTTTCTATTACTTTTGATATTGCAAATGGTCAAGTCATTGTCGACCGTAGCCAAGCCGGCGAACAGTATGCCCAAGAGTTTGGAACTACTCGTACTTGCCCGATCGAAAATCAAGCGACAACAGCTACAATTTTCATCGATAACTCGATTTTTGAAATTTTTATCAACAAAGGAGAAAAAGTATTCTCTGGTCGCGTCTTCCCGCATGCTGATCAAACTGGTATCTTGATCAAATCCGGAACACCTACTGGAACATACTACGAACTAGACTATGGTTGCAAAGCTCACTGATGTCGCCAAACTAGCTGGTGTCAGCCCCACGACAGTTTCACGAGTCATTAACAAAAAGGGCTATTTATCTGAAAAAACTGTCTCAAAGGTTAAAGAGGCTATGAGGGAATTGGGCTACAAGCCCAATACGATTGCTCGGAGCCTACAAGGAAATCAGCCAAGTTAATCGGCTTAATCTTCCCCAAAATCAGCCATGTCTTCTATGCAGAATTAATCGATAAACTGGAAGAAGAACTGTTCAAACATGGGTACAAAACTATTATTTGTAATAGCGAGCATGATTCGGAAAAAGAACGTGAATATATCGAAATGCTAGAAGCTAATCAAGTAGATGGGATTATTTCTGGCAGTCATAATCTGGGAATTGAAGATTATAACCGAGTCACAGCTCCTATTATCGCCTTTGACCGGAACCTATCACCTGAGATCCCAGTCGTCTCGTCGGATAACTACGCTGGGGGCGTTCTCGCTGCGGAAACCCTTGCCAAGACGGGGGCAAAAAAGATTATCATGCTCACAGGGAATGATAACTCCAATTCCCCTACTGGCCTCCGGCATGCTGGCTTTGCTTCCGTCCTACCAGAAGCACAAATTATCAATGTTTCCAGTGATTATTCACCCATTCGCAAAGAAATGGAAATCAAGTCCATCTTGACCCAGCAAAAACCGGATGCCATCTTTGCGTCTGACGATCTAACGGCTATTTTGGTGATGAAAATCGCTGACGAACTCGGCATTGCCATTCCAGAAGACCTGAAGATCATTGGCTATGACGGGACCTACTTTATCGAAAATTATTTCCCCCGTCTCACCACCATCAAGCAACCCTTACAAGAGATTGCTCGCCTTACAGTCGACCTTCTTCTTCAAAAAATCGAAGGAAAAGACGTAAAAACAACAGGCTATTTTCTCCCTGTTAGTGTTTTACCCGGCAAAAGTGTTTAAAAGAGAGTGGGACAGAAATCGGTAATTCGTTAGAATTCGATTTCGTTGTCCCACCTCCGCACAGTTGAGTAGGGCTGTAAAAGCTGATAAAATCAGCGTAGTAGAGCCCACTCAACCACTGCGTCTTGTTAGACAATCCAAAGTCAATTGAGAGGCCGGACTTTTGTACCAGTCTTTTTCCTTATCATGATCAAGCGAAGCTCTATACTCAAAAAGAAACCACCCATGGAGGTGGTTTCTTTTCTATCTTATTCTGCTTCTGTCACAAATTGGCTTAAGACACCATTCACAAACCGAGCAGATTTTTCATCTGAAAATGTTTTAGCTAATTCAATCGCTTCATTCACTGCAACCAACTGAGGGGTATCAAAGGAAGTGATTTCAAACACCCCCAAACGAAGAATGTTTTTCTCCACTAGAGTCAAGCGTTCGACGGTCCATCCAGTTTTCAAGTGTTGGGCGATCTGTTGATCCAATTCATCTTTTGATTGACGAACACCAGATACCAAATTGAGTAGAAAAGCTGGAATTTCCACTTCCTGGTTAGTCTCCTCTTTGTCATGAGTAAAAGCAAATTGACAGGCTTCTACAACATCCCCTTCATACTCTAAACTCATTAGAGCTTGAAAGGCACGCTCCCGTAGATCACGACGTGATTCAAATAAAATATCAGTCATTGAGGAAATCCTCATTAAACAAATCTTTCAAATCAGGTTTCGCTGCTTTTTCAGTCACGATTCCAACCACATGGATATTGACATCATCCAAGGTGACATCTGCCATATTATAGACAGCTGTTTTTACTGCTTTTTGGATCGCAACCGCTACTTTAGGGACTGCTACACCATACTCTAGATAGAGGTAAATATCAACAGAAATTTGACCATCTTCTTGTGTACGAAGGTAAACCCCACGTCCAAGAGCACGTTTTGAAAGGCTATCCGATACACTCTTGTTTTCAAGAGAATGAACACCATCTACTTTTGCAGTCGCAATCGCAATAATTTTTTCTAGCACACGAGGTGCAATGACGATTTCGCCGTATTGTTCAGTTGCCATAGAAGTTCCTTTCTATCAGACCTATTTTAGAGCTGATTAGGCACGAGAAACGTAAGTTCCTTCAGCTGTATTGATAATCAATTTTTGTCCTGCTTCGATGAAGTCTGGAACGTTTACCACAAGACCTGTTTCCATTGTAGCTGGTTTACCAGAACCTGTAACTGTAGCACCTTTAATAGATGGTTGAGTTTCAGCAACTGTCAATTCAACAGTTGTAGGAACCGTCACCCCAATCACTTCGCTTCCGTAGAATTGAATTTTCACTTCTGAGTTTTCAAGGATGTAAAGCAATTCGTTCTCAACATTGACAACAGGAATTTCATATTGGTCATATGTTTCAGTATTCATGAAGTAAGCTGTGTCATCCATTTTATACAAGTATTGAGCTGGTACAGTTTCAATAATAGCTTGCTCAAATTTTTCTTCTGGACGGTAGCTTGTATCAAAAGTTGAACCAGTACGAACATCACGCAATTTCATACGCATGATTGTGTTTCCTTTACCTGGTTTGTGGTGGCTCGCTTCCAAAACGCGGATCAATTTTCCATCAGCTGTTTCAAAAGTCATACCAGCTTTCAACTTACTTGCTTCAATCATGTTTTCATACCTCTTTTTAAAAATATATTACTCTTTATTTTATCACAAATGCTCAGATTTCTCAAATCTGTCTCTGCAAATTTCCTTAGATCACAATCAATTCTTTCGGTGCCAAGGTCAAGACTTCACAACCGGTTTCCGTAATCAAAAGATCATCTTCAATCCGAACACCAGACAGGCCTTCAATGTAGATCCCTGGCTCATCTGTCAAAACCATCCCCGCCTTGATAACTTCTTTGGAAGTTTGGCTGAAGTAAGGCTCTTCATGGATGTCCAAGCCAATTCCATGACCAATTCCATGAGTAAAGTACTGACCGTATCCTGCAGCCTCGATAATGTCTCGAGGAATTTTATCAAACTCACGGAAACCGAGTCCAGCCTTGGCTTCAGAAATGAGAGCTTGGTTGGCTTTCAAGACCGTTTCGTAAATTTCTCTTTCCTTGTCGCTGACATGACCTGCATAAATGGTCCGTGTCATATCACTGACGTAATGGTTATAGAGACAGCCAAAGTCCAAGTCAAGGCATCCCCAGGAGAGATGATGCGATCACTTGGAGTCGCATGGGGCATAGCAGAGCGCTCTCCCGCAGCGGAGATGATATCAAAGGATACACCTGAAGCCCCCAATTCCCGCATTCTGAAATCCAGGAAGGTCGCCGCTTCTAACTCTGTTGTTTGCCCAACCTTGATAAACTCCAGCACATCTAGGAAGGCTTGATCTGAAATACTGCAGGCCTTGCGGATGGTTGCCACTTCTGTCTCATCCTTAATCAAACGAAACTCCATCACAAAATCAGACAAGGCTCTTAGAGAGACTCCTGAGAAAACTGTCGCCAGACGAGTATGATAGGCAACTGTGATCTCATCCTCAAAGCCAAGTTCTTGGATCGCTGCATCTTTGACTATTTTTGCCGCTTCTTCCAATTCATTGCGGGTTTCAACAATCTCAACAAAGGGGAAGCAAGTCGCATGGGCATGAATGGTATAGCGCGAATCGGTGAAGAGGACCACGCGCTCTTCTGTCACCAAAACAGTCCCATTTGATCCCCAGAAACCTGTCAAATAGTAGACATTTTTCAAGTTGTTAATGAGGACAGCTTTTAGATCCTGTGCCTTCATTTTAGTTCGTAGATTTGTAATTCGTTGGTTCATTGTAATTTCCCTTTCAAATACTGTCCTGTAAAGCTAGCTGGGTTGCTGGCTACTTCTTCTGGTGTTCCGGTCGCAATAATGGTACCACCACCGACACCACCTTCTGGTCCCAAATCAATGATATGGTCCGCTGTCTTAATGACATCCAAGTTGTGCTCAATGACCAAAACGGTATTGCCATCATCCACAAAGCGTTCCAAAACCTTGAGCAAACGAGAGATGTCCTCTGTATGAAGTCCTGTTGTCGGCTCATCCAAGATATAGAAGGACTTGCCAGTTGAGCGCTTATGAAGCTCTGAAGCCAACTTCATCCGCTGGGCTTCTCCACCAGAAAGCGTCGTTGCCGGTTGTCCCAGGGTCACATAGCCCAAGCCGACATCCTTGATGGTTTGTAATTTGCGATTAATCTTTGGAATATGTTTAAAGAAATCCACCGCATCATTGACGGTCATGTCCAAAATCTGGGAGATATTTTTTTCTTTATAGTGAACTTCTAGGGTTTCACTATTGTAGCGTCGTCCATGACAGACTTCACACGGTACATAGACATCCGGTAGGAAATGCATCTCAATCTTGATAATCCCATCTCCCGAACAGGCCTCACACCGGCCTCCTTTGACGTTGAAACTAAAACGGCCTTTTTTGTAGCCTCTAATCTTGGCTTCATTGGTTTGGGCAAAGAGGTCACGAATGTCGTCAAATACACCTGTATAGGTAGCCGGATTGGAGCGTGGAGTGCGGCCAATCGGACTTTGGTCGATATCAATCAGTCGATCAATGTGCTCGACACCTGAAATGGTTTTGTATTTCCCGGGTTTCTCTGAATTGCGGTTCAACTTTTGCGCCAGCGTTTTTTTCAAAATACTGTTGACTAAGGTTGACTTCCCTGATCCAGAAACGCCAGTAACAGCAATGAACTTGCCCAGCGGGAAGCGTGCGGTCACCTCTTTTAAGTTATTTTCAGCAGCCCCTGTCAATTCGATAAAGCGTCCGTTGCCAACCCGTCGTTCCGTTGGTACGGGGATAGCCCGTTTGCCAGAAAGATACTGACCAGTGATGGATTTGCTATTGCGGGCTACCTGCTTAGGCGTTCCAGCCGCAACAATCTCGCCTCCAAAGACACCGGCTCCTGGACCGACGTCGATCAGGTAATCAGCCTCTCTCATCGTATCCTCATCGTGTTCGACCACGATCAAGGTATTGCCCAAATCACGCATCTTCTTGAGGCTAGCAATCAAGCGGTCATTGTCCCGCTGATGAAGGCCAATCGAAGGCTCATCCAGGATATAGAGGACACCTGAGAGGTTGGATCCGATCTGAGTCGCCAAGCGAATCCGCTGACTCTCTCTCCCCCAGATAGAGTCCCGGCCGAGCGAGACAGGGTCAGATAGCTCAAGCCAACATTGTTCAAGAAGGTCAAACGATCCTTGACTTCCTTGAGAATCGGTCGAGCAATGATCTCCTCATTCTTGGTTAATTTGAGATCAGCTACCACCTTAAGATGGTCCTCAATGGACAAGTCAGAGATTTGCCCAATATGTAGCCCCTTCTCTCCTCCTACTCGGACAGACAAGGCCTGGTCATTCAAGCGATACCCATGGCAGGTGGCACAAGTCAATTCATTCATGTAGGACAACATCTGATTACGAGTGAAGTCACTAGACGTTTCATGGTAGCGGCGATTGATATTGGTAACGACCCCTTCAAAAGGAATATCAATATCGCGAACCCCACCAAATTCATTCTCATAATGGAAATGGAATTCCTTGCCCTCAGAACCATAGAAATCAAGTGTCGGTCTTCTGGGGACAAGTCTTCAAATGGCTTGTCCATATCAATCCCAAACTGGATCATGGCCTGCTCCAACATCTGAGGATAGTAGTTAGAAGAAATCGGATTCCAGGGTGCTAGTGCTCCTTCACGGAGAGTCTTGCTAGAATCTGGAACAACCAAATCCAAGTCCACCTCTAGCTTGATCCCCAGTCCATCACAATCTGGACAAGAGCCAAAGGGGGCATTAAAGGAGAAGAGACGAGGTTCCAACTCAGGGACGGTAAAGCCACAAACCGGGCAAGCATAATGCTCTGAAAAGAGCAGTTCATTTTCGTCCATGGTATCGATGACCACGTAGCCATCTGCGATCCGAAGGGCTACTTCGACCGAATCAAAGAGACGGGACCGAATGCCATCTTTGATGACAATCCGGTCTACGACAACCTCAATTGTGTGCTGTTGGCTTTTGGATAATTCTGGGACTTCTGTCACATCAAAGATTTCACCATCCACCCGCACCCGGACATAGCCGTCTTTTTGTACCTTTTCGATGATGTTCTTATGTTGGCCTTTTTTCTTACGAACAATGGGAGCTAAGATTTGCAGGCGTTGGCGCTCTGGCAATTCCAAAACTTGGTCAACAATCTGCTCAACTGAAGAAGCCGTAATCGCTCCATGGCCATTAATACAGTAAGGAATCCCCACACGAGCATATAGAAGGCGTAAGTAATCGTTGATTTCTGTTGTCGTTCCAACCGTTGACCGCGGATTTTTGCTGGTTGTTTTTTGGTCAATGGAAATGGCTGGACTTAGGCCATCAATCGAGTCCACATCGGGCTTTTCCATATTTCCTAAAAACTGACGAGCATAGGCTGACAGGCTCTCTACATAACGTCTTTGTCCTTCCGCATAGAGAGTATCAAAGGCTAAGCTCGATTTCCCAGAACCTGACAGACCAGTGACCACAACCAGCTTATCTCGAGGGATTTCAACATCAATATTTTTTAAATTATGAGCACGCGCTCCATGAATGACAATTTTATCGAGCATTTCTTCCACTTTTCATCAATTTATTTATCCTTCATTATATCAAATTTTTCAGCATTCTTTTATCCAAAAGCGTGCTTTTTCTGTTATAATGTTAAGGTGTAAAAAAACAAGGGGAGGCACCATGAAACAGGTCTTTTTATCGACAACGACTGAATTTAAAGAAATAGAGACACTGGAACCCGGTAGCTGGATCAACCTTGTCAATCCTTCCCAAAGTGAATCGATGGAAATCGCCTCTGCTTTTAACATCGATATTGCCGACTTACGGGCACCGCTCGATGCGGAAGAAATGTCTCGTATGACCATCGAAGATGAGTATACCTTGATTATCGTAGACGTTCCCATCAAGGAAGAGCGGAACAATCAGACCTACTATGTCACCATCCCTTTGGGAATTATCCTAACAGAAGAGGCTATCATCACCACTTGCTTGGAAGAGTTGCCTCTTCTAGACACCTTTATCAATCGTCGCTTGCGGAATTTCTATACCTTCATGCGATCCCGCTTTATCTTTCAGATCCTTTATCGCAATGCAGAGCTCTACTTGACCGCGCTTCGTACTTTGGATCGCAAGAGTGAACAGATTGAAAGTCAACTGCACAAGTCTACTCGAAACGAAGAACTGATTGAACTGATGGAGCTGGAAAAAACCATCGTCTACTTTAAGGCCTCTCTGAAAACTAATGAGCGCGTGATCAAAAAATTGACCAGTGCCACTAGTAACATCAAGAAATACCTGGAAGACGAGGATCTGTTGGAAGATACCTTGATCGAGACCCAACAGGCCATTGAGATGGCGGATATTTATGGAAACATCCTCCACTCTATGACCGATACCTTCGCATCGATCATCTCCAACAACCAGAATAATATCATGAAGACCTTGGCCATGGTGACCATCGTCATGTCCATCCCAACTATGATTTTCTCGGCCTATGGCATGAACTTTAAGAACAATGATCTCCCCCTCAATGGAGAACCTAATGCTTTCTGGCTCATTATCTTTATTGCCTTTGCCATGACCGGATCGCTCGTTGTCTACCTCATCCATAAAAAATGGTTCTAACACCTACTAATAACACTAAGGAGTATTTATGTCTCAATTTGATTTGACCCAATTAAGTAAAAAAAATCAAGAATTCGTTCGCATCGCTAAACACCAATTGATTGAAAACGGCAAAACAGAAGAAGAGGCTACTAGCCTGATTGAAGAGATTCTTCCAGCTATCTTTGAAAACCAACCAAAAGGAGTAACGGCGCGAACTCTCTTTGGAGCGCCAACTGTTTGGGCCAATGCTTTTAGTGATCAGGAACGCTACGAAAAAGAGCATCCAAAAGAGAATGATGCTCCTCATCTCATGATCACAGATTCTTTCCTTCTCGTCTTTGGTCTCTTTGCTGCTATTTCAGCCTTCATGAACTTATTTGCTCCTCAGGGAACCACTTATGGACTCCTCACATTGACTCTTGGTAGCTTGGCTGGTGGGGTTGTGCTCTATTTGATGTATTACTACTTCTACCAATACTACGAAGTTTCTAAACGTGGAATGAAACGGCCTGCTTTAACCAAGTCACTTCCTATCCTAATGTTAGCCATGATCCTTTGGGTGGTGATTCTCATGGTGACTGCTCTCCTTCCACAATTCCTCAACCCGCGTGTACCAAACTGGTTCATGCTCTTACTCGGTGGTGGAGCACTTCTTCTCCGCTACTACTTGAAGAAAAAATACAATATCAAGAGTGCCAATACAGCACCTCAACGACGCTAAAAAAAACGGATGAAGTTTTCATCCGTTTTTCGATTTACTACATTTCCTTGTTCAACCTTTTTGAAAAATAGAGGACTAAGTCATCATTGTTTTCACATGGACTGTAAGGGGCCAAGGGCTGATCCCTAAACCAAACCCCAGATCCATCTGGGATATAGCCCCGTTTGACATACAGTCTTTGAGCTGGGCCATAACCTGAGTGTAAACCAACCCCTAAAGTAACAATCTCTGATAGTAGCCAGACTCTTTTTTCTGCCTCCTCTAAGAGTTGATACCCAATCCCTCGATTTCTAAATGGTTCAAAAACATTAAAATCAGATAGTTCAGGATAGACTCCCACGAAAGGGCCGTGCTTGGCATCAGGCAATATAGTGATATAGCCTGCCACACATCCATCCAAGTCAGCTACTAATACGTCCCTTTCTCCATTCTCCTGATCCTGAAAATAGCTGGTCAAGATATCCTTTCTACCCGGCCACCCTTGGTGGATAAAGGCTTGAGAGATGTGCTCAATATCTGCCTTTATCATCCTCCTGATGATTACACCTTCCTTCATAGTTCCCTCCTTGATACATTTCTTCCCACATTATAACACGATTAGAGCTAGGGAAAGGTCAAAGAGGTCCACCCGAACCTCAACTCGCTCTCACATTTCCAAGCTCGTGAAAAAGAGGTCCACCGGACCTGAAAAAAAGACCCACCCGGGTCTTTTCTTTAATCTTCGTTTACGAAAGGCATCAAAGCCATTACGCGAGCGCGTTTGATAGCTGTTGTTACTTTACGTTGGTTCTTCGCTGAAGTTCCAGTTACACGACGAGGAAGGATTTTCCCACGTTCTGAAACGAAACGGCTAAGAAGCTCAGTATCTTTGTAATCAACATATTCAATTTTGTTTGCTGCGATGTAATCAACTTTTTTACGGCGTTTGAATCCGCCACGACGTTGTTGAGCCATGTTTATTTCTCCTTTATAGTTTTAATTCGTTAAACCCATTCTTAGAATGGTAGATCGTCATCCGAGATGTCCATTGGATTAGCTCCAAATGGATTGTCATCACGTCCAAAGTTTGGTGTTGCGTTAGATGGTTCAGATCCTCCAAAGCTTGGAGCTGCATTTCCTGCAAATCCTCCAGCAGAAGCATAACCACCACCTGCTTGTCCTTCACGATTCGCGCGACTTTTCCAACAATTGGAAGCTGTCCGCTACGACTTCAGTGACATAAACACGTTGACCTTGCTGATTCTCATAATTACGAGTCTGGATACGACCTGTAATCCCAACTAAGGTACCCTTTTTAGCCCAATTCGCTAAATTTTCAGCTTGTTGACGCCAAATCACACAGTTGATAAAGTCCGCATCTCGTTCACCATTTTGGTTTTTGAAATTACGGTTAACAGCGAGTGAGAATGTCGCAACAGCCTGATTTTGAGGGGTATAACGAAGTTCAGCATCTCGAGTCATACGACCCTACAAGTACAACATTGTTAATCATTAGTCACCTTCTTTATTCGTTAGGGCTTACGCGTCAACTTTTACGATCATGTGACGAAGAATGTCACCGTTGATTTTTGAAAGACGGTCGAACTCGTTAAGAGCTGCATCGTCGTTCGCTTCAACGTTTACGATGTGGTAAAGTCCTTCACGGAAATCTTGGATTTCGTATGCAAGACGACGTTTTTTTCCCAATCTTTTTGATTCAACAACAGTTGCACCGTTGTCAGTCAAGATAGAGTCAAAGCGTGCTACCAAAGCGTTTTTTTAGCTTCTTCTTCAATGTTTGGACGAATAATATAAAGAATTTCGTATTTAGCCATTGATATGTTCCTCCTTTTTGGTCTAATGACCCCAAGTCTTTGCAAGGGGTAAGTGAGGTTTGCTCACAAGAAACTATTATACCAGACTTTGGGATAGAAGGCAAGTAAAAATACCTTCTCTACATTCTTTTCGAAAAGTTTTATTTTTCTTCTATTATTTTCTCTCCTTTTTTACAACAAGGAAATCTCTCCCTTTCCTTAAAGAAAACTGATATCAGTTAGCTTTAAGAAAGGGCCGTTATACTACCTTCATCACAAACAAGAAACGAGGAACGCTTATGAATTATTTAGTCATCCCCGCTTATCAACCCGATCAAAAACTTCTCAAACTGGTAAAAAAACTGAGAGAAAAATGTGACTTCTCCATTATCGTTGTGGACGATGGTAGTTCTGAGGACTGCCAAGCGATTTTTGAAAAGTTAGACGGGCTAACTACAGTCCTTCACCACGAAACCAACCTTGGAAAAGGAGGGGCTCTCAAAACAGCCTACACCTACATTCAAGAGCAAGGGCAATATGGAACAGTCATCACAGCTGATGCTGATGGTCAACATAAGGTTTGGGATATCTTCCGCGTAGCCAATCAATCGCAAGAAAATCCGAACCAATTGGTTCTAGGGGCACGCGCCTTTTCAGGCAAGGTTCCTTTGCGTTCTGCTTTCGGAAATAAATTGACCCGCTTCTTGTTCAAGCAACAAACAGGGGTCGCTGTGACAGATACGCAGACTGGCCTTCGAGCCTTTACAACCAACATGATCCCCTTTATGTTAGATATCGAGGGACAACGGTATGAGTACGAAATGAATGTGCTTCTTGCAGCTAGCAAGGCCTTCCCCATCTTGGAAGTTCCGATTAAAACAGTTTATATCAATGACAATGAAGGGTCCCACTTCCGTCCTATTCGCGACGGTCTCATGATCTACAAGGACATGTTCAAGTTTGCCCTCTCTTCCCTGAGTAGCTTTATCGTGGATTACCTGGTCTATGCCTTCTTCCTTTTCGTGATGATGGCTGTGCCGATTAGTCTTCGGATCCTCCTTGCAAACGGGATCGCTCGTGTGACCAGCTCCATCTTTAACTACTCGACCAACAAACATCTAGTCTTTAAGAACAAAGACAGCGTGGCTCGAACCGGAAGTGGTTACTTGGGACTTGCGATTGGACTCTTTATTCTCGATACCCTCTTGATTCGACTCTTCTATACAAGCTTTGGTCTCCATTTGCTCCTCAGCAAAGTGATCGTCGGACTCTTGCTTTTCGTCGTCTCATGGTTGATTCAGAAAAAAATCATTTTCAAGGAAAGGACTGCACCTACTCATGAAATTCTTTAAAAAATCTTATACCTATGCTGCTTGTTTCGGCATCCTGCTAACAAGCTCCTTCAGCTATTCTATGCTCAAGATCTTTGTCTTATCGGATGCTATCCAAACAGTCAAAGCTACGACCACTGATACCAAGTCGGCTGAGGAGGCAGCAGCCTCTGCTACTACAACAGATACCAGTTACTCCGATAACAATATCCAGGTAAGCCTGACAGAAACAACAGTTGAAAACACCCAAGTTTACATTGCAGATATTACGGTTAGCTCTTCTGACTATCTAAAAACTGCTTTTGCGCAAAATACCTATGGGACCAATGTGACGGCTAAAACTTCCGTCACTGCAGCTGAGAACAATGCTATTCTAGCCGTCAATGGAGACTACTATGGAGCTAATAGCACCGGCTATGTCATCCGAAATGGAGTGGTCTACCGTGATACGGTTCGTGAAGACTCTAGCAATGGCGACCTGGCGATTTATAAAGATGGTTCCTTCAAGGTTATCTACGAAGATGAAATCTCTGCGGATCAGTTGGTCGAAGATGGCGTCGTCAATCTCCTTGCCTTCGGACCTTCCTTGGTTGAAGATGGAGAAATTACAGTCGATACGAACTCAGAGGTAGGACAATCCATGGCGTCTAATCCACGGACAGCGATTGGGATCATCGATGAAAACCACTACATTATCGTAGTGTCAGACGGACGGACTTCTGAGAGTGAAGGGCTTTCTCTCTACCAATTAGCGGAAGTGATGAAGTCTTATGGCGTTAAAACAGCCTACAACCTAGACGGGGGTGGATCTTCTACACTTTACTTCAATGGCCAAGTTATTAACAAACCAACAACAAATGGTACTATCTCAGAAAGGGCGGTGAGTGACATTGTCTACATCGGTTACTAATCCTATCAAACAACGGTTGAAAAAGACCATCCTCTGGTACAATCTGATTTCAGCTTTCTTCTTCGTCGGTAGTCGCATCTACGAACACTTTAGTTTTGGCGAAACCTCTGCCTTCATGCACTACCTTTTCTTGATTCCTTTGATCGGCGGCATCCTGCTAGTGGCTCTGCAACTAGTGGTAAAAGGCCTTTCTCGACTCACTCTCAATCTTTGGAACTCAGCAGTTGCTACGGCAACTGCGGGGGCCCTCTACCGAGGTATTGTTAACCTCTCTGGTCGTTCAACAACTCTCGACCAACCCTACTATTATGTTGCAGGGATCTTCCTAGCCCTCGCCCTCATCAGCCTCTTCTTTATCCGCAGTGTTTGGATGGAGAAAACAGCTTAAAACATTCAAAACGTCCGTTTCTAAAATTAAACGGACGTTTTTTTGATTAACCTAATACATGAACGACTTAATCTTGCCGTTTTTTACTTGCTACAAAACCTGCCAAAGCTAGTGAGGTCATGCCAAAGAGGCTAAGGACTGTTGAAGCCAATTCATCTTGACCTGTTTTTGGAAGACCGGTTGCTGATGTAGCAGCTACTTCTGCTTGACCACCTGTATGATAGGTAACAGCGACTGGTTTGTTTGTTGCAACTTCTTTCGTTTCAGGTGTAGTTGGTTGAGCTGGGGTAACTGGGCCTTTGGATACCGCTGGTTGGACAGGCGTCACTGGAGTTTCCGGTATCTCTAGTGTCGGATTTTCTGGTTGAATCCATGGTTCCACAATCGCTCCACTATGCACCTCTGGGTTTGGCTTGATAACGTCTTTGACCAAAGAAAGAAGGTGGAAATTGATTTGATTGCTCACTTCATAAAGGAAATCATTTTCCGATGCACGATACCCCGCTGGGAGATCCACATGAACACGATAGGAGCCGTTCATCAACATGGTCTCAAAGCGTTTCAAATCATAGATACTTTATGGGAGAAGGCGACTGATACCATCATTCCCCACCACTTTTACGACTGTTCCTGTCGGAACCGGCTGATTAAATCCAATAGTGAGTTTGTTTTCATCTAAATAATGGAAGGCAAAGGTCACTTTCGGATGTGGATTTTCGGCTGAAACCGTCACCTTCTTCACTAGCTCTGTTCCCCAATCATAATGGTAATCAGACAAGGTGATTTTCACTGTATAAGTGCCAAAAGGTAAGTCTGGGAAGGTGCCAGCATTGTAGGACGCATTGAACTCTCCTTCTACTACACGGCCTTGGTCATCCACTACCTGATAACGAACGACGGATGGATAATACGAAATGACTTCTCCACTGCTATCTGTGAAGACCACCTCCAAGGTGCTCTTTTCAGCCTTTGGTTTTTCAGTCTCTGTCTCGCCTGGTTGTTCATCTGAACTGGCTTCATTCGTCGAAGTCGTTGCCTCTACTTTCTTTCCTTCGATGTCCATCTCAGTGGTATTGTAGACCTTATCCCAGATGGTATAGCGAACAGTAGAAGGGTCCACCCCTTCCGGAAGCAGATAGCTACCGTCCTCTTGGGGTTCCAAGGCCACGGTTTCCCCATTTTTGACGTAGGACAGATAAGTCCCTGCTAGTCCACTACCAGTTTCAATCACCTTACCTGGTCGGAAAATCCGAGTCTGCGGGTCATAGTGAGCACTTCCAGTCTCAATGCTTGGAGCCGTGTTGTCAATTTTAACCTTAAAGTTAAGTTCTTGTTGTTTGGCCCCTGAAGCAGTTGGACGGTAAGTGATCACAAATTGGTATTCTCCATCTGGTAATTGCTTGCCGTCTTTGTCCAAACCTTCCCAAGAGATTTCATAAAACTCTTCGCTACGATTCCCAATCCGATAACTCCAGTCGGTCTTTCGATGCACTTCATTTCCAACCTCGTAAATCGGGTTAGTACGAGTTGTGTCCTCCTTCTTGTAGACTGATAGGTGGACATTTTCAACATTGCGAAGCATGACGGCTTTGACCTTGATGCTATCAAAGCTGGAATCATTGTTTGGAGAGAAGTAAAGTTGGTCCCCATCAAAGTGATCCCCATCCTGGCCAAGAGTTTTGGCTACGGATTCTCCATTTTCATAAACATAACTAATCAAAGAAGTAAAGTGGTTATCTGGATGACGCTCTGGCGTTTCTGGGACCTTTTCATCTGGATAATCTGTCTTGTCCTTATAGTAGTAAAATGGCTTGTCACTACCTGTATATTCGTAGATAGGCTTTTCGATCCCGCGAAGATTTTGGTAATCTCCATGGAAACCAACATAAGGAAGGCTGACCAGATGTTTGTTGTTACTGGCATCTTTGACCAGTACATAACCTTCTAAGAAATAACCATTTGGCATTTGCTTGCTGAGCTCTTCCTTGTACTTGCTCGCGTCAACGGACACGTGGATCGTCCGCTGTCCATTTGCTGGAATCGTGATGCTTTCCTTGCCATCTAGGGTTTCTAACAGACGAGGATGAAGGGTGAATTTGCCATCCTGGACTTGGTCTGTCTGAAGGGTGGTTTCATAGCGGACCGACTTCTCTTGATTGGAAAGATTGTGGATGGTCACGTCAAACTCAAAGGTATCAGTGACATTGCCAAGTGTTAGACTGCTTTTCGCATCTTTTGCAGTCACATAGAGATCTCCTAGAGCTGCAGCTGTGACATCCATGACCCCTGCGCCTTGCTGACGTACAGAGGAATAGGCATGTGTCTCCTCATCCACATGCGGAACAGCTGTACTCATGGTCATCTGTTTGACAAGAACTTGCAACTGTTCTGGACTGAGATGAGGGAAGCGCTCCTTCAGGGCTTGTTTCACCAGTACAGTGGCTCCTGCTGCATGAGGAGAGGCCATACTGGTTCCCCTATCCATATAGTACTCTCCATTATTAACAGATGAGTAGATCATCCCTCCTGGAAGGGTGACATCTGGTTTGAGGTCGCCATCAGCTGACAGCCCCCAAGAGGAGAAGTCAGATAGTTGATTGGCTGCATCGTAAGGAACACGTTTAAATTTGTTGGCAATATGGAGCTGGTAATCTTTGGCATGTTGAGCTAGGACACTTCCAGCACCGTGGCCAATGACCCCAACTGGGAATCGTTCTCCGAGACCTTCTAAGTCAAATCCTACAGGGGTATTGCCCTGATCCTCGGTCTGGTAAAAGATCACACCTGTTGCTCCAGCCCTTTTCAGCTCTTTGACCTTATCCACATCTGAAACTTCGCCACCTCGCTCAGTAAGGACTAAGTGACCATTGATACTATCAGACTGATAGTGGTCTATTCCTCCCTTTTCCACATGGAGATAGCTTTGAGGGATGGTTGTCCGAAAGGCGTCGCGTTCTACAAAGGAGTGCATCGGAATTTTGCCATCTGGGAAGTCTTTTGACCCTTTTAAGGCTTCTACGGTCAAGCTTGCTTCTGTCGACTCATGCTTGGTCAGACTATTAATCGAAGCGACCGAAAGGACATTGGGATTGACGGATGGGGTCCCTGTCATTCCATAATCTGGTGTGCTTGCAAGTGGCTTGCTGTGCCAGAAGCCATTGGTGGCCATATTGGTAGAAGCAACTGTAATGGTTACTCCCGCCTTTCTTGCAGCATCAAAGGCTTGGCGCGTGATTTCTCCCACATCATAAATAGAGCCGGAAGCCGTTCCCAAACTCATATTGATGGAATCAGCCCCTAATTTTATGGCATCTTCCACCGCCTTGGTATAGATGAAATTTTGGACCTGCCCGCCCTTGGTGTCTGAGAAAACACGTAAAAACATGAGCTGGGCTTCGGGAGCGACACCTCGGATAATTTCACCATTTGGGGATGGTTGAGAGGCATTTCCCACAGCGGTTCCAGCTACGTGGGCACCGTGAGAGATTGGATCATCTTCTTTAACGTTTTCATCCATATCACTATAATTGTGAACGTAGACGACTTTATTGTTGTACCATTTACCGTAAGTGATGCCGGCCTTTTTCTTAGCTTCTTCAATTTCTGCTTCACTCTTGTACTTGGCCTTATTGATATCTGTTAGGCGGAAAATGTCGTGTGCTGGATCCACCCCCGAATCGATAACCGCTACAACCTGTCCCTGGCCTTTGATACCCTATCCCAGAGTGGTTGCAAATTGATCAGGCTGTTTTCTTCACTGACCTTGGTCGTAGTTGAAGCCGGTGAGGCAGGAGTAAGCTGGTTCTCAGCTACTCTGGTCCGACCAAGTGGAGCATAATCTAGGGCATCGACACGTGCTAATCCCCGGATCTTTTTAGCATCTCCATAGGTCGTCTCTAGAGCCAGTCCATTAAAGAGCAAATTAACGTCATACAATTTTTTGAACTGAATGGATTGTCTTTCGAGTTCTTTCAAAAATTGTTCATGGTCTTGGTTGGTTTGCTCGATACGCGCTTCTTTTGAGACTGGTGATGATTCTCCAACCCCATCAGAAACTTTTTCTTTCAGACGAACTAGGACCTCAACTGGACTTGAATCCTCTAGAGTTTCTTTCGCTACTTCCTTGGGAGTGTCCTTCGTAGCAAGCTCAGGATTAGCTGTTGGACTTGCCATAACAGAAGCTGACAAGGTCTTCTCTTCTTTTGGTTTCTCATTTGAAGGATCGCTAGTAGCTGAAGAGGTAGTTTGTGGTTGCTTGGTTTGGTCCTTACCATCAGTCTCTGCTGGAACATGGACAGTAGAAGGCACTTCTTCTATCGGACTAGCAGGGGTATCCTCCTTAGTAACCGTATTGGGCTCAATTCCCTTTTCATTTGTCACTGTGCTATCAGGTACTACGGCTGATGACTCGACTGTGGATGGTGCTGGTGTTACAGTATCGGCCGAAACCACTGATCCCATCAAGACCATACCGATTAAAACGGAAGCAACTCCAACCGCATATTTACGAATGGAAAAACGTTGTTGTCGATGAAATTCCATAAAAACTCCTTTTTATATACCAGGTTCAGGTGGCTGTTACACCACCTGAACCCCACTAAATTTTCTCTACTAGGAGAACGTTATACTTGGTCTAGATGATTTTTCTTCATTCGGATCGCACCGAAAGTGAGAAGAAGAACCATCAGTCCTACAAGACCCAGCTGGTCATTTTCCTGTCCTGTTTTTGGAAGAGAAGTTGCTGGTCGATGAGAGATTTGCTGAGACTCCTGATCCATTTCTGATTGACCTTTTTGTGTCATAGGTGACGGTTGAGGAGTGACTTGTTGAGACTCCTGATCCATTTTTATTCTACCTTTTTGTGCCATAGGTGACAGTTCAGGAGTGGATGGGACAGCCGGATTTTCTACCTGATCATCTGAGACTTCTACAAAACTGGTCAAGTAACGATTGATACCATTAGTTACGGTATAGACGAAATCATTTTCCACTGCCCGATAACCTGTTGGCAGATCAATATGGATCTGATACTCTCCATTGATCAGGATGCTTTCAAATGTCTTAGGTTCATATAGGGTTTGATCCAACTCCACTTTTTCCCCTGTCTTCTGATCAATGGCAAAGACGCGGGTTCCATCTGGAAGTTCTTTGTCAAAGACGAGGTCAAAGCGATTTATCGATATAGTGGTAGACAAATTTGACCAGTCCTTCAGGGTGCTCCTTGCTTAATTCCACTGTCACAGTGGTTGGAGATACCCAAGAGTAGTTTTGATCTTGAGCGACAACTTTTACAGTGTAGGTTCCAAATGGAAGAGTCGGTAGCGGATCTTCGTAAAAGCTGTTAAATTCCTGATCCACCCGATTTCCCTTGCTGTCAAAGACTTGGTAACGCATCATTTCTGGGTATTGATTGGTTGCCTCGCCTTTTTCATCGACAATTTGCACCTCTAAGCGACCGACGGTTGCTTCGCTGGTCGCAGCTGTTGGGCTTACTTCCTCCGTCCCCACTCTTTCTGTCGCCTTTTCTTCTGAAACGGTCTTACCATCCAAAGTCAGGGTGTTGGTATTATTGACCTGATCCCAGATATAGAAGCGCACAGTTTTTAGATCCACTCCTTCAGGAATCGTGTAGGTTCCATCTTCGTTTGGACTGATCTCTACTTCTTGATTATCCTTTTGGTAGGAGAGGTATTTTCCACCTAGCCCACTACCCGTTTCAATAATCTCACCTGGCTTAAAGAGACGAGTTGCAGGATCAAAGAGATCCTTAGTATTCGCCAGTTGTGGCACTTGCTTATCGACTCGGACTTTTAGAACAATCTCTTGAGGTTTGGCACCTGGTGTGCTTGGACGATAAGTGACTACATATTGATAGTCCCCATCTGGCACTAGCTGATTGTTATTGTCCTTGCCTGCCCACTGTGTCGCATTAAGAATCTTACTACGGTCATTAATCCGCCAACCGTAGTCGGATTTCTTCTGACTTTCATTGCCTTGTTCAAAAATAGGATGTTCGCGTTTGAGGTCATCTGCACGATAGACCGATAAATGAATATTGTCTACATTTCTCAAAACGACTGCATTGAGCTTGACACTATCATAGGAACCATCATCATTTGGTGAGAAGACAAGCTGATTTCCATCGTAATGCCCATCTTTTTCTCCTAGGACAACCTGTACTTCTTTGCCTCCGCGCCAAATAGTGCTGACCAAGGCTGTAAAGTGATCTCCTGAATCTTTTTCAGGTTTCTCTGCTTTTTCGTTTGCGTAATAGTAGAATGGTTTTTCATCCCCAGTGAAGGCATAGATAGGCTTTTCGATACCTGGTAAGTCTTGATACTGCCCTTTGAAGCCAATATATGGAAGACTTACGAGATCTTTCTTGGTTTTGGCATCTTTAAAGAAGACAAATCCTTCTAAAAAGTAACCGTTCTTCATTTGATTGGTGAGTTCACTTGTAAAGGTACTGGTATCTACAGAAATTGGAACCGTCACACTTCCCTTAGCTGGAACATGAATGGTTTTTTCTCCCACTTTATCCAGTAGCTGACGCATCTTCAAGCTGATGCGACCATTTTCCACCTGATCGGTATTAACAACCGTGTGATAAGTGAATTCTTTTGCTTCTGAGCCTAAGTTGTGCACCGTAACTTCAAACGTAAAGGCATCTTTGACATTGCCAAGCGTCAAGCTGCTATTGGTTCCTTTTCCACCTGTTACAAAGACATCGCCAAAGGCTGCCGCTGCAGCATCCATGAGACCAGATCCTTGTTGACGGACAGATGAGTAGCTCTTGCTTTCCTGATCAAAATGAGGTTTGGCTGTGCTCATGACTAATTGGCGCAACAGCGTATGGATTTGCTCTGGACTATAAGTTGGGAAACGTTGTTCTAGAGCTTGCTTGATCAAGGCTGTCGCCCCTGCCGCATGGGGCGTTGCCATACTGGTTCCCTCATCCATATCATACAAACCATCTGGAATCGCCGAATAGACCATTCCGCCAGGTAGAGTAACATCTGGCTTAAGTTTTCCTTCGGCAGAAAGCCCCCAACCAGTAAAGAAGAGCATCTTGTTGGCTTCGCTATAAGGCACTTTCTTGACTTCTTGATGGAAGATTAGCTCGTATTCTCCAGCGTGGGAAGCAAGTTCTTTACCGATAGCATGGTTCAAGACACTGACCGGATAGAAGGATCCCCAATAGCCCATCGGAAGTTTTTGGAGACTGTCTCCTTGCTCTTCATTCTGATAAACGAGGACACCTTTTGCACCAGCTTGTCTGAGGGCATTGACCTTCTCTTCGTCCGTCACATCCCCACCACTTTCAACCAGAGCAATTTTGCCTTTCACCGTAGCATTTCGGTAAGTATCTAGTCCACCTTTTGAAACTGAAACGTAAGACTGAGGACCTTCTACTGGGAAAATCAGCCGGTAAACAGGGAGATCAACGAGGCCATTTGGAATTCTTTCTTATCCTTTAGAGCTGGGATTTCCAGACGCATGGTCGTTTTGTGATTAATCTGATTATTGAAGGCACCAATGGCTAGAACTCCATCTTCAATGGCGGGTTCATCAATCGTTCCAGTATCCGGTGCATCTGCTTTTGGCTTAGCCTGCCAATATCCACTTACGGCGTAATTCCCTGCTGCAGCATTGATGACAACACCGGATTTACGCGCGAATTCAAAGGCTTGGCGGGTTAGGGGATTGGTATCTGCTTCAGACCCATTAACTCCACCAAAACTCATATTGATAGTATCAGCACCAAGCTTGACCGCATCTTCAACAGCCTTAGCGACGACAAAGCCTTGTTCTGTCATGCCCTTTTTATCGGAGAAAACGCGCATAAAGATAAGCTGGGCTTCTGGTGCGACTCCCTTTAGGTATTCGCCAGTTGGTACTGGCTTGGTCGCATTTCCAACGGCTGAGCCTGCTACGTGGGTCCCATGTGAACGCGGATCATCTTCTCGAATCTCATCGTTCATATCTGAATAGTTATAGGCATAGACCACCTTATCGTTGTACCACTTCCCATAAGTGATGCCTGCCTTTTTCATAGCCGCTTCCATCTGCTCTTTATTCTGATATTTGGCTTTGCTTTTATCCGTTAGACTAAAGAAATTATGGTGGACATCAAGGCCCGTATCCAAAACGGCTACCACCCGACCTTGCCCCTTGATCCCTTTGTCCCAGAGGGGCTGTAGATTAATCAACTCATTTTCATCACTAACCTTTGTAGGAAGAAGAGTGTTCTGCTTCGTTGGGCTATGTTGTGCATCCGTCCGATCCGTTAGTGGCGTAATTTCCACCTTTTCAACACGCGCTAACTGACGAATCTTCAAAGCATCCTTGTACTTGGTTTCTAAAACGAAACCATTAAAGACCAAATCAAAATCAGCTAGTTTTGTATACTGAATGCCTTTTTCCTTCAATTCATTCAATACAGCTTCCTTGATTGGTGCATTATCCTTGATCTGCTCCGCAATACTAAGAGGAGCAGCTTCATCTTGCTTTTTCGTCTCCAAACGTACCAGGGCCTGAACACGGGCTTCATCTGCCACGGTTGCTGAAACAGCGTCCTTATTAGCTACTGACTGAGATGCTGAAACAGCGTCCTTATTAGCTACTGGCTGAGATGCTGAAACAGCGTCCTTATTAGCTACTGGCTGAGATGCTGAAACAGTGTGATCTTCTTGCTCCTTCTTTTCAACATCTTCTTTTTCAGGTGTAGGGTCCGAAGCTGGATTTGCAAGAGAATTGGAAGGTGAGATCTCGGCAGTTTTCTCCGTCTTGGCTTGCTCTTGTGAGGAAGACTCCTCCTTAACTGTATCAGTTGCATGAGCTCCGTCCGAGCCTTTGTCCTGTCCGACTGTCGGACTCACCTCTTGACTTCCTTCTTTCACTACAAGAGCGGGTGTATCTGCCTGCCCTTCCTGCTCCTGGGCTGAAACAGTCACCCCACAAAAAAAGCATCCGACAAGTACCGATACTAAGCCGACTGCATATTTTCGTAAAGAAAAACGTTGTTGTCTGTCGCTTCCCATAAACAGACCTCCTTTATATTTTGTAAGCGGTTTCCGCACCTATATTTTAGTCCTTATCTTATGCAAAGTCAATGCAATCTAGCAAAATCTAAAAAAATATACTATCTTATTGATTTTGTCAGATTTCTCTATCCATTATTGAAGAATCTTTTCTTGCCAAGGGGAATTCCTCAGACAAAGTTTCTTTCATTAAAAAGGTACAAAAAAAAGAAACCAGAATAACTTCTGATTTCTTTTGGAATAAACTTATTTATTTACGTTTTCCCATTTCCAGTTGTGTACTTCTGGAATATCATCACCATGTTCACGGATGTAAGCATTGTGGAAGGCGATTGTTTCGTCCATTTGAGCTGCGAATTCAGCTGCTTCTACTCCAAGAGCTGCATTGGCTGCATCTTGTGCCAAGTGGAAGCGATCCAATTCAGACATGACACGCATGTCGAATGGTGTTGTGATGTCTCCGTTTTCACGGTATCCATGCACACGCAAGTTGTGGTTGTGACGGTTGAAGAAGATGTCACGGATCATGCCTTCGTAACCGTGGAAGGCAAAGATGACTGGTTTATCAGTTGTGAAGACTTTGTCGAACTCTTCATCTGAAAGTCCACGCGCATCCACTGAAGGGTGACGCAATTTCAAGATATCTAGAACATTGACAAAGCGGATCTTCAATTCTGGGAATGCCTTGTGCAAGATTGTGATGGCTGCAAGAGCTTCTAAGTTCGGCTCTGTACCTGCAGCTGCAATGACAAGATCTGGTTCTTCATCTGCTGAAACAGTTGAAGCCCAATCGATCACTTTGTAACCTTCGCGTACCAATTCTTCAGCTTCATCTGCTGAGTAGAATTGAGGACGTGGGTGTTTAGAAGAAACGATCAAGTTGATCATATCTTCTGCCTTGAATGCTTGGTCCATCACTGCAAGCAACGTATTAGTATCTGCTGGCAAGTACTCACGGATGTATTCTGGAGTTTTTTCTGCCAAGTGAGTCAAGATACCTGGATCTTGGTGAGTGTAGCCATTATGGTCTTGTTGGAAAACAGTTGAAGTCGCAATCAAGTTTAAGGCAGGGTAGTTTTTACGCCATGTCGTGTGAGTCTTAGATTTACGCAACCATTTAAAGTGTTGAGTAATCATAGAGTCTACGACACGAAGGAATGATTCGTAAGAAGCGAAGAAGCCATGACGACCTGTCAAGACATATCCTTCGAGCATTCCTTCTGCTTGGTGCTCTGACAATTGAGAGTCAATAACACGTCCAGCAGGGCTCAAAGCTTCATCGTAGTCTGGTTTCGTACGTCCTAACCATTGACGGCTTGTACGAGTGAAGACTTCTTGAAGACGGTTTGATTTGGTTTCATCTGGTCCAAAGATACGGAAGTTATGTGGGTTCGCATCCACAAGATCTGCTGCATACTTACCAAACTCGATCATATCTTGGGCCATGATAGCACCTGGTGTTTCGATCTTAAAGGCATGTTTCTTCCAATCAGCAGTGTCCATTGGTTCGATGACACCTGCGTTTGTGATTGGGTTCATAGCCATGCGACGGTCACCTTTTGGTGCAATTTCAGCAATTTCAGGAAGCAATTTACCAGTTTCGTCGAACAATTCAGCTGGACGATATGATTCCAACCAAGAAAGAAGAGCATCCACATGCTCCATATGGTGAGCATCTACTGGGATTGGAACTTGGTGAGCACGGAATCCACCCTCGATTGGTGTACCTTCCCAAGCTTTTGGTCCAGTCCAACCTTTAGGAATACGAGCAATCAAGACAGGGTATACTGGTTGAGTTGCTTCTTCTGCAGAACCTTTACGAGCTTCTGCTTGGACTTTCTTGATTTCTTCAATCGCTTCGTCTAATTTTTCTGCAAACAAAGCATGAGCTGCTTCGTGGTCGTCAGAAATAGCTGTTACGTCTGCAAAGATTGGTTTCCATCCAAGACCTTCAAAGAAGAGGGTCAATTCTTCGTCTGTTTTGCGTTCAAAGATCGTTGGGTTGTGGATCTTCCCACCGTTGAGGTAGAAGATTGGAAGAACAGCACCATCGTTAACTGGGTTCAAGAAGGTATTAGCCAACCAACCAGCCATCAATGGACCAGTTTCTCCTTCACCATCACCGATTACGGTTGCAGCAATCACATCTGGATTGTCCAAAACAGCTCCAGCTGCGTGAGAAAGAGCATAACCAAGCTCTCCACCTTCATGGATAGATCCTGGAGTTTCAGGTGCCGCGTGAGAGGCAATCCCTCCTGGGAATGAGAAGATTTTACATAGGTGTTTAAATCCTTCTTCATTTTGTGGGATATTTGGATTCAATTCTGTGTAAGAACCATCTAAGTAAGAGTTGGACACCATAACTTGTCCACCATGACCTGGTCCTTCAATGTAGAACATATCCAAGTCGTATTTGTTGATGGTACGGTTCAAGTGAGCATAGATAAAGTTTTGTCCTGGTACAGTTCCCCAGTGTCCGATTGGGTGAGCCTTCAAGTCGTTTTCAACCACTTCACGTTTCAACAATGGGTTGTCTTTCAAGTACATTTGAGCAGCCGAAATGTAGTTGGCTGCACGCCACCACGCATCCACTTTATCCAAGTAAGCTTTGCTGTTAAAATCAACAGTCATATTGTCTCCTCTCAAATTCTAGCTATGATTCTGATGAATTAGAATCCAGTGCAAGTATTTAGGTTATAAACATTCTGTTTCACTAACATGAAGACAGAACGAACACGAACCAAATTTAATTCAATTCTTTTCTATTCTATCAATAATTTAGCTTTTTGTATATAGAAAAAATTAAAAAAAATATAGTTTTTTATAAAAAGTTGCAAATCTCTTCTGAAATCAAAGCATTTTTCAATCATTTTACAAACAGCTTTTTGCTTAGACCACTCAAAAAGCCTTTGAAATCAGCTATCTATAAATCCCCTTGTCTCATAAAACCTTTCATGATATACTTTAGATATCAAACTAAAGGAGATCGTTATGATGAAGGAAAAACGCAATAAAGGATTTGTGTCAGGTCTGGTGCTTGCCCTTGTCTTTCTTGCATTCGCAGGATTAGTATTTTCATTATGGATGGGCCGCCAGAACCCTTCTACTAGCTTTGCGAAGGCAGAAAAGTCTGGGGACCCTGTAACGATGAAGGTCTATGATATTACACGAGAACCTGTCGGAACTGTGGACAACGGCCACGTCCTCTATATCGTCCAGTACGATAACCAAAATGATGGTAAATTTGCAGGGATCGAAGCCAAAAAAGACGATGCGACGATTAAAGAAATCATTGATAAAGCGAAGAATGGGGAACTGCAGACCGATCCTTATCAACTAAAAGGAACGCAATTAGCCCCTTTGGCAAAGGATAGCAAAAATACGTCTCGTAACGGTCGCCTTGTCGGCTATAGCGACTACGTCCATTCCCTTCTCGAACCGACTTCTGTCGTGTCCCTTAATATGACGACCAGCTATTACTTAAGCCTTACAGAGTACAACAAAGACTCCTTATTCCTCTTAATTGGTTCAGCTGCTCTTGCTGGACTTTCTATCATAATGGTCGTAGCCAGCTTCTCCGTTCGGAAACGGACCATTGCTTCCTATCAGGAACTCCACCAAAACTATCCCGAACTCCAAGGAGATCTGTCTCGCCTGTCTGATGAAGCCAGCTACTACAATCAAGACTTAAAAGTTATCTTGTACAAAAATCATTTGATTACCTATTTCAGAGGAACGCAAACGATTGATTTACGAGAGGTTCAACAACTATACTTACATGTCACTCGAGTTCGTCAATCAGGGATTGCTCGCTCAATCTTCCAATTGTGCTACATACGCAAGGACAAACCAAAGAAACAGCACCGCCTAGCCATTAAGAATAAGAAGAACGCTGAAGAACAACTCTACACTCTTTTTGCACAGGTGTCTGAGAGATTCCCAGATGTCAAGGTTGGAATTTAAAGATTTTCCAACTCCCTTTGGAAATACTGATCTAAGCACTAAAATCCCCCTCATCAGAATCATGAACTGCACCCCAAAAGTTAGACAGAAAAAATCTAACTTTTGGGGTGTTTTTATTATGAAATTAACTTATGAAGATAAAGTTCAAATATATGAATTGAGAAAGCAAGGTCAAACCTTTAACCAACTTTCAAAAAGATTTGGTGTGGATGCTTCTGGATTAAGATATATGTTGAGGTTGATTGAACGTTACGGAATAGAAATTGTTAAAAAAGGTAAGAATTGTTACTATTCTCCAGAACTAAAACAAGAAATGATTGATAAAGTGCTACTTGAAGGTCGTTCACGAAAAAGTGTATCTTTAGATTATGCTCTACCCCATCCTTCGCTGTTGAAAAATTGGATAGCACAATACAAGAAAAATGGGTATACTATTGTTGAGAAAACAAAAGGGAGAGTACCTAAAATGGGACGTAAACGTAAGAAAACTTGGGAAGAAATGACAGAACTAGAGCGACTCCAAGAGGAGAATGAACGCTTACGTACCGAGGTAGCTTACCTAAAAAAGTTAAAAGAGTTAGAAGACAGGGACGAAGCCTTACAGCGAGAAAGGCAGAGACAATTAGAGAAATGGCTTCAGGAGGATTTCGACTAGATTTACTTCTTGAAACGGCTCGTTTACCGCGGTCAACTTACTATTATCAGTTGAAACAATTGTGTGAACTAGACAGAAACAAAGAGTTTAAAGCTGAAATTCAAGCTATTTACTGAACACAAAGGAAATTATGGCTATCGACGCATCACTCTCGAATTGAGAAATCGTGGCTTCGTAGTGAACCATAAGAAGGTGCAGCGTCTGATGAAAGTACTTGGTTTAACGGCTCGAATTCGCCGTAAACGGAAGTATTCATCATATCAAGGAGAGATTGGCAAGAAAGCAGATAACCTTATTCAACGCCAATTTGAAGCAACCAAACCAATGCAAAAGTGCTATACGGATGTGACAGAATTTGTCATTCCAGCAAGCACCCAGAAGCTTTATTTATCACCAGTTTTAGATGGCTTTAACAGCGAAATTATCGCCTACAATCTTTCTACTTCACCGAACTTAGCACAAGTAAAAATGATGTTGGAACAAGCCTTTACAGAGACACACTACGAGAACACTATTCTCCATAGTGATCAGGGATGGCAATACCAACATAATTTCTATCATCATTTTTTAGAGGATAAAGGGATCCAAGCATCCATGTCACGTAAAGGGAATAGCCCAGATAACGGCATGATGGAATCCTTCTTTGGCATTTTGAAATCAGAAATGTTTTATGGTTACGAGAATACATTTAAGTCGCTTAACCAATTGGAACAAGCTATTATAGACTATATTGATTATTACAACAACAAACGAATTAAGGTAAAACTAAAAGGACTTAGTCCTGTGCAATATAGGACTAAATCCTTTGGGTAAATTAATTGTCTAACTTTTTGGGGTCAGTACATCAGTTGATGAGGGGGATTTTTTTCTATTTAGGTCACATTTGAAACGCGAAGATCAAATCACTTTTTTACCATTTTTATAGACATCTGTCACTAGGTTGGTCGCAAAGAAATAGAAGAGATAATCTAGATTTGGTGCATCGTAAATCGTGATATCGGCCTGTTTTCCAGTATCAAAAGAGCCAATGGTTTTGGCACGATCTACTGAATAAGCTGCATTAATAGTTACCGCATTGAGAATCTCAACTGGCGTCAAACGCATCATGAAGCAACCCAGGTGCATGGCAAACTGGAGATTGGCTGTCGGACAGGATCCTGGATTACTATCTGTTGTTAGGGTGATGGCCATCCCAGCATCCAGCATCTTACGAGCCGGTGCATAGGTATCTTCCATGAGGCTGAAGGTTGTAGCAGGCAACAGATTGCCGATAACTTTTGCTTTTGCTAGTTTTTGAATGCCTTCATCGGTAATCACCATCAAGTGTTCTGCGCTAGTAGATTCCAATTCAGCTGCAACATCCACACCACCGATAGACTCGATTTCATCCGCATGAATCCGCAGTTTGAAGCCCATTTCCTTGGCTTTTGACAGAAGATAGCGAGACTCATCTGCTGTAAAGACACCCTTTTCACAGAAGATATCACAGAATTCAGCTAACTTTTCTTCCTTCACTTTTGGAAGCATTTGCTCAATGATGAGATCCAAATACTCTTGAGAACGGCCCTTATACTCTGTCGGGATCGCATGAGCTGCCATAAAGGTCGAAACCAGATCAATTTCATGGTCACGGTCCAAGGCTGCAACCACATCTAATTGGCGTTTTTCCGTTTCCCAATCCAAACCATAGCCACTCTTAGCTTCAACGGTGGTCACTCCATGACGCAACATATAGTCCAACAATCGTTTGGACTTGTTATAAAGATTGTCAAAAGTTGCTTCACGAGTTGCCCGAACAGTGCTCAGAATTCCACCGCCTTGAGCGAGGATGTCTAAGTAGGAAACACCCGCTAGCTTTCGCAAATTCATGCTCACGACTACCTCCGTAGACCAGGTGGGTATGGCAGTCGATCAAACCAGGAGTCGCAACTTTCCCTTCACAAGATTTTACTTCCGTATGGTCATCGATCAGTTCTGGATCGGGTTGACCTGTCCCAACTGCGAGGATTTTTCCATCCTTAATAGCAATATAAGCATCGGAAAGGATTTGCGCTTCTGCCATCTCTTTTCCATAGAGAGGATGGCCTAAATCATTTGGACAAAACAACTGGTTAAAGTGGGTTAAGATTACATCAGCAGACATATGAAAACATTCCTTTCTATTTCCATTGTTATTCATTTTACAATTCTAAAGAAAAAAAGCGTCAAAAAAAGTCAAAAAGTTTCTCCCTCATTTTTGCTTTATTAAAAAAATTAAATTTATTTTTTTGACTCTTTATTGACGTTTCTTGGATACAATAAAGAAAATATAAATTCATAGTCTACACATAAGGAGGTTCCTACTATGTCATTTATAGACGATAAAGAAATTGCAGTATGCTATGTCTGTCAAACTTGACTTTGATGTCCTACCTGAAAAGGCAACTTTTCAAGAAGGCATCCGTCGTGCACCTGATAGAGGCTTCCGCTTAACGCAAGCTCAGACTGAGATTGCTCTTAAAAACGCTCTGCGTTACATCCCTAAAAAATTCCACCAAGAGTTGATCCCAGAATTTCTGGAAGAACTAAAAACTCGCGGTCGGATCTATGGCTATCGCTTCCGTCCAAAAGATCGGATCTATGGCAAACCAATTGATGAGTACAAAGGAAAATGCACTGCTGCTAAGGCTATGCAGGTTATGATTGACAACAACTTGAGCTTTGAAATCGCCCTTTATCCATATGAATTGGTCACTTACGGAGAAACAGGTTCTGTCTGTGCTAACTGGATGCAATACAACTTGATTAAGAAATACTTGGAAGTCATGACAGAGGACCAAACCTTGGTGGTTGAATCTGGTCACCCACTCGGCCTCTTCAAGTCTAAACCAGAAGCTCCTCGCGTCATCATTACCAACGGTCTCTTGATCGGTGAGTATGACAATATGCGCGACTGGGAAATTGCTGAAGAGATGGGCGTTACCAACTACGGTCAAATGACGGCTGGTGGCTGGATGTATATCGGTCCTCAAGGAATCGTCCATGGTACCTTCAACACTCTTCTTAATGCTGGACGTCTTAAACTCGGTGTGCCTGATGATGGCGACTTAACTGGTAAACTCTTCATTTCATCTGGTCTCGGTGGTATGAGTGGAGCTCAAGGGAAAGCAGCTGAAATTGCAAAAGCTGTTGCCATCGTTGCAGAAGTAGACCGCTCTCGGATTGAAACCCGTCACTCTCAAGGCTGGATTAGTCAAGTGACAGACAGTGCCGAAGAAGCTGTGAAATTGGCTCAAGCAGCCCTTGAAGCTGGTGAATCTACTTCTATTGCCTACCATGGAAATATCGTAGACTTGCTCGAATATGTCAATGAACACAATGTCCACGTTCATCTCTTGTCTGACCAAACCTCTTGCCACAACGTCTATGATGGTGGCTATTGCCCAGTTGGGATCAGCTTTGAAGAACGGACACGTTTGTTGGCAGAAGACAAAGAAACCTTCCATCGCTTGGTCGATGAAACCTTGGCTCGTCACTTTGCAGTGATTAAAGCTTTGACGGCTAAAGGTACCTACTTCTTCGACTACGGTAATGCCTTCATGAAATCTGTTTACGACTCTGGCATCAAGGAAATTTCTAAGAATGGATTGGATGACAAAGACGGCTTCATTTGGCCATCTTATGTTGAAGATATCATGGGACCTATGCTCTTTGACTATGGTTATGGTCCATTCCGTTGGGTCTGCCTCAGCGGTAAACACGAAGACTTGATTGCAACTGACCATGCAGCGATGGAAGCGATCGATCCAACTCGTCGCTATCAAGACCGCGACAACTACAACTGGATCCGCGATGCTGAAAGAACCAATTAGTCGTTGGTACACAAGCTCGTATCCTCTATCAAGATTGTATGGGCCGTGTCAACATTGCTTTGAAATTCAATGAACTCATTCGCCAAGGCAAGATCGGACCTGTCATGATTGGACGTGACCACCATGACGTATCTGGTACAGATGCTCCATTCCGTGAAACATCCAATATCAAAGATGGTTCAAACGTTACCTGTGATATGGCGGTTCAATGTTACGCTGGTAACGCTGCTCGCGGTATGAGTCTCGTCGCTCTCCACAACGGTGGTGGTACTGGTATCGGTAAGGCCATCAACGGAGGATTCGGTCTCGTCCTAGACGGTAGCCACCGGATCGATGAAATCATCAAATCTGCGATTGCCTGGGATACCATGGGTGGGGTTGCTCGTCGGAACTGGGCAAGAAATAACCATGCGATTGAAACAGCCATCGAATACAACCGCCTCCATGCAGGAACAGACCACATCACCATTCCGTATCTGGCAGATGAAGATTTGGTCAAAGATGCGGTACAAAAATTGTTTTAACATCAAAAAATAAAAACTGAGAAAGGGGAGGAAATACAAAGACTCCTCCTCCCCAACTTCTCCTATAAAAAGAGGTAATCATATGGCAAAAATTGTTGAGTGTATTCCAAACTTCTCTGAAGGACGCAATCAGGCTGTGATCGACGGATTAGCAGCCACAGCAAAAAGTATTCCAGGTGTTACACTGCTGGACTACTCGTCTGATGCTAGCCACAACCGGAGCGTCTTTACACTCGTTGGGGATGAAGAAAGCATTCAAGAAGTTGCTTTCCAATTGGTAAAATATGCATCTGAAACATCGATATGACCAAGCACGAAGGCGAACACCCTCGGATGGGAGCAACAGACGTTTGTCCATTCGTTCCGGTCAAAGATATCACAACAGATGAATGTGTCGAAATTGCTAATAAAGTAGCGGAACGCATCAATCGTGAATTGGGTATTCCAATCTTCCTCTATGAAGATGCCGCAACTCGTCCAGAACGGAAAAACTTGGCGAAGGTCCGCAAAGGACAATTTGAAGGAATGCCAGAAAAATTGTTGGAAGAAGACTGGAAGCCAGACTATGGTGAACGCAAGATTCACCCAACCGCAGGGGTTACAGCCGTTGGTGTCCGCATGCCGCTCGTTGCTTTCAATATCAACCTTGACACAGATGATCTAGAAATTGCCAACAACATTTCTAAAGTCATTCGTGGATCTAGCGGAGGATACAAATACTGTAAAGCAATCGGTGTCATGCTAGAAGATCGCAACATCGCTCAAGTCTCAATCAACATGGTCAACTTGGAAAAATTCCCATTGTATCGTGTCGTTGAAACCGTTCGTTTCGAAGCACAACGCTACGGGGTTCGCATCACTGGAACAGAACTTATTGGACTGGCTCCTGCTAAGGCTTTGATCGACTCTGCTGAATACTACTTACAATTAGAAGACTTTGACTATAGCAAACAAGTCTTGGAAAATCACTTGTTGGGTTAGAAAGGGAATTCTATGAAACTAGTTGACTTAAGTATTACAGAGTTTGCCAAGGTTCTTGGTTCAGATGCTCCAGCTCCAGGTGGTGGTTCTGCTGCTGCCCTATCTGCTGCGAATGGGATTTCCCTTACAAAAATGGTCTGCGAACTGACCATTGGTAAGAAAAAATACGCTGAATTTGAAGAGCACATCAAAGGGGTTCACGAAAAAAGTGCCCACCTCCAAGACCAATTACTAGAAGCCATCGACAAAGATACAGAAGCTTTCAACGTGGTATCAGCAGTCTTTGATCTTCCAAAGGAAACGGAAGAAGAGAAAGCTGCTCGTCGTGAAGCCATGCAAAAAGCCTTGAAACATGCGACTGTATCTCCATTCTCTATGATGGAGCTCATCGTTGAAGCTCTTGAAACAACCCAAGAAGCTGTTGGTAAGTCCAACACCAATGCAGCGAGCGACTTAGGAGTGGCTGCTCTCAATCTCAAGGCCGGCCTTCAAGGTGCTTGGCTCAATGTCCTGATCAACATTTCAGGAATCAAGGACCAAGACTTCGTCCAAGAATACCACGGCAAGGGACTCGAACTTCTCCAAACAGGCTCCGACCTTGCAGATAGCATTTACCAAAGCATTTTAGAAAGCCTATCTTAAGCCTACCAATCAACTTTATAACTTTAATACCTACAAAGAAAGAAGGGATTCTATGGTTTTATCGGATATTGAAATTGCCAATTCTGTCCAAATGAAGCCCATCACGGAAATCGCTGCTGAACTTGGATTGACCGAAGAAGATATCTCACTTTACGGAAAGTACAAGGCAAAAATCGATAGCAATCAACTGGAACAACTCAAGGATAAGGAAGATGGGAAGCTGATTCTCGTGACAGCTATCTCTCCTACTCCTGCTGGAGAAGGAAAGACAACCACCTCTGTTGGTCTAGTAGATGCCCTCTCTGCTATCGGTGAAAAAGCCGTCATTGCCCTCCGCGAACCTTCTCTTGGCCCTGTCTTTGGGATCAAAGGTGGTGCTGCCGGTGGTGGTTACGCCCAAGTGGTCCCTATGGAAGACATCAACCTTCACTTTACAGGTGACTTCCATGCCATTGGGATTGCCAACAACCTGCTTGCAGCCTTGATTGACAATCATATTCACCACGGCAATGAGTTGGGCATTGATTCTCGTCGGATCACCTGGAAACGAGTGGTCGATATGAACGACCGTCAACTCCGCCATATTGTCGATGGCCTTCAAGGAAAAACAAATGGAGTGCCTCGTGAAGATGGCTTCGACATCACGGTGGCGTCTGAAATCATGGCTATTCTCTGTCTCTCAGAAAATATCCTTGACTTAAAAGAACGCCTCGATCGCATCATTATCGGTTACAACTACCAAGGACAACCGGTCACAGCTAAAGACCTCAAAGCTGGTGGTGCTATGGCTGCTGTCCTAAAAGATGCCATTCATCCGAACTTGGTACAAACCTTGGAACATACTCCTGCTATCATCCACGGCGGTCCATTTGCCAATATCGCTCATGGCTGTAACAGTGTGCTGGCTACCAAGTTGGCTCTCAAATATGCAGACTATGTTGTTACAGAAGCTGGCTTCGGAGCAGACTTAGGTGCTGAAAAATTCATCGACATCAAGTGCCGCATGGCAGGACTCAAACCTTCTGCCGTTGTCCTCGTCGCAACCATCCGTGCCCTCAAGATGCATGGTGGAGTTGCCAAAGCGGACTTGGCTACAGAAAATGTCCAAGCCGTTATCGATGGTCTACCAAACCTCGACAAACACTTGGCCAACATCCAAGAAATCTATGGCCTACCTGTAGTCGTTGCCATTAACAAATTCCCTCTGGATACAGAAGCGGAACTTGAAGCTGTCTATGAATCTTGTAAGAAACGCAATGTAGATGTTGTCATTTCGGATGTCTGGGCAAATGGTGGAGCTGGTGGTCGCGACTTGGCTGAAAAAGTCATTCAACTAGCTCAAGAAGACAACCACTTCTCTTATGTCTATGACGAAGAAGACAGCATTGAAACGAAATTGACCAAGATTGTCACAAAAGTTTATGGTGGAAAAGGCATCAGCCTAACACCAGCAGCCAAACGCGAACTAAAAGAATTAGAAGCACTTGGTTTCTCAAACCTCCCAATCTGTATGGCCAAAACGCAATATTCCTTCTCGGATGATGCCAAGAAGATCGGAGCACCGAAAGATTTCACTGTCAAAATCAGCAACCTTAAGGTGGCAGCAGGAGCTGGCTTCATCGTAGCACTTACTGGTACCATTATGACCATGCCTGGCCTACCTAAAGTTCCTGCCAGTGAAAAGATTGATATCGATGCCCAAGGCAATATCACTGGTCTCTTTTAAGAAAGAGGACGTCCTATGGTGACTATCCTTCATCTTACCCCCGCAGATTATCAGATTTCTACTTGGTCTGGTGGCCAAACCACCCAACTCTTCCTCTCTCCAAAAGAGGGAAGTTATCCTAATCGGAACTTTGACTTTCGCCTCTCTACTGCAACGGTAGAGGTTGAAACAAGTGACTTTACCGATCTCACTGGCTACCACCGAATCTTGATGCCTCTGACTTCAACGATTACACTCACCCATCAACATCAAGAAGTGGTTTTGAAGCCATTTCAAAGCTACTTCTTTGACGGGGGAGATCCCGTATCTAGCCAAGGCACCTGTCAAGATTTAATCTCATCTATAAACCTTCCTATCAGGGGCATATGAGTGCTATATCCCCAAATGAAAGTGTCACGAGCCAGAGTCGCTATCAATGGATCTATGCTCTCTGTCCTCTCACACTCCAATGGGAAATAGGGCAATCTCAAACCCTCCAAACTCACGAGCTCCTGTTTATCGAACAAGCATCTCCTCTTCAAGAGATGACAATCACGTTTTCACCCCTTCAGTCTGGGAAGCAACCGATTGCTATCTGGACTGCGCTAAGATAATGTTTTAAAGGAGAGACATTATGAACGGAGCACATAAACAGTCGATTGAGGAACAAGAAAAAGCGAAATTCAGCTTTAGCGGTGCCACTCTATACGGTATCAATGCCGTGATTGGGTCTGGTATCTTCCTCTTGCCCAAAAAGATATATTCTGGCCTAGGACCAGCTTCCCTGGCCGTCATGTTTGGAGTAGCTATTCTTGTCATGCTACTATCAGCCTGTCTGGCTGAAACGGCTGGCTACTTTGATAAAAACGGTGGAGCCATGCAATACTCAAAAGCAGCTTTCGGAGACTTTGTCGGCTTTAACGTCGGGATCCTCGGATGGGCCGTTACCGTTATCGCTTGGGCTGCTATGCTAGCTGGTTTTGCTAAGATCTTCATCATTACCTTCCCAGCATTCGAAGGCTACAACCTACAGATTAGTATCGTTATGTTGGTTCTCTTAAGTCTGATGAACATCGCCGGTCTGAAAACATCGAAAATGTTCACACTGACAGCTACTGTTGCAAAATTAATCCCAATTGTCCTCTTCTCACTCTTCGCCATCTTCTTTATTCCTGGTGGAGTAAGCAAGGGCAACTTCACACCTTTCCTTCAATTGGAAAGTGGATCAAATCTCTTTAGTGCTATTTCTAGTACCGCTGTTTACATCTTCTATGGATTTATCGGATTCGAAACCATGTCCATCGTTGCAGGGGAAATGCGTAACCCTGAAAAGAACGTTCCTCGTGCTATCTTGGGATCCATCAGTATCGTCTCAGTTCTCTACATGTTGATCATCGCTGGAACAATCGCTATGCTTGGTGGAGGCATTATGGGAACCGAGGCACCAGTACAAGACGCATTTGTTAAAATGATTGGCCCTATCGGTGCCCCTCTTGTCTCCTATGGTGCTCTCATTTCAATCGCCGGTCTCAACATCGGTGAATCCATTATGGTTCCTCGTTTCGGTGCTGCCCTAGCAGACGAAAAACTCTTGCCAGCAGAACTTGGAAAAACAAACTCCAAGAATGCTCCTGTCATTGCCATTATCATTTCCGGTTTCTTTGCATTCTTACTCTTGTTATCTGGATCTTTCGAATCCTTAGCAACTTTCAGTGTTGTTTTCCGTTTCTTCCAATATATTCCGACTGCTTTGGCAGCGCTCAAACTCAGAAAAAAATGTACCCAGAGAAAAAAAGGTTACCTTCCGAGTGCCATTCGGTCCAGTTATCCCAATTTTGGCTGTTGTCATCAGTATCTTGATGATTGCAGGGGATAATCTAATGAACTTTGTATGGGGAGCTATCGGTCTAGTAATCGCTAGTGGACTTTACTTTGTTTTTCCACGGTGACAAACTAGCTAAAAAAATAAAAACAGTCCTCACCAATTCTATTTACACATTAGATGGGAACTTAGGCAGGAGCAAAGCATTCCTTTGCTCCCTAGCCCATCTAAGAAGCCACGAATATCAAACCTGAGCTCTTTTCTCTAAGACTTCTTTCAATCCTTCTAAGAATCATAGACAATGGGCTCACGTTTGGTATTCAAACCGAAGTAAACAAATCTACTTCTACAGAACAATTCATAATCGGAGGTTTTATATGACTCAATTGATTCATTTAGATGGTAACAGCTTAACACTGGAAGAGGTCATCGCCGTCGCTCGGCACGGTGCCCAATGTGAGTTAGACGAAACAGCCAAAGAAGCTGTTATCGCATCTCGTAAAATTGTTGATGATATCGTCCGTGAAAAACGTGTTGTCTATGGTGTGACCACTGGATTTGGCTCTCTCTGTAATGTCAGCATTTCTCCAGAAGATACTGTCCAACTGCAAGAAAACTTGATTCGTACCCACGCATCTGGTTTTGGTGATCCACTTCAGAAGATGCCGTTCGTGCTATCATGCTCATCCGGATCAACTCGCTCTTAAAAAGGCTATTCTGGCATTCGTCTGTCAACTGTTGAAAAAACTATTAGAATTGCTTAACAAAGGAGTGACTCCTTATATTCCAGAAAAAGGATCACTCGGAGCTTCCGGAGACCTTGCCCCCCTTTCTCATATGGTGCTCCCAATGTTGGGACTTGGACACGCCTACTACAAAGGTCAACTCTTGAGCGGTCAAGAAGCTCTCGACCAAGCTGGTATTGAAAAAGATCCAATTGGTCGCCAAAAGAAGGGCTTGCTTTGATCAATGGTACGACTGTCCTAACCGGTATCGGCGCTCTTGCGACTTATGATGGTATCCAATTGCTCAAACTGTCTGACATTGCCGGTGCTCTTTCAATGGAAGTCCACAATGGTATTACCAGCCCATTTGAAGAAGACCTTCATACTATCCGTCCTCAAAGTGGACAATTGGCAACCGCTCGTAATATCCGTAACCTCCTTGAAGGAAGCAAAAACACAACCGTTGCAACCCAACAACGGGTACAAGATCCTTATACACTCCGTTGTATCCCTCAAATCCATGGAGCCAGCAAAGACTCTATTGCTTATGTAAAAACAAAAGTTGAAATCGAAATCAACTCTGTGACAGATAACCCAATCATCACCAAGGAAGGACACGTCATCTCCGGAGGTAACTTCCACGGTGAACCAATGGCACAACCATTTGACTTCTTGGGTATTGCCCTTTCTGAGATCGGAAACGTATCTGAACGTCGGGTGGAACGCTTGGTCAACAGCCAGCTTAGTAAATTGCCATCCTTCTTGGTCAAACACCCTGGCCTCAACTCAGGCTTCATGATTACGCAGTATGCTTGTGCTTCTCTTGCATCTGAAAAACAAAATCTTGTCTCACCCAGCCAGCGTTGACTCCATCCCATCTTGTGAAAACCAAGAAGACTTCGTCAGCATGGGAACTACAGCGAGACGTAAAGCGACTGAGATTCTCAAGAATTCACGCCGCATCGTTGCTACTGAAATTATGGCGACCTGCCAAGCCTTGGATCTCAAACCAGAAAATCATGAACTTGGTAAAGGTACAAAACCAGCCTATGACATGATTCGCGAAAGAAGGTGGCCTTCATTGAATTTGACAAGGACATCGAAATCTTTGAAGAACTCAATAAAGCATCTGCTGTTGTCGAAAGTGAAGAATTCTTAGCAACCATCGAAAAAAAGCAGTTGACTTAAGCATTCAATACTGATACAGTAAGGATACAGCAGAAAAAAAGGCTGAGAAATTTTCTCAGCCTTTCCCTTTCTAGCCAAATACAGACAAACGGAGGCATGTAACGTGCTTAGAGATTATTACCCAATGACTTACAGTTATTACCAAGGCAGTATTGAAGACAATCCCTATACAGCCAAATGGGGTATGCTGACCAAGTTTTTGGATTTGAATGATGAAACCTTGACTCCTTTTGAAGAAGTCACCTTTGGAATCCTTGGTTTTAAAAGCGATAAAGGAGTCTATATCAATAACGGTCGCGTCGGTGCCGTCGAAAGTCCTAATGCTATTCGAACCCAACTCGCTAAACTTCCTTGGCACTGGGGCACCAACGTCACAGTTTTTGATGTCGGAAATATCGATGGTCCCAATCGTTCTCTTGAAGATTTGCAAGAGAGTCTCTCTCTAACTGTCAAACGAATGTTGGAGTTAAATATTCGGCCAATCGTCCTCGGTGGAGGGCATGAAACGGCTTATGGTCACTACCTGGGCCTCAAATCCTCCTTGCAACCAGATGAACAATTGGCTGTCATCAACCTAGATGCTCACTTTGACCTGCGTCCTTACGACCAAACCGGTCCCAACTCTGGAACAGGATTTCGCCAGATGGCGGACCACGCAAAAGAAGAGAGCAAAGATTTCCCTTACTTAATCTTGGGTATTCAGGAACATAGCAACAACTTGTTCCTATTCAACTATGTGGCAAAAACACCAAGCATTGATTTCTTAACAGGACAAGATCTCTTCCGGATGAGCCACCAGGCCATTCTTGATCGGATTGATCAATTCTTAGAAAAACAGACAGCGGTCTACCTCTCTATCGATATGGACTGCTTTGCCGTTGGTTCTGCCCCTGGCGTTAGTGCCATCCAGTCACTTGGTGTGGATCCAAAACTAGCCCTAATGCTGCTCCAACACATTGCAGCTAGTGGCAAACTGATTGGATTTGATATTGTGGAGGTTTCCCCTCCTCATGATATTGACAACCATACCTCCAACCTGGCTGCAACTTTTATCTTTTACTTGACCCAAATCTTGTCTCAACAAAAATAAGATTCAAAACCTCTCTAACATACAAAAGGCTTATCAACATCCAGCCATTGGGTGTTGATAAGCCTATTTTCATTCTTCCTTCATGTCACTTGATGAGCTACACTAGAGATTTTTTAATCTCTTGAGGAAGGGACGGTCTCTATACGGAGTCAGGTGTTGCTCTGCCAGTTTCTTGTAGTAGTCCTTATCTTCTTTCAAGAAAGCGCTCAAAGCAGGAAGCAGTTGCTCTCCTTGCTCCTTCTGGGCCGCCAAGAAGGCCAAGAGATAATAAACCATCCCCTTGTCTCGTGCATTCGTCGTTTGCTTCATGGCTCCTTCTTTACGAGATAGGTAAGTTGCCACCTTCTCTTGCTCTCCGAAATGACAGGCAATTAAGGATTGATAAAATCCGAGCAATTCTTCCTTCCAAGGGAAACGAACACTGGACAAAACCTTTTGAGCCCTGTCAAAATAGAATCGGGCTTGGACCAAATCCCCCTTCCAATAGTAGGCAATCCCAAGATCGATTTCAAACACCACTCGGACTGAATCAACAGATTGATCTCCCACCAAGCGTAGGACCTCTTCCAAATGGGTGACAGCTACTTGAAAATGCCCTCTCACTTGCTCTATTTCAGCCAGGTAGGCTAAAGATGCTGCAATTTGAATGGCATACTTGGCCTGCATGCTATTGGTCAGACTAAAGCAATCAATAGAGCGATAGAGGTGGCGGGTCGCCTGCTCCTCATCCCCCACCATCAAATGGTACAAGCCCTTCAAGCGTAACTGAATCGCAATCGCTTCATGGTTGTTGGCCTGAATCGCATCTTCTAAAGCCAAATCTGTGTAATAGGCCATTTCAGAAATATTTTCTGTTTGAATGCAATAATAAATGATTTGCCGGTACCCTTCTAAAAGGAAGTCGAGCCGTTTAAGTTCCCGCGCATAGGAGATGACCTTTTGAATATCATGAATCCCCTTTTGGTACTCACCGCTTCGAATGAAGTAGCGCCCCTCTAGATACAAGTAGCGCAGTTGCAAATACTTGTAGTCTCTATCTTTTTGGTGTCTTGAAAAAAGCTGATCCAGTTCTCGACGAAGACGAGAGAGCTCCCCAAAAATGTCCAAATGGCTATTTTCACCATCTGATACTCCCCCTTCTTCTCCCTTGGAGTATATTGGGAATAGTTCATGTTCTAGCTGGAGGATTTCTTCCAAGTAGGTCAGCTCAAAGGATAGGGAACGCAAGAGATTTTGGGACTGCTTGTATTGGTAAGCAATTTCCTTATAGAAGAGCAAATCTGTCGAATCTTCTAAGGTTTCTTCCAGTTTTTGCGCGATTTGTTGATGGAAGAGACGCCGTCTGGCTGGTGACAGGAGTTGGTAGAAGTACATGGCTACCAATTGCTTGCAAAATTGGACTAAGAGATCCTCCCCTTCCTCCACTATTGAGATGATTCCTCTTTGAGCTAAAGGATCTAATAATGCAGTTAAAACAGAAAGATCTGTAGCTGTCAAATCGGCCAAGATAGACATGGATATCGGCTTATGAAAACAAGACAAATAATGAAGAAGGGACTCCTCTTCACTGCTCAAGTCACCCAGCTCTTGAGACAGATAGGCTTGAATGATATCAGGTAAGGGCTCTAAACTTTCCTTCTCTTTCCACTCCTCTATATAGCTGGACAACAAGAAGGGACTACCTTCACTCCACTCCATCATTTGCTCGATCAGGGCTGGTTCTATCTGCCCCAGTTGCCCTTGCAAGAGTAATCGACTTTCACTCGGATCAAATTGGTCAACTCTAGCTGGGACAACCGTCTCTCGACTTTTAAACTCCCAAAGAAGGTGACCAAGAATTCCGGCAAAGGCCCCTCAGCTGTAACAATCAGTTGCCATCTTTCCCCGCTACTTTTCTCCTCCAATTGCTTTACTTTATTGAATGAGGCCGCATCCATCCACTGAGCATTTTCAAGCAGAATCAGGAGAGGTTTTTCTTGGCTGAGTCTTTGAAGGTGCTTCCGGACAGCAGGGAGATTGTCCGCTTTTCCTAGAGGAGGAGCTTCCAAGCCCCCACTCACTTTCTCTAGGGAAGCTTTGAGGTCGTCCCAGATCCCTCCTTCTTCTTGGCGACTGCCGACTTTGCCTTCCAGCTTGACAAAGCTAAAACTACGATTGGACAGCAAGACCAATTGACGCAATAAACGTTTTTTGCCTGTTCCAGATTGCCCCATGACCAAGAGAGGGCCAACCGCTTCCCCCTTCTCTACTAAGGAAAGGTATTCTTCCAGTTGGGACAGTTCTTGTTTGCGACCAAAGAAAGGGAGTTCTCGGACATTCACACGATTGCTCTGTTTACGGGTGCGTTTAGCTTCCAAAACAGAATGATACAGTTCTTCTATCACTCGACTGGGACGAACATTCAGCTCACGATCCAATAAATCCACCAGCTTGTAATAGGTCTCAAAAAATTTCCCCAGCTGGTGATGAACTCTATAATACTCCATCAAGAGCTGGTAGTTCTTTTCTTCAAATTCATCCAGCTCTACTAAATGGTGGAGTAAGGACTCTATACCAGGGTCTCCCAGCCCCTCTTTGTCAATCTTTTGATAACAGCTTTCAATATAGAGTTGCTTATACGCGCTCCGTTTACGGGAAGCCCACTGGTCAAAGTCCTCATCATCCTTGACGTAGAAGCCTTCTAGAAAATCTCCCTGATAAAGATGTAAATTGCTTATCGGATCCCTTTCAAAAAAAGCTGGACATCCAAAGAAAGATTCAGCTCAGGATTAAGGGCCAGGCTACTCCTACTTGGAGAAACAATGACATCTCCTTCAAAGATTTTATTGGCTTGGTAAACAGTATTCCGTAGATTTTTCCGAGCGACTTGGTTTTCCTTATCCCCCCAGAGAATACCCGCAATTTCATCACGGTTAACCTCACCCGATACAGCTAAATAATAAAATAAAGCCTCCATCTTCGAGAAGGAAAAACGGATGTCTTTCTGTTGGAAAACAACCTTAGGGGGTCCAAATAACTTCAACGTGAGTTCTCTCTTCATTGCAAGCGCCTCCAAAATCTTCATATTAATACTATAAAAAAAAAGTTGTCTTTTAGCAAGCGATTGGCTCAAGTAAAAAAGAGACTGAGAAAATTTTTTCTCAATCTCTACAATTCCTGCTTAGACTGTTGATTAAATCACTTCCAAATTTGGTTGGTGTTCAAATAAAGCTTTTGTTGCATGGTGGACATGATAGGCTACATCTTCATTGTTCATGGTGTAGAGATGGACACCGGCAACATCTTGTGTGACCAAATCAACGATTTGATCCACCGCATAGGCTAAACCAGCCGCACGAAGAGATTTTGGATCATGTTCATACTTATCCAGAATGGCTTTGAACTTCCGTGGGATATGAACATTTTCACAAGTCTTCAACAAGCGAAGGGCCTGGTTTCTGTTAAGAATTGGCATCACCCCTGCATGAATGGGAACATCAATTCCCGCCAAGGTACACTTATCTTGAAAAATCGTAGAAACGCTCATTGTCAAAGAAAAAGCTGAGTCACTAGGCTCGAACATCCAGCATCCACTTTCTTTTTCAGATTTTGAATATCTGAAATTTGGTTTAGCGAATCAGGGGTGACCTTCTGGGTAACAAGCACCGATTACATCAAAAGTGAGGAGCTTCTGTTTTAATAAATTCAATCAAGTCCGTTGCATAACGAAAGTCTTTTAAAGGCTCAATACCAGGAATAATATCTCCACGAAGGGCCAAGATCCGATGAACCCCTACTTGATCTAATTCATGAAGAGTATCTGCTACTTTTTCCTTGCTTAGATAGATGGCAGGTAAGTGGGCAATGGTCGGAATAGACAATTCATTCTGAATATGATTGGCTAAAAGCAACCGTCGTCTCTTTGATATTGTATTTATTATTGCTAGCTGTCACACTGATAAAGTGTGGAGCTAATTCCTGCATATTTTCCAAGGCACGTAAGAGCTTGGCATTGCCTACTTCAGGATTTGGAGGGAAAACCTCAAAGGAGAGCGACGGTGTTTGCTTAGTCATCAAATGTATTCCTTTCTTGATTGAGCAATTCTTTTTTTGCTATCGAGCAAGCTTAGGAATTTCTACTTGCTTTATAGCGCTTTACGAGCAGCTTTTGCCGCTTCTACAAGACGGATTAAGCTTTCTTTTGTTTCTTTAATTCCACGAGTTTTCAAACCACAGTCAGGGTTGATCCAAACTTTTCTGCTTGGTACTTTGGCAAGGATAGCTTCGATGGTGTGATCGATTTCGCCTTCGTTAGGTACACGAGGTGAGTGGATATCGTAAACCCCAGGTCCAACTTCTGTTTGGAAGTTTTTCGCTTTCAGTTCGTCCAAGATTTCAAGGTTTGAACGGCTAGCTTCAAATGAGATAACGTCTGCATCCATGTTGTCGATGGCTGGGATGATATCTGTAAATTCTGAGTAACACATGTGCGTGTGGATTTGTGTGTCTGGTGCTACGGTTGAGTGTACCAAACGGAAGGCTGGAATCGCCCAGTCAAGGTAGTCTTCGTACCAGTCACTACGACGGAGTGGCAATTTTTCACGAAGAGCAGCCTCATCGATTTGGATGATCTTCACGCCTGCAGCTTCAAGGTCAAGAACTTCATCCTTGATAGCAAGAGCGATTTGAAGAGTAGAATCCTTGATAGAGATGTCTTCACGTGGGAATGACCAGTTAAGAATTGTAACAGGTCCAGTCAACATCCCTTTAACAGGTTTGTCCGTACGGCTTTGTGCGTAGCTAGACCATTTGACAGTGATTGGGTTGAGACGAGTCACATCCCCCCAGATGATTGGTGGTTTCACCCCACGCATACCGTATGATTGTACCCAACCATTCTTAGAGAAGAGGTAACCTGACAAGTTTGACCGAAGTACTCAACCATGTCATTACGCTCGAATTCACCGTGTACAAGTACATCAAATCCAACTTCTTCTTGCCATTTGATCCATTCGTCGATGGTTTCAGCAAGGAAGGCATCGTATTCTTCTTGTGACAATTCACCCTTACGGAAGGCCAAACGTTTGGCACGAACTTCTTTCGTTTGAGGGAAGGATCCGATGGTTGTTGTTGGAAGGGCTGGAAGTTTGAATGCTTCTTCTTGGATAGCTTCACGTTCTGCAAAGGCTGGCAAACGAGTGTAGTCTGCTTCTGTCAATCCAGCAATACGTGCACGAAGTTCTGCATTTGCTCCGACACGTTCAGTCGCAAAGAGTTCTTTGTTGGCTGCAAGGGCTGCTTCACCTTGACCCTTGCGGATAGCATCCAAGTCACGAAGTTCTTCCAATTTTTCAACTGCAAAAGCAAAGTGGTTCAAGATAGCTGGTTCAAAGTCTTCATTGGCAGTTGTAAATGGCACATGAAGCAGTGAGCAAGAAGTTGTCAAAACAATGTTTTCAGCTGGGATTTGCTCAAGAACAGCCAAGCTTGCTTCGTAGTTGTTGCGCCAGATGTTCTTACCATTGACAATACCTGCATAAAGAGTCTTGTCAGCTGGGAAGCCACCTTTAACGAGTTCAAGAGTTTTCTTACCTTCAACGAAGTCCAAACCAATCGCATCTACTGGCAATTTCACAAGGTCAGCGTAAACGTCACGAACATCACCGAAGTAAGTTTGGATCAAGACCTCAAGACCTTTTTTGTCAGCCAAGAGTTTGTTGTAGAGGTTCAAGAAGAGCGCTTTTTCTTCAGCTGATAAATCTTTGACAAGAGCTGCTTCATCCAGTTGGATACGAGTTGCACCAAGCTCAGCCAATTTAGCAAAAACATCTTGGTAAGCAGCCACTAAGCTATCAACGAAGTCTTCTGCCTTCACGCCTTCTTCGAAGTCTGATAATTGAAGGAAAGTGAATGGTCCAACCACAACTGGACGAGTGTCAAGACCCAATTCTTTGGCTTCTTGGTACTCATCAAAAATCTTGTGACCAGCCAATTTGACTTCTGTTGTTTTTTCAAATTTTGGAACGATGTAGTGGTAGTTGGTGTTGAACCATTTCTTCATTGGAAGGGCACGCACATCCCCTTTTTCTCCTTGGTAACCACGCGCCAAAGCGAAGTAGCGTTCAAGATCAGACAAGTCCAAGTTTTGAACCGATGCAGGAACCACATTGAAGAGGAAAGCAGCATCGAGGAAGTTGTCATAATGAGAAAAGTCATTTGATGGGATTTCAGTGATCCCTTTTTCTTTGACAATATTCCAGTGTTTGGCACGCAATTCTTTTGCAGCGTCCAACAAATCTTCAGCTGTAATTTCGTTTCTAAAATATTTCTCAGTTGTAAATTTTAGTTCGCGGAATTCACCCAAACGAGGGAATCCGATAATTGTAGTTGACATGTTTTGTCCTCCAAAAATTCAAGTTGAGTCTATCTTATCAGAAGAAGCGCCTTCTGTATAATTGCTTTTCAATGGTTTATGGTATAGCCAGAAGCTATAACCTTATAGATCAAGGGTTTCCGCCTCTTGCCATTGACCAGAACTAATAGTCCTTATAAAAAATAACTATAAGGCTTCTACCAGACAGACTGAGCCCCCCTCCCATTGGACAGTCCTCGTTCCCTCTAACAAAAAAAGAAGCTATCCGCTTCTTTTTTTGTAGAAACTTATGCTCAAGTTAGTTGCACACAAAAAGCATCCCAAGGTTCCAATACTTTTGTCTGTTTGACCTGCTCTACATTGGTATTGCTAATGAGGACCTCCTGATAGTCTTGCTTCAGTTCAAAGCTCTGAACTTGACTAGACAAATTGACCACAATCAAATAGCGTTGATTCCCATCTACTCGTTGGTAGGCAAAGACCTGATCTGCTGTATCCAGTAGTTCAAAGTCGGCAGAGATTAACCAATCTTGCTCCTTACGGAGGGCAACCAATCGTTGGTAGGTATAAAAAATGGATGAGGGATCAGCCAAAGCCGCTTCCACATTGATTTCCTGATAGTTTGGATTAACAGCTAGCCAAGGTTGACCGGTTGTAAAAACCAGCCTGTGGGTCGCTTGGACCACTGCATCGGAGTCCGAGCATTGTCCCGGCCAATATGTCGGATCTGGTCCATAATGGTGTCTAGCTCCACTCCCTTTTCTAGGCTTTCCTCGGCGTAGTTAATAGATTCAATATCTTCGATTTCGTCTAGGCTCTTAAAAGGATAGTTGGTCATGCCAATCTCTTCCCCCTGGTAGATATAAGGCGTTCCTCTCATCAAATGAAGAAGAATGGCTAGGGCCTTAGCGGACTTCACCCGATAGGCTTGGTCATCTCCCCAGGCAGAAACAATCCGAGGGAGGTCATGGTTGTTCCAAAAGAGGGAATTCCAGCCTTCGTCCATGCCCAATTCCGTCTGCCATTTGTTAAAGATTTCTTTCAACTTAGGAACATTGAGCTTCTTCGCATAGTGCCATTTTGGCTGGCCTTCTTGGAAGAGAAGCCCGATGTGCTCAAATTGAAAGACCATTGACAATTCTTCATTATCAGGACCAGAGTATTGCTTGGCAATCTCAGGTGTCGCTCCCCAGGTCTCCCCGACCGTTAACAAATCCTTATCCCCGAATGTCGCTCGATTCATTTCTTTCAGATAAGGGTGGAGCATGGGACCATTGGCTACGATCTTCTGATCCGGAATTTTCCCAATCATGTCGATAACATCCATCCGAAAACCACCGATCCCCTTGTCGATCCAAAAGTTCATCATGTCATAAATCTTCTGTCGAAGGGTCTCATTTTCCCAATTCAGGTCCGGTTGCTTCTTACTAAAGAAGTGCAAATAATACTGCTGGGAAGCTGGATCAAATTCCCAAGCTGAACCACTGAAGGTAGATACAAGATCATTGGGTTGGTCCCTCCAAATATAGTAGTCTCGCTCTGGACTGTTTGGATTTTCCTTGGCCTCGATGAACCAAGTATGTTCATCAGATGTATGGTTGACCACCAAATCCATGATCATCTTAATACCGCGCTTTTGCCCCTCCGCAATCAATGTTTCCATATCTTCCATGGTGCCAAAGATGGAAGCAATATCCTCATAATCAGATATATCGTAGCCATTATCATCCATAGGGCTTTGGTAGACAGGAGACAGCCAAATGGCCGTAATACCTAACTTCTCCAAATAATCCAGCTTACTGATGATCCCCTTGAGGTCACCGATTCCATCTCCATTGCTATCTAAAAAACTCTTGGGATAGATCTGATAAATCACGGCATCATGCCACCATTTTTTCTTCATGTGCTTCTCCTTTTTTGTTTCACTTGTAATCCCTTACATCATAACCAAACTTGAAAAGAATTGCAACCCTCAGCTGACCTATCAGTCTCCCTTAAAATAAAAAAGAAAGTCTCTTTAGAGAACTTCCTTTTCAAGACTTCGATTCTTCTTTTCTTTTTGCCATTTGTGATAAGAAAGCATGGCCACTCCAAAGAGATGGCTTCCCAACAAGGCCGTCACAAAAATCAACTTGCCCATGTCTGGATAAGAAAGCGGGAGATTGCTAAAGCCATAGCGAGCCCATTCGATAAAGATCGGATGCGAAAAATAAAGCGCCATACTCATCCGCTTTAAATACTGTAAATCATAGCTTTTCAAAAAGGACGATCGCAGACAAGCATTAACCAAATAGACCGTGACAAAGGGAAGGAGCAAGAAAAAGTTCTTATCGATTCCTTCATGTTGAAAAATGACGAGGCCTTCTAAACAGAACAGTCCAAAGGCAAGGGCCACTTTTTGCCAATGGTGAACCCTAAAGGTTGGTGAATCAAAATGATCATAGAGATAGTAACCCATATAGATAAAAACAGGCGTGTAAAAGAGACCATTTCGCGCTGTAAAAAATAAATTGCTGTAGAGTTGGTAACCCTTGAGAAGACTCGTGGTGTCCAGATAAGCTGAATAGGTCTCGATCAAACCCCAGCAGTATAGAAGAAAGGTGATCACCCCCGTCCAAACCATACCTAGGCGTTTGACCAAGTGATTGACCAAAAACAGGCCTAGCAAAAAAGCAGGGATATACCAGAGTTGGTAGCACATTCCCAGATAGAGAAGAGCAATCAGAACGCCTGCTGGAAAGAGATAGACAGGGAGATGGAGACTAGAAAAAAAGACCCAGGCATAGGGAAGATAGACACAACTCCAAAATAAATAGGTTTTTACGATTTTGACCAGGTAGGTCTTAATTTTCCTTGCATCCCTTAGTGATTGCTTGAGAAAAAAGCTGGCACAGACGATAAAAAATGGCACCGCTAGACGTCCAAGGATACTCTTGAGGCCAAAATGCACTGGCTCATAGGAAGTTAAGCGACCACTATGCACCAAAATCACTGCAATCGCAAAGAGGTATTGAAAAAGACTAATACTGGAAGTGTTATAGAGCGAATTCTTTTTCATGGTCCTACTCCTTGCCAATGCAGATTCTATGGTTATTTTAGCATGAAAGACAAGCTTGAGCAAGGAATCTTTGGATCCTTATCTACCTTTTTCCCTCTATTTTTGATATACTCAAAGCATGCACAAACAAACGATTATTGATTTTAAAGAGCTTGGATTGCGACACATTTTCACCAAGCCACTAAAGGAATTAAAAACAAGAGACCTTGACCAAGTAGAGACTCTTCTGAGAGAGGTAGAAGCCTATCAGGAGGCTGGTTTTTATGCTGTTGGCTATGTCAGCTATGAGGCTGCTCCTGCTTTTGAGAAAAAATTAGCTGTCCACCCTGCTCCTCTCATGGGAGAGTATCTCCTCTACTTCACCATCCACCAAGAGGTTGAAACCCTTCCTTTCCCAGAGGACTACGAGGCAGTGGACCTGCCAGCCAATTGGAAGGAAGAGGTCGAGGCACCTGCTTACCAAGAAGCCATCAAGACTATCCATCACCACATCCGCCAGGGGGATACCTATCAGGTCAACTACACCGTCCAGCTTTCTCAAGAGTTAAAAGCTGACCCTTTGGCCATTTACAATCGCTTGGTAGTAGAACAGAAGGCCCATTACAATGCCTTCATCCAACACGATGATGTGGCCATTCTCTCTATCAGTCCTGAGCTCTTTTTTGAACAAGATGACCGACTACTGACCACCCGTCCTATGAAGGGGACGACTCGTCGTGGTCTCACCAACCAAACAGATCTTCAAGAGGCTGCTTGGCTAGAAGCTGATCCCAAAAATCGAGCAGAAAACATGATGATTGTCGATCTCCTCCGCAATGACATGAACCGGATTTCGGAAATTGGAAGTGAGCAGGTGACCCATCTCTGCCAGGTTGAGCAATACTCTACTGTTTGGCAGATGACCTCGACCATTGAAAGTCGCTTACGCCCCGAAGTCGACCTAGTCCAAACCTTCCAGGCCCTCTTTCCTTGCGGTTCCATCACAGGGGCACCGAAGATTTCCACTATGGAAATTATTCAACAGATAGAGGTTGCTCCTCGTGGCGTCTACTGTGGAACAATCGGCATCCTTCTTCCAAAAGGCAAACGAATTTTTAATGTGGCTATTCGAACCCTTCAAATGCAGGGGAAGCAAGCCATCTATGGCGTGGGAGGAGGCATTACTTGGGACAGCAAATGGGAAAGTGAATACCAGGAGACCAAGCAAAAATCAGCAGTCCTCTACCGACAAGATCCTCGCTTTGACCTCTTGACAACCGGCCGCATCCACCAAGGAGAGCTGACCTTCCTGGAGCAACACCTGATCCGTTTAAGAGAGGCCAGCCGCTACTTTGCCTACCCTTATGATGAGCCAAAACTCCTGAAAGAACTTCAAGAAGAGCTTGCTCGTTTGGATTCCAACCTTGACTATCGTTGTCGGATTGCCTTGCAAAAAAACGGGGCCTTCCAGCTGGCTATCACCGAACTGAAGGACTTGCCAGCTAGCTATCTGCAGGCTCAACTGACCGAGCAAAAGCTTGATTTAGCGAAGCCATTTACTTATTTTAAGACTAGCCAGCGAGCTCATCTAGCAACTAAAGATCACGAGCAGATCTTCTATCTTCCTGATGGCAGCTTGCTAGAGACGACCATCGGAAATCTCATCCTAGAGATTGACGGCAAGCGCTATACTCCTCCAGCTCACCTCCCTCTACTCGACGGGATTTACCGCCGCCATCTCTTAGAAACTGGACAAGTAGAAGAAAAACTGTTAACGCTGAAGGATTTAGAAGTCGCTGACCAAGTCTATGCCTGCAATGCCCTGCGTGGCCTCTATCCACTCGATTTCACTAGAGAGGAATCAGAATGAAACTTATTTTTTTACATGGCTAGGCCAGGATGCTCACTCTTGGCAAGGGGTCCAAGATGCACTTTCCCCCTTGCAATCTGAATCTTTCGCTATTTTCTCCCATCCAAGCGAAAGCTACCAAGAGGCCAAAGAAAGATTGACGGAGCACCTCCAGCAAGAAAGCGAGCCCTTTATTCTGGTTGGACTCTCACTGGGAGGCGTTCTCGCTCTCGATCTCTCCAGCCGAGACTTGCCACAACTCAAGGGCTTGGTGCTTTCAGGGACGCAATACAAACTCAACACCAATCTCCTCTATAGTCTCCAAATTCTCCTTTTTCGTCTGATTCCCAAACATGTCTTTGAAAAGCAGGGGGCCAATAAACAGCACATGTTGCAAATCTTTACCGAATTAAAAAGCCTCAATCTAACCGATACCGCTAAAACTTGCCCTCTTCCTAGCTTAGTGATTTGCGGCAGCAAGGATGGGGCCAATCAGGCTTCTTCTAAAAAGTTGGCCAATCTCCTGCCTAAAGGTCACTATCTAGAAATCGCAGACGGGGGCCATCTACTCAATACTCAGAAACCCCATGAACTTGCAGAAGCCATCAAGGAGTTTGTTGGTGAATTTAAAAATGAAGAGGCTAGCTTAAAAAACAGTTCCTCTTAATGTAGATAACGTATTTTTTCATGTTACATAACTTAAAAAATCAAGAAATGTTTATATTTTTAAGTTATGCATGAATATCTAGAGGCTTTCCGCCGTGAGAAAAGTGCCTGAAACACAATTGTTTCAGGCACTCGGGAGTTTTGGAACCTTAGGTCCAAAACTAAGTCATGGAACTTCTTCGAAGTTCGCTGACGTCCGTACTCACCTAAGGAAAGCCTCTAAGAAAACTTATTCTTAAAGTCACGGCTAACTTTTAAAAGGTTAGTCATTTTTTTAGAAATATTTTAGAATTGCTTGATAGTTATTTGAAAAGCAAGCTGTATACTAAGAGTGTAAAGAAAACAACTAGTCATTTGGACGAAGGAGAAAACCATGGAAAAAGTATTAGAAATTTCCCATTTGAGTAAAAAGTTCGGTCAACAATACGCCTTAAATGATGTGAATCTCACCATTCGCAAAGGCGACGTCTACGGCCTCATCGGTAAAAACGGGGCAGGGAAAACCACCCTCATCAAGGTCATCACCCAGCTGATTCAAGAAACTGATGGAAGCGTCTCCCTCTTCGCTTCCACGAATCGCTCTCAGTGGACACAAGCCCTGAAACGGGTCGGATCTGTCATTGAAAGTCCTGTGGCTCACAAGCATATGACCGCTTATCAAAACCTAATCTACTATTGCAAGGCACGCCATATCCCCAATCCTGACCAGGTCATCAAAGAAACCTTGAACTATGTCGGCCTGAATAATACGGGTAAGAAGAAATTCCGCGATTTTTCACTCGGGATGAAACAACGGTTGGGAATTGCGATTGCGCTCATTGCCAAGCCCGACTTCCTCATTTTGGACGAACCCATCAATGGTCTCGATCCTGTCGGAATCAAGGAATTCCGTCAGATGATCAAGCGCCTCAACGATGAACTCGGCATGACCATCCTCATTTCCAGTCACATCCTCTCCGAACTTTATCTGGTTGCCAATCGCTTTGGCATTGTCGACCAAGGACGCCTGATCAAAGAAATTAGCAAGGCTGAATTCGAAGAACAAGGAGAAGATTACATCATCCTCAAAACTAGCCAACTAGCTCTTGCCAGTCAACTGATCCAGGATCAGCTCCATCACCGTATCAAGGTCATCGATAAGGATGGAGAAATCCATATCTTTGGACAGACTCACGATATTAAAGTCATTGTCAAAGCGCTCGTTCAAGAGGATATTGACGTGGATGAAATCTACTATGCCCGCCAAGATCTGGAAAAATTCTTTACGGACTTGGTAGACTAGTCAACCCACCGTCTTGTATTACTTATCCCACATATTTCATTTAGGAGATTTATCATGTTGCATACCATTCAAGCAGATTTTTATAGACTTTTTCGCTCCAAAGGTTTTTGGATTACAGAAGCCATTCTCGTTCTCAATATCGTGTCTGGAGTCATCTTTGGAGCTACCGGCCACGTCGGCGTCAATACGGAATCCAAATTACCCCAAGCGACCGAAGTTTGGACAGGCTTTAAAGCCTTGATCAACTACTCTGGGAGCATCAGTATGACCATCTTTTTTACCATTATTGTCATCACCTTAGTCCTAGGAACGGACTTAACACAAAACTTATACAAGAATAGTCTGGCCTATGGCGTTTCTCGTTCCAGCTACTACTTTGCCAAAGTGCCGTTGTTCTGACCATTGCTCTCTTCCAATTTCTCGTTTCTTATGGTCTCGTCTTCTTGACCGCGATACTCTATAATGGACTTGGCAGCATGCCAGAGCACTTCTTCGCTCATTTTGGACTGACCCTTGTGATGCAGTTCCTCTCCACCCTGGCTTGGGTCAGCATCATTTCCTTCCTCCTTTACGCTAGCCAATCCATCACCTTGGCCTTCGTTGGCTACTTCATTGGAAATATCTTCTTAGGCCTTCCAGCGCTCTTCTTTAAAGATATTGATATTCTCCACTACCTAAACTTGGAATTCCAATATTCCATGGTCCAAAGTACGACAGCAACCAACTATACCCTCTCTATCGCCCTTGGATTCATCCTTGTTTTTGGCTTCCTGGGACTCGCTACGTTCAAACACAAAGATTTATGACAAAAAGAGGTTGGGACAAAAGTCCTAGCCTCTCAATTGTCTTCGGATTATCGAGCAAGACGCAGTGGTTGAGTGGGCTCTACTACGCTGATTTCATCAGCTTTTACAGCCCTACTCAACTGTGCGGAGGTGGGACGACGAAATCGAATTCTAACGAATTACCGATTTCTGTCCCACTCTCTTTTTTCTTAGTGTAATGGTTAAGATAAACCAATCTGCCTCCGTTGCCAGTTGCAAGTCTCCCCCTAAGATCTCTACAAAATTTTGAATGATGTAGAGACCCAAACCAGAAGACTCTTCTGTATCCGATAGATTTTCTGAGTAGAATCGACTAGCCAGTTGGTCTAAATGCTGAATCGGTTGTTGCACAATATTGCGCAGCTCGACCCGAATCGTGTCCGTGTCCGACATTAGGGTCAAACGTGCCTGCTCCTTCCCATGCTTGAGGACATTGCTGAGCATATTTTGCAAGAGGCGCTCCCAGAGCTCCGGATCCGTAGCATAATGGAGATGTTCTTCTAACTCTACCTCTAAGGCAATCCCCGCCTCAGACAAACTATCATAATACTGGAATAACTGTTGGGTTAGCACTTGGCTGAGATTAACGTCTGAAATCCGAGGCTGGATGGCTCCCTCCATCAAGCGTCTGTACTCCAAAAGGGATTCCAGACGTTTTGAAACTACTTGAAGATTGGAAGCAATTTTCTTCAGCTTTCCTCTTCCTGCGTCCCTCCTTTGATGATTTGTTGGGTATAGCCAGATGCAATGGTCAAAGGCGTCCGAATATCGTGAGCAATATTACTGATAGCCATATCCAAAGTCTTTTTCTCTTGAAAGGCAATCCGATTGGTCCGCTCAATCTGATCAAAGAGATCACTGACCTGCTTGGTCAAGGCGACCAATTCTTTTTTTGAAACACGTGACGTTAACCGTACTCCACTCCCATTTTGGAGCTTCTTTTGAATCTGCTCCTGCAAATCTGTGAGAGCAGAGAGTAGGCGAAGGTAGCCCAGTCCCAAGAGAAGGACAAGGACGACTAGAATTAGAACCAATCCCCACATTACTTGTCTCCTTTCAAGCGAACACCCAAGCCCCAGACGGTTTCAATATAGTCCTCATTAGGGTCTAGCTGGGCAATTTTCTTCCGGAGATTGCTCAATTGGGCATTAAGGGTATTGTCTCCAGGCAGATAGACCTCTTCCCAGACCGCCTCATACAATTCTTCCTTGGTGAAAATCTTCTTTGGATGTGCCAGCAAGGTCTCAAAAATTTGAAATTCTTTTTTGCCCAAGCGAAGCGTCTGTTCGCCAGACTCCAGTTCAAAGGTTTCTGGATTTAAGACCAAATTCTTAAAGGATAGCTTTTGCGGCGCTTGAGCTTCCTGTGCTACCGTCGGTTGATTTCGCAACTGCACCGTCACCCGAGCCGCCACTTCATCCAGATTAAAGGGCTTGACAATATAATCATTGGCCCCTGCAAGGAGATACTGGCTAATGAGGTGTTTGTCTCCCAGAGCGGTCATCATGATGACCGGCACCTGACTCTGCAAACGGATCTCCTCAAGGACCTGATCTCCATTTTTCCCAGGAAGCATGATATCAAGAAGGACCAAATCAATGCTTTCTTGCTGAAAGAGTCGCAAACCTTCTGTACCTGAAAAAGCCTGAAGCACCTCATGATCTTCGCTTAAGAGACTATACAAAATTTCTTGGATATCACTATTATCCTCAATTAATAAAATACGTGCCACCTACCCATCTCCTTTTCCCTTTGAACTACAAATCATTTCTATTTCTCTAGCCTATCAAATAAAGGGTCCTTCGTCAATGAAAATCTGATAAAATTCTATAGCACCCAGATAGATCTGCATGTTAAGTCCTCACAAGATGAACTTGACTATCCTTTCTTTCAAAGGGTATAATAGACCAATGACATGATAGGGAGAATCATCTATGAAAAAAAATGCCAAAACTAAAATCAGCCTTGTATCCATTCTCGTCATCCTGGGCGTTGGTGCAAGAATAATGCGATTTATCCACCGCCAGCAAATTAGGGAGCAAAACAGACAAACCGTCCAAACGGCTAAAAAGGTTTCAGAGTTTCAGAAAACACTAGACGAGGAAGAAACGAAGAAACGGAATGAAACCTTCAACAAGATTTTTAATGAATCCCTAATTCAGAAAAATTTTGAAAATTGGCAAAAAGTCGATGAACTTCATGGTTTGGGACAAAGAACTGGGCAATTTTATATCTATAACTTTGAAAAAAAAGAAGAGATACTCTTAGAGAATACTGATCAAGCATTTGTTCTACCCATTCGGGACAAGAGTGATAACGTCACATTTCAGGCTATCTTTGCCCACAAGGACGGTCAGTGGCACATCATGAAACCAGACGGAAGTTCGCAGTTGCAACTAGGAGAAGCCAATATTTCCGCTGAATCTAAGTTTGTCATCGAGAACAATGTCTTAGACTACGACCAGTAAATCCGTAAGTACTTGGCTAAACTACATACAAAAAGCTTAGGACCCCAGCTTGAAATTGGGATTCTAAGCTTTTTCGTTTATAGGAGAGAATCGGCCATCAAGTACCGAAAACTTTTATTCAACAGAAGCCCCATTTGTCGCAATGACTTCTTTGTACCAATAGAAGGATTTCTTACGGGAGCGCTCCAAGCTTCCCTTGCCTTCGTTGTCTCGGTCGACGTAGATAAAGCCGTAGCGCTTCTTCATTTCTCCTGTCCCGGCAGAGACCAGGTCAATACAGCCCCAAGTCGTATAGCCCCAGAGGACAACGCCATCTTCATGAATAGCATCCCGCATGGCCTTGATGTGAGCAGCCAGGTAATCAATCCGGTAGTCATCCTCAATCTCCCCGGCTTCATTTGGAGTATCAACGGCGCCTAGTCCATTTTCTACAATAAACAGGGGTTTTTGATAACGATCCCAGATGGTGTTGAGGGTAATGCGGAGACCAAGAGGGTCAATCTGCCAACCCCATTCTGAGCTTTCTAGGTAGGGGTTCTTCAGAGAGGCAAAGATATTGCCCGCTGTTTTCTCCTTTTCAGCTGGATCACCTGAAGCGACCCGACTGGCATAGTAGGAGAAGGAAATAAAGTCAACTGTATGGTCTTTCAACAATTGAAGGTCCTGCTCGGTCATCTCGACCGTGATCCCCTGACGCTCCCACTCTTTCTTGGCATAGTTAGGGTATTCCCCACGCGCCTGCACATCGATAAAGAAGTAGTTCTTGCGGTCTTCTTCTAGACCAGCCCAGACATCTCGCGGAGCACAGGTATGCGGATAGTTTTGCCCTGCTGCCAGCATACAGCCGACCTTATTGTTAGGATCAATCTCATGGGCTAGCTTGGTAGCAATGGCTGAAGCGACCAACTCATGGTGAGCCGCCTGGTATTTGACCTGCTCCTCATTCTCCCCTTCTTCAAAGCAGAGACCCGCTCCCATAAAAGGCGCATGAAGTATCATATTGATCTCATTAAAGGTTAGCCAGTATTTGACCAAGCCCTTGTAGCGAGTGAAGAGGGTCCGGCAGAGTCGTTCATAACATTCCAACATCTTACGACTACGCCAACCTCCATACTCGGTAATCAAATGCATGGGACAGTCAAAGTGGGTAATGGTCACCAAGGGTTCAATGCCATACTTGTGACATTCCTTAAAGAGATCTTCATAGAACTGTAGACCTGCTTCGTTTGGCTCTAGTTCATCTCCTTTGGGGAAAATCCGAGACCAGGCAATGGACAAACGATAGGTTTTAAAGCCCATTTCCCCAAAGAGGGCAATGTCTTCCTTGTAGCGATGATACATATCAATGCCATCCTTAGCCGGATAAAAATAGCCCTCTTCAAAGTCGAACATCTTTCTGACCCGTGATAATGGCGTGACGGTCAGGCCCAATCGGTACCACATCCACATTGGCCAAGCCACGGCCATCTTCATTATAAGCTCCCTCACACTGGTTAGCAGCCGTCGCCCCACCCCAAAGAAAACCATCTGGAAATTGAAGTTTATCGGTCATCTCTCTACCTCACTTGATTTGATAGTTCTATTATACCCTTCTCTAACCCGAAAATCTTACAACATCCTAGGAAAAACTGATACTATTCTAAGGTATCTACCACACTCATATAAGAAAAACAGATCGGACGAATCCGATCTGTTAAAATGCATACTCTTTTGCCAAATATAATATTTGGCTTTCTTAAATCTAATAAATTCTGTTAAATATAGAAAAATTTTATTCGTTAGAATTATTCAATCATCTACTGAAACTTTCTGCCGTGAGAAAAGTGCTTGAAACACGATTGTTTCTAGCACTCGGGAGTTTTGAAACTTTAGGTTCAAAACTAAGTCATGGAACTTCCTGGATTGCTGAAATCATCCACTGGATAATTTCACCTAACGTCCGTACTCACCTAAGGAAAGTTTCAAAGAAGATTTTGTCTTTAATAAAAAAGACCGGATGGTTCCGATCTTTTAAATAGTTCATTTTCTCAAATTCTATTTTAAGAATAGCTAAGGTTGACGTTAAATGACCACGCCTCCTATTTCATACGATAAAAATCAATCACTAGACCTGCTGGACCACTTACTAGCAGGGATTCGGTTCCCCAATCAGTTACAGCTGGACCATTTAAAACCTGGATACCAAGATCTTTCAACCGTTGGTAGTTCTGCTCTACATCCTCAACTTCAACGTGAAGAATGATTCCTGACTGGAAATTTTCCAAAGGTATCAAATGGTTTTGGGATAACATGAGACAGTGACTGCCAATCGTGAACTGAGCAAAACTTTGGTCAACATAGTCCGCCTTTTTGTCCAAGATACGCTCCAAGCTAGCACATACTTGGGGAACATTTGAAACGATAATATCTAATTGATTTAAATTCATTTACTATCCTCCAGAAAAAGACTGGATTGCTCCGATCTTTTTAAGTCCCACGTTAGGAATTATTTAATAGCGCGTGATTGCAACCCTTCTTCTTCCAAGAAGAGGCGGAATGGTACAAGCTCTTCAGCTTCGTATTTTTTTCTTTGAAGGCTTTAATAGCTTCTTCTGAGTGTTGTTTTGGATCCAACTCAAGTACTTCTACTGGAAGTGGACGATGTGGAGTGATGTGAGCATCGATAACAACAGTTTTACCTTCTTTGTTCAATTTAACAGCTTCAGCAACGACTGCGTCGATGTCTTCGATACGGTCAACTGTAAATCCAATAGCTCCTTGAGCTTCAGCGATTTTCGCATAGTCAGCATTAGGGAAGTCACAACCAAACAAGTGTTTGTTTGTGTCTTCGTATTTGTCCTTGATGAAGGCATATTTACCATTTGAGAAGACAACGTTGATAACTGGAAGGTCGTATTGAACGTTTGTGATAACGTCTGGGTAGCACATGTTGAATGCACCGTCACCCATGATGTTCCATACTTGGCGATCTGGATTGTCTTTCTTAGCGACGATACCACCAGGAAGGGCAATACCCATTGTCGCAAAGAGTGGAGATGTACGCCACATGTTCTTAGGTGTCATGTGAAGGTGACGAGTTGATGTTTGAGTAGTGTCACCCTACGTCGATTGAATAGATAGCGTCTTGATCAGCATGTTTGTTGATTGCATTGTAAACTTGATACAATTGCAATTCACCCTCAGTTTTACCTTCGAGTTTGTTCATGTAATCACGCCAGTTTTGGTTATTCTTAACGTTTGCACGCCACCAAGGAGTAGATTCAACTGGATTCACTTTATCAAGGATTGCTTTTCGCCGCTTGACCTGCATCACCAAGGATTGAAGCGTCTAGGGCATGACGTTTACCAAGTTTGTAAGGGTCGATATCGACTTGGATGAATTTTTCAGTGTTCTTGAATGCTTCGTATACTTCAGCAAATGGGAAGTTTGAACCAAGGAAAAGAACTGTGTCTGCTTCAAAGACAACTTCGTTGGCTGGTTTCCAACCAACACGGTAAGCAGAACCTGTCAAACCTTCGTAGTTCCATTCGAACGCTTCAAAGTTTTTACCAGTTGTGATGATTGGTGCTTTGATTTTACGTGACAATTCAGTGATCACTTCACCAGCTTTAACACCACCGTAACCAGCATAGATCACTGGACGTTCAGCATTGTTCAAAAATTCAACAGCCTTGTCAATTTCAACTTCGTTCAAAGCAGGAGCGATGAATGAACGCTCGTAAGAACCTGATCCGTAGTATGAGTTTTTCGTCGATTTCTTGGAAACCAAAGTTTACTGGAATTTCAACGACAGCTGGACCTTTTTTTAGAAACGGCAAGACGGCAAGCTTCGTCAATCACTTTTTGGCAATTGCTCAGCGTAAGCTACACGTTTGTTGTAAACAGCGATACCGTTGTACATTGGGTTTTGGTTCAATTCTTGGAAGGCATCCATGTTCAATTCGTTAACTGGACGTGATCCAAGGATAGCAAGGAATGGAGTGTTATCCATAGTCGCATCGTAAACACTGTTGATCAAGTGAGTTGCACCTGGTCCACCTGAACCAACTGCAACACCGATAGATCCGCCAAATTTAGCTTGCATAACCGCTGCAAGAGCACCTGTTTCTTCGTGACGAACTTGCAAGAAACGGATATCTTTGTCTTCAGCCAAAGCGTCCATAAGTGAGCTAAGTGTTCCTGATGGGATACCGTAGATAGTGTCTACGCCCCATGTTTTCAATACGTTGAGCATTGCTGCAGATGCAGTAATTTTTCCTTGAGTCATAAATATAACTCTCCTTCAATAAAAATAATTGTCAGTCTTTGAACTGAATTCGACAAAGAGTGAAAACGTTTCAAATAACTTTACTATATCAATTTATCACGTTTTATTGTCCTTGTATAAGAATATGCTCACTGAATGCCTGGAACTATTACATAACACAAAGCAAAAATCTGTTCTGTTTCCGCAAACTATTTTATAACAGAAGTCATAAACCGCATAAGGACAAGGTTTTTGCTTGTTGTAGAATTAGTACAAAATAAAGTATTTTCCCGAACTGTTTTATAGAAAGCATAAAAAATCCTAGCTGGAAAATCATTTTCCTTGCTAGGATGGGTTAGATTTCGCTTTGAAGAGCCTTACTCAAGACTCTGTATCCTTCGATGGTTAGATGAAGACCATCTGTTGTATAAGCCGGTTTGAGCTGACCATCCTCTCCAAGCAAATGGTCAAAAACATTGATAAATTCAACATTTATCATCCCTTGGGCCAATTCGTGGTAGGCCTGGTTCAAGGTCTGAATCTTCTGATTGGTCCGGATATAAACTGTCCCCTTGTAGGGCTCTCCCTCATTCACAGGAAGAACCGAAACGAGTTTGATTTGCGCCAAGGGCAAGAGCCGCACCATCTCCTGCAGGATGATGCTCATGTTTTCAATGGTTTCCGACAGGGGCATTTCCTTACCAATGTCATTAGTTCCAATCAGCAAAAAAACCTTATCCACTGCTTGACCGAAAATATGGGCATCTAGATGCTCTCTTAAGAGGTCTGTCTTGTAGCCTCTAATCCCCCGGTTCACCATATACTGATCCGTCAGTAGCAACTCTTGAAGGGGATAGTATTCGACGATAGAGTCTCCTATAAAAAGAATATCGGGTTCCCTCAAAGGATTTTGATTCAGTTCTCGGTAATTCTTCTGTATTTTTGCCTGTTCTTTCAACAGCCAGGTTTCTAATAATTGTACAGCCATAAAGGCTCCTTTCGATTCGTATAGTAGAAACTGTGCAAGGTAGGATAAGATCCTAGTCGAAGCTGATCCTTCCATCCAAGTAAGCTTCGATGACTTCGTAGACTCCATGATTCTGATGAGAAGGCGCCGTATAGCGGGCTGCTTGTCGCGCATGGGGATCCGCATTTTCCATTGCATAGGAATAGGTCGCTAACTCAAGCATCTCGAGATCGTTTTGGCTATCGCCAAATGCCATCAGATGCCCACCATCCACGCCCCAGCGTTCTTCTAAGAATTGAATGGCCGTAGCCTTATTGACACCCGGTTGCAGAATATCAATGGCTCCATAGCCACTAGTCGCTGGAAGCAGGCGCTCTCCAAACTTTTTCTCGCGACTCTTGCACAAAAATCTTCGACTTTTTTTAGTCTCCGTGACGACACTTAACTTCAAAACTTGCTCGCCATGTTCATGGACCAAATCATCCACAAAGCGCATCCGTTTGTAAAAAGCAGCTGCTAACTCAGGCGTCATCAATTGCTCTAAAAGAGGAAACTCTGTTCCTTTCTTGGCATAGCCTCCCGATAAGCTACTAACGACCAGATGAAGTTCTTCTTCTCGGCCTTCTAGATACTGCAAGACCTCCTGCACCAGCTCTTCCGGCCAGCTGCACTCTCGGATGAGCTTTCCCTTCTCAATATCCGTGCCCCATTGGCCAGCACCAAGGTGACGCGATCTTTCAAGTCTCCCAATACATGAGCCATACGGCTATAGCCATTCCCTGTCGCAATGACAAAAAGGAATCCCTCTTTGGTCTAGCTGATCCAAAAATGCTACTCAAGCGCTCATGATCTACTTCTCCTTGCTCGTCCATCAGAGTGCCATCCATATCTGTCGCAATCATTTGTAGCATACCGCCACCTCTTTCCATCTTTCCCCTATTATACACCATTCCCTCATCATTTTGGAGCCTTCTCTCCCATAAATCACACCTCTCCTCCTTCCTTAAAATTTAAGAAATTCCACCGAATCCTCTTTAATTTTTGGTCCAATTTTATTATAATATAGATAGTAGATTTCCCTGTATGAGTAACTAGCAGACCCTTTCACACACCTGGTAAAAAACGTCTGCTACTCCCGAAAAAAAGATCTAAGAGGTAGGCATGAACACAAAGACCTTATACCGCCAAACATCCTTTCCCAATAGCGATTTCCCTTTTTCAATCAGACAGATTAGAACACAAAATGGCCAGCCAGATATCTTATTTCACTGGCACACCGATATTGAGATTATTTATGTCAATGAAGGGACTGCTCAGTTCCATATCGACTATGAATATTTTAATAGTCAGCCTGGTGATATTATTTTGATCCGCCCCAATGCCCTCCACTCCATCCACCCCATCCAGAGTTCTTCTCATACTATGGATGTCCTGCATTTTAATCTGGACCTGATTGGGATTACCCATAAAAATATCGCCACTCTAAAATATTTACAACCACTCTACAATGGGGATTTTGAATTCGTCCGACGCATTCAAGCCCAATCACCTGGTTACGAAGAAATCAAACAGAGCCTCTTAACCTGTATGGCAAACGGAAGAGAACAAGGACCCTACTATGAACTCCGACTTAAATCCCAGCTCAATGAACTCCTCTATCTCCTCTTCTCTCACAACTATATCGTCGAGAAGAAGTTCTCAACGGACGCTTACCGGAGAGAAGAAAAAATCCGTTTGGTCCTCGATCATATTTCGAACCATTACCAAGAGGAGCTCATGATCGAGCATTTGGCAGAGCTGTGCCATTTTAGCCCGACCCACTTCATGAATTTCTTTAAGAAACAATTAGGACTCTCTTGTATGGAGTACATCATTCAATATCGACTGAAAAAAGCAGCCCATCTCCTCCAGCATTCCGATCTGGCAATCATTGATATCGCGAGCCAATCCGGCTTCAACAACCTCTCAAACTTTAATCGCCAGTTCAAGAAATACTATCAGGTTACTCCAAGCCAATACCGAAAAGCTTGTCTATAACCAATAGATCAAACAATAAAAGCACATAAAACACAAGTGAAGTTTGCGTTTTATGTGCTTTTAATTTTTTACAACAGAAGGTCTGATAAAGCCTAGCAACCTTCCTCTTTATCACTCAACATTCTATTCAAAGACCATTTCCCTGTCTTTTCATATTGTCCAATTAATTCTTGGGAAGTTTGAGTGATTTCCGAAGGGAAATGGAGGCTTTTTAATGTATTGACCGCATTCTTCGTTACTGCTGCTCCCTGCTTTATCTGATAATCAAAGACGATTTTCCCGTCAACATAGCAACTGTCAAAATGATAATTATCATTTACTGCACCAGATGCCGCAACTAGCTCAATATCATGACTCGAAATCATATACAAGCAATCGTGTCTCGATAGCCAGCGGACAATCCCTAAGCCAGACCCAATTCGCTCAATGGTATTGGTTCCCTTAAAGAGTTCATCAATAAAGAAATAATGAAAATCTGACTTTTCCAGACTCTCAATCATTCGGAGAATTGTTTTGCTCTCTGTAATAAAATAACTATCTCCAACCTCGATATCATCGCTGACATCCATAGAGGTCATGACATGTCCATAAGAAAGCTCCAAACTGTCACCATAAGCGAAGCCCAAGCCCTGCGCTAAAAATACAGTTAATGGCTACCATTTTTCAAATAAGTGGATTTCCCGGAGGCATTATCCCCACTAATCACCATATTTTTTTTCAAAACTAACGTCGTTAGCAACCGGATCTGCTAGTAAAGGATGGTAGATCCCCTTTCCTTTAATCCCAGTCTCTTCCTTAAAATTGGGATGACAAATCAAATCAACATCACGCTTATGGCGTAGAAGGCTGATAGCTACTTCCAATTCGCCCAAAAGATTGATTGTTTCCTGCGCTTCTTTCTGATGAGTCCTCACTTGCTGGTAGATATAGATTTGAGCAATCTGAGGAATTAAGAAAAGAAAATTAAGGTAAATCAGGATAATTTCCATCTCGGAGCTTCCTGTTGGACTTTGTAAGATGCTGGAAATGACTTTCGTCTTCTTAAATGGTTGGACAGCCTGTTTGAGGGTTTCTTGTTTTGGTAGTGCTAGACGGCTCAGCTTTTCCGCTGAAGCAAAGATACGAACCAAGTAACTAACTTGATCCAAGCGCAGTTTATTCGACCAATTCCGAATGCTCGAAAAAATGATATTAAACGTCACACTCGCTATCAAGACTGACATGGCTTGAATTTTAAAAAACGGAAGAAAGAAAAGAGAGAGGACTGGCAAACACGCTAAAAAAATATAGAGAGAAAGATAAATCCTCGAATCTTGCTTCCCTGGATTCGCCACAATACTTCTAGCCATATTGTGGTTCTTTTTTCCTAACTGGTTCATAACAACCTGAACCTTCAGACGAAGATCCGTGTGATGTTCAAAGAAATCTTCTAACTCCTGCAAAGATGCATCTGGTTGAAAGTTTATCAAACGCATCTTCTGATACAAGGCCTCTGCCCCAATACTAGACTGTGTATGGTTCAGCTGATCAAAGACTCTATGCATGTCTAAATCATGCCAAGTTTGACCATCTACTTGACTATCCGTTGGCTGGAATGTAGATGCCAAAAGCATCGTTTCCACTAAACTCTCTTCACTATCATTTTTTATAAAAAAAGGTTTCCCCTCCCAAGCCTTGGCTAAATTTTTTCTCAGACGAATCGTTGATATCCGATTTGTTAGAACCATAATGATAATCAGTCCAACAAATCCAATTGGTAACCACTCCAGTTTGTCCATTCCTTAATCCTCCCTTCCTATTGCCAATTCAGATTCACACGTTCCTTTACTTCCTGGTAGGCTGTATCGACACGCGCCTTTGTTTCGTCATCCAATTGGTCCCGATACTTGCCGCCTTCAATCCAGTCCTCCAAATATAGGTCTGGAAATGATAGAGTTCATAGCCTTCGGGAGAATAACTGTCCTTTGGCGTTCGGTTGACCCAAGTAGGATGAGCTGTGGCCGTTTTGATCCGTGTCTTACGCCCTACCTTCTCAATGGTTATATCCATCAGGACACCCCGTTCGGTCCATTGGGCATTGTCTATCCCTTCCATGGTTTCCATCCGCTGATTGGAAAGGAAATTCCCCATAGAATAAACAATCAATTTCTGTTGCCCATCCTTATCCACAATCTCAGCAGGCTGGACAACATGAGGATGACCACCCAAGACGATATCCGCTCCCCAAGAAATCAACTTATGGTATAGCTCCTTTTGTTCCTCTGATGGCTCTAACTCATATTCAATCCCCATCTGAGGCATGACAATAGTTACGTCCGCTTCCATCTCAGCTTTTTGGATTTCTTGACGCATCCGCTCCTCATTGAGGTCCGATAGACGGTTATCATAGTCCTCTTGTTCTAGATTATATTCCATCCCATTAAACCCGTAGGAGTAGGCCAAAATCGCAATCTTGATCCCATTTACTTCCTTGATCAGGATAGGGGCTTGATCCCTCGTCTCATGCGGGTAGACACCAACCGTTTGGATCCCCGCGTCTTCAAAGGCCTTGGCAGTCGAAAACAGCCCTTCCAAGCCAGAATCGAGGATATGGTTATGTCCCAGGTCCATCACCTGATAGCCTGCATCCTTAATCGAAGCAACCACCTCCCCAGGGGCATTGAAAATCGGATAGCCCGAAAGCCCATAATCCGAATTAATGGTCCCTTCAAAATCCCCCAAGACCAGATCCCCTTGCTTTAACCATTCCTGAGCATAGTGATAATTCTCAGAAAAATCATAGCTTCCATCTTCCTTGGCGGCACTCATATAAATCAAGTCATGATAAAGTTGATCTCCATTTGCCATGATCCGAGCCGTATGCGGTAACTGATCCGGATGAATTTCTTCTTGCTTTTCAACGACTTCCGGCATTTCTAGCGCTGTAATGGGAAAACCATTCCATTTTTGAACCCACAAGACCAGATTTGCTGCCGCAAATACTGTAATCAGCAAACCGTAGACAAACTGTTCGTTGGTCAGGCGAAAAGCGGTCACCTTTCCCAAGCCAATATCAAGATAGTCGTTGAGCATCCTGAGGATATCTTTCCCAAGCTCGCTCCATCTCTTTAAGAGATCCTTCCAATTCTTCATCATCTTCTCTTCCTATTCAATTCTCTTGCACTTGTCAAAGGCCTCTCCGTCATCTTTCAGGCCTTTTTTTCATTGTAACACAATTTTGACAAAAGAAAACAGACTGACCTAAACTTCCATGAATAGATAAATGGAGGGACTAAAAAGAGGTTTCCGCATCTCAGAGTGTAGATGAACTTTTTTTACGTAATCCTGTCTTAGTCCCCCTTCAAAAACCAAAAGTATTATTTTTACTGATGCAAGCATTTACTGAATCTTTCCGCTGTGAGAAAAGTGCCTGAAACAATACAGTTTCAGGCACTCGGAATTATTGAGACCTTAGGCTCAATAATTAGTCATGGAAGTTCGCTGACGTCCGTGTCCGTACTCACCTAAGGAAAGTTTCTAGGATGCTTTTTCTATTATTTCAAAGCCTTTAACAAATATCCATAACCTTCTCGCTCCATTTCCTCTTTGGAATAAAGCGCAGTGAGGCCGAATTGATGCAATAGCGAAGGCCACCTTGGTCTTTGGGTCCATCGGTGAAGACATGGCCGAGATGGGCATTGCCTGAGCGGGAACGAACTTCAATCCGCTCCATTCCGTGGCTATGGTCCTGGTAATAGTGGACGACATCTTTGGCAATGGGACGGGAGAAACTTGGCCAGCCACAGCCAGAAGCAAACTTATCCTTGGCAAAAAAGAGAGGTTCCCCAGTCGTAATATCCACATAGATCCCCTCTTCAAAGGTCTGATCATAGGCATTGTGGAAAGGACGCTCCGTCGCACTCTCCTGAGTGACTTGGTACTGTTCTGCTGTCAGTTTCGCCTTTAAGGTTTCTTGATCTGGCTTCTGATAAGCTGCCGGATCAATCAAGGGCTGCTCAGCATCCGTCACATCGATATGGCAATACCCCCCAGGGTTCTTCTTAAGGTAGTCTTGGTGGTAGTCCTCAGCCAGGATGTAGTGACGCAAGGGCTCTAGCTCCACCGCGATCTTGCGCCCCAGTTGCTCTTCTTGCTCCGCAAACAGGTGGGCGATCACCTGACGATCTGCCTCATCTAGGTAATAGACACCGGTTCGGTATTGGCGGCCTCTATCATTTCCCTGTTTGTTAATGGACAAGGGATCAATCACCCGGAAAAAGTAGAGCAGAATCGCTCGTAGAGTAATCTTGTCTGAATCATAGACGACTTGTACGGTCTCTGCGTGATCCGTTTCCTTAATCAATTGGTAATTGGTCGTTTCTACCTGGCCATTGGCATAGCCCACCGTCGTCTTTTCTACACCGGGGATCCGAGAGAAATACTCCTCTAAGCCCCAAAAACAGCCACCTGCTAGATAAATCTCTGCCATCTTTTTTCCTCGCTTCCTGCATTCCCTAAGAGGAACGCTTAACATCTATTAGCTCCATCATAATCCAAGAGCCTCAGATTTTCAAGGATTCTGCATCAAAAATCCCTTCTACTATACTAGTAAAAGGGATAAAGGCGTTCCCACTTATTTTTCAAATAAGAAAAAGAGCGAGTAACCAAGATTCCGTAGAGATACTAAAAACTGATGGAAAAAATCATGCATGAGAGACATGTCCCACACCTCCTTTGAATATCTGTGGATAAACACAAAGCTAGCATCAACTACAAAACCACCGTCGGTCCGTAGACCTGTAACTGAGACTTCACAACCTCGTAATGCCAATGATCATAAGCTCGCCAAGCTTGAAAAGCTTCTTCGTTCAATGCTAGCCCACCCAGACCAATCAATAGACTGGCGGTCTGATAAAACTTTTCCAACTCGATCAACAGGCGGTTGTCTACCTGCCTAGCCTTCAATAAAACTTTCAACATCTGATCTAGATTTTCTTTAAATCGAAAGGCATCAGGACCGGCTTTGCATTCCCTAGAAAAGGCTGTTTGGAGAGTTTCGATCTTCGTCCTCGCCTCTTGAATCATATCCCTTTCTCCCATCGAAATCACCTTCCTTTTCACCTCCATTGTACACCTTTTTCTCTCTATAAAAATGGAAAATCTCTAAAACTAGGAACAGAATGTTCTCTCTGGATAAGAAACCATAAAAATTTCCCCAAGTTTCCACTCGAGGAAGTTCTTTTCGAAAGATTAGTCAATGTAGTGCAATTTCCCACGGAAATCTTCCAGGCTTTGGTAGCCTTTTTCTTCCATGATGGCTTTGAGTTCTGCAGTGATGCGGTCAAAAGCCCCCACTCCTTCTTTATGGAGTGTGGTTCCGATTTGCACCATACTAGCCCCACAAAGGATATGTTCAAAGGCATCGCGACCAGTCAAGACGCCTCCTGTCCCCACAATCTGAATTTCTGGATTCAGCCGTTGGTAAAAGGCATGGACATTGGCGAGAGCCGTTGGTTTGATGTATTCGCCACCAATCCCACCAAAGCCGTTCTTAGGACGGATCACCACGGATTCATCCTCGATGTAGAGACCATTTCCGATTGAATTAACGCAGTTGATAAACTTGAGCGGGTATTTGTTAAAGATCGCTGCAGCTTGGTCGAAATGAACGATATCAAAATAAGGTGGCAACTTGATCCCAAGAGGTTTGGTGAAATAGGCAAAGACCTCTGACAGGATTCGGTCCGTCGTCTCAAAATCATAGGCGATCTGAGGTTTTCCCGGAACATTAGGACAAGAAAGGTTCAATTCAGTCAAACCTTTAAAATCACTTTCTTGCACCTTTTTCAAGATGGTATGGGTTTCCCCAGGAGACATACCGACAAGAGATAGGAAGAAAGTCCGGTCAGGATCCGTTTCTTGCAACTCCAATAGGTAATTCAAATAATAGTCCAAGCCTTGGTTAGGTAGCCCCATCGAATTGATCGAGCCAAGTGGGACATCTTGGTAGCGTGGCTCTGGATTTCCAGCACGGATCTCCAAGGTAGCTGTCTTGGTCACAAAGGTCCCAGCAGCCGAATTCTTCACTTCCTCTAATTCCTCAGTGGTCATACAGGCCACACCTGCCGCATTCATCAGGCAGTTATCAAATTCAAAACCAGCAATTTGCGTCTTTGTCGATACCATCTTCTTCTCCTTGAAATGAATTCTTACAGCCATTATAGCACGAAAAGGAGGATTCATGACTAGAAAACCAAAAAAGAGCAAGAAACGTACGGAAATAGAAAAAATCACCTTAAACGTTATCCTTTTATTTTCTATATAGAGGGGAAAAATCAGACATTTTTCCAATCCTATCGTCCTTTCGCATCCATTTTTTCCCACTTCATAGGCAGTTGTGAAAATTTTCAGAAAATTCAACTTTTTTCTTTACAAGTCAAAAAAAGTCTGCTATAATTATCGACGTAATAAAACATGACATTGCTTTCAGCAGTGCCTCCATATACCAGTAAGTTCGCTAACCTGCTGGAATTCGTTTCAATGAAAAAAGGAGAAACATGATGACAACTGCAAAAGAATATATCCAAAGCACTTTCGAAACCGTAAAAGCTCGCAACGGCCATGAAGCGGAATTCCTTCAAGCTGTTGAAGAGTTCTTCAGCACTTTGGAACCTGTATTTGAAAAACATCCAGAATACATCGAAGAAACATCTTGGCACGTATCACTGAGCCTGAGCGCGTGATTAGCTTCCGTGTTCCTTGGGTTGACCGTGACGGAAAAGTTCAAGTTAACCGTGGTTACCGTGTTCAATTCAACTCAGCTGTCGGTCCTTACAAAGGCGGACTTCGTTTCCACCCAACTGTAAACCAAGGGATCTTGAAATTCCTCGGCTTCGAACAAATCTTTAAAAACGTTTTGACTGGTCTTCCTATCGGTGGTGGTAAAGGTGGATCTGACTTCGATCCTAAAGGGAAAACAGATGCTGAAGTGATGCGTTTCTGCCAAAGCTTCATGACTGAATTGCAAAAACACATCGGTCCTTCTCTTGATGTCCCAGCTGGTGATATCGGGGTTGGTGGACGTGAGATTGGTTACCTTTACGGTCAATACAAACGCCTTCGCCAATTTGATGCTGGTGTCTTGACTGGTAAACCTCTTGGTTTCGGGGGTAGCTTGATCCGTCCAGAAGCAACTGGTTATGGTTTGGTTTACTATACGGAGGAAATGCTCAAAGCCTATGGCGACAGCTTTGCTGGTAAGAAAGTCGTGATCTCAGGTTCTGGTAACGTTGCCCAATACGCTCTTCAAAAAGCAACTGAACTTGGTGCAACTGTTATCTCTGTATCTGACTCAAACGGTTACGTGATCGACGAAAAACGGTATTGACTTTGACCTTCTGACAGACGTCAAAGAAAAAAACGTCGTGCTCGTTTGACTGAGTATGCTCGCAGAAAAACCAACTGCTACTTACTACGAAGGATCTGTATGGACTTACGCTGGTAACTATGATATCGCTCTTCCATGTGCAACTCAAAAACGAGATCAACGGTGAAGTCGCTAAACGCTTGGTTGCTCAAGGGGTAAAAAGTTGTTTCTGAAGGAGCCAACATGCCCTAGCGACCTTGATGCGATCAAAGTCTACAAAGAAAACGGCATCCTTTACGGACCTGCTAAAAGTCGCCAATGCTGGTGGGGTTGCTGTATCTGCTCTTGAAATGAGCCAAAACAGCCTCCGCCTTTCATGGACACGTGAAGAAGTGGATGGACGCTTGAAAGACATCATGACCAACATCTTCAACACTGCTAAAAACAACTGCAGAAACCTACGGTCTTGGTAAAGATTACCTTGCGGGTGCTAATATCGCGACCTTTTGAAAAATGTCGCAAATGCGATGATTGCCCAAGGTCTTGTTTAATTTGATTCTTTTTGCCACACCTCTGAAGCCTTTGGTTTCGGAGGTGTTTTTTTCTTGATAAAAAAAGAAGATTGGAAAAACCAAATCTTCTTTTATTTTATAAATCATCCAAGGCATCTTTAACCTTATCAAAGAAGCCTTTTTTCTTTGGGTTGACCTTCAAATCACTTGCTTCCGCAAATGCACGAAGGGCTTCTTTTTGCTTGTCATTTAGACCTGTTGGTGTCACCACATTAACAGATACATATTGGTCTCCCACGGCACCACCACGTAAGCTCGAGCACCTTTTTCCGCGAAGGCGGAATTTCTTACCTGTCTGGGTTCCTTCAGGAATGACCAAGTCAACATCGCCGTGAACTGTTGGAACATGGACCGTATCCCCAAGAGCAGCCTGAACAACGTTCAAGTTCAATTTATAGTAGATGGTTGATCCATCACGCTCGAATTTGTCGCTCGGCTCAACGTTGACCACCACATAGAGATCTCCGTATGGCCCTCCATTAAAGCCAGCTTCTCCTTGACCAGAGAGGCGGATTTGTTGCCCAGTTTCGACCCCAGCAGGGATTTTAACATTGACACTGTGAGCTTGCTTCTCGTGACCAGTCCCATGACAGGTTGTACAAGGATCTTTAATTTCTTTACCACGTCCATGACAGACATCACAGGTGATTTGACGGCGCATCATCCCAAGCGGGGTTTGCGTATCCACATTGATAACCCCAGAACCATGACAGCGTCCACAAGTTACTGGGCTTGTTCCTGGTTTAGCTCCAGTGCCATCACATGTCCGACAGCTGGCTTCCCGATGGTACTTCACTTCCTTCTCAGTTCCAAAGATGGCTTCTTCAAACTTGAGGTTTACGCGGTACTGAAGATCATCTCCTGACGTGGAGCATTCGGATTACGGCTCGCACCACCACCTCCAAAGAAGCTTGAGAAAAATGTCTTCAAAGCCACCAAAGCCAGTGCCATCAAAACCACCGAAACCACCAGCTCCACCACCAAAGCCGCAAAAACCACCGTTGGCTCCTGCAAAGACCGTATTGGTCATAGGTCGCCCGCTTTTTGTTCGTCGCTCAAAGTCTCATAAGCTTCTTGAACTTCCTTGTACTTTTCCTCAGCACCAGGCTCCTTGTTGATATCTGGGTGATATTTTTTAGATAATTTCCGATAGGCTTTCTTGATCTCATCCTGAGACGCATTCTTTGAAACGCCCAAACGGTCATAAAATTCAGTATTGTTCATACAAGATACTAAGAGCGAACAGAAAGCGACTGAAATTTAGGAAACCGACAAGAAATCCTGATTTCTTAGGCGGTTTATCTAATTTCCAAGCTTTCCGCTCGGGTTCAATTCCCCGAACACTCTTTGTTCCTTTCTATAATTTATAAGTAAATCTTTAGAGGATATTTTCTATACTTCGCTTCACTTGTTCAAATTCTTGGTCTGATAGAGTAAATATCAAATCCTCTTCAGCGTACTCGTTCTGTTCTTTAAAATAGTTATCCGTATTCTCTGCCAACCCTAAACTTAGAATCACTTTCCTTGCAAACTCTTGATGCGCAAAACCAATAGCCGTAATGATTTGTTTATCTTGCACAAGAACTTTTCGGTTGGAAATTTTCACGTGGAAGAAATTCAAAAATAGTCAAAGAAGTTTTGCCAAATTCCACCTGTAAATTTCTGTATCCTTCAACAAGCCTGCTTTCGCCAATAAAAAGAGGCGCTGAAGAAATGGCTAGAATGAGGATATCTTGCTCACCAAGGTTCCTCAAGAACGAAATCAATTTCTCATCCTGTAGGGCAGGTCCTATGTTTACCATTCCTGGCAAAATCACACAAGAATACTCTTCTATACGGATCTGATCTAGTGTTTTGGTCGGTTGACAGGGCAAACCATCCTCAGAGACCACTATCGAATGATCTGAAGCGACATAATCAATCGTGACGTCAAAAAGACAGAGCTAAAGTACTTGTTAAAGCGGTTATCTCATAAAGAGAAAAATTAGGATAAATGATACAAAGTACTTTTTTCATACGCAACATCCTCTATTTTACCGAAAAACAGAGGCTGAGTTGCAACCTCTGGATTTCTTCCTATACTTACTAGTTTAAGTTTTAAAAATCAAACTAGTAATGCTGAATTGAGTTTCGGATTAAAGGAATCCTAAAATCTCGGAACCTTTCTTTATTTCAGGAGGTTCCGCTAAAACAATCCACTGGATTGTTTTACTTTTCAGTAAACTCTCCGTCTACGACGTCATCGCCTGCGTTTCCTGTTGCTTGTGCGCCTTCTGCTCCTGCTTGGGCTTGTTGCGCTGCTGCGGCTTGTTCGTAGAGTTTAACGGCAAGTCCTTGAGCTTTTTCGTTCAATGCTTCAAGTTTTGCTTTCATTTCGTCCAAGTTGTTGTCTTCTTGGGCTTTCTTAAGCTCATCGAGGGCAGCTTGGGCAGCATCACGTTCTGCATCGAAGCCTTTACCTTCAGTTTCTTTGATTGTCTTTTCAGTCGCAAAGATTGCTTGGTCTACTTCGTTACGAAGGTCAACTTCTTCTTTACGTTTCTTATCTGCTTCAGCGTTAGCTTCTGCATCTTTCATCATGCGGTCGATTTCTTCGTCTGTCAAACCTGAGTTAGATTGGATAACAATTGTTTGTTCTTTTTGAGTTCCAAGATCTTTCGCTTTAACAGATACGATACCGTTCTTGTCGATGTCAAATGTCACTTCGATTTGAGGAATTCCACGAGGTGCAGCTGGAATATCAGTCAATTGGAAGCGTCCAAGAGTTTTGTTGTCCGCTGCCATTGGACGTTCACCTTGAAGAACGTGGATATCAACGGCTGGTTGGTTGTCTGCTGCAGTTGAGAAGACTTGTGATTTAGATGTTGGAATAGTTGTGTTGCGGTCGATAAGTTTTGTGAAGACACCACCCATTGTTTCGATACCAAGTGACAATGGAGTTACATCAAGAAGGACAACGTCTTTCACATCACCAGTGATGACACCACCTTGGATCGCAGCACCCATAGCTACAACTTCATCAGGGTTCACTGATTTGTTTGGTTCTTTACCAGTTTCAGCTTTAACAGCTTCTACAACGGCAGGAATACGAGTTGAACCACCGACAAGGATCACTTCGTCAATATCTGACAAGCTCAAACCTGCATCTGAAAGGGCTTGACGAACTGGAACTTTTGTACGTTCTACAAGGTCACGAGTCAAATCGTCAAATTTCGCACGAGTCAAAGTCATTTCCAAGTGAAGAGGTCCAGCTTCACCAGCAGTGATGAATGGCAAGCTGATTTGTGTTGAAGTTACACCAGAAAGGTCTTTCTTAGCTTTTTCAGCCGCGTCTTTCAAACGTTGAAGAGCCATCTTGTCTGTTGACAAATCAATGCCGTTTTCTTTCTTGAATTCTGCTACCAAGTGGTCGATGATTTTTTGGTCAAAGTCGTCACCACCGAGTTTGTTATCCCCTGCAGTTGCCAATACATCAAAGACACCGTCGCCTAATTCAAGGATAGATACGTCAAATGTACCACCACCAAGGTCGAATACTAAGATTTTTTCTTCTTTATCTGTCTTGTCCAAACCGTAAGCAAGGGCTGCTGCAGTTGGTTCGTTGACGATACGTTCTACTTCAAGACCAGCGATTTTACCAGCGTCTTTAGTTGCTTGACGTTGAGCATCGTTAAAGTAAGCTGGAACTGTAATAACAGCCTTCGTTACTTTTTCACCAAGGTATTCTTCAGCGTAACCTTTCAAGTATTGAAGGATCATTGCTGAGATTTCTTGTGGAGTGTATTCTTTCCCGTTAGCAGAAACCTTTTCAGAAGTCCCCATCTTAGATTTGATAGAGATGACTGTATCTGGGTTTGTCACTGCTTGACGTTTTTGCGCTGTCACCAACGATGATTTCACCGTTTTTGAATGACACTACAGATGGAGTTGTGCGATTTCCTTCTGGGTTCGCGATGATTTTTGATTCAGTTCCTTCAAGAACTGCTACTGCTGAGTTTGTTGTACCTAAGTCAATACCGATAATTTTAGACATATGTTTTTCTCCTTGTTGATTTTTCTTCTTTTTTTGATATTTCCCTTAAGTGGTGGGGACGTGAGCAACTCCCTTCGGGATTTCATCACTTATTTTTAAGCCTACTGTCTCAAAAATCCCCTGTTTCAGTAGCACAAGCTACTGAAACTTTCACCACGGCGGGAAATATCTTCCTTGCAAGCCTCCGGCTTGCATCTTATCTTTCTTTCATAGTTTAGTGTCGTTTCGGACAAGATTTTTTAAGTTTTCTAGCCTAATTGTAGACAACTACCATGGCTGGGCGCAGGATGCGGTCATGGAGTTTGTAGCCTTTTTGGAAGACTTGTGCGATAGTGTCTGCTGGATGTTCATTATCTGCAGGCAAGGTTTGGATAGCCATGTGGTAGTTATGGTCAAATTCTCCGTCTGCTGCAATTTCTTCAATTCCTTCTTCTTTCAGAGCATGTACCAAACTTTCTTGGACCATTTCCAAGCCCTTCTTCACATCATCTGTCAATCCTTCGACGGCGAGGGCACGTTCGAGGTTGTCTAGTGATGGTAAGATCGCTTTTGCCAAATCTTGGCTACGGTATTTTTGTAATTGCTGACGTTCTTCATTGGCACGGCGCTGAATGTTTTGCATTTCTGCATGAGCACGAAGGTATTTGTTTTCAAATTCCTCGGCACGCGCTTGTGCTTCTTCTAACTCAGAAGGTTGGTTGCTTTCCTCTACAACTTCTTCAGTTGTCTCGGCAACTTCCTCTTCTTTCACGTCTTCTTTTTTTGATATCTTCTGTCAAGGCATACACCCCTTTCATTTGGTCTTAATTTACTTCATAATGGTTGCTGTTGAGGTAACGGTAGTAATCCGTCAACTTCATGACCAACACTCGGCCGATAACATTGACCAGACTAATCACCCGCCTGTAATCCATCTCTACGGGACCAATCACATGCATGAGGGCCATCCCACGATAAGGAACCAGGAACTTGTGACTAATCACCGTCACATTTCAAGGCCTTCTCTTGGGATTCCGCAACCAGGATCTGGGTCATTTGGTCTTCCGGCATTCCTCCTCGTAACTCCAAGGCTACGTGTTGGGGATTATCTAAGAACTGATAGGTCTGAAGATCGGCATAACTCAAAGATGAAACCTTTCCTTCTACAAAGACCAGTTCTTGAAACAGTTGCGAGAAGACGTAATCGAATAGATCCACGACATTGTCTGTCGTCTTGAAATAGCGCTGTACAATCTGTGGAATCTCCGTCCGTAAGCGGTAGTGGATATCCAAGACCGTATTTCCAATGAAGCGTTCTTGAACCAGCTGATGGAAGATTTCCAAGTCACTGGTTAAGAAATTCTTTGGAATAGCAAACTGTACGGTGACAGGCTTTGATTCATCCAAGGTCAGAACTGCTAAGGCATCATGGTTGGATAATGGAACAATCTCAAAAACCCGTCAAGCGTCGCCGTGTCGGCTCCACATCCTGAATCACTGCGGTGTAGCCCGTCATCTGGGCTAGTAACTTGGCCGTAGCATCCAAGATATCGTCTAACTTAAAGGCTTCGAAATCAAAGGCCTTCACCACCTGGTAGACATCTTGTTCATCAATCAACTCTAGATCGAGCGAGTTCTGAACGAAATATTGGAAACCAGCTCGACTAGGCATGCGTACCACTGAAGTATGGGCTTTCTCAGCAACCCTTGCTTTTTCGAGAGCGACCATGTCAGTTTCGGATGGTCGCACTACTGGATTGAATGACATCTTGTAGTGCTTTTTGAACCGACCGGTTCGTGGGTCTTGGTAAAGATATCGACGACAAGATTTAAAAATCTCATTTTTGACGTTCTGTAACCATGACCTCACCTCTCTTTCATTTTTAGCACTCTAAACACTCAAGTGCTAAACCATGATTCTATTATACACCCTCTCAAAAGAAAGTCAAGAAAAAAATCCAAAAAATTAGCACTCTTTTTTAAAGAGTGCTAAAAATCATTCTTAAGACCGATACTAGGCCAAAAAAACTATAAACCTGCTTCTTTCAGCTTTTGAATATATTCTTCTAAGACCAGTTGGTGCTTGACCATATACTGGGCATTTTCTACACCGACGTAGCGGAAGTGCCAGTTTTCATAGTCCACACCCGTGATCGCATTTTTCCCTTCTGGATAACGGAGAACAAACCCATATTGTGGCGCCAAGGCAATAATTTGTTGCACTACCTCTTCGGATAGCCCATTTGGGGCACTCATATCAATCGCAAGGCCTGTCTGGTGCTCACTAGCCCCTGGGACCTGTACTTGTGTTTGTGCTTGACGTTCTGCCTCTTCATGAGGAAGCCCAGTAGCTTCTAATTGAGCTATCCGCTCATTAAAAAAGTTCTGTTTGCTCCTCTACACTTCGATAACCGGAAATCAAGGACTCCTCAGGAGCAATGGCCCTTGCCGCCGCTAAAAATTGCTTAGTTTGTTCTGCGATCCGACTATCCACCTTGATTTCTTCAACGTCGACTAACTGAGGATTCAGCTCAGCCAACTTGTTGTCCCTGGTTGACCAAGACTAGGTTCCAATCCTTGCTAGAAACTTGCGGAAGGTCTGTCTTCGGTTTTTTTCTTCCTTTTTTTCTCAACCTTTTTTTGGAGTAGTCGTTTCTACTTTTTTATCTTCAACAGAGCCCATATGAAGCCATTGAGGTTTCAAATAGAAAATACCCACTCCTGCTCCGATTAGACAGAGGCCTATACAGCAGAGCACGATCCAGCTAACTTTCTTTTCTCTTTTCTTGGCAAGTTTATATTTAGTCATGATCTCCCTCTAACCATTTCGCTCCAACCTGGCGGTATGACAGATCTCCAACTGCTTCTAGTTTAAATTGGCCATCTTCATACTCAATAACAGTCACACTACCATTGTCCAAGACCAATTCTTTAAAGGCTTTTGGATCAATCAGGTAAATCAAGGTACTGATGGTCATCCCATGACTGACTACGATGGCATTCCCACCACCTTGAGACTCGACATCCTTAGCAATCGTCGTAAAGCCATCCAAGATGCGGTCACGAAGGGTTTCCCAAGACTCTGCCCAGCCGGCTGTGTCCACTTCGACAATCCCTTCAGCCAACTCCATCAAGCTCAAATGATGGAAGTCATCGACACGAAAGACACGTGGTAAAACGCCCAAAAAGAGTTCTCCATCGTAGGCGCCATCAAAGCTTCCAAAACACCATTCGCGGATGCGCTTATCATAACGGTAAGGAATCTTACCCGTTAACCCTAATTCTTCTAGCACAATCCCCATGGTTTGAATGGTTCGACCGGAGTCGCTGGACACGGCTTGTTGGAACTGAATCCCAGCTTCACGTAGACCAATCCCCAATTCATGAATCCCTCGTTCGCCAGCTTCTGTCAAGGGACTATCAGACCAACCTTGGGCGCGACCAATGGTATTAAACATGGTTTTTCCATGACGGGCAATATACAATTTTGTCTTTGCCATTTTTATCCTCCTGCAATTGTTTTCTTCTTATATATAGTATCTTATTTTTTTACATCAAGTTCTTCTGAGTGGGCTGCTAACCAGTTAGCACCCAGCTTGCGGTATGACTCATCTCCGATGGTCTGGATTGAAAATTGTCCATTTTCGTATTCTACAAAGGTGACACTACCATTTTCAACCCTTGGATCCAGCTCAATCTCTGGATTCAAAATACACACAAAGGAACCAATGGTCATGCTGTGACTAACAACCAAGGCATTTCCACCACCCTTGGCTTCAACTTCCTTGGCAATCTCCTCAAAGCCATCTACAATCCGTTTTTCAACACATCCCATGGTTCAGCCCAACCTGCTGTATCTACTTGGTAGATTCCATTCGCCAGTTCTTCCAGGGTAAGTTTCTTATAATCTTCAATATCTAGAACCCGAGGAACAACTCCACGGAAAAGCTCCCCTCCGTAGGCACCATCAAAACTTCCAAAACACCATTCCCGGATCTTTTTGTTGAAAGTATAAGGAATCTGATCTGTGAGCCCAAGCTCGTCTAAAACAATTCCCATGGTTTGAATAGCACGACCTGAATCGCTGGAAACAGCACGGACAAAGTCCAAACCAGATTCTCTCAAACCAACCCCCAATTCACGGATGCCTTCTTCTCCTTGAGCAGTTAAAGGCGTATCCGACCAACCTTGGGCACGACCTATCGTATTAAACATGGTTTTTCCATGCCGAATAATAAATAATCTTGTTTTCGCCATGTGATCTCCTTTTACGTCCTTCTATTATATCATTTTTTATAAGGAAACTGGCAGCGATGACCTCTCGATTCACTTTCACTTCCTCAGCCAACATTAAAAGCCCTGAGCAAAATTCCTGCTCCAGGGCCATTTTTTAATTTTTAAAACTATGAACTGGGGCCGGAATTTGACCACCACGGGCAATAAAGTCAGCTGACGAAGCTTTGTTGACCTTCATCACCGGAGCAGACCCAAGAAGTCCTCCGAGCTCTAACATATCGCCTTCTTTTCCATAAGGAATGATCCGAACGGCTGTTGTCTTTTGGTTAATGACCCCGATTGCTACTTCATCGGCGATCATGGCCGCAATGGTTGTATCTGGAGTATCAGCTGGGATGGCAATCATATCCAGACCCACGGAACAGATGGCTGTCATAGCTTCCAATTTTTCCAAGTTGATATGACCGGATTGGACCGCGGCAATCATCCCCTCATCTTCTGAGACCGGAATGAAGGCACCTGACAAACCACCGACTTGGTTACAAGCCATAATGCCACCTTTTTCACTTGGTCATTGAGCAGGGCAAGGGCTGCTGTTGTCCCGTGGGTTCCGACCACTTCAAGCCCCATGGCTTCAAGGACACGTGCAACCGAATCCCCAACAGCTGGTGTTGGTGCGAGGGACAAGTCCACAATTCCAAACTCAACACCGAGACGTTCACTAGCCATTTGACCCACTAATTGGCCAACACGGGTAATCTTGAAGGCTGTCTTCTTGACTGTTTCCGCCAATACATCAAAGCTAGCACCGGGAACTTTTTCGATGGCCCGTTGGACGACACCAGGTCCTGAAACCCCAACGTTGATGACGACATCTGCTTCACCGACACCGTGGAAGGCTCCCGCCATAAAGGGATTATCTTCTACCGCATTAGCAAAGACAACGAGTTTTCCTGGTCCCATTGGATCTGCTTGGGAAGCTTCTTTAATGATGCGCCCCATGTCTCGGACAGCGGTCATATTGATCCCTGTCTTGGTCGATCCGATATTGACTGAAGAACAGACAAAATCTGTCTCCGCAAGAGCACGAGGAATGGAATTAATGAGGATCTCATCCCCTTTTTGGTAGCCTTTTTGAACCAGAGCTGAGAAACCACCGATAAAGTTGACCCCAACTTCTTTCGCCGCACGATCCAACGCCTTGGCAAAGGGTACATAGTCTGTCGCATTAGTGGCTGCCCCGATAATGGAAATCGGAGTGACCGAAACCCGTTTATTTACAATAGGGATCCCAAGTTCTGCCGCGATCTCATCCCCAACAGCCACTAAGTCCTTGGCCTTTGTCACAATCTTCTGGTAGACTTTTTCTGCCGCCTTATCGATATCCGGATCAATACAATCTAGAAGGGAGATCCCCATGGTGATGGTCCGAACATCGAAGTTCTGCTCCTCAATCATGGCAATGGTTTCTGTTACCTGTCTAATGTCCATAAATTCTCAACCCCTATCTTACAAATTGTGCATGGCATCAAAAATCGCTGCGCTTTGGATATTGATTTTCACATGAAGAGACTGACCGAATTCTTCCAACTCTGAACGGAACTGTGTGAAATCTTTTTTCTCATCTGACGATACGACCGCCATCATGATAAAGTATTCATCCAATACAGTTTGAGAGATATCATCGATATTGAGTCCTAATTCTGCCACTTTCGTTGCAACACCCGCTACGATTCCTTTTTGGTCTTTACCAACGACTGTAATAATTGCTTTCATTTCACTGCTCCATTCTATCTATTTGCTTCCATTGTAGCACATTCCCCTTAAAATCGCCGTTCTCAACTGGGAACGTTAGGATATTTTTACGTGTATAAAAAATAAAGAGGCTGGGACAAAAGTCCTAGCCTCTTTATTGTTTTTGGATTATCGAGCAAGACGCAGTGGTTGAGTGGGCTCTACTACGCTGATTTCATCAGCTTTTACAGCCCTACTCAACTGTGCGGAGGTGTGACGACGAAATCGAATTCTAACGAATTACCGATTTCTGTCCCACTCTCTCTATTTTGACGATTCGGTTTCATCCTTTAGGATACCTTCCTTCACGCGCACGGTACTCTCATACTCGGCTCCAGCTAGACGGTCAAAGGGAAAGCGACGACTGAGCAAGATGATGGCAAGGGTGAGGATCAGGTACAATAAGAGCACAAAGAAGAGCAATAAAATCATAGATAGAGTCAAAAGGGAATTGTCCGTCAAATCGCTATTCAAGAGTGAAATCAAATAGAACAACCCTTGGGGAATCCAGTAGAAATAGCCTACCACTAGGATTCCTCGCCAGATGGTACGAAGCCATTTTTGCTTGTCAAAACGCAAGCGGAATTTTACCAAAGCCATTCCCAAGGTTTTGCCCCGCCACAAGGGAAGCAAACTAAAGTAAAGCACCAAAACCGCTACATAGGGAATCATCTCTAAACGCTCGATTACCGCATAAAGCAAGGATAGCATCACAAAGTCAATCAAGAAAGCAAGACCCATCCGGAAACCAGATACTTTCGTCCCTACTCGGAAAGAATGCTCGTCAATCTCATCTCGTGTTGGCAATAACCAAACCAGGAACCAACCAAGCAAGTAGCCCACTCCACCACCAGTGGTATTTTGAATAATATCATCGACATCTGCTAGGCGGTAAGGACCCGGATACAGAAAGTAGAGACCTGACAACTGGGTCAGCTCCAAAAAGAGACTAAAGAGGGCTGTTAGGAGAATCGTTTTCTTAAAACCACACTTGAAATAATAGCGCAGATACATCCCAAAAGGAATCAACATTAGGACATTAAAAGCTGGTACATAAAAAGTTGGATGCTTGATGGCCTGAAGCCAAGTGCTTGTCTGCGCTAGATCAAAAGGACTCTCCTTGAAAAAATCTACCACAAAAGCAAAGGGATAAAGATTGATCATTTCCGAGTAGCTAGTATGGATCTTACTAGGATCTGGCAGAGGCAAGACTACCAAAAGATAGACCGTCATCAAGTAAAGCATAAAAGAATAGAAAATCAGCACCCGCAATTTATTGACCGAGCCATATTTTCGATAATTCAAAATCATGTAGGGCAAGGTCAGCAAAAAGGCCAGGAAAGGAAAGAGCTGAACAGCGGTTTTGATTGTAGAAATGTATCCCATTGTGTCTCCCATTTACCGTTATAAAAACACCCTTTGCACAATGACAAAAGGTGATTTTTTCATTGATATAGAGTATTATACGGCCTGGTAGAGGAAGAGTCAAGGAAGCACGATGAAAACCTTACTCAATAGTCGGCTTAATTGCTGCCTCTCTCCTTCAAGCTTTTACTTCCGATAAAGACCAATAGATAACTCACAATCCCTGAAAGATGCAATAGCGTTGAGATCCATCCGGTGATTACTGGTAAGAGCATGAGACCGGATAGAAAAATTAAGAAAAGATAAAGCCATTTTACGGTGCGTGAAAATTTTTTCCACATATTTGGTAGGAGCATAATCCCTCCGGTCACAAAGGCATAGCCGACGGCAGAGATCCCTGTTGCCTGAATGTCCTGCCCGCGTGTTAAGAAGTGAAAAACGATGGAAGAGAGGACTGTCGCCGTCACAAAAACGATTAAGACTTGTATGGAGCCTCTTTTTCTTTCTAGCAGTCCTCCGAAGGGAAGGATCATGAGCACATTTAAAATCAAATGGACCCATAAAAACCAGACAGGGGCTCCTTTACTGCCATGCATCAGGGTCCCACTGACATATTGCCAACCATACACCGGCTTCGAATGAAAAGCCAATAGGTCATACATAGCATCCCCATAAAAGGAAGTCAATAAACCGAGCAACAAACAGATTAGAACTATCGTACTGATAACAGGATAGGTTTTTATCATCGTTTTCATTTTAAAACTTCTTTTCTGTAAATAAATCAATTGTCTCACCTTGAGTATACTTTCATTATACCACCCCTTAAACGAAAATAAGATCACTTTTAAAAAGTGATCCTAGTTTCATTAAACAACTCCAACCTCTAACTCCCATTTCACGCCCAGCTACAGAAACAAGGTTATTTAACAAGAAAATGCCAGTAGATATAATTGAAGATGAAAATCCAGATTGGTTTCCAAAAAGTGAGAAAGTTGCTAAAAGCGTGTAAGAAAATCGGCAACCGGATATCTTTATATTTCTTATAGACAGCTGCGAAGAAGAGCCCCGAACAGAAATATAAAGTAAAAGTCACAGGATCCCGATATTGATGGATCAGATGAAAGGCCGCAAAGAGTAAGCCCGAAAGCAAAACATCTAAATGAAACTTACTTTCTTTAAAGAAGACATTCATCAGATAGCCTCTAAAAATAAATTCTTCGATCATAGGAGATGTAATAGTGGCTAGGACAAAAAACAGAGTACCCGAAATACCAGGGCCATTTAGATAAATGGAGGATGGCAATTTGGTTTGATGAACGACAGGAACAAGCAAATCTTGAAAAGTTTGCAGCACCCATCTTTCAACAAAGAACCACAAGAGCACCAGAGCAAAATACCCCAGATAGTGCCACTTCCATTTCTGTATATTGGAACGAATGACTATCTTCTGTCTTTTGAACCACCATAAAATGCCAATGAGAAGCAAAGAGTAGAGAATCAAATAGATGAAATAAAGAAAACTTAAATCACCATTGAAAACTCCAGTTAGGTAGATACCAAGGCCTTCAATCCCAAAAACAAATAAATATAACAGGAACAGTAAAGCAAGTCCATGTTTGGCATATTTCATAACATCCTCCACCAACAAAAAAATTTTAGCCGATACTCATTAAATTGCGAAGAAACTTCGCATTTCAAGTGGCGCAATCAACTTACGGAAGTATTCCCAACCATTCGGACCACCTGAAACTGGAGGCGGTCCCATATATATAGTATTAACAACCCCACCACCTGCTACTGTTGAGAGAAAATCGCTATCTAAACTATCAAATTCTTCCAAAATCTTTGTATTCATTATGAATGCCTCCTTATATTTATTAGATTAAAAAATATTGTCTAGTTGCAACTTTGACAATTTTAGTATAGCACACGAAAAATCTTTAAATCAACAAACTCCTAAATTGTCCATTTTTGAACAGAAAGTGGTATCTACTTTTGTTTTTTACTCCACTTTGCTAGAAAAAAACAGCCGTTTAGATTTTCTAGCCTGACGATTCTACAATATATTATTCCTTAATCACCTGGACGATTTTATTTTGAAATAGCGGAAGATCTATGTTTCTTCAATTAAAAACAAGGCAAGGACCTATTCATCCATCATTAGTTGCGATCTCACCATGACTCCTTCCCACTTTCAAAATACCGTAGCAAATATTTGACTTCCCATTTCAGAAGGCATATACTTATATTAATCTGAGCTAAATAGTTTTTTTATTTTTAAATGAACTGTCTTGAATTCAGATTAATAAAACTATTTACTTAACGGAGGTGATACTATGTCATTAGAAGATAAATTAAACCAAGTTAAAGGTTCTGTTAAAGAAGGTCTCGGTAAAGTAACCGGCGACACAAAAACAGAAGCTGAAGGCGTTGCTGAAAAAGTTGCATCAAAAGCAAAAGAAGTTGCTGAAGACGCAAAAGAAGCTGTCGAAGGAGCTATCAAGGGCGTGAAAAACATCCTTCACAAAGACGATAACTAATCGTTAACGTTCTAAAGCTACTCTATTTTCTACCGTCACGTTTGACTGTGGAAGATAGGGTGGTTTTTTGTTTATCTTTGATTTAGTTTGGGTATAGGAAAAAGCACCTCGAAAGGTGCTCTCTGTAAGTATAGTAATTCTTTTGAATGAACACTTAGAGTGCAGTGGTTGCCATCCAATTCAAACAACACTCGGGCTTTTACTGAAATTGAGCAAAGTAATTGCAGGTCCCTAAAACCATTTTACTTCATTCTCTCAAACCATTCTGAAACATCTGGGACAATATACTGCCCTCTTTCATACGATCACTTCCATTATCCCTTCGATCAGCTCCGTAAAACTTTCTGCCACATAGATAATTTCATCAGGGTCATGAATGTAGCAGATTATCTGCCCTTCTTGCCCTTCCTGGTCTGGATCAAAATCAAGCATGAGATAACAAGAATCGCAATACTCCGCGAAAGGAAGCCATTTTTTATTAAAAAGATAGGGTTTAACTCTGCTATCACGCATTTCTTCAACATCTTGGCTTGAAAAATAGTCAGGAAATTCCGTCAACAGAGCATCCCTATTTTGAAAAAATTTTTTTATCGACTCAATCTCTTGTAGGCTCATCAAAGAGAAAGCCATTTCTCTTTGGCCAATCACACAGGGTAGGACTGCTAAGAATTTACTGCCGTTTTTGTAACGATAGACTTCCTTAAGCTCATTTGGGAGAGAAATTCCAATTCTCTTCTCAAACTCCTGAATTTCCTCCTCAGATGCTCCAGAAATTTCCTGATAATCTTCCAGGTATCCTTCCTCTACAGGATCATCCAAACCCCAGTCTTCAAAAGCTTCACAAATATAAGTTGCTATTTTCCTAACTTGGTTAACTATACACATAAGAACCTCCTTTTTTGATTTCTCTTACCCTTCGAATTTTCATCCCAAAATATGTTCAAAATATTGACAGACTTGCATCTTTACTTTTTCTAATATTATTTTTAGTATGGAATTGGATTTTTTTATTTCTTGATTAGATAAAGTCATTTCATCCGTTCGCTTTACTCAAGTTAACATTATAAACAATTTCTGCATTCGGACTGCCTTTGACATCCTTCACGACTCCTTTTAACTGACCATCTACTACTAATAATTCGATATTTTCATCTATAAGACCCTGTTTAGACAGTGTAACTTCATTATTCAGAAGGTATTTCCGTCATCGTAATCATCATATGACCAGTTATTTTTCCATTTTCCTCTTCAAACTTTTCAAGTACTCCTTGCTCACGGAGGATATTTTCTATTTTGAAGAACATTTCTTTAGCTGCCAACATTACTCCAGTCATATTTATTAGTGGTCTCTTGAGCAAAACCTTACATAAAATTACAAATATAAAAACAATTAGAATACATAATTAAAAATCTATTACAGCCAAAAAATTAGCAAGCATGTGAATTAGTACAGAGTATTCTATCCTTTTAGTTCTATAATAAATGTAAGACATTATACCGCCTAACAAACTATACAGTAAAATCGATCTAATAAAAATTCCAATACTAGGTTCGTTCATACAATGCACAAATCCAAACAATATATTTGATATGATGAAACCTTTCCTGCTCATATTATAGCAATAATTCATTATTGCACCACGAAAAGTTAATTCCTCTAAAACTGGTCCTACGAAAATTGCATAAAAATTGAATAACTCTACGCCCATAATATCTTTTAAAATTTGTAATAACGCATCATTTTGGGTATCTCCAAAAATGCTTAAATACAAATGAACTATGAGTCTTAACAAAACAGCGAATGCTAAGCAATAAAATACTTTGTTCCACTCTAGTTTCTGAATACGATTAATGACATTATGTTTTATGCTTATTTTATAAGAGAAATATAATGTAAAAAATAAGAAAAGTACAAATAGCAACCTAGCATAGACTAATGAAATATCTTTCAAAATAAAACAACAAATCGGTAAATTTGAGAGTAAAAATAACTGCCCAGTCACTTTATATTTTTCTTTCATTTTTAACTACCTCCAATAAACCATTATTAATACTTCAATCATTGCTTATTTCACTTAATCATTTTTCTGAAATTTAAAGCGGAAATGCTGATTTTTCTTTGCATATACTGATTCTGACATTTTACCTTTCCTAAAAATTCTCCTACCTTAAGAAAGAAAAACAGATATCTTACAATATTAGCCTCTCCAATAACCGAGTAAGCGCTTTTACATTTTTATTGTAACTACCTTTTTTAGTTTTTTCAAATAATTATATGTAATTCCCAATTTGTAAAATTAAGCCAGAAAAAAGAGGCTGGGACAAAAGTCCTAGCCTCTCAATTGTCTTGGATTGTCGAGCAAGACGCAGTGGTTGAGTGGGCTCTACTACGCTGATTTCATCAGCTTTTACAGCCCTACTCAACTGTGCGGAGGTGGGACGACGAAATCGAATTCTAACGAATTACCGATTTCTGTCTCACTCTCTTTCAATAACTGTAAATAAGTTTTAACGTTTACTAAATTGTGAGGCTTTACGGGCCTTTTTCAAGTCTGGTTTGGAAAGTATGAGTTTCAGTTGGCCTAAAAATAGCGTAATACCAAGTCTTTTCAGAACGATATCTACTGATTCATTTCATAAAATTTGAATCAATATGTCTTAAATAGGGGAATAGTTTAGTTTTGTTAGTATTAAAATAATACAGCTACGAAGCTTATTATATCAGAGTTCCTAGTTTTGGGTAACAAAAATCAAATATCTATAAAAGCCTATTAAATTAAGCATTCAAACTTCATTTTCGTTGGAAATAAACACTTATAACCTAATCTTACAAACAATGTTTCAATTTTTCTTTTATCAATATTTTCTTTATATTTAACCACATAAGTTGTAAAGTCTTCGTTCAATTCTTTAATAACTTTATCTGGTACAATAAGAGTCCCCGAATCATTTAATCCTACTTGAGAAAAAAGTCAATCTTTCTGTGACGCACTGGAAGTTGCGTCTACCTGATTCTGATCTACTTCTTCTTGTTTGGAAGAATTTCTTTCCGTCTTATCTGAAGTGTCAGGATCTTTCTGTACATGCCCGCAGGCCGTTAGGATAAAGACAGAAATCAGAGCCAGAAACAAGCTCCCAATTTTCTTGAACCTAGACATACGAGTCCTCCATTTATACAAAACTTGATGAGACTAGCACTCCGCCAAAAATACCTGCACAGTCTTGACATCTTCTGAACTACCGCCTTGGTCAATATCGCAGATATGCTGGAGCCCATATTTTTCGATAATCAAGGCAGTCGCTCCGCAGAAGGTCCGGCCGTGTTTAACAGAGTCACCATTGTTAACAAAACCTTTAATCAGCCCAGGATGTTTCTTGATAAAGCGTTTGGTAGACCACGGAATTTTCCCAGCACCAGCATTTCGAGTAATGAGAATACAGGGCTCTTCCAGTTTCTCCTTGATACTCTGGGTCGGATAGCCTAGTGATTCTGCAAATCGTTTTCCAATACCAGTATTTGAATCATAAACTACAATCATCTTCATCACCTACTTTCTTAAAAAAAGGATAGCAAACCAAGCCGCAAAGCCTAAAACCACAACATCAGAGATGAGCATAAGCATAAACTCTAAATCTGGCATTATGTGAATGTAAATCAGCAATGACAAAGTTGTCAAAGCCAGTGCTGTCAGCTTAGCAACTGCCGGCAAGCCCGGAATCAAAGCTGCTCCGATTAGGACAATGATGAGACCTCCGACTAAAAATGACTGAAAATCCACACTTAAACTAAAACCAACTGTCACACCGCCGTAGCCAATGGTCAAAAGACCAATTGCGACCAGACAGATACCCAAAATAGCTATTCCACTCATAGCAAATCCTCCTTGCTTATTCATTCTTTTCCTCACTTTCTATTTTTGAATGAACGCTTCCAAATATTCATTCAAATCTTTCTAAAAAATAATTCACTTTATACTTATGCAATCACATTTCTTCCCATTCCTATTCGCACTAAATAAGCCATCACCTCCTTTGTTCGTGAATGAATGGTTATATAAATTCATTCATACCTGCTTCTAAGAAAAGGAATTTCCTCTATTTGGAAAAAATTCCCTTAACAAAATATTTCACTAAAGTCTCAAGACTATCGAAGTAGCCTGAAAAATCCTGCTCTGTGACATGCATGTCTATGTAATAAATCAAGTCATAAACCTTCATGATCTCAGCTATTTTCTCCTGCGAAAAGCCCTCTTCCTGCAAGCGCTGGCTGAAGGTCTGAATCAGAAACTGATGAAAAGCATTGGATGCTCGTCCGGAATCCTGATTATAGTAATCGTGCAGAATCTGAGAAATGCCTGGCTTGTTCCACTCAGCCAGAATTTTATTGGGTGAAATCAATTCAAAAGTGACTGCAAAAAGCTGTTCAACGATTGTCTCGGGCTCGCCCTGCCAGTCTACGCGTTGTATGATTCCCTCACGTATACGGCTATTTTCAGCTACATAAACCTCCAAGAAGATAGCTTCCTTGGACTCATAATACTTGTAAAAGGATCCGACAGCCATACGGCTCTTCTTAGCAATATCAGAAATTCCAGCTGCCTTATAGCCTTTTTCTGCAAATACTTCCCTAGCCGCAGCCAACAGCTCATTTTTTTTATCCATTTCTATGCCTCTTTTATGAATGAATAAGTCTGTATATTCATTCATATTCTAACACATTCTTGCTATTTGTCAAGCATTTATGCGATACTATACAAAAAAGATAGTTTGCTAATCAAATTATTTTTTAGATTATATTTTGGAGGTTGAGCTATGCTCAAGGAAAGACGAAGCCAGGGTACCATCCCCTACTGGTAATTACTTTTATTTTTCTAAGAATTTTTCAACTGTATCGAGGGGTTTGATATAGGTAAGATTTACAATAAACATAAGCGACTCCCTTAAAATTAATGATAAATAGATTATAATACTTTACAAACTACCTGAATAGTAGGCACATTTTTGTAAGGAAAAAAAATGCTGACAAATAAAAATTGGAATTGTAGTATGTCCCAAGTTTTGGATGTAGTTGGTGGCAAGACGGGCTGGAACATCATTAAATGCTATTTCAGAAGCACTTACTCATAGTGAGATCCAAATAACGAAGACTTATGTCAATACTACGGAAACAGTAAATCAAACAGCAGGAGAAATAGCCTTTAGAAGTCTCAAAAAGCAATAGGGTGAACTTTGAGGTGAACTTTAGTTTTTTGAACAAAAAAAGACATCCAAGAGAAAATTCTTGAATGTCTGTAAACGTTGATAGTATCGTGTTGATTAACGTTTACTAAATTGTGATGCTTTACGAGCTTTCTTAAGACCTGGTTTGGAAAGTATGGATTTCAGTTGGACTAAAAACAGCGTAATATCAAGGATTTTCTGAACAATATCTACTTTTTAATTTCATAAAATCTGAATCAATATTTTTAAAATAGGGAATAGTTTAGGTCTCTAAGCATTAAAATAATACACCTAACTTTGGTCACCGTTTTTTAGTTATTCACTCTTTTTTCGGATAGTGTTTTTAAAGTTATGATATAAAATGCCGCAATTAAAACACTATACATCATAATCGGAGGATAGACAATTAAGGACAGAATCAATCCCACTCCTTTAATTATTAGGTCAGGTATCAATAACTTTCTATATTGTGCGGTAGCTTCAAGTAATTCTTTCTGATCTATATTGGGTTTATCAATTACTTTATGAAAAAACCAGTTTGCTACCGTTGAAACAATAACGATCAGTCCATAAAAGAGCTGTGCCGTATGATTCATGAAATGACTACTAACTATTCCAGTAGCATAGGGCATAAATGAAACAAAAAATAAAAGATACAAATTCTTTCAAATTCCTCCCTTTTCAACTTGGCTAACTTGACCTGCATTACCTAGGTCGCTTTGCTTTAAATTATACTTTTTTCTTAAACATTTGATACGAGTAGGTATTTCTTGAGAGTATTTTTCATCAAAAAATTTCATATATAATCTCCCTATAATCATGGAAAAGTAGTAAAAATAGTTGTTATCCTAGTTGATTAAAAAAGTCTTTGATTTCCTCATCTTTTATAAAATAATATATAATTTTCCCCTCTCTTCTAGTATCCAAGATGTTTTGATTGGCTAGTTTACGAAGATGGTGGGAGGCAGATGCCATACTGAGATTTAGTAAACAGGCTATATCACAGACACAGAGTTCTTCAACAGCAAGGAGATAAAAGATGATATTTATCTGTTTATTATCGGTAAATTTTGATAAAATGCGAAGTGATTTTTGGACTTTTTCCTTTTCAAGGTAGTTCGTTGCGGTTGTAACATTTTGTTGATTAATAACATCCACTTGACAGATACTATCTTTTTTCATAATTTTTTCTCCTAGCCTAACACAGCCCATAGCATGTCAAAGCTGTTGTTTTCAATCAGGATATACATCCCCAATCCTAAATAGACAACGGCAATAAACCATCTGCTATATTTTTCCAAAGTTTCTCCAACAGAAGGGACTTGTGCTAATTTTTGGGCAGAAAAAACCAAGAGATAAATCATGACTAGAAAAGTAAGTAAAGTCACTATCAAATTCGCTAAATTTAAGGTGGTAAAATATGGGACAAAGACACCAATATTGTCAGCGCCACAACTTGCAAAAGTAATCATAGCGACTAGAAAAATCAGGTTTTTATTGTCTTTTCGCAAACCATCTTTTGCAATAGCTTCTCCATCAGAATCTCCTAAAAGCAAAACTTTGAGGCCTAGGAAAATTGGAATCAAACCGAGTAAACCTAAAATCTCTTTACTAGGAATATAATTTAAGACAAATGCAAAAAGCAAACTTAGGAATATTAGACTAACAGAGCCTAGAAATTGTCCTAAATAGATGTTAATGATGTCCTTTCTGCTTTTTCTTTTGGCAAAAAATAACATTAGGATAATAAGTAAGTCTACGGCTGTCCCAGAATACAGGATTATTGAAGTAACAATATTTTGAATCATAAAACACCTCATTCAAATATATTTTTGAATGTATTCTAACATTAACCTTTGTAGATGTCAACTTAAAATCCACCAATTAATAATTGCATGTCAATATTTGTATTGTGAAACTAGTTTCAGAAATATATAGTCTTAAAGTATGTCCACTGCCAATGGTTTTTTCAATATTTAAAAGGAGAGAACCAATTTGGTCCTCTCCAGGGTATAATTTTCCACCAACCCACTACAGTTGACAAAGAACCGTTATTCTCAAATGAGACAACTCCTTTTTAGTTTTTTTATAACCTCAGCTTCTCGGTCTCTTACCTACTTTTAATAGAAAGACTACGAAGGACGATTCTTAAAGTAGTCAGATTGTGCAATATCGAAAGATTAGATGGGCTTAACCAATTTAACAACCCAAATCCAATTAAACTTCCATTTATTACAACTGTTTCTTGAATATTTCTTTTGAATTAATTTCTGCAACGATTCAGATAAAGAATTCAATTCCTCGAAGAAATCTAAACGATTATCTAATAATAAAAATATCACTCATCTGCTTAGAAATATCAGCACTTTCATTCATCACAACCCCCAATATCTGCAAGCGTCAAGGCAGCAGAGTCGTTTAACCCGTCTCCAACCATCAAAATAGTTCGGCCAGCTTTCTGTAATTCCTGAACCAACTGAAACTTACCATCTGGTTTTAAATCAGTATAAACGTTGTCAAATGGCAGATCTTTAACCAACTCTTCTGTTCTAGCCAACGTATCACCAGTTGCCAGAATCAGTTTTTTCCCTTGGCGCTTTAGCTTTTTCAATGCAACTTTCGCCTCGCTTCTCAAGGGAGTGTGGATACAAAACATCCCAATTAATTCTTTCTTATAAGCCAAAAACAATAAATTGTAATGAGTCTTATATTGCTCAATCAAGGCCAGCTGCTCAGAACTAATTCTTACCTGTTCGTCTTGCATTAGTACATAATTTCCAATGACAACCGATTGACCATCAATTTGCGATTTAATCCCTTTGCTTGCAACATACTGAAGCTTGCCATGCATTTCTTCGTGTTCAATGCCTTCAATTTCAGCTTGTTTAACAATTGCATTGGCAATAGGATGATAGATATGTTCCTCCAAACATGCACTTATTCTTAAAATATCTTTCTCAGTATAATCTCCGAAAGGAAGAACCTTTTTCAACCAAAGGATAACTCGTCGTGATGGTACCCGTTTTATCAAACAAGAAAGTATCCACTTCCAGATATTTTTCTAATACATCACCATCTTTAATAACCATTTCTCGATTTAGACCTTCCTTTATGGCCGTAAGGTAGGCTACAGGTGTGGATATTTTTAGAGCACATGAAAAATCCACCAATAAAAAAAGGAAATGGCTTTTTGAAAACGAACCTGTTAACAGATAAGTCAAACCAGCACCTAAGAAGTTATATTTTACAACCTTGTCTGCCATCCTAATAAAATGACGTTGTTTTGTCTTCTTACTCTCTTCAGATTTTTTCATCAGATTGATGAGTTGCAAAATACGACTGTTTATCTGATTATCAGTCACACGAATTCTTAACTCTCCTGTTTCCAAAACAGTATTCGCACATACAGAATCTCCCTCTTTCTTTTCAACAGGGAAGCTCTCTCCAGTCAAGGAACTCTCATTGACCATGCCTAATCCTGAAACCACTTGGCCGTCAAACAAGATTTCATTACCTTGGGAGACAACTAATACATCACCTACTTGAACATCAGAACTCTTGATGCTGATGACCATGTCTCCCCGCACTAAGAAAACATCACTTTCTTTAGCAAGAAGGCTTTGTTCCAAATCTGTTGCTGTTTTTTTTAAAGACCACTGATCCAGATGATTACCCAAATCAAGCATAAACATGATGTTGCTAGCTGTCTTGGATTGGTTCATAAACAAGGACAACAAAATGGCCGAACAGTCCAAGACCTCCATGGTTAGTTCCTTGCGCGCTAAAGTTTGATAGGCTTCTTTGACATAACCCAAAGCCTGATAACAAGTCCAAATATAACGAATAGGGTAGGGTACAAAACTTCGAAACAGCAAACGCTTAATCGCTGCACCCGATACAATTGAATAAGCACTCTCTTCTCTACGAATGGGAAGAGTCATCAAGTCCGAAACTTTCCCCTTGTCAATTTTTTTTAAAAAGGCCTCTGCATTTTCTAATACAGAGAAGCCTTCTTTCATACGTAGAGTAAAGTGCTGCTGATCCATATAAAAACTGAATAGAGTCGATCCCTTTTTTTCATCTTTAGCCAAGGAACGAAGATAATCTTGAATATCCAAGGTCAGTGAAAACGAGGACGATAATCGGATATGTTGATATCCTCTGTGTAGCACTTTAAAAGACATATTATTCACCTGTCAGGCTATCTAATTGTTCTTCTTTCTTTTCCTGTTCGTATAAATATTTAGCGTCTTGTAAAACATCATCACCGTGTTGTTTTACAACAGAAACAGATGCATCCAGTCCATCTTTCAATTTGTAAGCTTTAGCCAAGGCCTTAGAATAGCCTTTCTTAGCTTCTTTACTTGCTAAGACTTTCAAGCCAAGCGTCCCAAATGCTACCCCTCCTAAGAAGAGAGATGATTTTTTCGCAACTTTTGCGACGTTTAATACTTCTTTTAACATGTTTATTTCCTCCTTGTAACTATTGTAGCGAAAAATGACAGCAAAAGCAATTGCTGATATCTGATATATAGATAAAATTCTCTATACTGATATTTAATTATATTATGATGAAAACAATATACTTTATTTTTTGATACTGTAAATAATTATGTGTAAACACTTAAGTAGAGTTACGGAGTGTTAATTAAATAAGCTTTCAAGTGTATCAGAACATTGACCAAACCCTTTATGGATTCGTTGACTTTGCTTGAAATTATAATCTTCAAACAACGTAACTAAGTAACGTTCCAGAGCCTCCTCATTAGGAAAAAGAACCTTCTTTTTCGTTTGATGTTTGATTTCTTTGTTAAGAGACTCAATGAGGTTTGTCGAATACATGCTGTGCCAAATCTGGTAGGGAAACTGATAAAAAGTTAAAAGATTATCCGTCTTCTCCAGACTTTCCATGACTTTCCTATACTTTGGTTTCCATTCGGCGAGAAAGTCCTCTAAAGCTTGTCCTGCCATTTCTAAATTTTCAGCACGATAAATCATTATAAATTGCCCCAGAATAACCGCTCTATCTGCTCGTTTCACTTTACTAGCTAGATTTCGACTAATATGAATTAAGCAACATTGTTGTTTAGCTAATGGGTGAGCCTGACTGATAATCTGCTCAAGCCCCTTAAAGCCATCTGTAACTACAAGAGAAATCTGTTGGATTCCTTGGTTTTGAAGCTTGTCTAACAGGGTGGACCAAGAAGCATTGTTTTCTTGAGGCAACTGTGCATAGCATATCTCTATGCGACTAAAGTCGCTAGAGCTATCCTAATTGCGCACCGCCAGTTCTCATAGAAAAAAACACCTTGCAAGATGCAAAGTGTTTTCGTTTGTATTCTGCTGTCCAGTAACGAATTAACGTTTACTAAATTGTGATGCTTTACGGGCCTTTTTCAAGCCTGGTTTGGAAAGTATAGGTTTCAGTTAGACTAAAAACAGCGTAATAACAAGCCTTTTCAGAACGATATTTACTGAGTGATTTCATAAAATATACATAAGTATAACCTAATGAGGGAAATTGTTTACAAACGAGTTAAAACGATAGTGTTAAGAATCATATGCCTCTATTCAAATTATATATCATCCACAAGTGAAGGTCAAACATATATAGAAATATAGCCCAACAACTATCAAAGAGAATCTCACATTACTTCAATAGAATAAAAAAGTAGCAAAATCCATCTTAATTGAAAAGGACTTTTGCTACTTTTTTGATATAATTTTTTGAAAAATAATTTCAAAGATAATATTTAAACAACACTACGCTTCTTGTTCTTCTTTCACCAATTTTTGATCATAAACTCGGATGAATGGGAAATAAACTAAGAACGCTGCAACTGCACAAAGTAGTGCAACCAAAACTGCTCGAACATCCGCCGTTCCTAAGAAAGCACCTATCCCCACTGGAGTTGGCCAAGGAACTTGAGCGATTACCGGATTAATTAATTGCAGAGCGTTAGCAAAATAGTAAATACTTGCAGTAACCATTGGCGCTAAGATAAACGGAATGGCCAAGGCTGGATTATAGATAATTGGTAAACCAAAAATCAAAGGTTCATTAATATTGAATAACGCTGGAACAATAGAGGCACGTCCAATCGCTTTAAGTTGTTCTGACTTAGCAGCAAATGCAATATATAGACATAGACCCAGAGTTGCACCTGATCCACCAGCAATAACAAACATGTTAGAAAACTCTCCAGCTACAGCAAAGTTCCCTCCAGCAGCATTTTCTGCCATGTTAGCAAGTGCGATCGGATTTACAAAAGCAAAGATAATATTTGCACCGTGAATACCTACAATCCAAAGAAGTTGAGTTAATAGATAAATAATCATTAGCCCAATCCATGAGTTAGTTAGATTCGCAACAAAACCAAATGGAATAGCAATAACTTTAAAAATATCTGTCCCCATAGCTACAAGTAAGCCATTGATGAAAATAACAACAAATGCAACTACAAAGCCTGGAATTAGAGCAGTAAACCCACGAGAAACGCCTTCTGGAACAGCTTCAGGCATTTTAATGACCCAATTCCGTTTAACACACATGCGATAAATGAGAACTGTGACAATAGCCATGATGATCGCCGTGAAAATACCTGTAGTACCAAAACGAGTAACACCATTTCCCATTGCCCAACCATCAGCAACTACAGCTCCTTCTTTGAGACTTGTCACAGCCTTCATCATACCTCCATCAAAAATGATTTGTGGAACTGTCATGATAAATGCCATTAATGCAAGAAGAGCACCATTAAGAGGATTCATATTTAACTCTTCTTCTTCTGCATAGATTTTAGTCAACTCATATGCTAATGAAAGTACAAAGTAAAGTGATAATGAGCCCATAGTTGCAAAGTTTGCAACCATATATAGTGACGTAAATTTATCAAATGAAGCAGAGAAAATATCTGCTACAATTGGCCAGAATGAGAAAGCTTGTGGCAAAATACTAAAGACCAAAAACATTGACCCTACAATAGTAAAAGGTACAGCTGCCATACCGGCTGCGGTAATAGCACGTACAACTTTAAACTGAGCAAGTTTACCCATTGGTCCCATGACGTGATTTTCAAGGAAACCAAACAATCCATTTTGCTGATCCATAAACAGACCTCCTTAATTAAACATAATAATTATTTACCTTTTCAAAAAAGAATAATTCAAAGCATATCGATTCTAACCAAAAGGTTATAAGTTTAGTGAGCTCTTTTCCAACTGAATAAATCGTTGATAAGCCTTATCTTTTTGTTGGTATATATCTTGAATTCTTCTAATGTCTAATAAGCTGATAACCAGCCCCAATAAAAGAACTATAAAGACAAAAACACGTGCTACTTGATTATTTTCGAAAATTGGAAAAAGATATGTGAACCAACTTGTCCAAGTTAGAACAAGTAATCCCGTTGAAATAACTGCTTGTAAACGAACAAACATTTGTGTTATTCCCAATTGCACACTCCGTTTCCCATATAATCGAAACTGCTCAACAGTAGCTAAGATAGAAAATACGACGAGTATAATAGGGAAAATCATGACAAGAGAAGGTCTAATAAATTGGATTAAAAGCCAATAAATATTGCCAAAAAAGAAGAGTGCGATTGAATAACGTAAAAGAAGAAATCGATTGAAAAAAGTATTTTTCAAAGCAGTCTCCCGACGTTGTCGTTCAATTTCTTGTCGTTCTTTTTTATCCATTTTTACCTCCTTGTGTAAATATACCTATTTAGCCAACTTTCCTATAAAGAACTAACATTTCCTTTGCTACTTCTAACAAAGTCATCGTTGTCATTAAATGGTCTTGAGCATGTACCATGATAATTTCAATTTTAATTTCTACGCCACTTGCATATTCTTGTAGTAGTTTGGTTTGTGCATGATGAGCTTCAAGAATTATTTCATTTGATTTATTTAATTGATTCTCTGCTTCATCGAAACTACCTTCCCTCATCTTAGCAAATGCTTCATGTATTTCTGATCTTGCATTTCCCGAATGAAGAATAATTTCAAATGCCGCGACCTGTAGTTCTTCTTGATTCATACGAACCTCCTATGTTATATTCTCAAATATATTAATAAAATCTTCAAAATTATTGCAAGCTATTAATTGATTTTGCAAGTCATCCTTCTCTGTTAGCGAAACAATCCTTTTAGTCACATCCGTCAATCCTTCATTACCATATATTGATGGCGATAAGAGAAAAACGAGTTGAACATTTGAGTTTTGATCGTCCCAAAGCAAGGGATCTTTACAAATAGCAACCGCTATCTTTACATCTGTTCCTAAAGCCTGGATCGGATGTGGAACTGCAATCTTTTCAGAGAAAACTACCGAACTTAACTCCTCACGTTGTTGAATACCGTGTAGTAAAGATTCTTTAAAATTATACGATTCACCTTCAGATAAACCATCAGCCATATTTGAAAGTAAACTATTCTTATCTTGATTGAAGCATATTAGAAAATTATCTTTACTAAAATACTGTTTAAAATCTGAAGCGCTCCTGTTAATCTGCGAGCTTTTCGTATGACTCGATACCTGCATCTGATCCATCGCCTCTCGAATTTGAGCAATTTCATCATTTTTAAGGAAGACGCTAACCGTAAAAACCGGCACCTGAAAATAAAGATTTGATAAATCTACAGCGGATACAATAAAGTCAATGCCTTGGATTTTTTCTTGATTCAACTCGTAATATCCTATTACGTCAACAACTTCAAGTCGATTACCAAATTCTGTTTCCAAACGATTTCTAAGCATTTGAGCAGCGCCGAATCCCGATGCACAGATAGCAAGAACAGAAAATTTATCATTTTCTTTCCGACGCTCTATAGCAGCTAAAAAGTGAAGACTCACATATGCTATTTCATCATCTGATATAGACACCTGAGAGAATGTTTCCATATTCTCAAGGATTTCTTTAGTCATAAAGAATATATCACTATAATTCTTTTTAACCTCATCTACCAAAGGATTATTGAGAGTAATTCGACTATCCAAACGAATTTGTAAAGTCATTAGATGTGTTATCAATCCCTCAAAAAGTTGAAAATCCGAAGAGAAATGATATATGTCATCTAAGCCTAAAGCCTGAAAAGTCTGGACTAAAGACCTTTTCATTTCCTCTTTAGAAATTTTCGTTTGAGTTTCTTGAGATAGTTGGCTTTTAGCCAATAAATGCAAAGTAATATAATCTACTTCTTGAACTGGAAATTCTTGATTTGAAACCTCACTTATCCTTGCGAGTATTTTCTTAGCAACTTTTCTTTCCGTGTCATTATTAGACATCTGGCAAGATAAATTTTTTATCTCAAATCCAGATTTGATGCGCACCATTGCTAGTGCTATATGAACAACCAAATTTTGTAAAACAAAATCTGATAACTTGAGTTTTGCATCTTGACACTCTTCTAAAACAATTCTAGCTATTTCTTCTAATGATAGTGTTTGATCAAAAAAGTTAGATTGAACATGATAGTGTAATGTTTTAAAAAATTGATTACCCAAAAAATAGTCCATAATGAAGCATCGTTTATCTCTTTCTTCCCCTGAAACATATACTCCCTTATTAGCTCTACTCTCAATCGATAAATCATACTCAGATAACATTCTTCGTATTTTTTTAAAATCATGAGATAAAGTTGAGCGACTAACATAAAGTTCATCAGCTAAATCATCAAAAAGAACCGGGACTTGTTCAAAGAGCAATTTGTTTAATATAAAAGCTAAACGATCATCACCTTTTGAAATGGAGGTTGTTGAATAAACTTCACTCAGTTCATAAGTTAACCGAAATTCTTGATATGCCTCTTGATTCTCAAAAAATAATTGGAATCCTTGTCCTTGCTTTGAAATCAGCTTAACACCCTGAATATTCATTGTCTGATCAATTAACTTGAGGGTATTACGAACAGTTCTATCTGAACAGGATATGTGCTCTGCAAGTTCCTTACTTGTAACAAAACGCTCCTTATGCTTTAGCAAGAATTGAAGGATGCTTTTCTCTTTAGAGTTTGACACAATCATGCCCTCCTAAAACTCATGTTTTACCTTCTCTTATAGGATATATCCACACCTAAATGATATACAATAAGCATAAGTTTCAAATACGAAATCAAATTTAAATTCTTATTAATTGTCTCGCATTAATGTGGAGATATTAAATCTATTTTAAAACTAGATATTTTCAAGAATTAAATTAGCCATTTTTTCAATTCCCATTGGAATTGGAATATATGCTTGAGGAGGTATTTGTACTACCGGTTTCCCTACTTTGTGACCTGCTTCTTCAAATTGCTTAAAATACATTTTAGTTTGAGGGCTAACTAGATATAAATCAAAGCCTCCCGTTGCAATAGCTTTTCCTCCCTCGGTAGCACTAACAGCATCTACCTCAATATCTTGACCTTTACCTTTAAGAAATTCCGTTGTTTTCTTCGCCATAAGTGATGAAGACATTCCTGCCGCACAAATAATTAAAGCTTTTGCCATAACATTTCTCCTTATTTCAATTCCAATCATCTATATATTTGATTGAGTAGTTTGTTATCTATAATTCTATTATAAATAAAAACGCTTACAATAACCATTCTTGTTTTTTCCTAATCGATACGGAAAAAAACTATTTATACTTCACTTTATATAGCAAAATAGTACCAGATAGCAAAAACGAAATACTATTAGCCAAAATTAAAGGTAAGTCACCAATATGAAGCCCATGAGCAAGCCATAAAGCAATGCCAATAACCTGCATAATATACATGCCTAAGGCAATTGATTCGGTATCTTTTGTTTTTACTACACGTACAACTTGCGGCAAAAAAGCAAATGTTGTTAAAATTGCTGCAATGCTACCAATCATATTTATTCTCCTATGTTTATTAAAGAAGCTGGGCTCATTCCCAGCTTCTTCGTTTTATTCTACCGTTGCACCGTTAGATGCAATAACTTCTTTATACCAATTAAATGATTTTTTCGGTGAGCGTTCATAACTTCCCTGTCCATCATCATCTTTATCCACATAGATAAATCCGTAACGTTTCCTCATCTCACCGGTTCCAGCTGAAACCAAGTCAATACAGCCCCAAGGTGTATAGCCCATTAAATCAACGCCATCTTCAACTACAGCTTTTTTCATTTCACGAATATGGGCACCTAGGTAATCAATTCGATAATCATCATGAACCATGCCATCTACTTCAACTTGGTCTATGGCACCAAAACCATTTTCAACAATGAAGAGTGGTAAATGATAGTGATCAGTAAACCAGTTTAATGCATAACGTAATCCCTCTGGGTCAATTTGCCACTCCCACTCAGATGCCTGAACATAATTATTTTTAACCAAATCTTCTGTTTCAAGATAATCGAAATAAGGGTTATTCTCACGATGAGAATCGATAGCAAAAGACATATAGTAGCTAAATCCAATATAGTCTACTGTTCCTTCAAGTAAATCCTCTTTATCTTGATCTGTAAAATCAACTGAAATTCCTTTACGTTGCCAATACTTGAGAATGTGTTCAGGATATTTACCAAAAACGTGTACATCAGCAAAGTAATAACGTTTTTGCATAGCCTTCATAGCCATTAAAACATCTTTAGGATTACAAGTTGCAGGATAAATAGGACACATCGCAATCATACAACCAATTTGAAAATCTGGATTGATTTCATGACCGATTTTTACTGCTTTAGCAGAAGCTACTAATTCATAGTGTGCTGCTTGATACATGATAGCTTCTCGATTATCACCCTCCTCATATACAATGCCTGAGTTAGTAAATGGTGCAAAATCTTCCTGGTAATTGGCTTGATTGTTGATTTCATTAAAAGTCATCCAATATTTAACTTTATCCTTATAACGCTTGAATACAACTTCCGCAAAACGAACAAAGAAATCAATCAATTTCCGATTTTTCCACCCACCATATTCCGTAACCAAATGATAAGGCATCTCAAAATGAGATAAAGTAATTACAGGCTCAATTCCATGCTTCAAGCACTCATCAAAAAGATCATCATAAAATTGCAAACCTTCTTCATTAGGCTCTAACTCATCACCTTTTGGGAAAATACGTGTCCAGGCAATCGAAGTTCGGAAACATTTAAATCCCATTTCAGCAAAAAGTGCTATATCTCCTTTATAACGATGATAAAAATCTATTGCTTCATGGTTTGGATAATATTTGCCTTCCAAAACACCTGGGGTAATTTCACGAGCAACTCCATGGCGACCAGCTGTCATCACATCAGCAACACTGATCCCCTTACCACCTTCTTGCCATCCACCTTCAAGTTGATGAGCTGCTACAGCCCCACCCCACAAAAATCCATCTTTAAAAGTAGTCATCATTTTTCCTCCTGAATTTGATAGTTTTATTATATACCTTAAAGTTAAAAATGAAAATTTACTCTTTTTCCTTATTATTACGGAAAGAAACAACTTTTATTTCTTTTAGAATTCGAGAATCATCTTGTTGGAAAAATTGAGGGAAACAGAAAAAGCATTCCGTATATTTGATACGAAATGCTTTCAATAAGTGTAAATAAGTTTTAACGTTTACTAAATTGTGATGCTTTACGGGCCTTTTTCAAGCCTGGTTTGGAAAGTATGGATTTCAGTTGGACTAAAAACAGCGTAATATCAAGGATTTTCTGAACAATATCTACTTTTTAATTTCATAAAATCTGAATCAATATTTTTAAAATAGGGGAATAGTTTAGGTCTGTAAGAATTAACTTATACACTTACAAGGTTTATTCTGATCGACTTTATAACTGTCTACGAAAAAAAGACAGAAATGAGAGATTAAGTGTGGGGAAAAAACTATTAGGTGTAGTTTCAATACTTCTACTAATGCTTTTGCTTATATTTAATACAAGTAAATAGTCAATTCGTCCGAGCATTTCCTTCTCCATCTCCGTAGCAGAAAGTTGAGTTTATTTAACAAACTGATAAAATAATAGAGAAACTAGTTATTTCGAGGCCCAATCATGAACCTATCAAACGTATTTCAAAAATTATCCCCAAATACTCCCATCTTACAAGCCACCTTTGGTCTGGAGCGCGAATCTCTACGAATCAATACTGAAGGCCGTGTCGCTCAAACGCCACACCCTGAAAAATTGGGTTCTCGCAGTTTCCATCCCTATATCCAGACAGATTATAGCGAACCTCAACTAGAGCTCATTACACCGGTAGCACAGTCGACCACGGAAGCTCGTCGCTTCCTCGGGGCCATCACCGATGTGGCTATTCGCTCAATGGATAAGTCAGAATATCTTTGGCCTTTATCCATGCCACCTGTGATTGTAGAAGAAGAGATTCAGATTGCCCAGTTGGAAAGTGACTACGAGTATCAATACCGAGTTGGTTTGGCAGAACGCTACGGCAAATTGCTCCAGTCCATATCTGGAATTCACTATAATTTTGAACTCGGCAAAGATCTGACCCAGCAGCTCTTTGAAGTCAGTGACTATGACGATTTACTGACCTTCAAGAATGCCCTCTATCTCAAGTTAGCTCAGAACTTCTTGTGTTATCGCTGGCTCTTGACCTACCTTTACGGAGCAAGCCCGCTAGCAGAAAAAGGGTTTTTGACAGATGAAATTGGTTGCGTGCGGTCGATTCGTAACTCCAACTACGGCTATGTCAATGCCCCCGATGTTCACATTTCCTTCTCTTCACTGGAGCAATACGTGACCGACATCGAAAAACGCTGTTGGATCTGGGCAACTGTCCTCTGAAAAAGAATTTTACTCTGCCATCCGTTTACGCGGTGCTAAGACTAGCCGGGACTTTTTGACTAAGGGCATCTCCTATCTAGAGTTCCGCAACTTTGACCTCAACCCCTTTGAGCCACTGGCAATCAGCCAAGAAACACTAGACACCACCCACCTCTTTGCACTCGCACTCTTGTGGCTAGACGACATGGAGCAAGTCGACGAAGAATTAGCAGTAGCTGCTACTCTCAACAACCAAATCGCTCTCAGCCATCCCCACACACCACTTCCTAAAGAGGCTGACCCTAAACCTATCGTGACAGCCATGAAGGACATCGTCGCTCACTTTGGACTGGATGACTATTATAGCCAGCTTATCACTAAGGTGGAGGCCTCTCTTCTTGATCCACGTTTGACCCTTTCTGGAAAAATAGCAGAGCAGGTTGAAGAAGGGTCCCTTGAAAAATTTGGCCAACAACAAGGACAAGCCTTTCATGACTATGCTTGGACAGCACCTTATGCCCTCAAAGGCTATGAAAACATGGAACTCTCCACCCAAATGATTCTCTTTGACGCCATTCAGCTGGGCTTGAACGTAGAAATTTTAGATGAGGAAGACCAATTTCTCAAACTCTGGCATGGTGACCATGTGGAGTACATTAAAAATAGCAACATGACATCCAAAGATAACTACGTAATTCCACTGGCCATGGCTAATAAGGTTGTGACCAAAAAGATTTTGGACAAGGCTGGTTATCCAGTACCTGCGGGAGCAGAATTTGCTAACAAGGACGATGCCTTGCGGTACTACGGACAAATAGCCAACTCTGCTATTGTTGTCAAACCCAAATCCACCAACTTCGGTCTGGGCATTTCCATCTTCCAAGAGTCAACAAGCCTTTCTGGCTATGAAAAAGCCCTAGACATCGCCTTTTCGGAAGATAGCCATGTGCTAGTCGAGGAGTTTGTGGCAGGGACCGAGTACCGTTTCTTTATCTTGGATGGAAAATGCGAGGCTGTCGTGCTCCGCGTCGCGGCCAATGTCGTAGGCGACGGAAGCTCAAGCATCCGAGAATTAGTCGAAAAGAAAAACCAAGACCCTCTGCGTGGCCGCGACCATCGCTCACCTCTTGAAATCATCAATCTGGGTGATATTGAATTACTCATGTTGGAACAGCAGGGTTACACACCTGATACAGTCTTGCCTAAAGGTAGCCAAACCTTTCTGCGTGGTAATTCTAATATCTCAACTGGAGGCGACTCCATTGACATGACTGACCAGATGGGCGAGAGTTACAAACAACTAGCTGCCGATATGGCGACTGCTATGGGGGCTTGGGCCTGTGGAGTCGATTTGATTATCCCAGACTACACCAAGCCTGCTAGTAAGGAGCTACCAAATTGCACCTGTATCGAACTCAACTTCAATCCTGCCATGTACCTGCACGCCTATACTTACGTAGGGCCAGGACAACGTATCACACCGAAAATTTTACGGAAGTTGTTTGGAGAGATATGAGAATAAGATCAGAGATTTTCTGAGCTTACTTTTTTATATTTGATAAATGGTAAAATATAGTGCAACAAAAAACTCATAGAGCCCAATCTCGTGTAAACTGTAAGTAACCACACTAAACAGAACACGGGAGAAATCTATAAGCTACCATCATATTACCATAATTGAGCGAATTAAGATAGAGACTTACCTAGAATTAGGTCTCAAACCCTGCCAAATAGCTAGAAAATTAGGCGTTCACAAATCAACCTTCTCAAGAGAATTAAGTGTGGTAATGACACTTACTCTGCACAAGCAGCACAAACACACAATGAACAATTGGCGAAGCAGAAGGGAAGAAAATCGAGTTAGACTCCTGTGAATTGAAGTAGGAAATTAAAGAGCGATTACAATCTTCATGGTCTCCAGAACAAATTTGTAGTCGTTATCAACTTGAAAATAGGTCCATGGTGTCCTTCAAAATCCAATTTGTAAAATTAAGCTAGAAAAAAAGCATCTCGTATTTTTGATACGAAATGCTTTTAATAAATGTAAATAAGTTTTAACGTTTACTAAATTGTGACGCTTTACGGGCCTTTTTCAAGCCTGGTTTCTTACGCTCAACTTTACGTGAGTCACGTGTAAGAAGTCCTGCGCGTTTCAATGAATCGCGGAAGTCTGGGTCTACTTGAAGAAGGGCACGAGCGATACCGTGACGGATTGCTCCTGCTTGACCAGCGTATCCACCACCTACAACGTTAACGAAAACGTCGTATGAACCTGCAGTTGAAGTAACTGCGAATGGTTGGTTGATTACAAGACGAAGGTCAGCGTGTGGGATGTACTCTTCAACATCTTTTTTGTTAACAGTGATTTTACCAGTTCCTGGAACAAGGCGAACGCGTGCAACAGCGTTTTTACGACGTCCAGTACCTGCATATTGTGCTTGTGACATACTTTATTGTTCCTTTCCTTAGATAAGTCCTGAAATATCAAGAACTTCTGGTTGTTGTGCAGCGTGAGTGTGCTCAGCTCCAACGAATACTTTCAATTTCATACCTTGAGCGCGGCCAAGAGTATTGTGTGGAAGCATACCTTTAACTGATTTCTCAATCAAACGAACTGCATTTTTAGAACGAAGTTCACCAGCAGAGATTGATTTCAATCCACCTGGGTGGTTTGAGTGAGTGTAGTAGATCTTATCAGTTGCTTTTTTACCAGTCAATTTAACTTTTTCAGCATTGATAACGATTACGAAGTCACCTGTATCAGTGTGAGGTGTGAATGTTGGTTTGTTTTTTCCGCGAAGCACGCTTGCAACAACTGCTGAAAGGCGTCCAAGAGGTACATCAGTTGCGTCAACAACGTACCATTTGCGTTCTACTTGGCCTGGTTTAGCCATGAATGTAGTTTTGTTCATGATTTCTCCTATTATGAATATCGTTTTTGTTTACAGGGCGGATGTTCCGGTCCGCGAGTTATTTGAAAGGTTCCGGGGCCTTACAAATGGGGTAAACAATACCGCCTACTATTGTATCAAATTTTTTAAATAAAAGTCAACCGATTTGAAAAATTATTTGCGATTTTCTTTTCCTATAACAAAGCCGATGAGAGAATTAGGACCGACGTGGGCAGCAATGACTGGCCCTAGTGGCATAATCAAGACTTGGGAGATGGCCGGATTCTCCAACAATTGAGCCTTGAGCTCTTCTGCTCCTGCCAAATCATCTGTATAGGATACCAAGGCTGTGCTGTGGCCGATATCTTCCTGGATGAGGGTGAGCATTTCCCGCATGGCTTTTTTACGTCCGCGTACCTTAGCGATTGGAGCTAACTTGCCTTCTTCATCAATCCAAAGAAGGGGTTTGATGTTGACCAAGCTTCCGACGATGGCTGAACTCTTAGAAAGACGTCCGCCACGCATAAGATGGTAGAGATCATCCACCAAGAAATAGGTCCGCAACTTAGGAGCCACTTCCATCAGTTCTTCCTTAACTTGATCCAAACTCTTGCCGGCGTCACGCGCCTCAACTGCTAGCATAGACAAGTAGCCTTCTCCAATTCCTGCCGCTTTTGGATCGATGATTTCGATCACAGCTTCTGGATAGTCTTCAAGGACCAAGTCTCTTGCCATGACCGCACTCTGGTAGGTCCCTGACAAGACTGAAGAAAAGGCGATATAGAGGAGATTTTCCTTGCGTTGAGCATAGCCTTTGAAAATCTCTTGGAACTGCCCAACATTGACCTGACTGGTCGTTGGTTTAGCACCTTTTTGCATCTCTGCTAATAATTGGGGGCTGGTCAGTTTGTCTGGGCCTACTGTCTCATAATGAGTCCCATCAATTTGGATCGACAAACCGACGATCTCTACATCATGCTCCTTTGCCCATGTTTCATCTAAATCTGCAGTTGAATCTGTTAAAATTTTAAAGGTCATTTACTTGCTCCCATCTCTTTTTGTAGTTGACGTAGGCCCTCTTGGTCAAAAGGCCGTATCGGTGGTTTTTGATCGTTAACGACTCCTCGCGCTTGGTTCAAGTCGGCTTTGACAACGGCAACTCTCTTCTCTAACTCCCGTGCTGAAACACGAAGTGCTCCTTGAGCAAAGACCGTCCATTGCTCATTCAAGTCACTCGTCGCGACTGATACTTGGTGGAGGGGGGGTATTGAGCTCTGCTGCCAAGCGTTCAATGTAGTCATCGGCGGTCTCCTCCTCCGCTGTGAAGACCACTTGGACCTGAAATTCTTCATAGGTCTGGCGAATCCCTGGCATGTATTGGGCATCAAAGACACAAATCACGCGAATGCCTTCAAAGCTAGCATAGTGACTTAGCTTCTCTAGGAGGATCGTTCGTGCAGCATCGAGCTCACTTTTCTTAAAGAGCTGTCGGGTCTCCTGCCAGAAGGCAATCATGTTGTAGCCGTCCACTAACAAAATCTTTTCTTTCATGGATTGCCCCCTTCCTTTGATTTCTTCTATTATAATTTATTGCGAAAGACCTCATACATGAGGATCGCTGCTGCGACACTGGCATTCAGACTTTGGACATGGCCCTGCATGGGAATAGTAATCATTTCATCCACTTGCTTTTTAATATTGGCCGAAATGCCCTTGCCTTCGTTGCCAATGATGAGGGCTAGCTTCCCACTGGTATTCCATTTGTGAGAAGGCGTTCCATTCATATCGGTTCCAAAGATCCAAAAACCTGCTTCTTTGAGCTTATCCAAGGTTTGGCTAAGGTTGGTCACCCGAGCAATAGGGACATGCTCCACTGCCCCAGTTGAGGTCTTGGCAACAACAGGGGTCACCCCAACAGCACGGTGCTTGGGAATGATGACTCCTGCTACCTGAGTAGCATCAGCTGTTCGCAGGATGGATCCCAAGTTATGCGGATCGGTCAAGCCATCCAAAATCAAGAGCAAGGGATTGTCTTGATTAGCTACCTGGGTCAAGATCTCAGTCAAGTCCGTATAGGCAAATTCCGAAACCCGCAAGACAAAACCTTGGTGGACAGCTCCTTCTGTCATTTCTTGCAAGGTCTTCTTAGGGGTCCAAGAAATAGACACCTTTTTTTCCGCTGCCAGATCCTTGATTTTTTCAACATTTTTTCCACGCAAATCGTCCTGGATATACAATTTATTTCCTGTATTTGCGACTAGTGCTTCTGTAACGGCATGAACGCCATAAACAATATCGTTTTTTTCCATGAAACTAGTATAACACAATTGCCATATCTGGTGAAACATTTGAAGTAGGGCACTTTGCTTGTGGTATAATGAAACTAGTTTAGAAAAAGGAAAGAATCAGCATTATGCCACTTATTCACCGAACCATCAAGATGATTCTCGCCACCTGTTTGGCCATCTTGCTTGCAGAGTTTTTGGGTCTGTCCTACGCCACCTCTGCGGGGATTATTGCCATTCTCAGCATTAGCGATACCCGTCGAAGCACCGCCAAACTAGCCTATAATCGCTTCATGTCCATGCTTCTTGCTCTCCTCCTTGGAAGCTTAGCCTTTCAGATTCTCGGCTTCAATCTCTGGGCCCTTGGTTTTTATCTGGCCACCTATGTCCCCCTTGCTTTCCTACAAGGCTGGGAAATTGGTATCACGCCCAGCTCTGTCCTGGTTACCCATCTCCTGCTAGAAAAATCCACTTCCCTTTCTTTATTGGGAAATGAAGTGGCTATTTTTCTAATCGGAACCAGCTTTGCCCTCCTAGCCAATCTCTATATGCCTTCTCGACAGGAAGAAATTGATCGCTATCATGAAATTGTCGAAGAGCAACTCAAAAAGATTCTCTATCGTTTTGCAGAGTTTCTAGGAAAAGGAGACGGGAGCAACGATGCTAGCTTGATTCGTGAGCTAGATACCATCTTAAAAGAAGCTCTCGATCTAGTCTATTTAGACCATTCCAACCACCTCTTCCATCAGACCAACTACCATATCCACTATTTTGAGATGCGCAAGCGCCAAAATAATATCCTGCGGGACATGGCCAATAATGTAAACAACTGCCAATTAGCTGCGAGCGAGAGTCTTATTTTGGCCCAACTCTTTGCTAAAACAGCCAGCCAGCTCAGTCAAGAAAATCCAGCCCAATTCCTACTTGACGAAATCAACCGCTATCTAGCAGTCTTTCGTGAGCGACCTCTTCCTCGATCACGTCAAGAATTTGAAACCCGAGCGACCCTTCTGCAACTCCTCCGTGATCTTGAAACCTTCATCTCCATTAAGGTGGAATTCTATCAAACCTACCAGAAGGAACTTCAAGCATAAACCCTTCTTTAGAGACTGGGAAGATTTTCCCAGCTCTTTTTCTTTGCCATCAATCTGTAACGAATTTCAAGAGAAAAACTTCCATATATATTGAAAGCGCTGTCATAAAGTGTTATGATAGAGGTGCATACATGCAAAGAACAAAGGAGGTCTCTTTATGCATTCTTCTTATAAGAAGCGTTTGTACACAAACGCACTCAGTCTCTCTACCGCTGTCCTTTTAGCCTTCCTCGCACAAGGCCAAGTTGCTGCGGACACTGTTGAGACAGCTAGTCCTGCCGCACCTGTCGAAAACGTCCTCAAGCCAGAGGAAACGAACGCTAGCCCGGCAACAAGCACAGAGGCTAACAGTCCTGCTCCTGCAACAGAAGCGACTGCAAGTCCTGCAGAGACTGCTCCAACTAATCCTTCTAGCCCAGTTGAAGCCTCTCCTACCGCTTCAGACACTACTAGCCCTAGTGCTAAGCCAGAAAACACAGGAACAGAGCGAGCAGCAAACGCAGATCCTGCTATCAGCCTTAGTGACAGCCCTGTTTACATGTCTGAAAAGGGAACGCTGACGGATACCGTTAAGGATCAAGCTCAGGCTGCTGGCAAGATTAGCTGGACTTTGGACGACAAACCACTGGAAGAGTGGAAAACTTGGGACATGGAGACAGGAACTCTATCCAAAGATCCCTTCATCACAATTGAAGAGAACAAAAACGGAAACGATTTGGATCTGACCTTTACGGTCAAGGAACTCTTTGGCGAAGATTTAAGCCTTCGGACCCCTAATAATATCCGTCGGACCTATCGGAACTATATCGGTGACCACACTTTGGTTGGAACCAGCGCAGATCTCGGACTAACCATTCGCAAGAATCTAACCTTCCGTCCATATAAAGATTTCCATACCCACGAGGAAATGCTAGCTTCCATTGAGCAGACAAAGGCAGAAGCCAAAACGGACCGTCTAGTTCAGCTTGAAACTCTTGGTAAGAGCGCCCAAGGACGGGATATGAAGATGGGAATTGTAAGTAAGGACCAAGCAAGTATTGACCACTACCTCTCATCTACCAATCCAACAGCTCTCACAAAACCAAGCGAGATGTTGGCAGCTCTGAAGGACAAGACCTTGGATTACAAACTGCCTGTCCTGGTTCATAATACGCATGCGGATGAACAACCTGGGATTGACATCATCACCGGTCTCTTCCGTACCTTCGCTACAGAAAATCAAGTCACTTTTAAAACGACAGACGAAGCTGGTAACGTCAAGAATGTGACCCTGGACATCCCAACTCTTTAAACAAATTTATCTTCTTATTTGACTTTACGGAAAACCCTGACGGGGACGCTCTCAATCTGCGCGCCCTAGCAAACGGCCTCGATCCAAACCGGGATGCTAGTTACCAAACCAACCCTGAAGTGCGTACCGTCATCCAAATGATCAACAAATGGAATCCGATCGCTCTCTATGATATCCATGGATTTGTCAAAGAATTCTTGATCGAGCCTGCAACACCTCCACATGATCCGAACTTTGAATACGACCTCATGTCCAACCTCATGCTGGAAAATGCCCACCATATGGGCCGTGCAGGGGTTGCCAATTCCAAATACGACAGCTACATCATTCCAAAACTGGATTGGGGAGATGGCTGGGATGATTCCTTCTCTGGTTATACAGGTGTCTATGCCGTTTACCACGGTATCTTGGGCCACACCATCGAAATTCCAGAATCCAACCAAGAATCCTATTATGCTGGACGCAATGCTGTCCTTGGCGGAATTGATTTCCTCAGCCAAAACCCAGACAAGCTCCTTGAAATGCGCCTCAACTTCTACCTACGTGGCCTCAACAAGATTGAAGATCCAAAAGCAGAGAACGAACTAGTGGGACCAACTGGTGAAGTTGTCGGTCGTGTGAAGAATGGTCGTCCGAAATTCTTCCCTGACTACTATGTTATCCCAATGGGCCTCGACAAGGACAATGATGCACAAGAAGCCTTCAATATGATTGACTACTTCAAACGCAATGGTGTCCTCGTCAAAGAACTCAAAGAAGATACAGGTACCTACAAAAAAGGAGACCTTGTCATTGACATGGCTCAAGCTAAACGGGGCTATGCAAACCATATCCTCTATAAAGGTTCTAATGAATCCGCCTGGGCAGCCATGTATGCGGAACTTCTCGTTAACTTCCCTGATATGAAAGGCTTCAAGGCAGAACCTGTGTTCAAAGACGGTCTCTTTGCTGGAAAACTTGGAGAAGTCACCACCACTCGCGCGACTAGAACCTCTGAGATCGATCCTAAAGCGCCTTACTACGTCATTGCCAATACCTCAGCCAGTGCCGTTCAAGCAGTAAACAAGGCGATTTCCCAAGGTAAATCTGTCTACCTAACAGATGATGGCTACATCGTTGACCGCGATACTTTTGCATCGCTCCTTCCAAACTATGCCATCTACGGCGAAGCCCTCTACAAGGTTCCAAACGGTCCAACCTTGAAACCATTGAAGATCTATTCTCCAAACTATCACTACGATTGGACCGGCGTAGATGCGCCTGCTCATACTAGTTTGGTCCTTGAAAAATTAGGTTTCCAAATCGTCGATACTCCTGACGAAGCAGATGTCATTGTGCTTGAAAATAATCGCTTTGATGCCTCCATCTTCGGCAAGAAACCAACTCTCGTCATCGGCGGGGAAGCCATGCAGAAACTGGAAAAATTGGGAGTTCTTTCAGGTTTTGACGCTGAAAAACTTAAAGGTGGCAGTGACTACGAGGGCTTGATGAAAGCCATCATCGATGACCAAGACCCACTGACCAGTGGCTACAAGAAGAACGCTCTCTTCTACTCCAACTCAGGAAACTGGATTGAAAAGGTTCCAAGCAACTTTAAGACCTTGATGAGTATCGCTTCAAGTGACTACTACATTGCAGGCTGGTGGCCAAAAAATGAAGTCCTAGCCAATAAGGTCATGGCCATCTCTGGAGAACTTCTTGGCCAACCACTCTTTGTCTATGCCGGAAATCCAACCAATCGCCAACACCCAGTCCACTTCTTCCGCTGGGTAACCAACGCGATCTTCGGCAGCAAGTTGGCAAGCTTGATGGATTACGTACCAGCCAAAGAACCAGATCGGGTGGTAGTCCCAATCTACAATCAAGCAGAGCAGAAAAAAGTAGAGCAGTCTCAGACTACTTTACCAGCTTCTCCTAAAGTTGAAAAAGAATCTGGTGTCGTTCATCCACTTAGCTACCAAGTAGGACAAAGCTTCCAAGAAAATCCAGACAAGGCGCAATTGCCACAAACTGGAGATCACTCAACCGGACACTTTGTTCTTTCAAGCTTCTTGCTAGCCGTAAGCGGAGGCTTCCTCCTCTTGAAAAAGAAAGAAGTTGAATAAGTTCCAGGTGTAGACTTGGATGACATGAAAAGAACCTTCGCAGACGCGAAGGTTCTTTTTGGAGATAAAATATCTTTCAAAACTTTCCTTAGGTGAGTACGGACGTCAGCGAACTTCTTCGAAGTTCCATGACTTAGTTTTGGACCTAATGTTCCAAAACTCCCGAGTGCTTGAAACATTAATGTTTCAAGTACTTTTCTCACGGCGGAAAGTTTCAGTTTATCCTTGACTGATTCTAAAGTATAGAAAACTTTTATAAATTTCCCCAGAATATTTAATGAAAATACTATTCTACATTAATTTCTAACACTGATGCAAAGTTTCTCCTTATTCCACCAATTCCAACACAACCGTTTGGTAAGGGGTCAATTCTAATACTTGGTCTCCTTCTTGGAATAGTCCTGCGACATTGTTTAAAATAACCGTTTTAATCGGAGCTGGCAACTCCAAGGTGGCCTGGCGATTTTGGAAATTGCTGATCACCAAGAGGCGCTTGTCCCCACGGCGTTCAAAGGCGATGATGTTTTCACGGTCCCGATAAGCCGGGATCATATCTCCAAACCGAATGGTATTTCCATAGAGGGGATGGCGGTACAAGGCGGTCAGTTGGCGATAATAATTCAAGATAGAATTGGGATCCTTTTCCTGGTCTTCCACATTAATAGAATGGTCTGGTTTGGGACTGATCAACCAGGCTGGCCCATCGCTAAATCCCAAACCTGGCTCTGCTGACCATTGCATCGGCGTCCGCGCATTGTCCCGGCTGTATTTGGCAATCGCTACTAAGGCTTCTTCCTCACTCAAACCAGCTTCTTTCGCGACGTGGTAGCCATTGATGGTTGCGATATCATCAAAGTCCTCCACCGATTCAAAGACTTGGTTTTCCATCCCAATTTCTTGGCCTTGGTAGATAAAAGGAATTCCCTTGCGCAAAACCTGAATAGTTCCCAGAGCTTTTTTACTGGTATCGTTTACTGGACCTTCTGCAATATAATGGGACACCCCACGAGGCTCATCGTGATTTTCGATAATGGTCGAGAGGACCCCAATACTATCTGCACGCTCATGGGCTTGGAAAATACTTTCCTTGAGTTCATCTGCTGTCGGAAGACTATGGTCAAACCAGCCTTTTCCTTCTTGCCCCAGCATGGTTTGTTTGAAGTCAAAGATGGAAGAAAAGACACCATCTTTTCCGATGAAGAAATGCAATTCATCATCGGTTTCATTGAAAACTTCCCCTACAGTGAAGGCATTGTACTTGGCAAAAGTCCGCTCCTTTAACTCTTGCAAGAAAGGTTCAATCGGTTGGGCATTGACTAGCGATTCCGGCACTGGGACCAGGCCATTGTCACGATCGGATGGAAGCGAACGCCATTCTAAATCCTTTTTGATATTGATAATGGCATCAATCCGGAAGCCTGCAATTCCCTTGTCCAACCACCAATTGATCATCTTATAAATCTCTTCGCGCAAGACAGGATTTTGCCAATTGAGGTCTGGCTGATCCTTGTGAAACGAATGGAGATAGTATTTGTTGGTGCCAGGAACCGGTTCCCAAACACTGCCTCCAAAGTAACTTTCCCAGTTGTTGGGTTCCTTGTCGCTTTCGATGAAGTAAAAATAGTCTGCATAAGGGCCATCTGGATCTGCTAAAGCTTTTTGGAACCACTCATGATGACTGGAGCAATGATTGACCACCAAGTCCATAATGATGGAAATGCCTCGCTTCTTGCCTTCCGCGATCAGCTCTTCCATATCTTCCATGGTCCCAAAAAGAGGATCAATGGCATAATAGTCAGAAATATCATAGCCCTGGTCAATAAAAGGACTCTTGTAAACAGGGGATAGCCAGAGAATATCAATCCCTAAGTCTTGAAGGTAATCGAGTTTCTCCGTGATCCCTTTTAAGTCCCCAACACCATCTCCATTGCTGTCTTTGAAGCTTTTTGGGTAGATCTGATAAGCGACCTTCCCCTTCCACCAGTCTTTTTCCATGTTTTGTCTCCTTAAAATGAAAGAGACCGAGACACATTGTCTCAGTCTCTATAGCGTCAGTAGATATTAGTATACTGTCTTTTCAGTTTCTTTGTCGAAGAAGTGAGCTTTGTTCAAGTCAAAACCAAGCTCGATGGTTTCACCAGTTCCAAGATAGTCACGCGCATCCACTTTTGCGATGAATTCGTTGTCACCAACTTGGCAGTACAAGTGAGATTCTGAACCGAGCAACTCAGATACAGAGATGGTAGCTTTTACGACTGATTCAGGGAAAGTTTCAAGGAAAGCAGCTTCTGTATTCACGTCTTCTGGACGGATACCAAAGATCAATTCTTTACCATCATAGCCTTTCTTTCAAGACTTTCAAAGCACCTTCTGGAACTTTCAAATTCAAGCCGTTAGTAACGATGTGGCCACCTTCCAACTTCACGTTGATGAAGTTCATGGCAGGACTTCCGATGAATCCAGCTACGAATTTGTTAACAGGGTTCTTGTACACTTCTTGAGGAGAACCAATTTGTTCCACACGTCCAATTGTACCAGTACCAGCTGGGTTTTTAGTAGCTGACATGATAACGATACGGTCAGCCAATGTCATCGCTTCTGTTTGGTCGTGAGTTACGTAGATTGTTGTAGCTCCGATACGGCGGTGGATTTTCGCGATTTCAGCACGCATGGATACACGAAGTTTCGCATCCAAGTTTGACAAAGGTTCGTCCATCAAGAACACTTTTGCATCACGGACAATGGCACGTCCCATAGCCACACGTTGACGTTGACCACCAGAAAGGTCAGCTGGTTTACGATCCAAGAATTCTTTCAAGCCAAGGATTTCAGCTGCTTCTTGTACACGTTTGTCGATATCTTCTTTGCTGTATTTACGCAATTTCAAACCGAATGCCATGTTATCGTAAACAGTCATGTGTGGGTAAAGAGCGTAGTTTTGGAATACCATGGCGATGTCACGGTCTTTAGGTGCTACGTTATTTACAACAGTACCATCGATGGAACATTCACCTTCTGTGATATCTTCAAGACCAGCGATCATACGAAGAGTAGTTGATTTACCACATCCTGAAGGACCTACGAAAACGATAAACTCTTTGTCTTTGATGTCCAAGTTGAAGTCTTCAACTGAATAGTGTTCGCTGTTTGGATATTTTTTGTAAATATTTTTAAGATTTAATTCTACCATGATGGTACTCCTTTGATTTTTATAGTTCTATTGTAAATGAAAACGCTTTACAAAGCTACGGCAAGTCTCACAAAAAATAAAAAGAGTTTTGTGCAAGTTGCACAAAACTCTCAATTCATTCCGTTAAATCACATCTTGTAAGACCAAATGGTAACAAAGGGCTAGATCGGTCAGATTTTTTAACTGGAGACCCGTCAGCTCTTCCCATTTGTCCATCTTGTATTGAAGGGAATTGCGATGGAGATAAAGTTGCTGGGCCGCCTTGGTTACAACTGCCCCATTTTCCCAGAGGGCGACAATGATGTCCTGCAACTGGCCTTGACTTCCAATCAACTGATGCAAACGTTCTTTGATAGGATGGAGATCCAAATCTACCTGCTCGATTCCCCACAGGTAGAGTTGAGAAAAGCGGTAAACACCTTGATGTCCTTCTCGGATCCAGGCTCGAAAGGCTGCCCGTTCTGCTCGGATGACAGGAGATACTTTCCCAGCTTTTGACTCGGTCCATACCTGCCCGACCATGATGGATAAACGAATGTTAAAATCATACTCCATGGCAGAGACGGTATCTTTTAAGATATCAGCCACAGCCAGCGACTGCTCTTGATCTAGAATGAGTACATAGTCCTGTCCACTCAGTTGCAAGACTGCCCGAAAGTTGGGCAAAAGCGTCTGCATCATCTCTAACCAGGAAGCCGTTCCTTCCGCTGTCGAGTGCGAGAGGTGGCAATAGACAAGTTGCATTTTTTTGATGACTTGAGGGGCTTCTCCCTTTCCATCAATCAAGTATTGGTACCAAGGGTTGGGGGCAAAATCTTCCTCACTGCCCAACCAGGCAATCAATTGTTTCTCTCGTTCGGTTAGCTCTTCTTCCTTCAGTAGCAACCATTGCTGGGCCTGCAGGGGAATGGCTACATAACCAGCTGGTGTATTGGGGTGATCCGTCACCTCTGCCTGAGGGAACCATTCTCTGATATTTTTCACTGCTTTGTTCCTTCTTCTACTTGCTGGATGCACCAGTTGATCAACTCTTCTAAACGAGCAAGCTCACCCGTCATATGGAGATAACCCATGACAGCCTCAAAACCCGTCGACATGCGATAGGTCACGACATCCGCATTTTTGGCCTTGGTATGGCTATTGGTATTGCGACCGCGCTTATAGATCTCGACTTCTTTCTCTGTCAAAAGCTCTTCTTCCAACATCATCGCAATCAGACTAGCCTGAGCCTTGGCAGAGACGTAGCGGGTAGCTGCCTGATGAAGTTTATTGGGCTTGGTCATCCCTTGCAAAATCAGGTGCTTGCGAATATACATAGAATAGACCGCATCTCCCTCAAAGGCCAGGGCGATTCCATTGATTAGATTGACATCAATCACGTGTCCACCTTACACCTTCTTTTGTATCCAAGAGCTTGATTCCTTGCGCAGCCAATTCATCGCGAATCGCATCTGCTCGCGCAAATCTTTCTTAGCCCGCGCTTCCTGACGTTCCGCGATCAAGGCTTCAATGTCCGCATCCAAGACTTCCTCGACAAAGACCACTCCAAAGACTTCTAACATCTTGGTCAAGGCATCCTTAACGTCTTGGTTGTAGTGACCTGAATTGATCCATTTGGCCAATTCAAAGACGACAGTAATTCCGTTCGCTGCATTGATATCTTCATCCATCGCCGCAATAAACTTGTCCACAAAGCCTTGCAAGTCTGCTGGATCCACTTCTCCTGTGAACGGTTGCTCATAGGTATTTTTCAAATACTTGAGGTTGGTCTCCGCATCGCGTACCGCTTTTTCTGTGAAGTTAATGGGCTTGCGATAGTGCTGGGTCGCAAAGAAGAAGCGAAGGACTTGGCCGTCGATGGTCTTCAATGCATCATGCACAGTGATAAAGTTGCCTAAGGACTTGGACATCTTGACATTGTCGATATTGACAAAGCCATTGTGCATCCAGTAATTGGCAAAGGTTTTGCCTGTTTTAGCCTCTGACTGGGCAATCTCATTGGTATGGTGTGGAAACTCAAGGTCAGCTCCACCACCGTGGATATCAATAGTATCCCCTAAAATCCCCGTTGACATGACCGAACACTCGATGTGCCAACCCGGACGACCAGGTCCCCAAGGGCTATCCCAAGAAATCTCTCCTGGTTTGGCAGCCTTCCAAAGGGCAAAGTCGACTGGATTTTCCTTGCGAGCAGTTTCCTCATCTGTCCGACCTGAAGCGCCTAGCTCCAAGTCTTCCAAGGTTTTATTGGCTAATTTTGCATAGTTGTGGGATTTTTCCACACGGAAATAAACATCGCCTTGGCTCTCGTAGGCATAGCCTTTTTCGATCAAGTCAGCGACAAAACGAATGATGTCATCCATAAACTCGACCACACGAGGGTGGCGGGTTGCAGGTTTCACACCGAGAGCCGTTACATCCTCACGAAAGGCCGCAATGTACTTGTCTGCCACTTCCTGAGGACTAATGCCTTCTTCTTTGGCGCGGTTGATAATCTTATCATCCACATCTGTAAAGTTGGAAATGTAGTTAACCTCGTAGCCACGATACTCAAAATAGCGACGAATTGTGTCAAAGGCTACCGTTGAACGGGCATTCCCCACGTGGATATAGTTGTAAACAGTTGGTCCACAGACATACATGCGAACCTTTCCTTCTTCGATTGGGACAAATTCTCGCAAATCACGAGACATGGTGTCATAAATTTTAATCATGCGGTCCACTCCCTTCTCTATTTCTGACTTTTTCGGCTGAAAACCAGCTCTGCAAAAGGGCCAAATTGTCTGAGGCTATCCAGTTGGTAAAAGCGCTGCCCTTCCTCTTGGGTAAAGAGGGGAACCCCCCTTCCTAGGATAAGGGGCGCTATCTGAATAATGAGGTGGTCGAAAAGATCCGCATCCAAGAGCGGTCCTACCAAGGAATTACCACCAATCACGAAGACATTTTTGCCTTTGTCAATCTGGCGAACAAAGTCCACCACATCCCCAGCTACTGGCTGGTAATTGCTGACAGGCAGGTGCCTATCATGCGTAAAGACATAGTTTTCCGTAGCTTGATAAAAACTTTCTACATCTTGCAAATCTTGGATTTCCTCAAAGGTCCGCTTACCCATGATGGTGATATCCATTTGCCTGTAAAAGTCATCATAGCCTGTATCCTCTATAGAAGCAAGCTGATGCAGCCAGTCTATCCTGTGCTGGCTGTCTGCCAAGTAGCCATCCATGGTGATACAGCCGTAAAAATAAACTGCCATTCTTGTAGTTACCTTTCTAGTTCCTTTGCTATTGTCAAAGCGATAGTGAAAAAAGTCATGGCATCAGCTGTCCGCTCTTCATGGCGGGCACCCCAGGTTCGGTTATGATGATCTACATAGTCAGCTGTGTAGAAGAACTGATAGACTTTACTCTTGCGAAATTGACTCCAAGCCTTCTTTCAGTTCAAGGACTACCTGGTTCAAAATAGCATCTGGTAAATCTGACAGGTCGGTTCCTCCTGTCATATTTCACTTCGATAACTTTCCAACCTTTTCTAAAGACTTGATGAATGGTGACTGGCTTCCTTGGCGTGCTCCATCTTATTCACGTAGTATTCGCGTTTTTCCTCTTCCTGGTGAATGATTGGCTCATCCTTCTTACCGTGAACACGAACAATCTTGGCAGGAACACCGACAACAGTCACATCACTCGGTACATCCGAGACGACGACGGCTCCTGCTCCGACTTTGGCCTTGGCCCCAATCTCAATCGGACCGATGACCTGAGCATGAGCGGAGACCAACGCTCCCTCACGAACCGTTGGATGGCGCTTCCCTGTATCCTTTCCAGTTCCACCGAGCGTCACCCCGTGGTAGAGCATAACGCCTTTTTCAACAATAGCTGTTTCCCCAATAACAAGGCCCGCTCCATGGTCGATAAAGACACCCGAAGCAATGGTCGCACCTGGATGGATTTCGATCTGGGTCCAAAACCGCCAGAACTGACTGTGCATCCGAGCTAGAAGCTTAAAGCCATGATTCCACAAAAAGTGAGAAACACGGTGAGCAGCTAACGCTTTGACGCCTGGATAGGTCAAGAGGACCTCCAGCGAGGTACGTGCTGCTGGGTCATTTTCTTTTACAATATCAATGGTTTCACGCCACCATCCCATACCGTGCTCCTTTCTTTTAAATGCTTATTCTTTCGTTGCTTCACCTGGATCTTTGGTAAGTCTTTTCTAGGTTTATAATCTTTGTTGTGGTGACGAGGACGATCGCCATGACGATGACCCTTATCCCCTTTGTCTTCTGAATGTTCTGGTTTTGGAGGACGAGGAAGAAGTGCTTTCATAGAAGCATCGACACGACCTTTTTCATCGATCTTGATAATCTTAACATCGACTTCATCACCGATGGCTACCAAGTCTTCGACACGGTTAGTACGAGTCCAAGCCATTTCAGAGATGTGAACGAGGGCATCAGTTTTGTCAAAGAGGTTGACAAAGGCACCGAATTTCTCGATACGCACAACTTTAGCATGGTAGACTTCGTCCACTTTGGCTTCACGAACCAAACCAGCAATGATTTCTTTAGCGCGGTTAATGGCTGCTTGGTCGCTCGAGTAGATCGATACGTTCCCTTCTTCGTCAATATCAATCTTAACGCCTGTTTCAGCGATGATCTTATCGATGGTTTCTCCACCTTTACCGATGACAATCTTGATCTTGTCCACATCAATCTTGATGGTATCAATTTTCGGAGCAGTTGGAGCCAATTCTGGACGAACTTCTGGAATCGTTGCTTCAATCACGTCAAGGATTTCAAAACGAGCTTTCTTGGCTTGGGCAAGAGCTTCAGTCAAGATTTCTGCAGTGATCCCTTGGATCTTGATATCCATTTGAAGGGCTGTAATCCCGTCACGAGTACCTGCAACCTTGAAGTCCATATCTCCAAAGTGGTCTTCCAAACCTTGGATATCTGTCAATACTGTGTAGTTGTTTCCATCTGAGATGAGACCCATGGCAATCCCTGCTACTGGCGCCTTGATTGGCACACCACCAGCCATAAGGGCAAGTGTTCCCGCACAGATAGATGCTTGAGATGAAGAACCATTTGATTCCAATACTTCTGCTACCAAACGGATCGCATATGGGAATTCTTCCAAGCTTGGCAATACTTGAGCAAGAGCACGCTCACCAAGAGCACCGTGACCAATTTCACGACGACCAGGCGCACCGTAACGTCCAGTTTCTCCAACAGAGTATTGCGGGAAGTTATAGTGGTGCATAAAGCGTTTCTTGTACTCTGGATCCAAACCATCGATGATTTGCGTTTCACCCATTGGTGCCAAGGTCAAGACAGAAAGGGCTTGCGTTTGTCCACGCGTAAAGAGACCTGAACCGTGCACACGAGGAAGATAGTCGACTTGTGCATCCAAAGGACGGATTTCATCGACCTTACGACCATCCGGACGAACCTTGTCTTCTGTAATCAAACGGCGCACTTCTGCGTGTTCCATTTGTTCCAAGATTTCAGCTACATCACGCATGATACGGTCAAATTCTTCGTGGTCTGCATATTTTTCTTCGTAAACTGCTGTTACTTGATCTTTCACTGCTTGAGTTGCAGCTTCACGCGCCAATTTTTCTTCAACTTGAACAGCTTTTTGAAGGTCGCTGTTGTAGGCTGCGATGATTTCAGCTTGCAAGTCAGCATCTACATGAAGCAATTCTACTTCTGCTTTTTCTTTACCAACTGCCGCTACGATTTCTTCTTGGAAGGCAATCAATTCTTTAACAGCTTCGTGTCCTTTAAGAAGGGCTTCCAACATGATTTCTTCTGACAATTCTTTAGCACCAGACTCTACCATGTTGATAGCGTGTTTGGTACCAGCTACTGTCAATTCAAGAAGCGATTGCTCAGCTTGTTCTTGAGTAGGGTTGATGATGATTTGGCCATCAACATAACCTACTTGTACCCCAGCGATTGGTCCGTCAAATGGAATATCTGAGATAGAAAGTGCCAAGGATGAACCAAACATAGCTGCCATTGGTGCAGATGCATTTTCATCGTAAGAAAGGACTGTGTTGATGACTTGCACTTCATTACGGAAACCTTCCGCAAACATCGGACGGATTGGACGGTCAATCAAGCGCGCTGTCAAAGTCGCATCTGTTGAAGGACGTCCTTCACGTTTCATAAAGCCACCAGGAAATTTCCCAGCCGCATACATTTTCTTCGTAGTTGACTTGAAGCGGGAAGAAATCCCCAGTTGCCATCTTCTTAGACATGACGGCAGCCGTCAAGACAGTTGACTCACCATAACGCACGACAACAGAGCCATTGGCTTGCTTCGCAACCTGACCAGTCTCTACGATTAACTCACGACCCGCAAAAGTCGTTTGAAACACTTGTTTTGTCATTGTAATCCCCTTTGGATTGATAAAATTATACGACTTGCCTACAAAAATCAGGATACAAAGGGCGTGTAGAATCCCGTATGAAAATAGGAGATTGACGCAGTGTGCCACGCACACTAGGAAATCTATCTTTTTCGCTAGGGATTTAGCCCGTGTTCAACTATCAAGATACTAAGGCCACAAAAAGCAAAGTAAAAATAGGAAACTGGCGAAGTCTTCGATGAAGACAAGACAGTTTATCTTTTTTACACAGCTTTTCGGCCGAGTTCAATTCTCAAGATACTAAGCCGTTAAGCAACTCAAAGGAAAATAGGAAATCGAACGACGGAGCGAACGCTCCTAGGTAGATTTATCTTTTTCCACAGAGTTGTAGGCGTGTTCAATTACTCAAGATATTTTGGACGATTCGGCTTGCCGAACATTTCTGTAGAAAAATAGGAAGGTGACGCCGCACTCGATGAGTGCTAGGAAGCTTATCTTTTTTCCTAAGAAATGAGGCCAAAATTCAGTTCATCAGGATACCGAGGCAACCCAACTCAACGATATCGGGATTTCAACAGCCCATCTGTATGTTATATCCTCATCTTTGTATCCAAGCACGTATAACCTTTATTTTACCATATTCAAGCCCAAAAGAAAAAGGCTTTAAAAGCCTTTTTCGAGGAATATTTGATTTCCACGTATTTTAAAATTCTAGAGCTAGATATAGCTACCGTCTATTTTCCATTCCATACATTTTCTTTACTAATGACATAGAATCGCGTTTTGTGTTCTCCACCTGAATAGTCTTTCTTGCTCCGCTTCAACACATAGCGCTCAAAAGGTTGAGAAGAGGTCTTAACTCTAGTTGTTACTGTAACTGTATCATTCTCAATGACCCACTCATCTGCTGAAGGAATAACAACCTCTGGGCCAGCACCTCCACGTCCACCTGGAACGAATTCAAAAAACTTCTTATCTTTCGAAGAGTATATCCATCCTTGTTTTCTTTCTTTCGCAAGTTGAATTAATTGATCTGTAGTCATAGATTGAATGGATTCTGATGTTTCTTGAGCTTCCAATTTTTTAATGACATCTGCAAGTTGATAGGTACCTGGAGTATAAGTATTGAAATAATCTAAAAACATGCCTTCTGTATAAGAATAGATACCGCTATGATCATTTGATAAATCTAATATAAAGGTTGGTTTGACCAATCTAGAATACATTAAAGAATAGCCATTCTCTACTACCGAGTGGATATCCTCTTGATCTTCCGCACTCAATCCTTTAACAGTAGATGCATTTCCCCCTTCCACTCTCGTCGTAAATTCAAGCGCGATCCAGCCTTGGCCAGATTGGAGCTTGCCCCAGGTATAACCGTCAGCTGACACCGTCTCAGTTATCGTGTAAACACCTTGCGGGATCATTCCAACTTCTTCCCCCTTGATCGATGCTTCTTTACGAATTCGAAGATCTGAAACTGCTACACGGACTTGGAAACTACTTGTTTGCTGTTCTGAGTTATTTGCTTGGCTCGTCGCCTTCTTTCCGGTCTCTAGTTCTTTCCATCCAAATTTTGCTTGATCCAATTCTTTTGCTGTAATCCCTAAGGCTTTTTCTGGCTTCTGACCGTCCCCATTTTTAATTTGGATCTTATTGACAGTTTCCAGTTTCCCTTTTTGGAACTTGTAATGGATTAAATCTACTTCTGGTTGAAGAGACGAAAAGCTAGCATAGATGACCGAGCCATCCTCAAAAATTTGAAAACCTGAACGAGAGCCACCAGAGGAAGCTACAAAAGCTGTATGGAGTAATTCTGGTTGCTGGCCTTTCAGATAGTAGATTGCTGAGACTGATTGGCCATTCCCAATCAAGAGTTCATCCCGCCCATCCTTATCCAAATCTGTATAAAAATAGGAAAGGTTAGGTTTACTACCCAGAGTTTGAAGATACATGGCATAGGCATACTCATCAGATTGAGAATCTATTTCTTTTAGTTTAGTCTCTAGACCAGCGCTATCACCTGCTTCGATAGTCCTAGAGTAAGCCTGATAACGTTCAAGCACTGTTTGATAGTACTCATGCCCAGACGATGCTTTCTTGGAATTTTTTCCATCTGTTACTTCACTTTGAGCTGTAGAGGGTTGCGTCCGAGGACGTCGCTTAGGCCCACATGCCACCAAGGTTAGCAAGGTCATCGCTACCAAGCTAACTTTATAGAATTTCTTCATCGTATACTCCCTAAAACTTTCTCCACTTTATTATACCAAAAGAAGGTAAAAAAGCTAGAAAATCCTTGGCTTCTTATTGGATCCAGCTAGCTTTGATAAGTTCTCCTTTCACCTATCATTCTCCCCTATTTTCTGCTATACTGAGTATAGTTATTTGATCAAAAGGAGAACACTATGGAATTAAAAAAACGTTCTGAATTTCCTGAGAACGAACTCTGGGACCTCACAGCCCTCTACCAAGATCAGGAAGACTTCTTGCGCGCCATTGAAAAAACACGCGAAGAAATCAATGAATTTGTCCGCAACTACAAGGGCAAGCTCCACACTTTTGAAGACTTTGAAGCTGCCTTGCGGTCTTTGAACAAATTCAGATCCAACTCAGTCACATTGGCAACTACAGCTTTATGCCACAAACGACTGACTTTGGCGATGAAGCTTTTGCGGAAATTGCCCAAGCGGGGATGGATTTCGAAACTTGGGCGAGCGTCGAACTTTCCTTCTTTGATGATGCTTTGGTAGAAGCGGATGAAGAAGTCCTCGAACGCCTCGGGCAACTCCCTCACCTCACTTATGCCATTCGTCAGGCTAAAATTAAAAAAGCCCACTACTTGGGAGCTGATGTGGAAAAAACTTTGACCAACCTGGGTGAAGTCTTCTACGGACCACAAGACATCTATACCAAGATGCGGGCTGGCGACTTTGAAATGGCTGATTTTGAAGTGGATGGAAAAGTCTACAAGAATAGCTTTGTCACCTATGAAAACTTCTACCAAAACCATGAGAATGCGGAAGTCCGTGAAAAAGCCTTTCGTTCCTTCTCAGAAGGTCTCCGCAAGCACCAAAACACGGCTGCTGCTACCTATCTAGCTCAAGTTAAGTCCGAAAAACTGATCGCAGATATGCGAGGCTACGACTCTGTCTTTGACTATCTCTTGGCTGAGCAGGAAGTGGATCGTTCTATGTTTGACCGTCAGATTGACCTGATCATGAAGGATTTCGCTCCAGTCGCTCAAATTCCTCAAACACGTAGCCAAGGTCAATGGTCTTGAGAAAATGACCTTTGCCGATTGGAAGTTGGATTTGGACAGTGCGCTCAACCCAGATGTTACTATTGATGATGCCTATGACTTGGTCATGAAATCTGTGGCACCCCTTGGAGAAGAATATTCCCGTGAAATTGCTCGCTACCAAACCGAACGCTGGGTCGACTTTGCGGCCAATGAAGGCAAGGATTCCGGTGGTTATGCCGCTGACCCATACCGTGTCCACCCTTATGTCCTCATGAGCTGGACAGGACGCATGAGCGATGTCTACACCCTGATCCACGAGATCGGACACTCTGGTCAATTCATCTTCTCAGACAACAACCAAAGCTACTTCAACGCCCACATGTCGACCTACTATGTGGAAGCTCCTTCTACCTTTAACGAGCTCCTCCTCAGCGACTATTTGGAACACCAGTTTGACGACCCTCGTCAAAAACGCTTTGCCTTGGCTCACCGTTTGACAGATACCTACTTCCACAACTTCATCACCCACTTGTTGGAAGCAGCTTTCCAACGCAAGGTCTACACCTTAATCGAAGAAGGTGGTACCTTCGGTGCTAGCAAGCTCAACAGCATCATGAAAGAAGTCCTGACAGAGTTCTGGGGAGATGCCGTTGAAATCGATGACGACGCAGCCTTGACCTGGATGCGCCAAAGCCACTACTATATGGGGCTTTACAGCTACACCTACTCAGCTGGCTTGGTTATCTCAACAGCGGGATACTTGCATTTGAAGAACTCCGAAACGGAGCCAAAGATTGGCTGGACCTCCTCAAATCAGGCGGTAGCAAGACCCCACTTGAGTCAGCCATGATCATCGGAGCAGATATCTTGACTGACAAACCACTCCGCGATACCATTCAGTTCTTGTCTGATACGGTTGATCAGATTATTGCTTACAGTGATGAATTGGGAGAATAAGACTCAAAAAAAGCTAAAGAATCATTTTCTTTAGCTTTTTTCCTTATTAACTCAACTCAGCCACAATGGCCTTGATTTGTTCTGCAGTGTGTACACCTGCTACTTGTTTGACAACCTGCCCATCTTTTTTGAAGAGCAAGGTTGGGATAGACATAATTCCGAAAGCACGTGCTGTATTTGGATTTTCGTCAACGTCCATTTTAACGATTTTTAAGACATCTTCTGAAAGTTCTTCAGACAATTTATCCAAGATTGGTCCTTGCATGCGACATGGACCACACCAGCTCGCCCAAAAGTCTACCAAGACCAAACCTTCTTTCGTTTCTGCTTCAAATGTTGCGTCTGTAATTGCTTTTGCCATTGTTTTTCTCCTTTAGTTTTTGTATTGATCCAGGTCTTGCTTCATCAAATAGAAGAAGACATCTCCGTAAGTTCCATGGTAATCGAGTTCGTGCCCATTATAGGTCAATTTTTGTACGGGATAGTAATCCGCTACACCGATCAAGCAAGTCTGTTGGGAGCGTTCAAACTCTTCATAGGAATCAAAATGCATGACTCTTTCTTGTTTTGCACCATCTAGATATGTAATATCAATCATATCGATAACCTCTATTTCTTAAGATGTATCAATTGTAACTCTCTTCGTTACATCTGTCAAACAAAACGACTTCCTCAGAATGATGAATCTTGTCCAAAATATACAACAAAAAAGCCCTCTGAATTCAGAGGGCTCCATTATTGCTGTATAAAACGTTTCTAGACAAGGCGACGAACCGAAGATTGTACTAGATTTCTTCTGAAAACAAAAAATCTCCCCGAAGGGAGATAGATCTGGTCTATTTTACCTTACGATGCTAGGAACCGCAGCGTAAGTGGAAAATAGAGCAGATTAACGACGAAGTCCAAGAGAGTTGATCAACTCACGGTAACGGTTAACGTCGTTCTTACGAAGGTAAGCCAACAAGTTACGACGGCGACCGATTTTCTTCATCAAACCACGGTAAGTAGCGTGGTCTTTTTTGTGTTGTTTGATGTGGTCGTTCAAGTGGTTGATTTCCCAAGTAAGGACAGCAACTTGTACTTCTACTGAACCAGTGTCACCTTCGTGACGTGCGTATTGTGCAATGATTTCATTTTTTTTCTCTTTTGAGATTGCCATGATAAGCTCCTTTTCTTTATGCTCTATCCGAGTGGCAGGTTTGGCATAGCCTGCTACCAAGAAAGAGTTAGTTGTCTATTCGACCTATTCATTCTACCAAGATTTCAGCTTTCTGTCAAACACTTATGCTCCCTTAAAAAAACATTAATATGAATCTTTTGAATGATGTATTCTAGAAGTCCTTTAACAGAAAAAAGACAACTATCTTTTTAGATAATTGTCTTATTTATTTCCATTGTAGTTGTTAGTCAGCTTTCCGTTTACTACTTAAGAGCATCGCTGCACCAACAAGAGCTAACAGCGCACTTGCTCCGAACAAGCCATAAGAAGTAGCTTCTCCAGTTGATGGAAGAATTTCTCTTTCCTTCTGTTGGTGTGGTTGGAGTTTCTGGTTTCTCCGATGTGCTTGGTGTGGTTGTCGATGGAGTCGTAGATGGTGTTGTTGATGGTGGTGGCGGTGTAGTCGTAGACGGTGGAGTTGGAGGCGTACCTGGTGGGGTTGTCGGTGGTGTATGACGGTTGGTTACCGTGAAACCATCGATAGTAGCGGTATACCCCGCTACTGGATCCTCTGTAATCGTGTAGGTAATCTTCTTGCCTTCCTTGTATACTGGTAGTTCCGTAAAGCTTACCTGCCAATTGTCAGTAGCAGTGATTTCTTTTACGGCTACTTCTTGACCATCTGCAAGCAAACGGACTGTTACCTTCTCTGGACGAAGGCCATCTTTATTTTCCTTATCATCCCAGACTTTCTTGACAACTACTTCTGTCACTTCTGGTGTACGGCTATTAATAATATTCGTTCCTTCAACAGTCGCTTCATATCCTGTAACTGGTTCTTCTGAAACTGTGTAGGCAATGAGATTACCAGCATCGTCAACAACATCAAGATTGTCAAACTGATAGAGCCAATTTCCTTCTGCATTTGGCTTCACTTCTTTAGAAGCTACTTTGACACCATTTGCTAAGAGATTAACGGTGATGGCTGATGGGCGTTTCCCATCTTTGTTGTCCTCGTCATTCCAGGTTTTTTGACCAGAAACGCTTGTTTTTTCTTTCTGGTTAACGACATCACGGGAAATTGCAATCTCATTTCCAAAATCTTCCAGGCTGAGCTTGATTGGCTCTTGAGAAATCACATACCCTTTTGGAGCTTGAGTCTCTTGAATAGTATAAGTCCGCTTGGTCAAACCAGTGATGGTTCCTGTACCGTTCTCATCTGTGGTGATTGTTCCGACTTGCTCACCAGTTTCATCTGCTGTCACAGTAAAGACAGCACCTGCAAGAGCTTGACCATTTTCTCCTTTTTTATGGATGGTGAAGGAATATTTCTCACCATTGAAGTCTCCTTCAAGGAATTGATATAGAATATCTGCTTCTTTATGTTGCTCTTTGACTTCTGTGGCAGTCATCGTTGCATTGTTTTTATATTCTGTGTTGATGGCTGGAACCTTGTCCAAATACACATTATAACGAATGGTCATCCCTTGCTCAGGAGCTAGATCCCCGATATGAACCGTCAGCGAACGACCGTCCTCACTGACAACCGGAGAATAATTCTTGGTCACATTTGTGGTATCCCGCAAATGATAGGCACCATCTTCGTCACTGATTTTCCAAGTTCCTGTATGAATGTTAACAGAATCTACCTTGATTTTTCCATCTGTAAAGGCCAATTGGTCCTTAATATCAATATTATGGAGAGCAGTGTGACCTTGATTGATGTTCAAGGTATAAGTCAATTTCAATTTATCGTCTGAGTTGGTCCAGCCCCATTTGCTAAAGACCTCTGGAGTTGGAGGATACTCACCTGGGTTGACTCCTTTGTATTCAACCTTTCCACCTGAAATGACTGTTTTATCAACTGAAAGTGTAAAATCAAGTGTTGTATTTCCCTTAATCACGGAGTGGTCCACACGAGCAAAGAAACGCAATTTCCCTGTTACATTGGCCATTTTTTCAGGATAGTCTGTATAGGTCACCGTGATGATTTTTCGTTGATTATCTACTGTCGCAGTTGCAACTTTTTGACCACTTGGATCCAATAGGTCTATGGTATCTGTTTCAAAGACCTTAAAACCATATCCAAGTTGGATGACCGTCTGATCGCCTGCTTTTACACGACCGTTCGGTAAAACAAAGTTTGCTTCAACATTAAAACTTTCCCAAACACCGAGTGGTTCTGTTAAGTCTCCGCCAGTCGATTTAGAGATGTTCACAGAGCTTACAACATCATTGATCGTTTCAGCATGTACTTTAGTAAGCCCATTGGGTTTAGCAAATCCTAAAGCTGCTAATAAAAACAAGGCAACTGTTGTCACAACAGCATAGAGCCACTTTTTCATAAACGATTTTTCTCCTTTTTTACGTTTACTAGATAAGTCCAAGCAGGAATGAAGACCATTACCTATTACAGATTTTTTTACAAAACCTATCTTTTTCTCATTATAATTGATTTGCTTTGATAGTACAAGCAATTTTATATATTTTTTGTCTGTAACGTTCATTTTTTTGACACAAATAAAAAAACTAACTCCCTGTTTCCTCAGGTTGCTAGCTTTCCGTTTGTTTATAATGGAATTCCAAAGATCTCTAAAGATGCCAATTCAGAAGGCTGGAGCCTACGCCACTCCCCCAATTTGAGAGCAGGATCTAGACTCAATGGTCCCATGGAAATCCGCTCGAGATCGGTGACTTCTTTGCCACAAGCTGCGACCATGCGCTTGACCTGGTGGAATTTGCCTTCAGCGATGCGGATCTGAACCAAGCAACTATTAGCTTCTTGATCGACCTCCAACATTTCCAATTCCGCTGGCAATGTGGTGAAATCCTTCAATTCTATTCCTTCTTTGAAGCGGTCGATATCTTCCTGGGTCATGATTCCAGCTACTTGGGCACGGTAGACCTTGTCCACATGCTTCTTAGGCGATAGCATGGCATGAGCCAACTTACCATTATTGGTCAAGAGGAGTAAGCCATGGGTATCGATATCCAATCGTCCAACTGGAAAGACTTCCTTGTGTCTGGCAGTATCATCTAGCAAATCCAAGACTGTTTGATGGTGGTCATCTTCCGTTGCTGAAATGACCCCTTTGGGTTTATTGAGCAGATAGTAAACAATCTCTTCATGGAATAAACTTTCTCCCAGATAGGTCACTTGATCCTTATCTGGATCAATATGAACCTTGGCAGAGGTTTCCACCTTTCCATTGACCTGAATTTTTTTTTGCTTGAGGACTTGCTTGACTTCTGTTCGGCTTCCCACTCCACAGTCCACTAAATATTTATCTAGACGCATGTTTGCCTCCTTCATTCTTCTTATCATTATACCATGAACCTGACTAGGATTCTTTCCTTTTCTAGTTTACAGTCCGTCTGGTCCATTAGCACCCCCCCAATCAATTGGGAAACTTTCATTCTAAAAGGAATTATGATATGATGGTTTCTAGAAAAAAGGAGTGAATGAGAACATGTCTGCAATCGAAACCATTACAAAAGCTGCCCATCTAATTGATATGAATGATATTATCCGCGAAGGCCACCCAACTTTACGTGCTATCGCTGAAGAGGTCACTTTCCCACTGTCAGATCAAGACATCATTCTAGGGGAAAAAATGATGCAGTTCTTGCACCATTCACAGGATCCTGTCATGGCGGAAATTGGGTCTCCGAGGTGGAGTTGGACTCGCTGCCCCTCAGTTGGACATTTCTAAGCGCATCATTGCCGTTCTCGTCCCAAATCCAGAGGACGAAGAAGGAAATCCTCCAAAAGAAGCCTACTCTATTCAAGAAGTCATGTACAATCCTAAAATTGTCTCCCACTCAGTCCAAGATGCGGCGCTAGGAGATGGTGAAGGGTGTCTCTCTGTAGACCGCAACGTTCCTGGTTATGTGGTTCGCCACGCGCGCGTAACAGTAGACTACTATGACAAGACCGGAGAAAAGCACCGTATCAAACTCAAAGGCTACAACTCCATTGTGGTCCAACACGAAATCGACCACATCAATGGCGTTATGTTCTACGATCGGATTAATCCGAAAGATCCTTTCGCTGTCAAAGATGGCATGCTTATTTTAGAATAAGAAAAAAGACCGATGGGTCTTTTTTCTTATGGTGTGACAGAGAAAGTGGTTGGAATCTCAATGCCATTTTGTAAGAGGGCATCATGATAGAGTTTGTAATAAAGATGGTAGATGGCCACTTGGCTTCCCGACTGGACCATCATGGCGACGCGGAAGGAATAACGACCTGTCCCTTTCAATTTGAGGGCCTAAAATCGTCGGACCATCTAAGATTTCTGGATGTTTCTGGGCTTGTTCATCGTTTACTTGTTGGAAGATTTGATAGATCTTGTCTAGGTCAGTTTGAGCAGAAATCGGCATATCGATGAGGACGCGCTGGTTACCCCTAGAGAGATTGCTGACAACCATAATATTGCGATTGGGTACATAATGCAAAGTCCCATCTGCATCTCGCACCTGGGTCGTTCGAATGCCCACACTAGAGACGGTTCCAGCGATGGTGATCGGACCATTGGTCAAACGAACGGTATCACCGACGTCTATCTGACGTTCCAGAAGAATAAAGAACCCATTGACCAAGTCTGATAGGAAGCCCTGTGCTCCTAACCCAATGGCAACCCCTGCAATTCCAGCACCTGCTAAGAGACTAGAGACTGGCAAGCCCAAGATAGAAAGAATCCAGTAAATCAGGATAAAATAGAGACAGTAATTCAACAGACTCTCTACCAGCCTTAAAATAGTATTCCTACGCGCTTCGTCTTGGCCTACATAATTCAGAGACGGCTTCAAGATGCGTTTCACCAAACTATGGATTAGTTTTTTTGCAAGCAAAAATAAAACGAATAAAATAGCTAACGAAATCAATTTCGAAACCAATTCATCCATGATCTTGGTCCAATCAAACTGACTGACATAGCGGGAAAAAATATTCTTCATACCTACTATCACTCTCCTTCTCTCTTTTCCTTGTTTGATTATATCAGATTTAACCTTTAGAACCAGTAACCTCCTCCTATACTCACCTTGATTTTAAGATTTAACTATCGTATAATGGACGGTAAACTTTCAATAAAGGAGGTCCTTATGGTTAAACGACTCATTCAAACTTGGAACAAAACCAACCTGATGAAGCGGATTGCAATCGGAATCTTCGTTGGAGCCCTTTTAGCTCTGCTACTTCCTCAAGCATCTGCAATCGGTCTATTAGGGGAAATCTTTGTAGGAGGCTTGCGAGCAATTGCTCCTCTTCTAGTATTCGCCCTTGTCGCTAATGCCCTCTCCCAGCACCAAAAGGGAACCCAAACCAATATGAAATCAGTCATTGTCCTCTACCTCTTGGGAACTTTTGCGGCAGCCTTGGTAGCGGTCCTGGTGAACTATCTCTTTCCTATTACCATTTCTTTAACAGGAGCTAGTGCTGAAGGAACTTCTCCCGATGGACTAGGGGAAGTCATCAGCAACCTTCTCTTAAAAATCGTGGACAACCCGCTCAATGCCCTTATTCAGGCTAATTATATCGGGATTCTATCCTGGGCCGTCGTCTTTGGTGTTGCTATGAGAGAAGCGAGTGAGCACAGCAAGGACCTCCTTCAAACCCTGGCAGATATCACTTCCAAGATTGTCGAATGGATCATTAACCTTGCGCCATTTGGGATTCTTGGCTTGGTCTATACAACGATTGCAGGACAAGGATTTGATGGACTTAAGAGCTATGGCCTCCTCTTACTTCTCTTGGTTGGCACCATGTTCTTCGTCGCTCTAGTCATCAACCCGATTTTTGTCTACATCATGATTCGCAAAAATCCTTATCCGCTCGTCTTTAAATGTCTACGAGTCAGTGGACTGACTGCTTTCTTTACTAGAAGCTCTGCTGCTAACATCCCTGTCAATATGAAGCTCTGTAAGGAACTAGGTCTCAACCCTGATACTTACTCGGTCTCTATCCCTCTGGGATCTACTATTAATATGGCCGGAGCTGCCGTTACCATTAATACCTTGACCCTAGCTGCTGTCAACACCCTAGGCATTCAGGTCGATTTGGGACTGCCCTGGTCCTCAGTGTCGTAGCAGCCATCTCAGCTTGTGGGGCTTCTGGAGTCGCCGGTGGTTCCCTCCTCTTGATTCCTGTCGCCTGCAGCCTCTTTGGTATCGACAATGATATCGCTATGCAAGTGGTTAGTGTAGGCTTCATTATCGGTGTTATCCAAGATTCTTGTGAAACAGCCCTCAACTCATCAACAGACGTCCTCTTTACAGCTATTTCTGAAATGAAAGATTGGCCCAAAGAAAAACGCTATTAAGACAGAAAGACCAGATCACACGATCTGGTCTATTTCTTTTTCTTAAAATACCGTTTGCTTTCCTTTAGAACAATAGGCGATAAAGCTAACAAGGCGATGAGATTCGGCAAGGCCATCAGTCCATTCACAATATCGGCAATGATCCAAACCAACTCCAACTGAAGAAAGCCTCCTACCCCCACCATCAGGATAAACAGAAGACGGTAATAGGGAATGAGTTTGACACCTGCCAAAAATTCGACACAGCGTTCACCATAATAAGACCAACCCAAAATGGTCGTCGTCGCAAACAGGACCAAACAAAGGGTCAGAATGATCCCACCGATGTGGCCAAAGGTCGAAATAAAGACCTGTTGGGTCAAATCACTTCCAACTTGTCCCACTGTTGTCCACTGGCCAGATACTAAAATAGCTAGACCAGTTAGGCTACAAATAATAATGGTATCGATGAAGGTCCCGGTCATGGAAATCAAACCTTGTTCCACTGGCTCTTCCGTCTTCGCCGCAGCTGCTGCAATCGGTGCCGATCCCAGTCCTGACTCATTGGAGAACACTCCACGCGCCACCCCTTTTTGAATCGCCTCTTTCACCAAGGCTCCTGAAAAACCACCGATAGCCGCGGTTCCTGTAAAAGCACCTTGGAAACTTGAGATAGAACGGTCGGCACTTGGTCCATATTCAAGACAATAATGTAAACTGTCGCGAAGATATAGGCTGCAGCCATAAAAGGAACTACCTTTTCGGAAACCTTGGAAATCCAATGAATTCCCCCAAATATGACAGCCGAAACGATTCCTGCAATGACCAGACTAGCGACTTGAGGGGAAAGTTGAAAACTAGTCTTCAAAGCTCCCGTAATAGCATTCACCTGGGTCATGGTTCCAATCCCAAAGAGAGCCACCAAGACACCTGCCAGGGCAAAGAAGATGGCAAGGGGACGCCATTTTTCCCCCATACCATGGAGAATGTAGTACATCGGACCACCAGAAATATGACCATTGTCATCCTTGGTCCGGTAGCGAATGGCCAACAAACCTTCTGCATACTTGGTCGCCATCCCAAAGAAGGCCGCCATCCACATCCAAAAGAGGGCACCTGGACCTCCTGTCTGAATAGCTGTCGCTACTCCGACAATATTTCCTGTCCCAACTGTCGCCGCCAAGGCTGTTGCCAAGGCTCCGAAACTAGAGATATCCCCTTCTCCTTGATCTTCTGTAAAAATGAGCCGAAAGGCTTGGGGTAAACGAAAAACTTGAAGCAAGCCCAAGCGGAAGCTCAGATAAATCCCAGTCCCCACCAAGAGGATCAAAAGGGGAGCCCCCCAGACCACATTATCTACTTGTTTAAAAAATGCCAGCCAATTTGTCATCCTTATCTATTTCTCCTTTTATCATTTGTCTAGCTTTAGAAAGGGATAGCCATCCACTTCCTCCACATCATCCAAGCAATCATCCAAGGAGAAAAAGAAAGAGCACATGTCAAACATGTACTCTGGTGCTCCAAATAAAAACCAAAAAGGCTTCTATCTTTTGCTCTGTCCTTTTACCTGAGAGTTTGAGTAGAATGCTCTACCTTGCCCCTTCGGTGCCTTTACGGTCTCTCCAGAGTTCCGTCCATTTCACAGTCATAGGAAGGCCCTACTTCTGAAAAACTTCATCCGGTATGATGTTCAATTTGTTCTATTTTAGCATAATTTGAAAAGAAGGTCAATGTTTTCAGAAACTATCATGAAATAGTACAACTTAGTCCAACTAGTCACTCAAAGAGAAATGGTTGGTCATCAGGTTACTAGCATCCAACAAGACCTTATCCAATAAGCGATCCGTCGCTTCTTGAATCTGATCACTCATTTCCTGATTTTCTCTTTCGAAATCAACGGTTTGTCCTGTTGCCAAGGCTTGATCCACTCGTCCAATCCGGGCATGCCCAAGTGCCATAGTACTTTCTTGGTAATCTTCTAAATCTCCAACATGATGACTATAGTGGGCATCTGCCAGACCAGCAATGATCCGATTGGTCCAATAGAAGGAATCTGTCGTCACTTTTTCTGTCGTATTGGCAAAATAATCCGGTGTCGTATCGACCTGGGTAAAGAATGGAACCGCCGTATTGAAGGGCATAGACCCATAGCAAAGCCATTGAATCCCGGTTGTCTCTTGAGGACGATTTGGCCGCAATTGGAGAATGGCCGTCTGGCTGGTCCGGTTAATACCAATGGTACGGAAGGTCCGACGACTATGACTATCCCCTTCTAAACCATAAGGATCATAGGCTGAATCCTGGTAGTGACTGCTGAGGACATATTTGACATCTTCAATCGTAATCTTGCGGTAAGGTTTTTGACACCAAGGAAGGAAGAAGGAACGAGGATCTTGCTCCACTTCTGGGTTGAGGAACCGTTGAATGTCCCAAGCACGTGGTGTATTGTAATGGCGGTCCTTATCTCGTTGGCTCCCAAAAGCATAACGAGGGTTAAAAGACGAACCGTCAAAATCCAAGGCCAAGTGATGGCGTTCCACAAAATCTTTCAAATCTGGATCACACAAGAATTCTTCTGGGCGATCAAACTCAAAGCGATCATTTCCCAATTGATTTGGATTGGTCACATAGGCATCGTCTGGCACACGGCGGGCCATCCAGTGATGACCTCCGATAGTTTCCAACCACCAGATTTCATGGACATCGCTGATAGCCACTCCATTAGACTCATAGGTTCCGTATTCCTCTAAGATTTTCCCCAAGCGAAGCACTCCTTCTCGGGCAGTCTGGACATAAGGAAGGACCAAGGTCAGCATGTCTTCCTCCCCAATTCCACTTTCCACCAGAGGGTCCGCCCCAAGACCCGGCTATTGGTCGTAATGGTCTCTGTCTCACTCATGGCCACATTGTAACGATTGATCCCCGCTTCTCCCCAGATACCATCCTTAGGAATAGCATCTGGAACAGCTGTGTAACGAACAGGGTTATCAGGCAGGTCTATCTCAAAAGGAGATAGGACTGACCGATAATGACGAGGCTGGTCCTCAGGTTGAACAACGATAAATTTCTTAGGGGTAAACACTCCATTTTGAGAGTCTTCCGTGCGAGCTACAATGGTTGAACCATCATAACTAGCATCTTTTCCGACAAGTATGGTAGTACAAGAATCGGACGAACGATTAGGGGTCATATGCTTTCCTTCTTTCCGTTTAAACTGACTGTATTATAGCAAAAAGCGTGCCTGATTAAAAGGCACGACTGACTCTTTGCTTATTTAAAGGTCACAATTGTTGCTCCGCTTCCTCCTGCATTTTGAGGAGCGTACTCGAAGCTTTTGACATGTTTATTGCGACGGAGGTACTTGGTAACTCCTTCCCGGATGACCCCAGTTCCGATACCGTGGATGATATCGACTTGGGCCATATTATTGAGAAGGGCTTGGTCGATAAAGCTGTCCAATTCTTCCATGGCTTCCTCATACCGTTTGCCACGAAGGTCCAATCGAGCCCGAGGCCCATTGGCGTTGGAACGTTTGACTACGTGAACCTGGCGTTTTTTCGGTTGAGAAGCATCTTTTTCAGCTTTTAACAGATTAAATTCTTTTTCCTCCAAGGTCATCTTGATCAGTCCCACTTGGGCTTCCCAACGACCATCCTTGAGCTGCTTGGTAAGACTTCCTCTTTGTCCATAGCTGATGACCAAGATCTCGTCTCCGACTTTTGGAGCACGGGCTTTCTTAGCCTGTTTCAAGACCTTGTTTTTCGATAGGTCGACCGTTTCTGGAGCCAATTTCTTCAACTGAGACTTGGCTTCAATAATTTCATGGGGCTTGAGTTGCGATTTGGCATGAAGACCTTGCAAAATCTGATCGCTTTCTGCTAGAGCAAGATCCACAATTTCTTGCGCTTCTTTACGCGCCTTGTTGAGCTCTGTTTCCCGCTCTCGGGTCAACTCATTGTACAATTTCTTGAGGACGCGGTTGAATTTCAGATTTTCCTGTTCAACATCTCGGATGGACTCGAGTCGTTTGCGACTTTCTAGGGTCTGAGCTTCCAACTTTTCAATGATGCGGTTGACATCCCTATCCTGATTGGTCAACCCCTGCGCTTGACGAACAATCACTTCTGACAAGCCTAGACGACGCGCGATTTCAAAGGCATTGGAACGTCCTGGTACCCCCTGCATAAACCGATAGGTCGGACGCAGGCTGTCCGTATCAAATTCCATGCTGGCATTTTGGACACCCAGGGTCTCAATCCCATAGGCCTTAAGTTCAGGATAGTGAGTGGTCGCCATGGTCTTGATCCCTCGTAAGCGGAGATCTTCTAGGATGGCGATCGCCAGTGAAGCCCCTTCCTGAGGATCCGTTCCAGCTCCCAACTCATCCAGCAAGACCAAGGATTCCTCATCGACCTGCTCCAAAATAGAGACAATATTGGTCATATGACTGGAGAAGGTAGACAGGCTCTGCTCGATTGACTGCTCATCCCCGATATCAGAGAAGATTTGCGTGAAGACAGCCACCTTACTCCCAGCGTCAGCTAGGACTGGCAAGCCCGACTGGGCCATTAATTGGGCTAGTCCCAAGGTCTTGAGCATGATGGTCTTCCCACCCGTATTCGGTCCGGTAATCACAATCTCTGTGAGGTCTTTGCCAAAGTGGATATCATTGGGAACAGCCTTCTCAATTAAGGGATGGCGAACCTGCAAGAGCTGAATCTCCCCTTGATCTGACAAGGTTGGAATAGTCCCTTTTCGGTCCTGTAAAAAGCGATGTTTGCCCCGAACGAGGTCAATATGACCGATCAGCCAAGCATTGTTTCGGATTTCCCCCGCATGAGGACGAAGGAGGTTTGAAATTTCTTCCAAGATCCGGAGCATCTCGAAGCGTTCATCTGCACGATGGTTCGCAATTTCTTCATTAAGATTGACGACCGCCCGAGGTTCGATATAGACGGTATTTCCACTAGCTGAAATATCGTGCACCACACCGGCAATCCGATTGCGGTAGGTGTTTTTGACTGGCAAGACATTCCGTCCATTCCGACTCGCTACGACCTGATCAGCCAGCATTTCGGACTTGGTCTTCAACAATTCTTGTAGAATGTCTCGCACTTGGTGTTCATTCTCTTGAATCCGTCGACGGATTTTTAGCCAAGGTTTCACTGGCAAAGTTTTTCAATAAATCCTGCCTCATTAATGGCATGGAGACTTCCCTGCAACTGTGGAAGGTCGACTAGATTTTCAAATATCCGATCCAGTTTTTCCAAGCGGACATTTTCTAATTCATCATAAAAATTTCGCAATTCATGGGTCACGCGCAGGACTTTCTTCACCGCTAACAATTCATCGATATTGAGCGATGTTTCTAGTTCTAAACGCTTGGTCACTGGACGAATTTCTTGGATGGTGGGCACGCTAAAGTGCGGATGCTCCACAAAGATCTGAGCCATATCTGCCATTTCAAGAAAGGCGGTTTCAATTGCTTCTTTTTTTGCAAGTGGGGCTAATTCCTGCAACTCCACTTCGCCCTGCTCCGTTTGCAAATAAGGCTCTACTAAGTTTTTGACTTTTTGAAACTCTAAGGTTTCGAGAATTTTTTGATTCATGTTTCTCCACAACAGAAAAGGAGGCTGATTTTGGTCTGAGCCTCCCCTTCCTTTCTATAATATCTCTCATGAACTGTTAGACATAATGAGAAGTGATTACGCACCTATGATTTTTACAACCCAAAGTTGTTTCAAGAGGCCTGCTGTAAGGGGGCTATACTGCACCATAAATCGAATGAGGAAACTTCCATGGAGTCGATCTTGAATGGCCGTCATGGGGATGGTTGACAAAATCGTGAATCCCATTTGCAGAACAAAGTAGGTCACAAGTACAGCTAACACACCACTGGCAATCTGAAACGGATACTCCTCCCATTTTTCAGGCGTTGGAATTAAGGGAATAAAGAGTCCAATCACTCGACCCATCGCATAGACTAAAACAAACAAGATGAAATAAGCCAAACCAGCGTAAAAAACTTTGTCTAAGTGAAAGAGTTGATCTGCACCATAAAAATAGGTTTTTGAAGCTTGTGTTGCACTCGAAAACGGGATCCATAGACTAATGGTTTTTGCCAAGGACTGATATCCTGATCCTGCGACCAACATAGCCACAATCATGGTTAAAAAATAATATCCTTGAAGCAAAATCCCTCGTGAATACCCAATATAAAAACTCCAAGCTAGGATGAATAAAATCAGGATTGAAAACATGCAACTCCCCTTAATTAGATGATCTACCGACCAGGCCATCTAGGGCCTTGCGACGAAAATCTTCCAATTCTTTTTCCTTATCGTCAAACTCAATCTCACGACTCAATTGTGTTGATAAACTATTGATTGCTAGTAAAATGGCCAGGGTCTCATCATCAGCGACTGGCATTTTGTTCTTTAATCGCTTCATATTTTTCCTTCGCGACCCGTTCAACCTCTTCCATAAAGAGATTATCATGATTGGTTGTAAGAGTCAGCGATTTATTACCGAAAGTAAATTTGTATCTATTTAAGCTGGACATAAAAATCACCTCACGATATTATATCAAAATCTAGCCCGCTTGTCAGTAGGAAAATCCCCTTCCCATAGGAAATACCGAAGCACTAGGGCCACGGTTTAACTTTTTTCGACTCAAGCGTGATACAATAGAGAAAGTAGGAAAGGACGTGTAAAATGACTATCTATGATTTCACCGTAATGGCCCAAGATGGGAGCCCCTTCTCCCTCGAAGCATATCGAGGCCAAGTACTCCTCATCGTCAATACAGCAACTGGTTGTGGTCTGACGCCTCAATACCAGGGATTGCAAGAGCTCTATGAGCGCTACCATGACCAAGGATTTGAAATCCTTGACTTTCCATGTAATCAATTTATGGGCCAAGCACCGGGTAGTGCGGAGGAGATTAATCAATTTTGTAGCCTCCATTACCAAACCAGCTTCCCACGTTTTGCAAAAATAAAAGTCAATGGGAAAGAAGCCAGCCCCCTCTACCAATGGTTAAAAGAACAAGCTAGTGGTCCCTTGGGCTCCCGCATTGAATGGAATTTCGCCAAATTCTTGATCAATCGCCAAGGCCAAGTCATCCACCGCTTCTCTTCAAAAACTAATCCTCAAGCAATTGAATCAAGCCTAAAAGAAGTTCTTTCAGACTAAATTTGGCTGGTCTTTTTCTGGCCTTTCATCTAGCTTTTATGATACAATAAGGGCTATGGAAACAATTACATTGTCCCCTCAAAACGAGGACATCCAAGCATTTGTTCGTCAGCACCAAGACCACCTGCTACCTTCAAAAAATCCTTATATCCGTTATTTTTTCAAGGCACCTGGTGCAACCATTTCGATTTACACATCAGGAAAGGTTGTCCTACAAGGTAGTCAGGCGACGCGCTATGCTGCCTTCTTCACTTTCCAACAAGATCCGATAGACCAAGCACTTGCCGGACAAGACTTCCCCTTAATCGGAACGGATGAAGTCGGAAATGGCTCTTACTTTGGAGGGCTTGCCGTCGTGGCTTCACTGGTCAGCCCGGAACAACATGCCCACTTAAAAAGTCTAGGAGTTGGGGATTCTAAGACCTTAGATGATCGAAAAATTCGAGCTCTCGCACCAATCCTCAAAAAAGAAATCCCGCATCAGGCCTTACTGCTGACACCTAAAAAATACAATCAGGTCATCGCCTCTGGCTACAATGCAGTTTCTGTCAAGGTTGCTCTTCATAATCAAGCTATTTATTTGCTCTTGCAACAAGGGGCAAAAGCTCAAAAGATTGTAGTCGATGCCTTTACGACCAAGAAAAACTATGATCGCTATGTTCAAGCAGAAGCGAATCAGGTCCCACAAGTCGTCACCCTAGAAGAAAAGGCCGAAGGAAAATACTTGGCAGTAGCTGTGAGTTCCATTATTGCCCGTGACCTCTTCCTCCAAAATCTGGAAGATTTGAGTCAAGAACTCGGCTATACCCTTCCTAGTGGAGCTGGTACGCCCTCAGATAAGGTAGCTGCTCAACTATTACAGGCCTATGGCATTCAAGCCCTTGACTACAGTGCCAAACTTCATTTTAAAAATACAGAAAAAGCAAAAAAATTGATAGAAAGATAAAGCATGAAACGTTCAAAAAAATCAACTAATCCAGTCCGTTCTTTCCTGAAAGAATGGGCGCTCTTCGGCCTCATTATTGGAGGCATTATTCTCTCTCGTATTTATCTGTGGACGCCTGTCCGTGTCGATGGCCATTCTATGGATCCGACCTTGGCAGATAGTGAATACCTTCTCGTTATCAATAAACTGCCTATCGACCGTTTTGATATCGTAGTCGCTAGTGAAACAGATAATGGTAAAACCAAAGAAATCGTTAAACGGGTCATTGGGCTCCCTGGTGAAACCATCGAGTACAAAAACGATGTCCTCTATATCAACGGAAAGAAGACAGATGAACCTTACTTGAAGGAATACATCAAGAAGTTTAAAGAAGATAAATTACAGTCCACCTACACTGGAAAAGGGTTTGAAGAAAATGGAGAGCTCTTCCGCCAAATGGCACAGATAGCCGAAGCTTTCACCGTTGATAAAGATGGAAGTGCGACCTTCACGAAAAAAAGCTCTTGGATGATGAGTATCTACTCCTTGGTGATGATCGAATCGTTTCAAAAGATAGCCGCCAGGTGGGGGCTTTCAAAAAGGAACAAATCAAAGGGAAGCTGTCCTTCGCCTCTGGCCGCTCCTTCCATTCCAGACTTATTAACCCATGATGAGGTTGGGACTCTTGTTCCAATCTCTTTCAATATCTCTATGAGAGATAAGCTCTCTCAGACTTTTTACTTAAAAGGAAACTCTGCATGGAATACTATTTCTCAGGAACCATTGAGCGGGTCATTTTTGAAAAATCAAAGTAGTTTTTTCCGTATCTTATTGTTGGATATCAATGATACAGATGCAGAGGACTATAATGACTTTGAAATTATCGTCACTGGAACGATGGCAGATATCGTCGAAGGGGAAGATTATACCTTCTGGGGAGAGCTGGTCCATCATCCGAAATATGGCCAACAGTTGCAAATGACTCGCTATGAACGAGCCAAACCCACTAGCAAAGGCTTGGTTAAATACTTTTCTAGCGACCATTTTAAAGGAATTGGACTCAAAACCGCCCAAAAGATCGTGGATCTCTATGGTGAGGATACCATTGATAAAATCCTTCAAGCACCTGAAAAGCTGGCCTCTATCTCCGGACTTTCTAAAAAGAATCGCGAGACCTTTGTCGAAAAACTACAGCTCAACTATGGTACGGAACGGGTCCTCGCCCAACTTGCTAACTATGGCATTCCCAATAAACTAGCCTTCCAAATCCAAGATTTCTACAAGGAAGAAACCTTGCAAATCGTCGAATCGGCTCCTTATCAACTGGTCGAAGATATTCAAGGAATGGGCTTTAAGATTGCCGACCAACTAGCAGAAGAATTAGGGATTGCCAGTGATGCCCCTGAACGTTTCCGAGCTGGACTTGTCCATAGTCTTTTGACCCTCTCATTAGAAACAGGGGACACCTACGTTGAAGCCAAAGAATTGCTCCAGGCCACCATCCAACTCTTAGAAGCATCCCGTCCAGTTGAGCTAGATCCAGCCAGCATTGCCCAAGAATTGGCTAGCCTCATCGAAGAAGACAAGGTTCAAAACATTGACACTAAGATTTTCAACAACAGCCTCTTCTTTGCAGAAGAAGGGATCCGAAGTCATATCGGTCGCCTACTAGAAAAAGGAAAGCAAGAATCTTTCGAGTTAGAAAAAATCGAGAAAACGATCAAACAGATTGAAAAAGAGCTTGCTATCCACTACGATCCCATACAACAGAAGGCCATCCAGGAAGCGATCCAGCAGAAAGTCTTTGTACTAACAGGTGGACCAGGAACAGGAAAGACAACCGTTATCAATGGGATTATCGGAACCTACGCTCGCCTGCATCAATTGGACCTTGGGAAGAAATCTCAATTACCAATTCTCTTAGCTGCTCCAACCGGTCGAGCAGCCCGCCGGATGAGTGAACTAACTGGTCTTCCTAGTGCAACCATCCATCGCCATTTGGGAATGACGGGAGACGACGACACGAGTCACCTGGACGATTATTTAGATGCTGACTTCATCATTGTCGATGAATTTTCTATGGTGGATACTTGGTTAGCCAATCAGCTTCTCAGCAATATCTCCTCCAATACTAAACTCTTAATTGTTGGTGATGCCGATCAACTTCCTTCTGTGAGTCCTGGACAAGTCTTGTCTGATCTCCTACAGATCCCAAGCATCCCTCAAGTCAAACTGGAACACATCTTCCGTCAAAGCGAGGACTCGACCATCGTCACTTTGGCCAGTCAGATTCGAAAAGGTCACCTGCCTCCTGACTTCATGGAGAAAAAGCCTGATCGTTCCTATTTTGAAGCGCCGAGCGAGCTCATCGCTCCCATGATTGAAAAATCACCAGCGCTGCCCTTCGCAACGGCATCCCGGCCCGGGACATCCAAGTCCTTGCTCCTATGTATCGCGGATCTGCAGGTATTGATCAAATAAACAGCCTCATGCAAGAGCTTCTCAATCCACTAGAAACAGATGCTCTATTCTTTCAAGCGCTGGATTGCCAGTATCGAAATGGTGACAAGGTCATCCACCTGGTCAACGATGCCGAGAGCAATGTCTTTAACGGAGATATTGGCTACATCACGGACCTCTTACCGGCTAAATATACTGAATCCAAGCAAGATGAACTCACCATTCAATTCGACGGCAATGAATTGGTCTACCCACGCAATGAATGGTACAAGATTCGCCTGGCCTATGCCATGAGTATCCATAAGTCTCAGGGGAGCGAATTCCCTGTGGTCATTCTTCCCTTGACCAATCAGAGTCGGCGCATGCTCCAACGTAATCTGATCTACACGGCCATCACCCGTTCCAAGAGCAAGCTCATCCTCCTGGGCGAATACACTGCATTTCACTTTGCGACACAGAATACTGGAACTGCACGCAAAACCTATCTGATTGAACGCTTTTCTGATGTGCTTCCTCAGCGTACAGACTCTTCTTCACAGATCCCTGTCCATCTGGAAGAGCCTGCTAAAAAAACAGAGCCCCAGAGCGAGCTCGTCTCAGTTGAAAACCACTCTGACTCACCTGCTTCCCCAGCCTCTCAACGAGGCTATCGATTAACAGAGGACAACTACTTAAGCATTGATCCCATGATCGGCCTCACAGAGGAAGAGATTCAACATTTCTTCAAAAACTAGTTAAAAATTCCCCGTAGGGCAAGTATACCTACGGGGTTTCTTCTATTAAAAATCCTTCATCCGGTTCCTGAGATTCAGAAGAAAAATTAGTGAGGGTCAATCCTAAGAGGCGAATACCTGAGGGGTTGGTCTCCAGGCTCTGATAGAGCTCCTGGGCCACTCTTTGAATGACTCTTGGATCTCTGGTTGCTTCTTCTAAACTTCGTCTTTTAGTCAAGGTTGTAAAATCTGCATAACGAATCTTGAGTACCAAGGTCTTACCGATTTTCTGATGCTTGGTCAAACTGTTCGCCACCTTTTCAGATAGGTTGGCTAGTTCTTTTAGGACATCATTCTCGGCCACTAGCAATTTCGATAGGTGCGTTCCTTTCCAATAGACTTGCGAATGCGATTACTCTTGACAGGACTGTTATGGATCCCCCTGGCCTTTCGATAGAGATCAAAACCAAAGCGACCAAAGTGATCGATTAGAGTCATTTCTGGCACTTCTAAGAGATCTGCTCCCGTATAAATTCCCAAATCATGTAGTCGCTCTACCGTCCGTTTCCCCACACCATGAAACTTAGCCACATCTAACTGACTCAAAAACTCTTGAGCCTGCTCGGGTAAGATGACAGTCAGTCCGCGAGGCTTCTGGTAATCACTAGCAATTTTTGCTAGAAACTTATTGTAGGAAACTCCAGCAGAAGCGGTTAAGTGCAATTCATTCCAAATGTCATGCTGAATCAATCGAGCTACTTTGACAGCAGACTGAATACCAAGCTTATTGTTGGTCACATCTAGATAGGCTTCGTCGATGCTCATAGGCTCAATTAAGTCTGTATAGCGTTTAAAAATCTCTCTGACTTGGAGACCGACTGCCTGATACTTCTCGTAGTTGCCAGGGATGAAAACGGCCTGAGGACACCGTTCATAGGCTTCTTTGGAACTCATCGCCGAATGGACGCCATAGTTTCTAGCTTCATAATTGCAGGTCGATACCACTCCTCGTCCGCCAGACAAACGGGGATCATGTCCGATGATGACAGGCTTTCCCTTTAATTGGGGATTGTCGCGTTCTTCAACGGACGCAAAAAAGGCATCCATATCTATATGAATGATCTTACGGCTCGTATCATTTACCAAAGGAAATATGAGCATAGGCAACCTCCTTTTTCATTATATCTCTATTAAGGATTTTTTCCTACTAATTCCTACTTTTCCCAAGGCAAAAATATAATACAGTTTATTCACAATTCCTTCTCTGTATTATAAAAGAATCCACTATCTTTTTCCTATTCTCTTTGTGAAACCGATTTCTATGTGGTATACTACTATTGTAAGTGCAACAGATTTGTTGCTAGAAAGACAAAAGAGGATTTAAACATGGTTGTTAAAACAGTTGTTGAAGCACAAGATATTTTTGACAAAGCCTGGGAAGGCTTCCAAGGGGAAGACTGGAAAGAAAGAGCCAGTGTCTCTCGCTTTGTTCAAGCTAACTATACTCCATATGATGGAGATGAAAGCTTCCTAGCTGGTCCAACTGAACGTTCTCTTCACATCAAAAAGATTGTTGAAGAAACTAAAGCTCACTACGAAGAAACTCGTTTCCCATACGATACACGTCCAACTTCTATCGCTGATATCGCAGCTGGATACATCGACAAAGAAAATGAAGTGATCTTCGGTATCCAAAATGATGAATTGTTCAAATTGAACTTCATGCCACGTGGTGGTATCCGTATGGCGGAAACTACTTTGAAGGAAAATGGATATGAGCCAGATCCAGCTGTTCATGAAATCTTCACTAAATATGTAACAACAGTTAACGATGGTATCTTCCGTGCTTATACTACAAACATCCGTCGTGCACGTCACGCTCATACTGTAACTGGTCTCCCAGATGCATACTCACGTGGACGTATCATCGGGGTTTATGCTCGTTTGGCCCTTTACGGAGCTGACTACTTGATGGCTGAAAAAGCAAACGACTGGAATGCCATTACTGAAATCGACGAAGAATCAATCCGTCTTCGTGAAGAAGTAAACCTTCAATACCAAGCACTTCAAGAAGTTGTTAAATTGGGTGACCTTTACGGTGTAGACGTACGTCGTCCTGCCTTCGATACAAAAGAAGCGATCCAATGGACAAACATCGCCTTCATGGCTGTCTGCCGTGTGATCAACGGAGCTGCTACTTCTCTTGGACGTGTGCCAATCGTTTGGATATCTACGCTGAACGTGACTTAGCTCGTGGTACTTACACTGAGTCTGAAATCCAAGAATTCGTTGACGATTTCGTTATGAAATTGCGTACTGTTAAATTTGCTCGTACAAAAGCTTACGACCAATTGTACTCAGGTGACCCAACCTTCATCACAACTTCAATGGCTGGTATGGGGAACGACGGACGTCACCGTGTTACTAAGATGGACTTCCGTTTCTTGAACACTTTGGACAACATCGGTAACTCTCCAGAACCAAACTTGACAGTTCTTTGGACTGATAAATTGCCATATAGCTTCCGTCGCTACTGTATGCACATGAGCCACAAACACTCTTCTATCCAATACGAAGGTGTAACAACAATGGCCAAAGACGGATACGGTGAAATGAGCTGTATCTCATGTTGTGTATCTCCACTTGACCCAGAAAACGAAGAACAACGCCACAACATCCAATACTTCGGTGCTCGTGTTAACGTGCTTAAAGCTCTTCTTACTGGTTTGAACGGTGGTTACGACGATGTTCATAAAGACTACAAAGTATTTGATATCGATCCAATCCGTGACGAAGTTCTTGAATTCGAATCTGTTAAAGCAAACTTCGAAATCTCTTGACTGGTTGACAGACACTTACGTAGATGCTTTGAACATCATCCACTACATGACTGATAAGTACAACTACGAAGCTGTTCAAATGGCCTTCTTGCCAACTCACCAACGCGCAAACATGGGATTCGGTATCTGTGGATTCGCTAACACTGTTGATACCTTGTCAGCAATTAAATACGCTACTGTTAAACCAATCCGTGACGAAAATGGCTACATCTACGATTACGAAACAATCGGTGAATACCCACGTTGGGGTGAAGATGATCCTCGTTCTAACGAATTGGCAGAATGGTTGATCGAAGCTTACACTACTCGTCTTCGCAGCCACAAACTTTACAAGAACGCTGAAGCAACTGTGTCACTTCTTACCATCACTTCTAACGTTGCTTACTCTAAACAAACTGGTAACTCACCTGTCCATAAAGGAGTATACCTCAATGAAGATGGTACTGTGAACACAAGCAAATTGGAATTCTTCTCACCAGGTGCTAATCCATCTAACAAAGCTAAAGGTGGATGGTTGCAAAACTTGAACTCACTTGCTAGCCTTGACTTTGGTTACGCAGCTGATGGTATCTCATTGACTACTCAAGTATCACCTCGTGCGCTTGGTAAAACTCGTGACGAACAAGTAGACAACTTGGTAACCATCCTTGATGGATACTTTGAAAACGGTGGACAACACGTTAACTTGAACGTTATGGACTTGTCAGACGTTTACGAAAAGATCATGAGCGGTGAAGATGTTATCGTACGTATCTCTGGATACTGTGTAAACACCAAATACCTCACTCCAGAACAAAAAACTGAATTGACACAACGTGTCTTCCACGAAGTTCTTTCAATGGATGATGCATTGAGCTAAGATTCAAATAGATCTTTAAAACCAGTCGGAAACGGCTGGTTTTTTCTTGTCCTGTCTTGACTAAATCTGTGGCAACACTAGTACAAATTAGCGATTTTTTGATATAATGGAAGCAATCTATTAACAGAACAGGAAGAACAATGGAAGCGTCTAAAGATATGGACCGCGTGATTGACGTCCTCATGTTGGCAGGAACCCTCCTTTTAGAGAGCGGCTCTGAAATCCATCGGGTGGAGGATACCATGATCCGGATTGCTCATTCTCAAGGAATCGATGATTGCAATGCCTTAGCGATGCCAGTCGCTATTTTCTTTTCAATCGAAAATGCCAATATCACGCGGATGAAGCGGATCCTGCGAATCAATTACAATATCGAGAAGGTCTGTGATGTCAATCAGATTTCTCGCCAATTAGTCTCTGGTCACATCAATCTAGATGAAGCCTACCAAGCCTTGATCCAACTGAAACAAAAGTCAGTCCCTTATACCAATCTGCAGTTGACGATCGCAGCAACTCTTAGTGCTCCTTTTTTCTCCATTATGTTTGGGGGGAATTATTATGATGCGATTGGAGCAGGTATTGCGACCGTCTTTGCCTTTGCGTTTTCTATAGTGGTTGAAAAATACGTTCGCATCCCTTTTGCGACTGCTTTTGCGGCAGCCTTTGTCTTTGGCTTTTTAGCCCATATTTGGGCGCGCTATAGTGGGTTTCCTTCTAATACCGATCTCATCATTGCTGGCTGTGTCATGCCTTTCGTCCCTGGAATCGCCATGACCAATGCGGTGCGAGATCTGATGAACAACCACCTCAACTCTGGTATGAGTAAACTCTTTGAGACCCTCCTCATCACCCTTGCCCTTGGTGCCGGAACGACCGTCGCTCTTGTCCTTATGAAATAGAATCATGAATCTAATCGAATTTAATCCAAGCGGTGGCTAGTTTGATTGCCATCATCACCTTTTTAATTGTCCTCAACGTGCAACGTTCTATGCTCATCCCGGGAGGCATTCTAGGGATGGTCATCTGGTTGCTCTACTATCTCCTAAAGGGACCTACCAATGTCATCATCGCGACTTTTATCGCAGCAATTGTCGGTTCTTGTATCAGTCAAATCTTAAGTATTATCTATAAGACGCCTGTCGTTGTCTTTATGCTGGCTATTCTTGCTCCCTTGGTTCCCGGATATATTTCCTATCGAACGACTTCCTTCTTTGTCAGTGGCCAATATCGCCAAGCAGTTACTAGCGTAACCCTGGTTGTCATTCTGGCCTTGGTCATCTCCATAGGGATGGCTAGCGGGTCTGTCGTCTTGAAACTCTACCATTCTTACCAACGCCATCAAAAAAGAAAAATGACCAATGCCAACTAGCATTGGTTTTTCATATATTCTCTATGTAATCGCTTGTATTTTCACTTAAAAGGAGTACAATAATAGTGAAAAAACAAATTCTTTAAAGGATGCGAGGTGTTGCATCATGGTACAAAAGTATGTCAAGTATCTTCCTTGGGGGATTTTAGGAGCAATCAACTCCTATCTAGAAGCAACTAACTATGCACGCAATTCATTTGACTTGTTCTTTCTGACCTTGAACTTTCTGATTGTGTACATCGCTATCATCGTCTTCTACGAAAGGGTTCTAGAAGATAAATGTAAAGAACTCTTCACTCGGGTTATGAGCAACCCTAAGAAGGATAAACAAACCTAACAGTTGAAGAGAGTGGGACAGAAATCGGTCATTCGTTAGAATTCGATTTCGTCGTCCCACCTCCGCACAGTTGAGTAGGGCTATAAAAGCTGATGAAACCAGCCTAGTAGAGCCCACTCAACCACTGCGTCTTGCTCGACAATCCAAAGACGATTGAGAGGCTAGGAATTTTGTCCCAGCCTCTTTTTGATTTTCATCCGCTCTTTTTCAATCATTCCCCTTGCCCAACTCAGTCCTAAGGATGATTTCCATACTGTTCTGGCTTTTTCAAGGGAGTTTTCCTCTCAAATATGGTAAAATAGTAACGAAATATACTAGTAGATATCAAATTAAAAGAGGTTATTTATGACAATCGGTATTGATAAGATTGGATTTGCGACCAGCCAGTATGTCTTGCGCTTAAGTGAATTAGCGGCTGCTCGAGATACAGATCCAGAAAAACTCAGTAAAGGGCTTTTATTGAAAGAACTGAGCATCGCCCCTATTACAGAGGATATCGTTACACTTGGAGCAAGTGCCAGCCATAGTATTTTAACCGAAGAAGAAAAAGAAGAAATTGATATGGTCATCCTGGCGACTGAGTCAGGAATTGACCAGAGTAAGGCTGCTGCTGTTTTCGTTCACGGACTTCTGGGGATCCAACCCTTTGCCCGGAGCTTTGAAATGAAGGAAGCTTGTTATGCTGCAACGGCTGCTTTGGACTATGCTAAACTTCATGTTGAAAAATTCCCACAGAGCAAGGTCTTGGTCATTGCCAGTGATATTGCAAATATGGAATCGACACTCCTGGAGAGCCGACTCAAGGAGCTGGATCTGTCGCTATGTTGGTGACGCAGAACCCACGTATCCTAGCATTCAACGATGATAATGTGGCTCAAACCCGTGATGTTATGGATTTCTGGCGTCCCAACTACTCAAGCACCCCCTTTGTCAATGGGATCTATTCAACTCAACAGTACTTGGATTGCTTGAAAACAACTTGGACAGAGTATCAAAAACGGACTGGTTTGACCTTGGATGATTTTGCTGCGGTCTGCTTCCACCTGCCTTATCCGAAGCTGGCTCTTAAGGGCTTAAAAAAGATTCTCGACAAGAGTCTTTCTCCTGAGAAACAAGCCCAATTGCAATACAATTTTGAACAATCGATTCTCTACAGCCAAAAGGTTGGGAATATCTATACGGGTTCCCTCTTCCTCGGTTTGCTTTCTCTCTTAGAGAATCAACCTCAACTGCTTGCTGGTGACCGGATTGCTCTCTATGGATACGGAAGTGGCGCAGTCGCTGAGATTTTTAGCGCTCACTTGGTCGAAGGATTTGAGCAAATGCTCCATCCAAACCGCTTGGCAGAGTTGGATCAGCGAAAAGCTCTTACGATTGCTGAATATGAAAAAATCTTCTTCGAAGAAGCACAATTAGATGCTGAAGGCAATCAAACCTTCCAAGGTTACCAAAATCAAACCTATGCCTTATCAGAAATCAACGAACACCAACGAACCTATGTAAAGGTAGAACACCATGGTTAAATTAACTGGTTTTTCAAAAGCAAGTCCAGCAGAGCGTATCGAAAAATTGGCTCTGGCTGGACTTCTCCCAGAAGAAGGACTACAAACATTAAGGGACAATGAAACATTGCCCCTTTCTCTTGCCAATGAAATGGTCGAAAATGTCCTCGGCACCTTGGCCTTACCCTTTGGTCTGGCTCCCGGCTTCCAGATAGATGGACAGGAAGTCCAGGTCCCAATGGTGACGGAAGAACCTTCTGTCATTGCCGCTGCCTCATACGCTGCAGGCCTAATCAAGCGTTCAGGCGGTTTTCAGACCCAGGTTCACAAACGTCAAATGATCGGGCAAGTAGCTCTCTATGATGTCAGCAATAAAGAAAGGCCATTCAGGCGATTACAGGAGCTAAAGAAGACCTGCTCCAACTGGCCAATCAAGCCTATCCTTCCATCGTTAAACGAGGTGGAGGAGTAAGAGATCTTTGGATAGTGGAGAAAGGGGACTTTCTCATTTGCTACCTGTCCGTTGATCCAAAAGAGGCCATGGGGGCTAATATGCTCAATACTATGTTGGAAGCCTTGGTCGACCCTTTAGAAGATTTATCCGATGGCCAAGGCTTAATGGCCATTCTGTCTAACCTAGCAACAGATGCCCTGGTCACTGCAAGTTGTCACATAGACTACCGCTTCCTCAGTCGTGATCCTAAGGAAGCGGCCGAAATCGCTCAGAAAATGGCTCTGGCCAGTCAATTGTCGGCTGTTGACCCTTATCGGGCTGCAACTCACAACAAGGGAATTTTCAATGGCATCGATGCTGTCGTCTTGGCAACTGGTAATGACTGGCGGGCGATTGAAGCGGGTGGCCATACCTATGCTAGTCGATCTGGACATGCTCAAGGACTATCTAGTTGGATAGCTCATCCAGATCAGCAAGCCCTAGAAGGTCAGCTGACCCTTCCCATGCCTATTGCTACCAAGGGAGGCTCCATCGGACTCAATCCAAGTGTTCAAGTGGCTCATGACCTACTTGGAAATCCCGACGCCCAAACTCTTGCGCGGATTATTGTTTCCGTTGGCCTGGCTCAAAACTTTGCAGCGCTTAAGGCCTTGGTCAGCACCGGTATTCAGCATGGGCATATGAAACTCCAAGCTAAGTCACTTGCCCTACTTGCTGGCGCTAGTCCGTCAGAGGTAGCTCCGGTGGTTCAAGCCCTGTTAGAAGACAAACCCTTTAACCTAGAAAAAGCTCAAGCTATTTTAGAGAACATTCGTCAAAGCAAGTAAAAAATCCTTCCGTGTACACGGAGGGATTTTTGCTAGTTTCTTCAAGTTAAACATGGATAGAGGGGATTTGTTCATATCCTTCTTTTACACGGCCATAAAGAAGATAGGGAACCTTTCTCAAATCGGCAAGTGTCTGACAAGAAAGAGCACACATGATCAGGCGTAAATCCTCCTTCCAAGCATTGACTTGGGCGATGACCTCTTCAATCGGCTGTGTCTCTACTAATTCTAAAATGGTCCGAGAAAGACCGACCCCCTTGGCTCCTAAAACAAGCGCCTTGATCATATCCAAGGGATGACGAACGCCCCCAGAGGCAAGAATCTCAACCTGATCCATCAGTGGTTGAGCCCCAAGTAGGGCTTGGACCGTTGTTTGTCCCCAGTCATTGAGATAGGAACGATTGCCTCCCCGACGGTTTTCAATATAGGCGAAACTGGTGCCACCTCTACCGGAGATATCAACGGTTCCAATACCTAGCTCAATGGCTTTTTGGATAGTTCTGGCATCCATACCAAAACCGACTTCTTTAAGCACCAAGGGCACCGGAAGTTGCTTTGCATAGTCTGCTAAATGCTCTGGCCAATTTCTAAAACTTCGTTCGCCTTCTGGCATGAGGAGCTCCTGCATGAGGTTGACGTGGAGTTGGAGAAAAAGAGGCTGGGTCTCCTCAATGGTCCGCAAGCCCAGCTCAAGCGGTTTGTCGATTCCAATATTGGTCGCAAAGAGAAGGTCCGGATAAAGGTCCTTGACTTGATAAGACTTATCTTGAGAATCCTTTAGAGCTGCACTATAGGAACCCGTCACAAAGAGAATGCCACAGGCTTCTGACACCTGGGCTAACTTTCGATTGATTTCTCCCCCCCTTGGCACTACCACCTGTCATGGCATTGATATAAAAAGGGTATTGCCAATCACGACCCGCAAAATGAGTCGTCAAATCAACCTGATCTAAATCAATACTTGGTAAAGAGGAATGAATCAACTCAACCTCATCAAAGCTATTGTAACCCGGAGTCTGCTCCAAGGCCAAGCGAATATGTTCATCCTTTCGGTTGGTCGTCATACTCTCCCATCCTTTCTGAATATAATAAATCAATCCCTGCTTCTTGCCAGCGTCTGACGATCTCTTGGGCATCCGCCTCCTCAAATGCGAGGGCAATCCCACAATCTCCTCCTCCAGCACCACTGGATTTTGCGATGACTTCTAGTCCCTCTTCTGCCCTCTTTAATTGGGCTAGTTTTTTGGTATAAATCAACCCACTCAGAGATAGAAGTAAGTCACTAGCTCGACGGATAGAGGACCAGGCTAAGTCTCGGTCTGCTTCTTGAAAGGCAACTAAGAGATCTTGCACAGCCTGCTCCGTCCCCCTCTAAGAAGACTGGGCCAATCGCAGAACGAACCTGGTTAATCAAGTCTCTTGAAATAGCAGGTTCTTGGGTCCAACCCACCAAAAAAGTGTAGGCCAACTGAGGGGCAAGGGGCCGAATTTCATAGCCCCAATCAAGGGCTAAGACCTGGTTTAAATCCTGATCTTGTATTTGTTCAGCTAGTGCACGTCGGTCAAAGGATCGGTAGCTAACCAAGCCTTCATAGGCAATACAGGCTAGGTCTCCCATGGACCCATTGTCTCCACGCCGAATCAACACCAAACAGGCCAAGCGAAAAAGCAAGTCCGCTGACAAAGGAAAGTCATAAAGCTGCCATGGCTTTGAGGGTCAACAAGACGACACTGCCACTAGAGCCAATCCCGAATTTCTTACCCTCTCGCTCAAATTTCCCCCAAATACGTAAATCAAAGGGAGAAATCGCGACTCCTTGTGACTGGAGGTAGGCGTTCATCAGATACACGGTTTCTTGGATCAATGCATAGTCCGTCTGCGGAGTCAAGTCAACCGCAAAGGGAAACATGTCCGACTGAATCCGATACATAGAGGCTGGTTGGATTTCTGCCTGCATGTAAATGGGGATAAACTGAATAATGGCTGTTTGTCCAGGAGTTAAGATGGAATATTCCCCAGCAATATAAAGCTTCCCACCTGCTCTAACTTCTTTCTTATTCTTCATGGGTCAAATCCTTGGTCTTGGAAACAATAATACGGTAGTCTTTTTCAAAAAGTGGAACCAATTGCTCCAGATCCTCTTCTAGACAGAGAACTTTCACATTGGGGCCTGCATCCATGGTGAAATAGCATCGTTTCCCTTCTTCGCGAAGAGAGCGCACGAACTCCATGGCCTCATAGCTCTTATCCGTCAAATAGGAAAAGGCTGGACTTGCAGTCTTAGTTGTAGAATGCATGAGAAGAGCATTTCGTTCGGTCAATTCCCCTACTTTTTCAAAATCATTATCCTTCAGATAACCCAGCATATCTTGGTAATCCTGGGCTGACTGGCGGATCCATTCTTGGAAATTGGTAGAGGTTTCTGTGCACCGTTTCATTCCTTCCCGACTAGAAAGAATCTTCTGTTGGTCGTTTAACACCAGCATAATCATGGCCAGTTTGAGATCTGTCTCTACCTGGTAGATTGCTCCAGTATCCTTGTCCCAAGCAGCCAAGGCCCAAAGAAGGAACGGGAAGATGAGCCAGAGGCAAACTTAGCAGCTTGTGCTTGTTCTGCCTGAGTCATGCCCAGTTGGTAATAGCGATTGCAGGCTTTTACCAATGCAGACAAACCACTAGAACTAGAAGAAAGTCCTGCAGCTGTCGGCATATTGTTGCTGGTATCAACCCGAACAAAGCCTGTCTCCCCTTCTGGTTTAAAGCGGTCGATGACTGCTCCAATCTTGGCCTGCTCCGCTTCATTTTGGAAGACCCCATCAATATAGAAGGCATGAGCCTTGGCTTCAGGTCCCAAAGGGCTGAGGCGAGTCTCCGTATACATATTTTCCAAGGTCAAGGAAATGGAACTAGTTGATGGTACCATCGCTTCACTGTTTTCCTTACCCCAATACTTAATAATGGCGATATTGGCATACGATTTCACACTTACAGGCTTTCGATCCATAACTCCTCCACTCCTTTATTTCTTAGTTCTTTTGCAATCATTTCTGCTTGTTCTTGGTCTGCAGCAAGGGCAATGATACAGCCACCGAGCCCCCCACCACTCATTTTGGCTCCCAAGGCTCCATTCGCTAATGCTAGTTCTACCAGTTGATCCGCTTCTGGACAACTCACTCCCACTGCTTGCAAATGATGATGGCAATCTGTTAAGATGCGTCCCAAGGTGGGAGCATCTTTTTGAGCAAGGGCTTGTTCTGCTTGCTCGGTTAGAAGTCCAATTTCATGGAAACTAGCCAGGGCCGCTGTTCCCAAATCCTTGACCTTCTGAATGGCTTCTTTGGTATGGCCACGGATACCTGTATCTGCAATAACCAGCTTGGCACCCAAATCAACCTCTAACTCACTAAAACCGACATTTCGAATGAATTTAATAGGCTTATCACTTAGACAGGTCTTAGCATCCAGCCCACTAGGATTCATATGGGCAATCATTTCCGCTCGATTCACCAAGATTTCCAAAGTCTCTTGACTCAAATCCCGCTTGAAGTAATCAAAGACTGCTCGAATTGCTGCAATACTGACAGCAGCCGAAGACCCCATCCCCCGCTGGGCCGGAATCATAGAGTCAATTCGGCAAGCGATGGCCGCCTCCTCAATCCCCAAATACTCTAAGGAAGCGTAAACGGCCATAGATAAGCTATCATTCTCAAAAAGGACCCACGGAATATCCGCAGGTACAATCTGACAAGTGACCTGAATGTGAAGGAGAGGTAAGGCAATGGCTGGATAGCCATAAACAACCGCATGCTCTCCTATTAAAATAATCTTGCTATGTGCCTGTCCGACACCTATCAATCTAGTCATACGTCTCTCAGTTATCTTCATTCTTTCTGCTATAGATTGCTTGATACAATCCTCTCTCCTACCATTTTAATATAAAAAAAGAAAAAAAGCGATGGCTAAACCACGCTTCTTTCTCCGTCTTAGGAAGGATTTTTACTGGCCACTTCCATTTCTGTTTTGATGAGCTCCATCAGTTGATTACGATCCAGGATCCATTGGGCCCGCTCATCCTTTTCATAGGTCCGATTGGATAGAAAAATAGCCGCCAATTGGAGCTTGCGGTTATAGAGAAGGAAGGTTCCTGTATAACCTGTATGGTCCAGCCAGTCTCCTTCTAGATTCCAGGCCAGAGAGCGCGTCTTTCCTTCTTCTAAAGCATAGTTCTGCGATAAAATCTCTGCAAAAGGATCCTGTAAATAATGCTCCAAGAAAATTTCCATATCTCCAATAGTTGAGAACAGGCCTGCACTTCCGGCATGGACTCCCAGCACGCGCGCTTTCGGATCATGGACGACGCCACCTGGAAGGCCACGAAGAGTTGGAACAGCTTGAGAAACCGGACCAAAAGTAGTCTCCTTCATTTGCCAAGGTTCAAAGACTTGCTCCAGAAAAATATGGTCTAAGTCTAGACCAAACCACTTCTCCAGAAGAAAGCCCAACAAAAGAAAATTGACATCCGTATAGTGGAACTGGCGATTGTCCTTGAGTTTCAAACGGTGCAAGGCTTCTTTTAACCCCACAGCATCCAAGTCATCTCGTCCCGGGATGAAAGGATCCAATCCAGAAGTATGGGTCAAGAGCTGACGGATGGTCACCTCTGCTTGATCCATATCCGGGTAGTAGGAAGCTAAAGGGCGATCGATATCGATTTTCCCTTGCTGGACCAAGAAAGCAAAAATCGTTCCAACTCCGACTACCTTACTCACACTAGCCAAATCATAGGTCAGTCCCGCAACAACTGGTTCTTTCTTGGCTGGATCAGCTAGCCCCAAGTAATGCTCCTGCCAGCTTCCCTTCTGGTAGAGCGCAAGAGAGGCACCTGGATAGATGCCTGCTACTATTTGCTCTTGAATTTTTTGGATGATGTTTTCCATTTTTTCTTCACTCTTTTCAGTCAGACAAAGACTTGCTTAGGCTTCGAACCACCATTCAATCTTGCTGGGATCTTCAACCAAGACAAATTGTTGCCTTTTTGGTACAAAGTCACCTGATCTCCAAAGCAGGAGGCTACTTCACTTGCTACAAATGGTTGGACAATTACCTTTACCTGACAAAGGTCCCAAGTCTGCCCATTGGCAAGTGTCAGGTCCGGACCATCTGATGCTTCTAACTCTAAATAATCCTCTAAGCCAGGTAGTTGCTGATAGAAAGCTGTAGAAGTCTCTACATTAGGCACACGAAGCACCATCTTTTCTACGAAAAACTCCGTCAAGATTGTAAAATCTTCATTCGCTTGAAAATCTGGAACTTCTTCGATTTCAGTTAAACTGTCCACTTGCTCTTCCCCATGGAGCAAGATACGATCTCCTTCTGGCGAAAGGGCTTCAAATGCATAGCCATTTTTTCCTTTGAAGAGGCGATCAACCTGATGCCCACGAGCTAGAAGCCACTCAATTTCTTGAGGGTTGGTCACACGGATCTTTATGCAGGCGAGGCGTTTTGGCCCCTCCACCTTGCGTGTTCTCATACTAGGGGATTCCTCTAAATAGAGGCGGTCTGTCTTCGATTGATCTCCAAGGGATAACAAAGCCCCATCTTCCAACAGGGTTTTCATTCCCAAGACATTTTCAAAAAATTCTTGATTGACATTTCGATTGTTTGTTTTTAATACGGGTGAAATACTACTAATCTTATTTATGCACATAATTCCTCCAAGTCTTTTATATTTTAAAAGATTTTCTTTTTTTTTACAAGAAATCTTGTGCAAAAAAGACAGATTTCTCAAAATTTTGAATCTGTCTTTCTTTACTTAATATACTGTTCGTGTATGGACCCGCCCGTTTGGAGCTTCAAATTCGTATTCTAAATAATCTTGATAGGTCCCTGGTGCAATCACTCCACGCACATCTAATACAGCCGTTCCCGCCTGTCCCACAATGGAATCTGCTAACAGGCAGCAATTCGTAGACAGAACAAAGTAAGATTTAAAACGCGAAGAAGTAAATTTATATAGCTCAGCCCCTAAATCATATTTCAATTTGTAAGCGTAGGTCGGCTGACCGTCTTCCAGTAACCTACTAGGTGGATCCCAAGGTTCTAACAACTGATCAATTTCAGCTAGACGCTTCTCTACTGCCTGATTCTCTTCTTCGGTAAGGGATAGGCTGTAGCCAAACAGCGTCTTTTGACTCTCTTTTTTACATAGTTCGATGTATGGTTCCTTATCCACTTTAAACAGTACGCCATCCCCAATCGTCCCAAATAGACGCTCTGAAAAGGGATCGTAACTTCCGTAAGAAATGACCTTCCCCTGATAACAAATATCTACATGCCCAATCGCTCCAAATAAGTTGCTGTCAGAAGTATGAACCAAAATTTCTAATTCCCTTGCCTCTTCTTCTTTTTTCACCAATCGATAAGGGCCTGTGTGTCCCGCCGAGCTCCCTTTTTGAAGAAACTGGTTAAACCGTTTTAACTCCTTAGCAGGGATAAAGGCTGCAAAGATAACCGGTAGGCTAATACGAAAGCGACGTTTTAACTCTTGGCCTTGTTGGTCTTTGTCAAATAAAATACCATCTCGAATATTAGAAATCCCCAACAAGACCAGATAAGCCCCCAAGAGGATAAATTGGAAGTGCCCATCTGAACCAGGTTCCAAGACAGTTGCTAGACCAATCCCACCGTTTAAAAGCGCATCCCATAAATAGAGCCAGCCTCCTTTTACCCGATTGGCCTTATAAAGCCAAAATGTGATCCCATAGACAATGGCACTCCCCAACTGATATGCCCCTAAACAAATCACAACTAAGTTTACGGGCAGACTACTCAGTCGATTCAACCAGATCAACGCAAGTGAAAGAAAAATAAACCAAATAGAGTGGCTATAGGAAATAGACTTGCTACGTAACAAAAAGCGAAGAAGAAAGCTTCCTAGTCCATCAACTAAAAAGTAAATGGCTAATAGATCCAAGGAAAATTTTGTGAAACCAACACCGTTTCGAAAAATGAGGATCCCAAAAATGACGGCAAGAACCCCAAACAATAAAGTCCGTCTTCTTGCAACTTCTTCAACAGATAATTTTCTCACCATGACACCCTCCTTCAGAGATCAAAGGTCTTTAGACAAATACTATTTTATCACGTATAATATAAGAAGTAAAGAAACAGTGAAGCTGATAAAAGGAGCATCCTATGAAATTCAATCAATATAGCTATCTACCAGTCGACCAAGCAGACATTCTAAAGGAACTGAAAGAAATCGGGTTTGACCTTCCCCTTCATCTTACAGAGAAAGAACTGTTTGAATGGTTTGTTCGCAAGGTTTATTTCACCTACAAAAATACAGATTATCCTCTCTCTAACCTAGTGGCGGATGCTGAAACAGATCTCCTGAGCTATTTCCAATCTGACCGCGAATGGTCTCCAAATATTTTCTACACAGTGGCCCTCCAATTGCTCGGTTTCCGCTATTTTATTGACTTTGAAAATACGGACAGCTTCTTAAAAGAAGTCCAAATTCCGATTGAGTATGGAAACTTGGTTGAGAACCTCTATCACCTCCTCAATACTCGAACAGTCAAAGGGAATTTACTAATTGAGCAGTTGGTCAGCGATGGCTTGATCCCCGAGGACAATCGCTACCACTTTTTCAACGGAAAAAGTCTAGCTACCTTTAACTGCCATGATGTAATCCGTGAAGTGGTCTATGTGGAGAGTCGAGTTGATAGCGACCAGGATGGTCTTCCAGATTTGGTCAAGGTCAATATTATTCGCCCACGCTATGAAGGAAAAATCCCAGCCGTCATGACTGCCAGCCCTTATCACCAAGGAACCAATGACAAGGCTAGCGACAAGGCTCTCTATAATATGAATGTGGACCTCGAGGTCAAAGAACCTCATACCATCCAAGTAGAAGAACCTCAATTAGAATTGGTGGATCCTGTCGGTTCAGCTCAACTAGTCTCTGAGGCTGAAGAAACCCTCACTCATATCAACTCCAGTTATACCCTCAATGACTACCTTCTCGCTCGTGGTTTTGCCAATCTCTACGTCTCCGGTTTAGGGACCAAGGACTCTCAAGGCTTGATGACCAATGGAGATTACCGTCAAATCGAGGCCTATAAAAATGTTATCGACTGGCTCAACGGCCGTTGCCGGGCCTTTACAGACCACAGTCGCCAACGCCAAGTCAAGGCCGATTGGTCTAACGGCAAAGTTGCTACGACGGGCTTGTCCTACCTAGGGACCATGTCCAATGGACTGGCTACCACCGGTGTCGATGACCTAGAAGTTATCATCGCAGAAGCCGGTATCTCTTCTTGGTACAACTACTATCGGGAAAACGGACTCGTGACGAGTCCTGGCGGCTATCCTGGAGAGGATTTTGATTCGCTTGCTGAGTTGACTTATTCACGTGCCCTTCGGGCTGGAGACTATCTCCGCCACCATGCAGCCCATGTCGCTGATTTGGAAGAGGTTAAGAAGCAATTGGATCGCAAACAGGGGACTACAACCAATTCTGGCATGACCGCAACTATCTCCTTCAGGCAGACAAAGTCAAGGCAGAGGTCGTCTTCACCCATGGTTCCCAAGACTGGAATGTCAAGCCCCTCCATGTATACCAAATGTTCCAAGCCCTTCCAGCCAACATCAAGAAACACCTCTTCTATCACAATGGAGCCCATGTCTATCTCAACAACTGGCAGTCCATTGACTTCCGTGAGAGTATGAATGCCCTCCTCTCTAAAAAATTACTGGGCTATGATTCAAGCTATGAATTGCCAACCGTCATCTGGCAGGACAATACAGGGGAACAAAGTTGGACTTCCTTGGAAGACTTTGGCAACCAAACAGCTCAGCGCACCTTCTCTCTTGGTGACAGTGAAAAGGTCATCCAAAACCGCTATGCGACAGAAGATTATGAGCGCTATGGCAAAGCCTATCCAACCTTCCTAACTGATCTTTACCAAGATAAGGCCCAACAGGTGACCATCGATCTTCCGATCGCAGAAGACTTACACCTCAACGGAAAAGCTCGCCTTCACCTGCGGCTCCAATCTAGCACAAACAAAGGCTTGCTCTCAGCCCAACTCATGGAGCTAGGAAGCAAGAAATATCTCCAACCCTATCCAGCTGTCCTATCCGTCCGCACCCTTGATAACGGTCGCTACCATATGCTAGACAATTTGACCGAGTTGCCATTTAAGGAAGCCGGTCAACGGGTGATTACAAAGGGCTATCTCAACCTTCAAAACCGTCATGATCTCTTACAAGTCGAACCTGTAATCCCTGGGGAATGGATGGAATTGGACTTTGAACTCCAACCAACCATCTACAAACTGGAGAAAGGGACTAGTCTTCGTCTCGTCCTTTATACAACCGACTTCGAGATCACCGTTCGCGACCAAACGGACTACCAACTGACCATTGATCTAGCCAGCTCTAGCCTGACCCTTCCTGAAATGGATTGAGGAAATCCAGCCTTTTCCCCAGTCGTCCCTTCCCTTCCTTCATTTGACAGCCTTGCCTACTTATGATAATATCTAAGAGAGTATTTCATAGAAAAAGAGTTTAGAGGATATTATGGCTATCGAAAAAACAGTCAGCGAAATTGCTGAAATTCTAGGAGTTAGTCGCCAAGCGGTCAACAACCGTGTCAAGGCCCTAGATCCTGAAGATACAGAAAAAAATGATAAGGGAGTTACCGTCGTAACCCGTAGTGGCTTGATCAAGCTAGAAGAAATCTACAAAAAGACTATCTTTGAAGACGAGCCCGTCAGTGATGATGTCAAGCAACGGGAACTGATGGAAATTCTAGTCGACGAGAAGAATTCTGAAATCGTCCGTCTCTACGAACAACTAAAAGCAAAAGACGACCAGCTAAAATCCAAAGATGAGCAATTAGCTAAAAAGGATGAGCAATTGCGTGTCAAAGATGTTCAGATCGCTGAAAAAGACAAACAACTTGACCAACAGCAACAACTAACTCTCCAGGCTATGAATGACCGAGAAACATTGAAATTGGAACTAGACCAAGCCAATGAGAAGGTTCTTGAACAGAAAAACAAAGGCTTCTGGAGACGCGTCTTCGGTCGCTAAAAACTGACTTCGGTCAGTTTTTTCTATGCCTTTACCTCCCCTCAACAATTAGAAAATCAAAAAGCAAGAATTAGATGAAGGAGTTCCCTTGAAAGAATTAAGCCAATATGTCTCCTTTGATTTAGAATTTAATCAATTCGAAGGAAAGTACCACATTATCCAAGTTTCTGCTGTCCGCTTTGCAGATGGTCAAGAAGTTGCCTACTACGATTCCTATGCCTATACGGATAAACCACTAAAGAGCTTTATCAATGGCCTCACTGGGATTACATCTGATAAAATCCTCCAAGCTCCCCCGCTCGAGCAAGTCCTAGCGGAGTTTCGAGACTTTGTGGGAGACAGTCCCCTTATTGGTTACAATGCCATCAAGAGTGACCTCCCTATCCTAGCGGAAATGGGCTAGAGTTCGCGGACCAATATGCTGTCGATGTCTTTGATGAAGCTTCTAAACGCCGACCTTCTGACCTCCATGGGATTAAAAACTTGCAGCTTCATACAGTTGCTCAGTTTTTAGGAGTGGCTGGAAAATCACATGATAGTCTAGAAGATGCACGAATGACGGCCCTCGTTTATGAAGCCTTTCTCGAATCAGACCGGGCACGGCAACTCCTAACAGAGCAAGAATCCTTTTCTACCTCTCCTTTTGGTGGATTAGACCTCTCCAATTTTTTTAACGACTAAAAAAAGAGAGTGGGACAGAAATCGGTAATTCGTTAGAATTCGATTTCGTCGTCCCACCTCCGCACAGTTGAGTAGGGCTGTAAAAGCTGATGAAATCAGCATAGTAGAGCCCACTCAACCACTGCGTCTTGCTCGACAATCCGAAGACAATTGAGAGGCTGGGACTTTTGTCCCAGCCTCTTTCTCCGTATGTTTAGAATGGTAATTTACCAGCAAAAAGCTCCCAATTTTTTTCTTGGTTGCTGCATCAATCTCTTCGATGGCTGCATTGATAGCTTGAACAGTCATATCAGAAAGAGTTTCTGTATCTTCTGGGTCCACAACTGCTGGGTTAAATTCGATGGATACCACCTTCTTATCACCTGTAAGAGTTGCAATCACCAAGTCCTGAGCGGATTTGCCAACAAATTGAGAAGCAGCCAATTCTGCCTGACTTTGTTCCATTTGTTTCTGAAGCTTTTGTGCTTGCTTCATCATATTTTGCATATTCATCATAAGATTTTCTAGATTCCTTTCCTAGCAAGGGTTTAGACCCTTTTGTTTAATGCTTATTGCCCATTTCTGCCCAATTTCTAGCTCGATGGGAACTTCTCTCCTATTATAGCATGTTTTCCCCGTCCGAAAAAGCTGATTTTTTATTTAAACAGCGTTGTGACAATGAGTTGGACGTTTAAAAGAGTCAGAAGAGTAGCTACTCCGTAAGCTAAGTAGGTATTCCATTTTGCATTGACAAATTCTCCCATGATTTTTTTATTGGAGGTAAAGTAAACCAAGGGGAAAATTGAAAATGGTAAAGCCAGAGACAAGAAGACTTGAGAATAGACCAACAAATCATCTAGAACACTTTCCTGATCCCCAAATAGAAAGGCGACAATCAGGACCGGAGTGAGGGCCAACATCCTAGTAAAGAGGCGGACAAGCCATTGAGGAAGCCGGAATTTAAGAAAACCTTCCATGACAATTTGTCCCGTCAGAGTGCCTGTAATGGTTGAATTCTGACCACTTGCTAACAAAGCAACGGCAAACAGAGTGGACAGAAAAGGACTCGCAATAGCTCCTGCAATGGCATTGTTTTGCAAGGCATCATACATATTGGAGAAAGCTCCAATTTCTTCTGCGTGTCCAAAAAAAGAGGGCCGCTCCGAGAATCAGCAAGAGAGAGTTGACAACAAAAGCCAGGGTCAATTCAATATTGGAGTCCCAGGTCATGAACCGCACAGCCCGACGAATATCCGCTGGATCCTCATAATCGACCTTCCGTGTTTGTGAAATAGAAGAATGTAAATAAAGGTTATGAGGCATGACGGTTGCTCCAATAATTCCCAGGGCTAGCGTCAAGGCTTGTGATCCCTTGGGAAGCCCAATGCCTACGATTTCCTTTTGGGGAATAAACCCAGCAAAAATTCCACCTATATCTGGTTTTGATAAGACTACAAGATAGATAAAAATCCCCAGAATGGTCAAAATCAATGTGGAGACAATGGCCTCAATCTTGCGAAAACCCAAGTGCATGAGTCCAAGGAGGAGGAAGACATCCAGGATGGTGACCAAAATAGAAAGAGCAAGGGCCATCCGAACAGCAAATGGAGCGCAATCCCCGAACCAATGACTTCTGCTAAATCTGTCGCCATCAAGGCTAATTCAATCACCATCCAGAGAATATAGCGGAGCCACTTAGGTAAATGTGTCGCCGTTGTCTGGGCCAAATCTTTCCGATGGACAATACCTAGTTTCCCAGCCATCTGTTGCAATTGCATAGCAATCAAGGAAGATAAGAGAACCACCGACAATAGCAAGTAACGATAGTGAGCTCCTCCAACAACGCTGGTAATCCAGTTCCCAGGATCCATATAGCCCACTGCTACTAGACTCCCCGGACCTGAAAACAATAATAAGGTCTTCCAAAAAGAAGTTCCCTTGGGAACCCTGACGGATTGATTGATTTCTTGGAGTGATTTCCGCTCTAACTGTTCTAAACTCATGATACTCTTCTTTCCACGACGTTACTTCCCCTTGATTATAGCACAAATGAAATTTTTCGGTAAATTTTCTCTGTATTTTCAAAAAGATTCCCTTCCCAACTCCCACTTCACCATTTTCTTCGTATTCCTTTAGCGATTTTTTCTTCTTTGCTCCTCCAAATTGAACCGAATAGCTTCAAAAATGAACCAAATAGATTTTTCCCCCTATCCGGCTTCAAAAGCTTGTATACTAATCGTAACTGAAATATAGCTCAGTTATTTATTGAACAGCAAAGGAAAGAAACTATGATCTATGTCATTGAATACAATTATCCCTCTAAGATGTTGGTCGAACATATTAACAGCTATCTAGAGAAAAAACGGGTTCGTAATCTACCAGTCAAGCTGGTCTATAATGGAAATATCTCCTATATTGACTATGACTTGAAAAACATCTACTTCTTCTCCTGTCAAGGAAATTCTGGAATCAACGCCTACAAAGAGCTCGAACGCATCCGGAGAAATGATCCTTTTGGACGCATTATCGTTCACTCTAACAAGGTGGATGGACGCAGACTCATGGACCATAAACTACAAGTCTATGGCTTGATGGAACTAAGCCTTAGTGACTACGGAAAGCCAGACCTCTATTATCAAGAGCTTGACTTTTTGCTAGGCGATCTCTACGAAGAACTCTGGGAAATGGCTGCAGAAGCCAAGTACGCTGCTGGGAAGAAAACCAATCAGCTCTTCCCACGCTGGGGTCCTGAAATCGGAATTTACCCACCTAAGCGTTATTCCATCCACCTCCGTCAAAATCCAAACGAAGACGATTAACTCATAAAAAGTGGAGCCTGGGGACAGGGTCCATTTTTTATGTTACAATGAACTAGAAATGAAATGAGACGAGAAAAAGGAGATCTTATGAACCACTACGATACCATTGTCATCGGAGGAGGCCCTGCTGGTATGATGGCTACTATCTCTAGTAGCTTTTATGGTCAGAAAACCCTTCTCATTGAAAAAAATCGGAAACTCGGAAAAAAATTAGCTGGGACTGGTGGAGGACGATGCAATGTGACCAACAATGGAAGCCTGGACGATCTCCTTGCAGGCATTCCAGGCAACGGACGCTTCCTTTACAGTGTCTTTTCTCAATTTGATAACCATGATATCATCCGCTTCTTCACAGAAACGGGGTCAAACTCAAGGTCGAAGACCACGGTCGTGTCTTTCCAGCCTCAGACCGTTCTCAGACGATCATTCAAGCTCTGACTGATAAGATTACCGAGCTTGGCGGTCAAGTCCGCTGTCAAGTAGAGGTAACCTCTGTGAAGAAAATCGACGGACAATTCGTCATCAAATCCAAAAATGAGACCTGGACTGCAGACCGCTTGATTGTGACAACTGGAGGAAAGTCCTACCCTTCGACGGGTTCTACCGGCTTTGGCCATGATATCGCCCGTCACTTCAAGCATACCATTACGGAATTAGAAGCAGCTGAAAGCCCCCTCCTGACAGATTTCCCCCACAAGGCTCTTCAAGGGATTTCCTTGGACGATGTGACCCTCCACTATGGCAAGCACCATATTACCCACGACCTCCTCTTTACCCACTTTGGCTTGTCAGGCCCTGCTGCACTACGCATGTCAAGCTTTGTCAAGGGTGGAGAGATCCTTACGCTGGATAGTCTCCCTCTCTATTCTAAGGAGCAACTCACAGAAATCCTAGAAGAAAATCGTGAGAAATCCTTAAAGAATGTTCTGAAGGCCTACCTGCCAGAACGCCTGGCAGAATTCTTTGCTCAAGATCTTCCCGAGAAGGTGAAACAACTCTCCCCCAAAGAGGTGGATGCGGTACTAACTAAGGTAAAGGAACTACCAATCCCTGTAACAGGGAAGATGTCCTTGGCCAAGTCCTTTGTAACGAAAGGTGGCGTCAGCCTCAAGGAAATCAATCCTAAAACTCTGGAAAGCAAACTGGTACCTGGCCTCCACTTTGCGGGTGAAGTCCTGGACATCAACGCCCACACAGGTGGCTTTAACATCACTTCTGCCCTCTGTACTGGTTGGGTGGCAGGAAGTCTGCATTATGATTAAATATCAAAGGTTGTAAAAAATGAACAGAAGAGAATCAGTCGAATTTGTCAACATGTGTATGATTAAAAACGGGGATAAGGTCCTAGTTCAAGATCGAGTTAGTCCTGACTGGCCTGGCATTACTTTTCCTGGCGGACATGTTGAACGTGGCGAATCCTTTGTCGATGCTGTCATTCGTGAAGTGAGAGAAGAAACGGGTCTATGCATTTCTAAACCCCAACTCTGTGGCATCAAGGACTGGTACGATGAGGATTACCGTTATGTCGTCCTTTTTTACAAGACCGAACACTTTACTGGTGAGCTCCAGTCTTCAGCCGAAGGAAAGGTCTGGTGGGAAGAGTTTGAAAATCTATCTCGTCTAAAACTTGCAACCAATGATATGTCTGATATGCTTCGTGTTTTTTTGGAAGATGATCTCAGTGAATTCTTCTACTATAAAGACGGTGACGACTGGTTTTATGATTTAAAATAGCAAATAATCGGCAGAGAGTCCTCCGCCGATTATTTTATTTGCTCTGTTTTTCAACATAGTGGGCAATCACATCTGAAGTGTACTGGGCTGTTCCAGGTCCAAATTTATCAATATTTTCCTTGAACTCAGGGTTATAGACGTATCCTTTACCGATATATCCGAAGACTTCAATAGAGCAGTCAAATCCATAAGTACGGATGGCTTGCAAGAGCTTGGATGCTTGCTCTTGGTTTTCAATTGCTGTTGCAGGTAAACCAGCTTGAAGATTTTGGGCCAAAGTTTGAAAGACTTGGTTAAAGGCAGCCGTAGACTCATCTTCGCGACCCTTTTGGCGTTCGAGGGCTTGATCCATGACTTCTTGTCCATACTTCTCTACCGCTTCTTGCTGGTATTTTTGATTGTCTTGATAACTAAATCCAGTGAATTTTTCCTCAATGGTCATTTTTCTTTCTCCTTTTTGTTCTTGAATGGTTTTTTGCAAGGTGGAAATCAAGGTATCCAGATGTTGCCTTTCTCGAGTTAGATAGTCCAACTGCCTAGTCAAATGGGGCAATAAATCTATTCTTTCTTCCTTTAATAGCTCTGATATTTTCTCCAAAGAAAAACCTAGATATTTGTAGTAAAGAATGACCTGAAGGCGTTCCAAATCCTCTTGACTGTATGTTCGATAGCCGTTTTCCGACTTTAAGGGGACCAAGAGTCCTATCTTGTCATAGTGGTGCAGGGTCTTGACAGAGACACCTGAAAGCTGCGCAGCTTCTTTTATTTGGTACATGATTTCCTCCTTACAATGATAGTATACCCCCTCCCCTTAGGTCAGAGTCAAGTATTTTTGAGAAAATTTTTTAACTTTTTGAGAAAACTATGAAAACCTGAAAATCGCTTTCTTGACAGTCTTTAAAAATCATGATAGGATAATCAAGTCTATCAATCAAAGAAAAGGCTCAAAAGAGCCATTGAGAGAAGGCTATTTGACAACTCAAGTAGCCTTTTCTTAATTTAGAAAATAGAACGGAGTTTAACGATGTCTGAAAAATCGCAATGGGGCTCAAAACTTGGCTTCATCCTAGCCTCTGCAGGTTCTGCAATTGGGCTTGGGGCTGTTTGGAAGTTTCCCTATATGACCGCTGCTAACGGAGGTGGAAGTTTCCTCCTCGTTTTTTGATAGCGACTCTACTCATCGGCTTTCCCCTCTTACTGGCTGAATTTACTCTAGGACGTGCAGCTGGTGTCTCTGCCATTAAAACCTTTGGAAAACTCGGTGGCCGTCGCTTCTACGATGGAATTGGCTGGATTGGAGCCTTTGCTCTCTTCATTCTTCTCTCCTTTTACAGTGTCATCGGTGGTTGGATCCTGATTTATTTAGGAGTGGCCTTGGGAGAATTATTTCAAGTCTTGACAGTTAGAGACTACACCCAGCTTTTCGGGGACATTATTTCAAATCCCTGGTTAGCTCTTGGAGCCCAAGCGATCTTCATCCTCCTCAATGTCTTGATTGTTTCCAAGGGGGTAGAACAAGGGATTGAAAAGGCCTCAAAATTCATGATGCCCCTTCTCTTCATCATTTTCTTAGTCATGATTGGTCGTTCCTTAACCCTAAATGGCGCTTGGGAGGGAGTCAGCTACTTCCTCAAGCCAGATTTCTCCAAGATGACCAGTCAAGGTCTGCTCTATGCCTTGGGCCAATCTTTCTTCGCCCTCTCTCTAGGGGTAACGGCCATGTTGACCTATGCTTCCTATTTGAACAAGGACACTGATCTGGTCCAATCCGGCATTTCCGTCGTCTTCATGAATATTGCTGTTTCCATCATGGCGGGCTTGGCGATCTTCCCAGCTATGTCAGCCTTTCAAATCCCTTCTACTAGTGGACCTGGACTCCTCTTTGTAGTCCTTCCACAAGTCTTTGACAAAATGCCTTTTGGAACCCTCTTCTACCTGCTCTTCCTGCTCCTCTTTCTCTTTGCGACCATTACCTCATCCGTCGTCATGTTAGAGATTAATGTCGGGAATGTCACCAACCAAAACAACAAAAATCGGGTCAAATGGAGTCAAATTATTGGCTTTCTGACCTTTATCTTTGGGATTCCATCTGCCCTTTCCTATGGAGTACTATCCAAGTGGACCCTCTTTGGAAAATCCTTCTTTGATTGCATGGACTTTTTGGTTTCCAACCTCCTCATGCCTTTTGGAGCTCTCTGCCTCTCCCTATTTACAGGCTATATCTTTGATCAAGTCTTAGCCCAGGAAGAACTCAAGGTGGGAGAAGAGAAAACCAAGCGCTTCTTCTTCAAGCTCTGGGTTTTCTTGCTTCGCTTTGTGATCCCAATCATCATCCTCATTGTTTTTATTACACAATTTATCTAAAACAAAATCCACGACTCCTTAGGGATTCGTGGATTTTTCTTTATTTTGTAAGGGAAACACGGAAATCATTGTATTTGTTATAATCAAAGTCTTCATTAAGCCCTGTTACAAATACAATCGGTGTATAATGGCCCTCTTCTAAGATGAAGCCGGGTTTTACCTTCATATTGGCTCCCCCAAGTCCAGCAATCCCTGGAAGAAGGGCATCAAAAGCGCCAGGTTCGTCTGTTTCCCAGTAATAGACATTACCAGATGCTTGAACTGCCTTGGCTTTCGTTGTTGCAGTACGAACAGGATTCAAGTCAGCTTGATAAAAGTTTGCTGTCGTAGTGACTGTTCCATCCGCGGCCACGGTCATTTGGACATCTTTGGCAATTTCAGTTGTTCCTGTCCAAGTCCCTACCAGCTCTTCTGGCACCATTTGAGACGAATCTGTGGCCTTGTTAGTGCTTGCTGCAGTAGATCCTGCATCGGTTTGACCTGAGTTTGCTGCATCTTGAGAAGCAGCTTGTGCCCCTTCTTGCGAATCTGTTTCAGTAGCTTTTGTCTCTTTCTTACCAGAAGCCGCCTTTGCTTTTTTCTGACTAGACTTCACCGTCGTTTGTGCTTCTTTGGCAGAAGATTTGTTCTCTTCTTTTTTTGAACCACAGGCTACGAGTAGGCTTGCAGAAGTTAATCCTAAAATTGCTAAACTTGTCCATTTTTTCATCATGATGATCCCTCACTTCATTTGATAAAAACTATTATATTACAATATTACTCAATGTCAAGTGTTTTTGAAATATTTTTGTAATATTCGTAACAAAAAGTAATCTATCTAAAAATTCAGGAGATTCAGGCAACAAGCAATCGTAAAAGGGCAACCAAGACAATCCCAAATAGAACCGTGCCCATTAGGTTTTTGTAGCGAAAGGCCACTATCATGGTCGGAATGGTTGCAACCAGATCCACCCACCGAACCTGAGGGAGCTGGCCCGCTTTCCCCTCTACTAGACTGGAAAGGATCAGGGCAAAAATAATGGCAATGGGAAGGTACTTTAGAAAACGCAGAACTGGATCTGGCAGACCCCGGTATTTGACCAAAACGAAGGGCAGAATGCGTGGAATCCAGGTGACCACTGCGGACGTCAAAATAACCAAGAAAATCCAACTATTCACGCGCATCGCACATCACCCCCACGAAACAGCCTGTTAAAGTAGCCACTAAAACGGCCAAGGATTGGGTCAAAAAGAAGGTCAAGAGGAAAAAGCTAAGGGCCACTGCACCTAAAACAAGGAGCATGGTAGCCATCTTCTCCGTCAAACGCATGCCTTGAAACTGACCTGCAAAAATCCCAATAAACATAGCAACTAAGGCGAAGTCCAGACCGAAGGCACTAGGATTGGGCAAGAGGGAGCCTAGGGGCTGTCCCCAAAATGGTTGATGAGCCCCAGGCTAGATAACCGACCACATTATTGCCATGCATCCAGGGAACAGTGATCCGGTCACTTTTTAATTTTCTCACTTAAATAAACCCCGTAACTTTCATCTGTCAACAAACTACCAATTCCAATATTATGGACCAGGCTAGCCTCCTTAAAAATCAGGGAGGTATGCAGACTCATAAGCATATTGCGCAAATTGATGAAAAAAAGACGGTTAAGGCAATATTCATGAGGGACGAATGGACGGCAATCAAAGAGATCATCGCAAACTGAGAAGCCCCTGCGTAAACCAAGAGACTCATCAATCCCATTTCTAAAGGGGAGAGATAGGGCGACGCCACCACACCACAGGCTAAGCCAATACTGATATAACCCAAGGCCGTCGGAAGGGCATCCCTCACCCCCTGCTGAAAATTCTTTTCCACTCCTTCTTCCTTTCTTTTTTGATGCTATCTATTATAACAAAAAAAGGGACGGGAATCGTCCTCCCGTCGTTTATGTTCGTTTTTTAACTAATCTAAGTTCTCTTCTATCGGAGCAAAAGCAAGGCTAGGCTTAGCATTGAGGTCTAAGCTAGCAAAATTTCCCTTATTCCATTCGCTGACACTGGCATAGGCAATCATCCCCGCATTGTCCCCGCAGAGGCGTAGAGGAGGAATGATGACCTTAACGTCTGTGATCTCAGAAGCCAGGCGTTCACGTAATCCTTGGTTGGCCGCGACTCCTCCCGCCACCACCAGGGTCTTAACCGGGTATCTTTCTAGGGCTTTTTTGGTCTTGGCCATCAAGATATCCATCACCGCTGCTTGGAAGGAAGCCGATAGGTCTTCCTTGGACAGACTCTCGCCTTTTTGCTCGGCATTGTGGTGGAGATTGATAAAGGCTGATTTGAGCCCTGAGAATGAGAACTCCAGATTGTCTTCCTTGATCATGGCACGTGGGAAATCGTAGATATCCTGACCCTTATGCGCCAACTCGTCAATCTCGCGACCGGCTGGATAGGTCAAGCCCATGACGCGGCCGACCTTATCATAGGCCTCACCCACTGCATCATCACGCGTTTCTCCAACGATCTTATAATCACCCGCCTCCGAGACATAGACCAACTCGGTGTGTCCTCCGCTGACCAGCAAGGCCAAGAGCGGAAATTCTAAAGGCTCAACGCTTTGAGCAGCCATCAAGTGGCCAGCCATATGATTGACAGGAATCAAAGGAATCCCATGGGCCCATGCAAAGGCCTTGGCTGCAGCAAGACCGACCAAAAGAGCTCCAACCAGACCTGGTCCGTAAGTTACCGCAACCGCTGTGACTTCTTCTTCTGTAATTCCCGCTTCTTCTAGGGCTTCCTCAATACAGGCCGTAATGACTTCGACATGGTGCCGACTGGCAACTTCTGGAACCACTCCCCCCGAAGCGTTTATGGCTTTCAATTTGGCTGGCAATAACATTGGACAAGAGTTCTGTGTCATTCTTTAAAACGGCAACACTGGTCTCATCACAAGATGTTTCAAATGCCAAAATATATCTATCCTTCATTTGCTTCCCTTTTCATCATAATGGCGTCTTCGGTAGGTGCATGATAATACCCTTTCCGGCAACCAATTTCTTTAAATCCTTGTTTCTGATAGAGAGTCCGAGCCGGAGTGTTTCCTTCTCTCACCTCTAAAAAGACCTCTTTCTCCTGAGGAACAGTTTCTAGTAGCTGACCAGCAATCCCGCGCCCTTGCCACTCTTTTCGAACAGCAATTTGGACGACCTCTAGCTCATAGAGAGTTTCTTGCATGGCCAAGAAGCCGACCAATGCTTCCCCACTATAGGCCAAGGCATACCAATTTTGAGGTTGACCGATATCCGCTAGGACTTGCTCCAAGGTCCAAGGACTTTGTCCATAGACATCGTCTAAGATTTCTACCAACTGAGGGGCTAAATCGAATCGCCCCGCCTCCTTCTCGATTCGGATCATAGGCGTTTGATGTAGGACTGACCGGACTCTTGATGGTCCTTGAGCCAGTTTTCCTCAGCTTCTACCCGCTTGAGGTAGTTGGGCACAAAGCCATGGACGGAGACAGCTTCTTTTGTAAGTCCTAGCCGGCCAATCCGTACCGCATCCGGTAGGGTTTCTACCATCTGAGCATTTGGCAAGGCTTCTTGTATCTGCTCACGAAAGGCTTCCACTTCCCCAAGGAAGGTCACCTTCTCAGCTCCCTTTGCTCTTTCTAATACGGCTTCAAAAGAAAGGTGAGCCTCCGGGTAGACTAGCTGATCCTCTTGGTAAAAGCCCGCATAGACATGGTTACGCCGCGCATCCATGACTGGAATGGCCAGACCTTCTATCTCTTCTGGCACCAAGGCTAGTAAGCTCGACACCCCTACTAAGTCAATCTTTAGCGTTTGAGCCAGGGTTTTAGCCGTTGCTACCGCAATTCGTAAGCCAGTATAGGATCCAGGCCCTTCTGCTACTACGATACGGTCCAAATCCGTCGGTTTCCAATCAATGCTGGCCATCAAAAATTCAATGGTCGGCATCAAGGTAATGCTGTGGTTTTTCTTGATCGTCAGCGTTAACTCTGCTAATCGGTTTTCTTCCTCCAAAAGGGCAACGGATAGGGCCTTACTGGAGGTGTCAAATGCTAATACTTTCATGTTTTCTCCTCGTTTTCTGCTTCATATTATACTACAAATAGACGCCAAACGGTAGAGGAAGCACCCCCAGACTGTGAAATCACCTGCTCTCTATCCCTTCTAAAAAAGCGCTTCCTTCTGCTCTCAGAACCCGCTTGCATCTTTTCCTTAGAGCCTATTTATGGTATAATGAATAATAATTGTATCGAATCAGGACAAAAGAAAGCAAGAATAGGTGTCTCAGCTAGCTACTAGCTGTTTCTTTTCTGCTACAGTCCGAACATGTGAAAGGAACCGAAACGAAATGATTTACAAAGTTTTCTACCAAGAAACAAAAGAACGCAACCCTCGTCGTGAAACGACTCATGCCCTCTATCTCGATATTGATGCGAAGAATGAGTTAGAAGGACGCATTGAAGCTCGTCGCCTTGTTGAAGAAAATACATCTTACAATATCGAATTTATCACTCTCTTGTCAGACCAACACCTAGAATATGAAAAAGAGTCTGGCGCATTTGAAATTACGGAGTTCTAATCCATGGCATATACCTTAAAACCTGAAGAAGTTGGTGTTTTCGCCATTGGAGGTCTCGGGGAAATCGGTAAATACCTATGGGATTGAATACCAAGACGAAATCATCATTGTGGATGCAGGGATCAAGTTCCCTGAAGATGATTTGTTAGGGATTGATTACGTGATTCCTGACTATTCCTATATCGTTGAAAATATCGATCGTGTCAAAGGTGTCTTGATTACCCACGGGCATGAAGACCACATCGGAGGAATTCCTTCCTCTTGAAGCAAGCCAATGTGCCAATCTATGCTGGACCTTTGGCCCTAGCCCTTATTCGTGGAAAATTGGAAGAGCATGGCCTCCTTCGTGGTGCCAAACTCTATGAAATCAACCAAAATACGGAGTTGACCTTTAAGCATATTAAAGCAACCTTCTTCCGTACAACCCACTCCATTCCAGAACCTTTGGGGATTGTTCTTCATACGCCTCAAGGAAAAATCGTCTGCACAGGAGACTTTAAATTTGACTTCACACCTGTTGGTGAGCCGGCCGACCTTCACCGGATGGTCTGCACTAGGAGAGGAAGGCGTCCTCTGTCTGCTTTCTGACTCAACCAACGCGGAAGTCCCAACCTTTACCAACTCTGAAAAAGTCGTTGGCCAATCCATTATGAAGATTATTGAAGGCATTCATGGACGCATCATCTTTGCTTCCTTTGCATCCAACATCTTCCGTCTCCAACAGGCTGCAGATGCCGCTGTTAAAACTGGCCGCAAGATTGTTGTCTTTGGACGCTCGATGGAAAAAGCCATTGTCAACGGAATTGAGCTTGGCTATATCAAGGTACCACCTGGAACGATTATTGAACCAAGTGAAATCAAAGACTACCCGGCAAACGAAATCCTCATTATGTGTACAGGTAGCCAAGGGGAGCCTATGGCGGCACTGTCTCGTATCGCTAATGGAACCCACCGCCAGGTGCAATTTGCAACCAGGGTGATACCGTTATCTTCTCATCTAGTCCAATTCCTGGGAATACAACTAGTGTGAATAAATTGATCAATATCATCTCGGAAGCGGGAGTCGATGTCATCCACGGTAAGATTAACAATATCCATACCTCTGGACACGGTGGCCAACAAGAACAAAAGCTCATGTTGCGCTTGATCAAACCCAAATACTTCATGCCTGTCCACGGTGAGTACCGTATGCAGAAGATTCACGCTGGACTTGCGCGTGATTGTGGAGTAGAAAAAGATAACATCTTCATCATGAGCAACGGAGATGTTCTTGCCCTGACGGCTAACTCAGCTCGTATCGCAGGAAGCTTCAATGCTCAAGATATCTATGTCGACGGAAATCGCATCGGAGAAATCGGAGCGGCTGTCCTTCGTGACCGCAAAGATTTATCAGAAGATGGGGTTGTCCTAGCTGTTGCGACAGTTGACTTCAAGTCGAAATTGATTTTAGCTGGACCAGATATCCTCAGCCGTGGCTTCATCTATATGAGAGAGTCCGGTGACCTGATCCGTGAAAGTCAACGCATCCTTTTCAATGCTATTCGAATCGCCTTGAAAAACAAAGATGCCAACATTCAAACCGTACACGGTGCCATTGTCAACGCCCTTCGTCCTTTCCTTTACGAAAGCACGGAACGTGAACCTATCATCATCCCGATGATTTTGACACCAGATGAAGAAGATTAAAGAAACCAGAAAAGGAGGAGAACCTAGGGCTCTTCTCCTTTTTTTTATCTAAACATGAGGCTGGGACAAAAGTCCCTAGCCTCTTAATTGTTTTTTTGGATTTTCGAGCAAGACGCAGTGGTTGAGTGGGCTCTACTACGCTGATTTCATCAGCTTTTACAACCCTACTCAACTGTGCGGAGGTGGGACGACGAAATCGAATTCTAACGAATTACCGATTTCTGTCCCACTCTCATTTTTGTATGAATTTGCTTAATACAAGTCCAAGTAGTTATCAATTTCCCATTGTGAAACAAAGGTTGCATAGCTTGCCCACTCGATCCGTTTGGCTTCCAAGAAGCTGGTATAGATATGTTCACCAAGAGCATCCTTAACAACTTCGTCTTCGGTCAAGGCTTTCAAAGCATTGTGAAGGGTAGATGGGAGGTCAGTGATTCCAGCTTCTTTACGCTCTTCTGCAGTCATGATGTAGATGTTTTCTTCGATAGGAGCTGGTGCTTCGATTTTGTTCTCAATCCCGTGCAAACCAACTTCCAAGAGAACAGCCATTGCAATATAAGGGTTGGCCATTGGGTCTACTGAGCGCAACTCAAGGCGTGTTCCCATACCGCGTGAAGCTGGTACACGAACCAATGGTGAACGGTTGCGGCCAGCCCAAGCGATGTAAACAGGTGCTTCATAACCTGGAACCAAACGTTTGTAGGAGTTAACGGTTGGGTTCATGATGGCTGTGTAGTTGTAGGCGTGCTTGATCAAACCTCCAAGGAAGTGATAAGCTGTTTCTGACAACTGCATTCCTTTTGGATCATTTGGATCAAAGAAGGCATTGTTTCCTTCAGCGTCGAACAAGGACATATTGCAGTGCATCCCGGAACCAGCAATCCCAAATTTTGGTTTAGCCATAAAGGTTGCATACAAACCATGTTTGCGAGCAATGGTTTTGACAACGAGTTTAAAGATTTGAATCTTGTCACAAGCACGAAGCACTTCATCGTACTTAAAGTCAATTTCATGCTGACCTACGGCCACTTCGTGGTGACTGGCTTCTACTTCAAATCCCATTTGAGTCAAGACATTGACGATCTCACGGCGAGTGTTATCCGCAAGGTCTGTAGGCGCCAAATCAAAATAGCCACCCTTGTCATTCACTTCAAGAGTTGGATCCCCATTTTCATCGAGCTTAAAGAGGAAGAACTCTGGCTCTGGTCCAAGGTTGAAAGATTTGAAGCCAACTTCTTCCATGTGACGAAGGGCACGTTTGAGGTTCCCACGTGGGTCTCCTGCAAAGGGTTCCCCTTCTGTTGTATAGACATCACAAATCAAGCCTGCGACACTACCGTTCTCATCTCCCCAAGGGAAAACCGTCCAAGAGTCCAAGTCTGGATAGAGATACATATCAGACTCATTAATCCGAACAAACCCTTCGATAGAAGATCCATCAAACATGGCCTTGTTTGAGAGAACCTTTTCCAACTGTTCATCTGTCGCTGGAATTTCAACGTTTTTCATGGTCCCTAAGATATCTGAGAACATCAACCGAATAAAGGTTACATTTTTTTCTTTGACTTCGCGACGAATATCTTCAACAGTAATTGACATGTGTGTCTCCTTATGAGTATAGCATTTAGCAAAAAGAATGATCAGCGTAACTGACCATATGGCGATGAGGTTGTATGAAAGCGACTTTGCTGGAGAATGTCACGGTGAAGGGCCTTACGGACATCCTTTTCACTGACAATCTTGGCAGCTTGACGTTGAGCTTCTTTCTCAGCAATCCGTTTTTTAATTCCTGCAATATTAAGGCCTTCAGATAAATAATCCTTAATTTCCAACAGGCGATCCATATCGTTGAGAGAAAACATCCGACGATTGCCCTCTGTTCGATCTGGAGTAATGAGTTGTTGATCTTCGTAGTAGCGAATTTGACGAGCTGTTAAATCTGTCAATTTCATAACACTACCAATCGGAAAGACCGCTAACGTTCGTCTTAATTCCTTTTCTTTCATACAAGACCCCCTTTCTATTCTATTATAACGCAAAAAAAACCGATGTCAAGATTAAAATGTCACATAATCTCACATGGTTTTTTTTCTTTCTTTTATAAAGTCCCGAATCCGATCCACATCTGAATTGACTAAAATCGCAACGAAGACTCCGATAAAGGTTTCAAAGATGCGGGCAAAAACATATAGGAACGTTTCTCCTGTCGGAATGGAGAGGGTGATGATCAACATGGCTGAAACTCCACCGATGATTCCAGCTTTGTTGTTCATAGCGACGTTTGTCATTATGGTTAACATGGTCGCAATGGGCACAAAAATCAGGGTCACCCAAAAAGCATTGTGGAAGAGAATCTTGATCATAAAGAACAGCAGGGCATAAAAACCACCGATACTGTTGCCCATCACGCGCGAAGCTCCGAAGTGAACACTCTTATCAAAATCTTCTCTCAAACTAAAGACAGCTGTCAGCGCCCCAATCTGCAAGCCCCGCCAGCCAAAGATACCAAAAATCAATAGAACCAGAAAAACGGCTATCCCTGTTTTGAAGGTTCGCATTCCTAATCGAAATTTGGAACGGTCAAATTTATGTCGTTTAAAGTAATCCATTGTCCCCTATCTTTCTATCTCTTTTATTCTAACATATTTCTAGAAAGGTTCAAGCGGGGAAATGAAGATCGACTAGCTTCCTTCTACTCACATCCAATAGAAAAAGCACCTTTCGGTGCTTCTTCTATGGTTCATGAGGAACCGTCTTATTTTTCAGTCAATGCTGCAAGTCCTGGAAGAACTTTACCTTCAAGAAGTTCCATTGAAGCTCCACCACCAGTAGAGATCCATGAGAACTTGTCTGCACGTCCAAGGTTGATCGCTGCGGCAGCTGAGTCACCACCACCGATGATTGATTTAACGCCTGGTTGTTTAACGATAGCGTCCATTACACCGATTGTACCAGCTTGGAAGTCAGGGTTTTCAAATACACCCATAGGTCCGTTCCATACAACTGTTTTCGCACCAGTCAAAGCTTCGTCAAATTTAGCGATAGATTTAGGACCGATATCCAAACCAAGGAAACCTGGGTCTACTGCTTCACCTTCAGTGTCTTTCACTTCAGTGTAGTCAGCAAATGCGTTTGCTTCTTTTGAGTCAACTGGCAAGATCAATTTGCCGTTTGCTTTTTCAAGAAGAGCTTTAGCGACATCCAATTTGTCTTCTTCTACAAGTGAGTTACCGATTTCGATACCTTGTGCTTTGTAGAATGTGTAAGTCATCCCACCACCGATAAGAACTTTATCAGCTTTTTCAAGCAAGTTTTCGATCACACCGATCTTGTCTGAAACTTTTGAACCACCAAGGATAGCCACGAATGGACGTTCTGGAGCTTCAACTGCTTCTTGGATGTAAGCAATTTCGTTTTCAAGAAGGAATCCAGCAACTGCTTTTTCAACGTTTGCTGAGATACCAACGTTAGATGCGTGTGCACGGTGAGCTGTACCGAATGCATCGTTTACGAAGATACCATCTCCAAGTGATGCCCAGTATTTACCAAGTTCAGGATCGTTTTTAGATTCTTTCTTGCCGTCAACATCTTCGAAACGAGTGTTTTCAACCAAAAGAACTTGTCCATCTTCAAGAGCGTTAATCGCTGCTTCCAATTCAGCACCACGAGTAACACCTGGAAGGAAAGCAACGTCTTGACCCAATTTAGCAGCCAAGTCAGCCGCTACAGGAGCAAGTGATTTACCTTCTTTGTCTGCTTCTTCTTTCACACGTCCAAGGTGAGAGAAGAGGATTGCACGTCCACCTTGTTCAAGGATGTACTTGATTGTTGGAAGAGCTGCAGTGATACGGTTATCGTTAGTGATCACGCCATCTTTTACAGGAACATTGAAGTCAACACGAACGAGAACTTTTTTCCCTTTCAAGTCAACGTCTTTAACAGTCAATTTTGCCATTGGATATGACTCCTTCTTTTTTTAATACATGATAATTATATCACAAAAAGCTGTAAAAAGAGGTAGAAAAATCCAATGCTTTTTCCCCTCTTATTGACAGTCTAACCAAGAGACCCTATAATAGGGATAAAAAAAGGAGATATAAATGAAAGAAGGATTATCTACTCAACAAAAAAAGAAGCCGACAAAGATTTAAATATCTTGGCACTTTTCACCTTGCTTCCACTGATGGGCTTTCTAGCTTTTCAGGAGCCAATCATCAACTTCACTAGAAGCCCAGACCATTCTCTCTGGATTCGCTTAATCGTTCTCGCACTTTGTCAATTTTCTGTAGCTGGCTTGGGAACTAGTGCTGTCCTTATTCGTAGAAAAGAAAGCATACAGAAATATGGACTGGTTAAGAAAAAAATTCTTTCCAACTATCCTTCAAACAGTTCTTATTGCCTTACCTCTTCTCATTTTCCTCATAGCTTCAGGTCAGATGCATTCCTATCTTCCTTTTTCAATCCATCCTCCTAACAAAAAGAAGTCTTATCCAGTCCCTTCCCAACCAATTTCTTGGGCTATCTTCTCATTTCTCTTATTTGGGGATTCTGGGAGGGTTTTTAATTATGTTGTGATTGTCCAAAAAAATCAACCTCCGCTATCCTCAGTACGTAAAAAGGAGTATGGAATCTAGGAGCATTTGTGTGTGCTTTTAATCTGCTTGCTCATCCACGGGATGATTGGTTTTTGACTCATTGTCACTCTTACAAGAAGGAACTGTTTTCATTCTTATTTATGGAATGCTTCTAGTTCAGAGACGTACAGGAAACGCTTGGGGCTGTATTCTTATTTTTTTGTCCTCCTTTGGAATGCCTTTTTAATATCCTCTAAACAAGATCAAACCTCTCTGGTTTTTTTACCAGAGAGGTTTTTTTGAGAGTGACTTTTTAAAAGAACGAAAGAATCCTGTAAAAGACTTACTCTTCTTTCCTCTTACCAGCCAAGAGGAAGCCGCCTAAGGCTGCTAAGAGAACAGCTTCTGCTGCAAAGGAAGCTTCTAGGCTTGCCGTATTTGGCAAGTGTTCCGATTGACTTTCTTTGCTTGCATCTTTTGTTCCTTGCTGAACCGTTGGCTGTGAGTTCGCTCCTTGGTGGGCACTTAACAACTGATGGATCTCTTGATCGACCATATCCTTGTGATCTTCCTCTTGATGACCCGGTTGAGTAGAAGTCGTTGGGGCCAACTGATCCACTTGAGATGAATTTGTAGGCTTCAGTGGATTAGCTGGATCCGGAGTCACTGGGGTACTTGGTTGGACTGGCTGATTTGGTTGAGCCGGTTGAACAGGCTGATCAGGTTTAGCCGGCTCCTCTGGTTGGATCGGTTGATCTGGTCCTTCCGTTTTGGCTGGCTTATAGACAATCGCATAGTGGGTAAAATGAGGAGCTGTAAAGATAACTACATCTCCAACTCTCTCAAAGGCCAAGGATTGAGGTGCTTGACCTTCTGGGAAGAAGAGGACTTGCTCCACTTCTTTATCCTTATCCACAGGGATTTTCACAAGTGATGGATGCTGGGTATCGACATCCTGACCACTTGCATCGACTCCTTCGATATCAAAGATAGTCGCTTCTCGTCCCTTCAGCTCTTCTTTTTCTGCCTGATTGGCTTCAACTTTCGCGACTTTTAGTCCCTTAATAGCAGTAGGCTCCAAGTTAGAGAATTGAACTTCGACTCCAGTCGCAGGGTCTACAAAGACAGCCGGCTTATCTTCTTTCAGGAGCGCAATCAAGGTTTCTAAACCTGTTTTTGCGGTTGCGAGCGCTTCAGGAGTGAGTTCTGAAGAGTCTAGGAGTTCTTTATTTTTCTCAACCAGTGCCTGTAAAGCGTCACCAGAAGGGTGATTTGGCTTGCTTGCTAATAGAGCAGTCGCTTCCTCTGTCAGAGCAGAAAGAGCGTCTTTCTCTTTGACTAGATTAGCTTGTCCATCCAAGGCTTTCAAGAGAGCGGTCAATTGATTCAACTGCTCATTGACTTGATCTTGTGTGCTGGTATCATGCTCTTTCAAGACTTTTTCAGAAGCAGCCATTCCAGCCAACAAGGCTTCTTTGACTTCAGGACTGGCAAATGTAAAGTCTACTTTGGCTTTTGCAGCTTCAGCTTCAGCTAATTTTTGCTTAAGGTATTCATCATTGAGAGCTGGTTTTGGATTGACGAGGACATCAAAGCTTGTGCTAGCTCCTTTGTAATGGACGGTGATGGTTTGACGGCCTTCCTTGGTTGCATCAAAGCCAGTTACTTCCACACCTTCATCGGTCAAGGCGTGCGTTTCGGTTGTTTCATCATCAAAGACAACTGTAAAGCGTCCGCCTTCTTTTTCAAATGCTTCTCCGACGATATATTCTACTTTTGGTTTGTCGGTCAATTCTAGACCAGCAACTGCTTTTTCACCTGCTTCCTCTGCACTGACCACAAACAGTGAGAGTCTTATCCAATTTCTGACCAAGGTAAGAAACTTCTAGGTGTTGTTCTCCAAGCTTGCTACTGTCAAATCCATGAATCTCTACACCTGAGTTGGTGAGGTTGACCAGTTGATCTGCTTGGCCATCTTTATAATGAACACGGAGAGTCGCCCCTTTCAAGGAAAGAGCATCCCCTTCCCGGTAAACCTTCTTGGTCAAACCATCTTCAAATTGAAGTCCCGCAATTTCTTTATCATTTTTTGGAACTTCGATCGCTAGAACATTACTGATATCTTTGCCAGGTTCTTGCGCACGATAGTAGAGAAGAGATGGGGTTGATTCAAAAGCCAGTGGTTTAAAGATCAGATTTCCAGCTTGATTGGCTGTCATGGTCGCAATTGGGCTAGTCGCTTCTTTATCGGCATAAAGAGTCAATGTGGTATTGGCCGGAACATCTTTGAAGCCGACTTGGACAAAATGATTGCCTAAGTTTTGCGCCGCAGCATGTTTCATTGGGATGTTGACCGTTTCCGTATCCAGACTTTCATACATCTTCCAGTTGTAAATCCGGATGGCTTGCCATGGGGTTCCGTTATCTGCCGTAATGACATGGAGACGCCATTCTTGAGCCTTGATTGGACGGTCGAGTGTAATGTCGGACACATGGGCTTTATTGCCACGAACTTCCTTAGCGAGCTTCCATTCACCCGCTTCATCCTTGTAGTAAAGGTCGAAGTCACGGGTATTCATCTTTCCATCGTCGACAGATTCTCCACCCGCACCGGCATGGTCCATGACCCAACGAACAATGGTCCGTGGTTGTGTCAAGCGAATATCGACGGTTCCACTCAATTGAGCAGAAGACCATTTATCTGAAAGACTGGTAATGGTACCATTTAACATACCTTCGATGCCTTCACTACCATCCGCATCTGGGAAGCTCGAACCAATGACTTTGGCTCCAATCACCACGTTTGGTGCAAGGGCTTTTGGAAGACTGGTATCTGACACGGTCATACCCCAATCAAAGGCCACAGTTCCTGCATCTGAACGTTGGCCGTTCTTCCCAACTGCCACAACCTTGAGGTCCTGAGTCGTTCCTTCAGCACTTGCTGAACGGCTAACTTTTGGTAGATAGACGGTTGTCGCAGAAGACCCTGTTAAGAGACGCCAGTTGTCGCCGTCTTTTTCATAGACTTCATAATAATCTGCGTCCGCAACCCCTTTAAAATTAAGGACAGCCTCCGCTTCCTGGGCATTTTGCAGGCGTTTTGCCCGAACAGTCACTTCAGATGGGGCTACTGGTTTTTCTTGGTTGGACGTTATCGACAATTGACCGAGGTTGAACTTGTAATCTTTGACATCTGCATCATGATCAAAGAACATCTTAACGGCATAAATAGTCTTACCCGCCAAGCCTCCCAAATCAAAGGTTTGAGTAGACCAATCCGCACTCGGTGTCAATTCCTTCCATTCGTATTCAGAGTAGTCTTCTTTTGTGGCAACAGCTACCCAAGCAGCTGCTCCGACCCCACCTTTATGACTGACGCTCAATTTTGTCGTTTCAGTCACAGGGATCTTGGTCGAATAGAGCATGACATTTTGATTGCTATTGGCTTTTAAATCTCCTTCAAAGGCTAGAGAATTTCCTCCATTGTAGGCTTGATCAAAATCATAGCGACCTTTTAATGGCGTACTATCTTCACTATGCTCTACCCACCAACGCCAGGTTGGGAGGTAGCCAGAAACAGAACGGTAGTTCCATTCCCCTTCTTTAGAAATCTTGCCATCGACAAACCAGTGTTTTCCGTGTCCAGTATTGAAGGAAGTATTGAAATCTTCACTAGTGATTGGGGTTTTGTCCACTACTAGATTGGACATTCCATACCAAGATTGGTCTGCTGGTTTTCCTTTAGTCGGATCTCCTTGGAAACCTGTCCAGAATAGATCTTCATGAGTATGGTAACCTTCTCCAGTCTTTCCTAGCCCTGTAATGGTGTCAGGTGCATAAAGACCAAGAGATAGACGCAATTTGCCATGTTCATCTAAAATAGCATTCCAGTCCACATTGGTCTTATAAGAGCCTCCTTTTTGGAGCTCGAGTCCAGCTAGAACATCATAAGGATTGCGGTTAATCCATTTGGCTGTACTGATGGAATAATCAACTTCTGATTTGCCCCAGTTAAAGTTGGCAAAGAAGGTATCAACTGGATTTTCCCCATTTTCAGGCTGCATGAAATTGTAGTTGTATTCACCCAGTGCATTTTCATGGTAGCGACCATATTCATAAGTCATGGCATCATACCAAGAGTACTTGATCGGATAGTTGATGCTCTTCGCATACTCCTTAGTATAAAGAAGGAAATCTCTTAATTTTGGCCCCAAAGGCTCTACTAAGTTCCCTGTTGTTTCTTGGTTGATAAAGTAGCCATCAAAACCATAGTACTTGGCTAGATCAACCAATTTCCGAGCAATCGGGAATGTTTTAGAGCCTTCACTATCTTCTTTCAAGGTTTCTGCAAAGCGCTCTTGATCCTTAATGCTACTAGACCAGTTGTAAAAGATTGTTCCATAAATAGGAACCCCATTTCGGTGAGCCGCATCAATCACGTCTGCTGAAGGGACAAGTCCTTCCCAAAAGACCATAGAATCCAAATATTGCCAGTAGTCAAAAGCATAAGCCTTAAACTCTTCCCCACCGACGGAAGCATGATCCTTAGCCTTTGAGTTCATGTTAGAAAGGGCTTGGATCTTTGCATCTGGGTTGGCTTGCTCGTTGATTTGCTTCCCTTGAAAACGACTCGCAAGTGGGACACTTGCTCGGTTCATATCGTCATCCACTCGTTTTCCTGGTTCCCACTTCAAGAGATCGTCCCAGGTATCGAACTTAACTTCTTTCGGTCTTAATTGTTTTTCTTCATTGGTTGGTAAATCTTCTACTTTTTCTGCGACTGCTTTTGGTTGTTCCGTCGCTGAAACGGCTGGAGTATCTGTCGTCGTCGGGCTAGCTTCTGTGCTTGCAGGACCTGATTCTGGAGTTGCTGGAGTTGCTACCTCAACTGGTTTTGCTGTTTCTGCAGTTGGTAAAGCAGCATCTGCAGTGTAGACTCCCGCTTCTCTGATCAAACGATTGACATCTTCCGTATTTGCTATGGAAGCTTCTAAGGGTTGTTCATTAGTCGCATGCGTCTCATCTGCTGAGACTGCCCCCGTTCCTAAAAATGCCAATCCAATCAATGCAGAACATACTCCCACACTAAACTTTCGGATACTAAAACGTTGTTGTTTCAAATTGATGACCTTTCATCTTGACCTCCATCTTATTTTACTGATTTCCAATCTCCTAAAACACTCCTCCTTCACTCGCGTGCAATCGCTTACATTTTTCTGAATTGGAAATCTTCACTCAGATTTAGTTTACCCCTTTAAAGAGAGGTCTGTCAATTCATTTTAGCAAATCCTATAATAAGGTGAGGAGGAACTAAAAAAAGTACAAAAAAAGAGGAGGTCACCCTCCTCTCATCATACAGATGAATTATTTAGCAATTTTTGCGAAGTATTCAAGAGTACGAACAAGTTGTGCAGTGTAAGACATTTCGTTGTCATACCATGAAACAACTTTAACCAATTGTTTACCGTCAACGTCAAGAACTTTAGTTTGAGTTGCGTCAAACAATGAACCGTAAGCCATACCTACGATATCTGAAGATACGATTGGATCTTCTGTGTAACCGTATGATTCGTTAGCTGCTGCTTTCATAGCCGCATTTACTTCATCAACAGTAACGTTCTTTTCAAGAACTGCAACCAATTCAGTAACTGATCCAGTTGGAGTTGGAACGCGTTGTGCAGATCCGTCCAATTTACCGTTCAATTCTGGGATTACAAGACCGATAGCTTTAGCAGCACCAGTTGAGTTAGGAACGATGTTAGCTGCACCAGCGCGAGCACGACGAAGGTCACCACCACGGTGTGGTCCGTCAAGGATCATTTGGTCACCAGTGTAAGCGTGGATAGTAGTCATCAATCCTTCTACAACACCGAAGTTATCTTGAAGAGCTTTAGCCATTGGAGCCAAGCAGTTTGTAGTACATGAAGCACCTGAGATAACTGTTTCAGTACCATCAAGAATGTCGTGGTTAGTGTTAAATACAACTGTTTTAACGTCGTTTCCACCAGGAGCAGTGATAACAACTTTCTTAGCTCCACCTGGGTGCAAGTGTTTTTCAGCAGCTTCTTTCTTAGCAAAGAAACCAGTTGCTTCAAGAACGATTTCTACACCGTCGTTAGCCCAGTCGATTTGTTCTGGATCACGTTCAGCAGAAACTTTAACGAATTTACCGTTAACTTCGAATCCACCTTCTTTAACTTCAACAGTACCGTCGAAACGACCTTGAGTTGTGTCGTATTTCAACAAGTGTGCAAGCATAACTGGATCTGTAAGGTCGTTGATACGAGTAACTTCAACACCTTCTACGTTTTGGATACGACGGAAAGCAAGACGACCGATACGACCGAAACCGTTAATACCAACTTTAACTACCATTCGTGATTTCCTCCTTATGAAAATCAAAAAATTTTTTATGTGAAAGAGTAACTTGATAGGTTACAAATCATCTTTCAACAATATTATTATATACTTTCTTCCCCTAAAATGCAACTGATTTCATTAGGATTAGAAATATTACACAAACTTTCATATTCATTTTCACTATCTCTTATGAGGAAGAAGTCTTAAACTCTTTTCAAATCAAAAAAGCTTTCCTCCTATGAGGAAAGCTTTTAGCTAGACGGTAAAATTATGCTTCACCTTTAGCTTTTTTAATGATTTCTTCTTGTACTGATTTCGGTACATCTTCGTAGTGGTCAAATACCATCATGAAAGTACCACGTCCTTGAGTTGCAGAACGAAGGACAGTAGCGTAACCGAACATTTCAGCAAGTGGTACATAAGCACGAACGATTTGGCTTGCACCGTGTGCTTCCATACCGTCTACACGTCCACGACGAGCAGTTACGTGACCCATAACATCCCCAAGGTTTTCTTCAGGAACTGTGATGGTTACAAGCATCATTGGTTCAAGGATAGCTGGTTGTGCTGATTTAGCTGCTTCTTTAAGAGCAAGAGATGCAGCGATCTTGAAGGCAGTTTCAGATGAGTCGACATCGTGGTATGATCCATCGTAAAGCTTCGCTTTCACGTCAACCATTGGGTAGCCAGCAAGAACACCGTTAGCCATAGATTCTTGAAGTCCTTTTTCTACTGCAGGGATGAATTCACGTGGAACCACACCACCGACGATCGCATTTTCGAACTCGAATCCTTTACCTTCTTCGTTTGGAGTAAATTCGATCCAAACATCACCAAACTGACCTTTACCACCAGATTGACGTTTGAAGAATCCACGTGCTTGTGTAGAAGCGCGGAATGTTTCACGGTAAGATACTTGAGGAGCACCAACGTTTGCTTCAACCTTGAATTCACGTTTCATACGGTCAACAAGGACATCCAAGTGCAACTCACCCATACCAGAGATAACTGTTTCACCAGTTTCAGGGTTTGTTTCAACGCGGAATGTTGGATCTTCTTCAGCCAATTTTTGAAGGGCGATACCCATCTTATCTTGGTCTGCTTTAGATTTTGGCTCAACCATCAATTGGATAACTGGTTCTGGAACTTCGATTGACTCAAGGATAATTTTCGCTTTTTCATCTGTCAATGAGTCACCAGTTGTAGTATCTTTCAAACCAACGGCAGCAGCGATATCTCCAGAATAAACTGTTTCGATTTCCATACGAGTGTTGGCGTGCATTTGAAGGATACGTCCGATACGTTCACGTTTACCTTTAGATGTGTTCAATACGTAAGAACCTGAGTTCAAGACACCTGAGTAAACACGGAAGAATGTCAAACGACCTACGAATGGGTCAGTCATGATCTTGAAGGCAAGAGCTGCGAATGGCTCTTCATCAGATGCTGGACGTTCTTCTTCTTCGTCTGTATCAGGGTTTACACCCTTGATTGCAGGGATATCAAGTGGGCTTGGAAGGTAGTCAAGGACTGCATCCAACATCAATTGAACCCCTTTGTTCTTGAAGGCAGAACCACACAATACTGGGAAGAATTCAACATTGATAGTTGCTTTACGGATAGCAGCCTTCAATTCTTCGTTAGTGATTTCTTCACCTTCAAGGTATTTCATCATCAAGTCTTCATCAGTTTCAGCAACTGCTTCAACCAATTTTTCACGGTATTCTTGAGCTTGGTCAAGGTATTCAGCTGGGATATCTTCTTCAAGAATGTCTGTACCAAGGTCGTTGGTGTAGATTTCAGCTTTCATCTTGATCAAGTCGATGATTCCACGGAAGTCATCTTCTGAACCGATTGGCAATTGAATTGGATGTGCATTTGCTTGAAGACGATCATGAAGTGTGCTTACTGAGTAAAGGAAGTCAGCACCGATTTTATCCATCTTGTTCGCAAATACGATACGAGGAACACGGTATTCAGTTGCTTGACGCCAAACTGTTTCTGTTTGAGGCTCAACACCTGATTGTGAGTCAAGAACCGTTACAGCACCGTCCAAAACGCGGAGTGAACGTTGTACTTCGATCGTGAAGTCCACGTGTCCTGGTGTGTCGATGATGTTAACACGAGTGTCTTTCCATTGAGCGGTTGTCGCAGCAGATGTGATGGTGATACCACGTTCTTGCTCTTGCTCCATCCAGTCCATTTGTGACGCACCTTCGTGAGTTTCACCGATTTTGTGAATTTTACCAGTGTAGTAAAGGATACGCTCAGTTGTAGTTGTTTTACCAGCATCGACGTGGGCCATGATACCGATATTACGAGTTTTTTCAAGTGAAAATTCGCGTGCCATGAGGTTTTGTTCTCCTATATTTTTTATTTCTATACTATTATAACATGATTTAACAAAAAAACGGATAGGCAGGACCTACCCGTTCTCATTGTTTATCCTGTTTTTTTGTTGGTTCCAACTTGTAGATAAGTTGAGCTGGGTTCAAGAGCTGATGATGCTGATTGAACCCGAGCTAAAAGCTCGGAAAAATAGATAAGCTCTCCTAGAATCTTTGATTCTTCGTCAAGCTTTCCTAATTTTTCAGTCGCTTTTTTTAACGCCCTCAGTATCTTAATCTTACCAGCGGAAGTGTGCGAAGGCACGGTTAGCTTCAGCCATACGGTGAGTGTCTTCACGTTTCTTAACTGCTGCACCAGTGTTGTTTGCAGCATCCAAGATTTCTTTAGCAAGGCGATCAACCATTGTGTGCTCACCACGTTGACGAGCGATGGTTACCAACCAACGAAGTCCAAGTGTTGTACGACGTTCTGGACGAACTTCAACTGGGACTTGGTAGTTAGATCCACCAACACGACGTGCACGTACTTCAAGTACAGGCATGATGTTTTCCATTGCTGTTTCAAATACTTCAAGCGCGTCATTTCCAGTAACTTCTTTGATTTGCTCAAAAGCACCGTAAACGATTGAAGTCTGCTGTACCACGTTTACCATCAAGCATAACGCGGTTGATAAGACGAGTAACTAGTTGTGAATTGTAAAGCGGATCTGGCAATACATCGCGCTTTGGAGCTCTATTTTTTTACGACTCATTTCTCTTTATCCCCTTTCCTTATGCTTTTTGGACGTTTCGTACCGTATTTAGAACGGCCTTGTTTACGATCGTTAACACCTGCAGTATCAAGTGCACCACGGACGATATGGTAACGTACCCCTGGAAGGTCTTTTACACGTCCACCGCGAAGAAGCACCACGCTGTGCTCTTGCAAGTTGTGTCCGATACCTGGGATGTAGGCAGTAACTTCGATCAAGTTGCTCAAACGTACACGAGCGAATTTACGAAGGGCAGAGTTAGGTTTTTTAGGTGTCATTGTTCCAACACGAGTTGCAACACCACGTTTTTGTGGTGAAGAAACGTTTGTTTGAACTTTTTTATGACTGTTGTAACCAACGTTCAAAGCTGGTGATTTAGATTTTTCTACTTTTGATTTACGCGGTTTGCGAACCAATTGGTTAATTGTAGGCATCTACATTCTCCTGTATTTTTTTATTTTTGGTGATGATACACTTGGTGACAGCTATCATCTGTGTGTACTTTTGCAACATTTGTCAGCACGTCCCTGTACACTCTTGAGAGACCAAAAGTAAAAAGTACCGTCTATTATTGTAACATAGCGGCACTTTCACTGTCAAGATTTTTTTCTCTTTTTTGCACGATTGCTTCGTCTTAAAATCGCGCTAGATTATTGTTCAGTTTGTTGCGTTACAGCTGGTGTGGTAGCATTCGAAACCTGAGGAACCTCATTGGACTGATACTGAGGGACTTCTGCGGGAACGACTTGTTGAGGTTGAACCGTTTGGCTAGCTTGATTCGTATCAGTTGATTGAGTATTCTGATTGGTTTGCATTCTGTAATAGTCTACAATGTACTGAATACGAGCTTGAAAGGCCTGTTTCTTGGTTTCGTCCTTCACTTTTTCTACAGCCTCTTGCGCAGCGGTTAAGGTTTCTTGAGTTGCTGTGGTTTCAAAATGAGCAACTGCTTTTTCAGCCGCTTCAGCGATTTTCGCTTCCTCTTCTTCTTTGGCTTTTTTAGGGTCTTTTTTCTTAATAGGAAGAGAACCTGTTTTTTTGGTTTCTTGCTTCACTACTGTAACTTGGTCTGCAGAATTTTTACGAACCGTATAAAGTCCACCGACAAGAACTCCTGTCAAGATGAATATCGTTGCCAATCGAAGCCATAGGGGACTACGATCAAAACGGTCTAAAATTGTTTTCATTTTCCTTTCTCCCTCTCCAGCCTTAGTTCTTATCGAAAATATTTCCGATTTCTACATCAATTTTATTTTCTGCTACATCAATGTTGGTCACACGTAAAAGTGACTTGTGATCGAATAAATCTTTACTTCTAGCCGAAGCATTGTCCGCAAAAATAGCGACTCCTGCCAACTCTGAATCGAACTCAGCCAAGAGACTAACCATCCCACTGATCGTTCCCCCCTCCTTTAAGGAAATCATCGACAATCAGGACACGGCTTCCAGCTTTCAAACTACGCTTGGATAGGAACATTTTCTCAATCCGATCGCCACTGGAACCAGATACGTAGTTGACACTGACCGTTGATCCTTCTGTAATTTTCAAATCGCGTCGTACAATGACAAAAGGAACATTTAAGACATTGGCTACCGCGTTTGCTAATGGGACACCCTTAGTGGCCACCGTCATGACTGCATCGATTTTTTGATCTCGGAAGGCCTTGGCAATAATGCGCCCAATATTATTTAAGATTTTTGGATCACTTAGCAAATCCGAAAGGTAGATATACCCACCTGGTAAAATCCGGTTACTTTCTGACAATTGATTGCACAAATTTTGGACAATTTCTTTTGAATCTGCATCCGAAATGGAAGGAGTAAATATGACCCCTCCACCCGCACCGGTAAGAGTTTCAATGCTTCCAATTTCCATTTCTTCAAAGGCCCGTTTAATAATGACAATATCCTCAGAAATAGATGATTTGGCAGATTCGTATTTTTCGGCAAATGTATTTAAACTCGTCAATTCGTAGGGATGATTAATCAAGTAATTCGAGATCACAACCATCCGCTCACTTCTTCTTAGCTTCATTTTCTCTCCACATAGTTTTTTATTGTATTATACCATATTATACCAAAAAACGAACGTTGTTAGTCTCACAACATTCGTTTTTGGTTTTTTTACTAACAAACTAAGAGTAATATTTTCATCGCCAGTCTATTAGGAATCTTTTAAATTTGGCTTATAGAAGGAGCGGTTGTCCAAGGCAAAAATCTTATTGGTCATTTCACCAGGGCCTACTAAAGCTAAGGCAGAGGTCATCATCATCATTTCTGCATCTAGGTTATCAATCATATGGATGATCTCGGCTTCCATGATTTTTGGACGAACCGGGCTACCATATTCTAGTAGACCATGGTGACTCAAAATCACATGGCGCAACACAATCACATCTTCTTTTTGATCGTCAATCTTTAACTCTTGTAAGACCTTGGTAATTTCTTCATCTATTAGAGCAATGTGCCCGATGAGGTTGCCTCGAACCGTATACTCTGTATTTTCAGGCCCCGATAACTCTAGTACCTTGGCAAGATCATGGAGCATGATGCCGGCATAGAGGAGACTCTGGTTTAATTGAGGATACACCTGAGAGATGCTCTCAGCCAAACGAACCATGGTGGCTGTGTGATATGCTAAGCCCGTCTCAAAAGCATGGTGGTTGGTTTTGGCCGCAGGATAAGAGTAGAACTCTTTGTCATACTTGCTGTATAGCGCCCGCACCACACGTTGCCAAACTGGATTTTCTATTTTGAAAATCATCCCTGATAGGTAATCTTTCAAATCGACTGGATTTACCGGAGGTTTTTCCTTAAAGTCTGCTGGATTTGATGGCTCCCCACTTTGAGGCAACCGCAAGGTCAACTGGTTGACCTGAGGCGTATTGTTGTAGACCTCCCGACGGCCACTCATATGAACCACACGCCCAGCCTGAAATTGCTCCACATTATGTGGCTGAGCATCCCACAATTTTTCCTTCGATTGTGCCTGTCTCATCTTGGAAGACAAAAAGCAAGATAATTCTTTCCAGCACGTGTCTGACGAACATCTGCTGACTTAATGAGGTAGAAACCTTCAAACAATTCGTCTTTTTTTCATTTGATTAATTTTGACCATCATCTTCTCCATCTTCTAAATTCAATAGGCTTGCTATATCTAGATTCTCTGACGTTTCAATGTTTCGGAGTGTGCGCTCGATAGCATTTGTTCTTCGGTTTAAGAGGTCATCAATGTTGCCAGAGGCATGCTTCAACTGCCGTTGGGTCTTTTCCAAAACGCCTCCAAATTTTTGGAACTCCGTCTTGACGGATGCAAGGACCTTGCTAATATCATCCGCACTTCGTTGAATATTCAGGGTCTTAAATCCAACCGATAGGGAATTCAACAAGGCTGAAAGCGTACTTGGCCCCGCGACGACAATCTGCTCCTCTCTTCGGAGGCGATCAAAGAAGGCTGGGTCGCGGACCACTTCTGAATAGAGCCCTTCCGTCGGTAAAAAGAGAATCCCAAAATTAGTAGTGGCAGGCGGATAGAGGTATTTTTGATGAATGTCCTTGGCAAATTGTTTGATACTAGCCAATAGGAGCTTGCGACACCGTTCAATCTCCTCTTTCTCTCCACTTTCGTAGGCTTCTTCCAGTCGGTAATAACCGTCCAGAGGAAATTTAGAGTCGATTGGCAGATAGACGTATTCCCCTCTGACCTGACCAGGCATCTTGATCGCATACTCGACACGTTCGCTGGAATGGGGAACTGTTACAAACTCTCTCTCGTATTGGGCGGGAGTTAGGATATCTTCGATGATCTGGCCGAGTTGGAGTTCTCCCATAATCCCACGGGTTTTCGTGTTAGAAAGAACCTTATTGAGACTTCCTACATCTCTAGCGACCGTCTGCATTTCCCCAAGACCTTTATTGACCGATTCCAATTGTTTGGAGACCGTCTCAAAAGAGGTTTGAAGACGACTATGCAAGGTTTTTTCCAACTTTTCTTCGACCGTTTGACGCATCTGCTCCAACCGCAAATCATTGGAAGCTTGAATCTGTTGCATCCGCTCGTCCGTTTTGTCTCGGTTTTTTTAGTGAAATTCTCAGCAAGTTCTGCTCGTAAAGCAGTCGTTTGCTGATGCATTTCTGTCCGTAATTCCATAAGACGGTCACTAATCGCCATCTCTATCTGCTGGCCAGTGATTTGCTGAGCTTGTCGCTCTCTCTCAAATCGGTAATCCAGCTGATCCGAAAGATGATCTTCTTGGTCCTCCAGTAAGTCACGGACCTGTTTGTTATCAGCTATCCGTTGCTGGTAGAGCAAGAAGAGCAAGACAAGATTTCCCACTCCTAATACAAAAAGGATTATTTCCATCTTATTTCCCATCCTTGCTATAAATGATAAGGGCGTAGCCTCGATCAACGGTTAAGGTAATCGGCTGATTGATAAACTCGTTGGAACCATAAATAGCCTTTTTAAAATAATTGGTCTGATTTAAGGGATACTTGGCTCCTTCAATCTGGATGGAAGCTCCCTCAACTGGCATAAAAGCTACATAGGTATAGCCTGCTATAGGCAGAATGGTATGGCGGCCTGCTGGACGATAGCAGAGATAATTTTGTTGGTCCATCAAGTAAAGTTGCGACATAAAAGGTGCAATCTCTGGATCGCTGGGCAAAAAAACGCTGGCCAAGTGGTGATCCAGGCGACCACCAAAGGCTCCAAAAATCAGAATGTCCGCTTGAGGCCAACCTTCTAACACTTCCTTAATCGCCAATTCCAGATCCGTATCATTTTTTTCTGCTACCGAAGTCCGTAATGCGTGAGCCGCAGATTGAATACTCTGGAATTCTTCTGGCTCGACCGAGTCAAAATCTCCAACTGCTAAAGATAGTTCCAATCCTTGCTCTAATAGGAAAAGGCAACCTGCATCCACTCCGACATAAACATCCAAGTCTAGCGGAATGGTTTCCACTCGGCCACCAGCTACAATCGCAACCTTAGTCTTGGATGGCTGCTCGAAGGGTTTGAACTCGTTCATTCACATCTCCATTAAACACATAGGAACCTGCTACAAAGACGTTTGCCCCTGCTTCTTTCGCAGCGTGAATCGTCTTATCATCAATTCCCCCATCGACTTCAATATCGAAATCCAAGCCTTTTTCTTCACGCAATTGAACCAATTGACGAATCTTATCCATAGTTTCTGGCAGGAAGGCTTGCCCACCAAATCCTGGGTTGACAGTCATGACAAGTACTTGGTCTACCAAGTTCAAGATGTGTTGGATACTTTCAACAGGGGTTCCTGGATTGATAACCACACTTGGTTTTACCCCTGCCAAACGAATTTTTTGAAGGGCGCCATGGATGTGTGGAGTCGCTTCGACGTGAATGCTAATGATATCTGCTCCGGCACGCGCAAACTCTTCGATATGTTGCTCAGGATTGGTAACCATCAAGTGGCAGTCAAACACTAGCTTGCTGTGAGGACGCATACTAGCAACTACACCAGCACCAAAGCTGATATTAGGCACAAAGTGGCCGTCCATCACATCGATGTGGGCGTACTCCGCACCAGATGCTTCCAATTTCTTCAATTCACTTTCAAAATTTGCATAATCTGCACTCAAAATAGAAGGGGCTAATTTGTTTGTTTTCATATTCTTCAGGTCTCCTTATTTGGGTAATTTTTTCGATACTTTTTTGTAGGTTTCTCGCCTATTTTCGATCTCACTCAAGAACTGTAAGTAATTCTCATAGCGGAAGGAAGCTATGATCCCTTCCTCGACAGCAGGCTTGACGGCACAGGATGGTTCATGTGTGTGGGTACAAGTACGGAATTTGCAATCCTGGCTCACCTTGGCAATGTCTGGAAAAGCATGATTCAGATCTTCCGCATTATCGACTTCATAATCTAGAGAGGAGAAGCCAGGGGTATCCGCAATTTTGCCCCCATTGAGATCATAAAAACTGACAGCTCGCGTTGTATGGCGGCCACGTCCAAGACTGTCGGAGATTTCTCCTGTCTCTAGTTCCAACTCCGGAGCCAAGGTATTCAAGAGGGTGGATTTCCCCACTCCTGTTTGGCCCATAAAGACCGTCACCTGATCCTTCAAGAGAGGCAAGAGCTCTTCCTTGTTCGTGACAAAGTCATAGCCCATTTTGCGATAGACTTCCTGGAAAGGAAGCATCTGAGCTGGATCTTCTAGTAAGTCCATTTTTGAAATATAGACAATCGGATGAATCACTTTTTGTTCCAAGAGGACTAAAAAGCGGTCCAATAAATTAACATTAAAATCTGGCTCTTTGGCAGACATGATGACGACAGCCTGATCTATATTCACAATGGGTGGACGGACTAAGCTATTCTTTCTTGGGAATATTTTTAAAATATAGCCTTCCGAATTTTCTTCAGCTGAAAATTCTACCTTATCTCCAACATAGGGAGTTTGTCCCTTTTTCCGGAAATTTCCTCGGGCGCGTGTTTGGTAAATTTCTCCCTCGCACTCCACATAATAAAAACCGGCCAAGGCTTTAACAATCGTTCCTTGCAACTAGCACTCCTTTAAAGTTAATACTACCATTATATCAAAAAATATACGATAGCGCTTGCTGACTTGGAGATGAAAAAAGAAGTTCATCCAGTTTTTTTGAGCAAGATGCAGACAAAGGGTTGTAAACGTTTTCAGATAGGTTTATAATAGAGGAGAAGGACATAATATATATGCCTATCGTGGGAAGTACAAACCATTTTATAGAAAGGAAGTGACGGAGACTGATACATTTCTTGACGAAGCTACCTGATTAGTAATGAAAGAAGCCCTCTTTTTGGTGCCTGATTTCTGACTTTCTTACTAATCCCTGCCAGTTATAAGGAGGTCCTTTATGAGTTTTTCATTTCTTTCCAAGAGTAACCCTCTCGTTTCTAATGTAAAGAAAGGGAAGTTTTTAACCCCTTGGTTTTTAGCTCCCTTTATCCTCTATTACATCACCCAGTACATGTCTCCAATCAGTACTGCTTCCACAAACTTCTTTTTGAACAAACAAAGTTGGATTCCCGACTGGTGGAATATTCTGGATCTTTTGTCCTTCCTCTACACCATCATCGCCTTCTTCCTCTGGGTGAAACTCATTGAAAAACGACCGGTTCGAACCATGGGCTTTTCCAAAGGAAATGGTCTCTCCGAATTCGCTAAGGGGGTCTTGGTCGGTGCCATTATGATTACTACGGTCTTAATCGTCTTCTTCATCACTGGTGATGTCCGTTTCGATCGTATTCAATTTAGTCTTCCTTTCCTCGTATCTTGGATCTTGGTTCTGATTGGCTATATTTTTCAAACGGCAGCCGAAGAAATTTATATCCGTGGTTGGTTGATTCCGATTATTTCTTACCATAAGAATGCTTACTTAGCCATCCTCATTTCTTCTACCATGTTCTCCTACTTCCACTTGAACAACAACGGAGCTTCTTGGCTCTCAACAGTTCATCTCTTCGTTTTCGGTCTCTTCACAGCTGTCTATGCCTTGAAGAGAGGAAATATCTGGGGACCTTGTGGCTTCCATTTCGCTTGGAACTTCATCATGGGAAATGTCTACGGCTTCCATGTCAGTGGCTTTGATAGTGAATCCTCTCTGATGTACTTCACAACTTCAAACCGGACCTTTATCACAGGTGGTGAGTTTGGACCTGAAGGTGGGATCCCTGGCTTAGTCGTCTTTCTCCTTGCTCTCTTATGGGCCATTTTCCTTCTCAAAGATACCTCTGCAGAACAAGAAGAACTCTACCCTCAACTGAGTTATGAATAAATAAAAAAAGAAAAGGCTGGATTTTCCCAGCCTCTTTCTTTTTCCTCAATAGGTTCGATAAAAAGAAACATGCTATTTTTTCTTGGCATTTCTTTTAAAAAGAGTATAATAGAACTATGCGGAGGTGGTGGAACGGCAGACACGCATGCTTCAGGCGCATGTGCCCCTTCGGGCGTGAGGGTTCAAATCCCTTTCTCCGCATCTTGGAAAGGTGGCCCAGCTCGGTACGGCACCGGACTCGAAATCCGGCAAGTGGATTTTCTTCACGCGCGGGTTCAAATCCCGTCCTTTCCTTCCATCATTCAAAAAGACATGAGCTTCATATCTCATGTCTTTTCTATTATTTGATCCCGGCTTCTAGAAGACCGTCTGCCAAGCGGGCGAAGTCTTCTAAGCTAAGGGCTTCTCCTCGTACAGAAGGTTGCAGGCCTGCAGCTTGGATCCCAGCTTCTAGTTTGTCTTTGATTTCTTCGGTCTTGCCAAAGCGACTGGTCAAGTTGTTCCAAAGAGTCTTGCGGCGGTGGACAAAACTGGCCTTGCTGACAGAGAAGAAGAAATCTTCATCCTTGACTGCCACTGCTGGTTCTGGGCGACGCACCATCTTGAGGATGGCAGAATCGACGTTTGGCGCTGGCACAAAGACGGTGCGAGGCACGATAAAGGCTACCTTAGCAGTCATATAGTATTGGACTGCAATGGACAAAGACCCATAAGCCTTAGTATTAGGTTCGGCTGAGATGCGGTCTGCCACCTCTTTTTGCATCATGACCACAAATTCTTGGAAAGGAATTTTAGACTCGATCAAGTGCATGAGGATGGGAGTCGTGATGTAGTAAGGAAGGTTGGCCACCACCTTGATCGGAAGGTCTGGATTTTTGAACTCTGCGATGTACTGGTTGAGGTCTACCTTGAGGATGTCTTGATTGACAACCGTGACATTGTCAAAATCCCGCAAGGTATCCGCTAAGATAGGAACCAAGCGGTCATCAATCTCAAAGGCCATCACTTCTGCGGCATTTTCTGCCAAAAACTCAGTGAGAGCTCCAATTCCAGGACCGATTTCGATGACATTGACCTGCTTATCAATCTCAGCCGTATCCACAATCTTTTGAAGGATGTTGGTATCAGTCAAGAAGTTCTGACCGAAGGATTTTTTAAAGGTAAAACCGTGACGCTCTAGCACTGCCTTTGTCACGCTATAATCTGCAATTCTCATTTTTTCTCTTTTCTAATCCATTTAGTGTAAGAAATAATCACTCTATCTCTCTTGTGTTTCTCTACAAGCTAGCCTAACAGTCTTCCACAAAGGCATTCTGCTCCGCTTGGTAGACATAAGCTTCCCCGTTCTTATCTAAGACGGTTTCCAACAAGGGCTCTATTTCCAAGGCCTCTTCAAGACTGATAATGGTGATCTTAGATGGATCGTCCAAATCTTCCTGAGACTCAAAGCCTGTAAAGAATTGCCAACCACTATCTTGTGGATGATGAGGTACATCGTGAATCGCCCAATTAATCTCACGTCGTAGGAAGCAATCCTTGGTAATCATGGCCCCTTTTTGCGTATCAAGATTCAGCGGAGGAACCATCAGGCTTGCGATATGTTTCTGGGCAAATTCCAGCTCATCTCCAAGCTGGATGGAGGTAATATAAGCCGGTTGATTGGTTAAACGTCCTTTAAATTTTCCATCATGAATCTCAGTCAGTTCAACCCACATACGCTCTGCTCGACACCCATTCTCCAAAACGGTATCCAGCACAAAGATAAGGCGAACCTGATCTCCAAGCTTCAATTGGTCGATTTCTTCTTGACTAGGAATCAAAAAATGTCGCGGGTTCTTTTGGTGCTCCACTTGAACATTCTCTAACGAAAAGCCTATCACTTTTTTCTTATCTGTAAACAGGTCGAACAATCCCATCTTCTACCTCTATCTCTTTTTTAATAACTAGCCATCGTTTCTTCAACTTCCGCTAATGTTACCCCAAACAACTCCAAGCGTTTGAGCAGTTGTTTGCCATTGCAGTAGCCGATGCGCAAGGCTTCTCCTAGATATTCCCGCCGTTTGCGACTTTCACTGCCCATCAGCAGGCCGAGTCGCATCAGATCTGATTTGGTAATATCAAAGAAATGCTCATCTTCATAGGAGGCCACCAGTCCCGCTAAGGCTTTTTCTAAGTCTTCAAAGCTGGCATGCTCGACTCCCAAGGAACGGCCCTTGGTTTTTGATTTGGGTACTGCTTCGCCACGATTTAAAAAGGCATGCTTGGCCTGCGGAATTTCTTGCATGATGATCTTACGAATGCGCTCCCCATTGTAATCCGGATCCGTAAAAACTATGACTCCACGCAACTCCTGCAAGGTAGCAATTCGTTCTAGGTCATCTTGATTAATGGCGGATCCACGTGTCTCATAGGTATCCACCTCATAATAGCGTTTCAGATTGGCCGTATCATCCTTGCCTTCAACAACAATCACTTCTGGTATTTTTCTTTTCTCAGTCAAGTCCAAATACCTTTCTCGCATTGTCATAGGTGGCTTGAGCTACTTCCTCTGTCGTCAAACCACGTAGTGTTGCAATATGATCCACTACATAGCGGGTGTAGGCTGTTTTATTTTCCCGGCCTCGCTTAGGAACTGGCGCCAGATAAGGGGCATCTGTCTCAACCAAGATTTTATCGAGCGGAAGGCCAGCTGCGGCTTCTTGGACATCTGTCGCCTTCTTAAACGTCACTACACCTGAGAAGGAAATCATCATTCCCAGATCCATGAAGCGCTTGGCTTCCTCTAAGCTTCCGGAGAAAGAATGCATGATCCCACCGCGTGGACCCACTCCTTCATTCTTGATAATGGCATAAGTGTCTTCGAGAGCGTCACGCGTATGCACTACAAAAGGCAAGTCCAAGTCCTTGGACAGTTGGATCTGACGACGAAAAACCTTTTCCTGAACGTCTTTTGGTGCCGTCATCCAGTGGTAGTCCAGACCAATTTCTCCTAAGGCGACGACTTTAGGATGTTTCAACTGTTCAAGTAAATAAGCCTCTACCTCAGGACTATAGTCGCCTGCCTCAGTGGGATGCCACCCAAGTGTGAGATAAACTTCTGGGTACTGGTCGGCCAAGGCTATTGCTCGTTCGATGGTTGGTTTGTCAAAGCCAACAACATTGTGGGCAAGGACTCCCAGCTCTTTAGCTAGTTCTAATTCCTCTTTTTCTCTCCCTGCAAACTCTTCAACGTTGAGGTGAGTATGGGTATCAAAAATCTGCATATGGATCCTTTTCTACGATTTTTCTCACTCTATTATAACAGAAAGCCTAGCTGAATACACTTTTGGCAAAACAAAAACCAGTAGTCTCGAGTTTCTACTGGTTTTTAGTTTTTTATCTGAATTACGCAGCCAAAACTTTGCGTCCTTTACGACGACGAGCTGCCAATACGCGACGACCGTTTTTAGTTGCCATACGGTGACGGAAACCATGTTTGCGCGCACGACGAAGTTTACTTGGTTGATAAGTACGTTTCACGATGAATACCTCCTCATAGATTTTGTATTCGTTTAGCCGGCTATAATGTGATCAGTTACTAAACATACTTTACTATTCTATCTGATTCACGTCTGTTTGTCAATAGCTATGAAAAATTTGTTGGGGCAGGTTCAATGATACCGCTTTTATTGGGCATCTCCTTCTATCCTTTGACGAGTCGCTTCATAGTAGGGAAGCAAGCTAGCCATTCCTTTTTTTAATTCCTCAAGAATGGCATCTCGACTCGTCGCTTGCGATAGATTGACATCGACTTTTACCAAGACCTTTCGGACCTGGCCAGTTTCCACACCTTTGAGAAATCTCTGGCGATTGGCTTCTGTCCCTTGGAATCGTTGACTGACACCTTCTATTTGGGCGAAGTAATAGACTGGCGAAAAAACCGGAAGAGTTAAAACGCGGTTCTGCTTTTGTAGACTCTCCTCATCCTTCTTACGTTCGATAAAACTTACTTCCAGGGACACACCAAAGTCCTTCGTATCTCCATAAAGTCGCAAGGCAAACATCGGATCCGCTATCTCTCCCTCTCCTTGGAGATAAGCCCAAAAATGAGGGCGAAGAATTTGAGCTTGATTCATCCACTGACTGGTCCGATCTTGTTTTAAATGCGGAAAGAGCTTCTGAAAATCGCTGACCAAGTGGGTGAATTCCTGCCGAGCTTCTTGCCCTAACTCGCGATACTCTACCATTCGCTCTGCATCCTCACCAGCTTTAGCAGGGGCTAGGTACTTGATCCCCTGACAATTCAAAAAGTCTCTCATCTTACTATACATGCTAGTTTTCCTTTCTCAGACAGAAAAGGAGAGAGCAAGCTTACACCCCTCTCTCCCTTTTGAAATTTTCCTTTTTAGACGGCAGATTAACCTTCAATATCGACGACAACGTAACGATTTGGTTCTTCTCCTTCAGAATAGCTGGTGACTCCATCCATTTTCGATACGATGCGGTGGATGATCTTGCGTTCGCTATTAGACATTGGATCTGTATGTTGTGCTCGACCTTCTTCTAGAGCACGACTTGCCAATTTTTGCGCATAGCTTTGAAGGACTTCTGCACGGTGTTCAACATAATCATTAACGTTGATCGCAATGTAGAAATTCTTAGAATACTGATTGTAAAGGTAGTTCTGTGCCAACAATTGAAGGGCCTTGAGAACTTTTCCGTGGTAGCCAATGACACGGCCTGGTTCATTGGTATCAATCTGCATATTGATAGTGCGACGGTTGTAGCTGCTTGAGATGCTAGCTTCGACATCCATTTCATCAATAACGGTTTGAACATAGGCAGTGACATCAGAAACAACCTTTTCAATGTCATAGCTTTCTTCTACTTCAATGCCCAAATCAGCAAAATCAGATGTTTGGCGGATCTCAGCTTCGTTAAGACTTGAATCGAGAATCTCTCCATGACCTTGTTCTTCAAGAATGGTTTCAGGAGCCTTCTCATGTTTGAGAATCTCAGCCTTCACTTCTTCAGAAACTTCTTGGCCTTCTTCTTCAACTTTTTTAATCGCTGCTACGACGCGACCCAAATCAACAGTTTCTTCACTAACACTCTTGACAGGTTCGTTTTGAGCATTAATTTCCTCAGGAACTCCCTTAACAGCTTGTTGATTGGCTTTTGTCACTGTAGTTTCTGCAATTGGTTCGATGTCTACCACAGCTGGCTTCTTACCAAAGAGACCGAGGAACCCTTTCTTTTCACGAGAAACGACAGTAATATGTGCTTTCATGCGCGGGATATCTAATTCTTTCAAACCATTTTGAATGGCTTCTTCAACATTGACTCCTGTATATTGGACCATCTGTCAAACTCCTTCTTAGTTTTTCTTTTTCTGTGCTTTGTTAAATGCACGTCGTTTTTGTTTTTCTAGATCTTTGATTGCCTGTTGCTCTGCTTCACGCGCCGCAATAATCTTAAATGGATTGTTCAATAGGTAAGTTTGCCCAACTTGGTAAGCATTGGAAACTACCCAGTAGAGAGCAACCCCGCTGGCTGAGTACATAGCGAAGAAGAAAATCATCACGGGCATTGCATACATCATGGCTGTCATTCCACCATTTTTTTCTGGCATGGCTTTGTTGCTCAACCAGGTGCTAAAGAAGGTGAAGACGGCTGCCAAAACTGGCAAAATAAAGGTTGGGTCTGTTGCGCTCATATCCAACCAAAGAAAATGACCGACTTTTAGGAATTCTACCCGACTCAAGGCTTGGAACAAGGCCATCAAGACTGGCATTTGTACAAGCAATGGCAAGAAGGCAGAGGAAGTCTTGACACCTTTTTCTTTGTAGAGGGCCCGCATTTCTTCTGACATGCGAGTGCGGCTTTCCAAATCCTTCCCAGGATACTTGGCCTGGATTTCTTTTACAAGTGGCTGAATCTCCTGCATTTTGCGCGAGGAGGTCATTTGGTATTGGAAAACTGGCAAGAGAATGGTCCGAATCAAGAGAGTGAAAAGGATAATCCCGACTCCGATGTTTCCTCCGATAGAAAGGAAACGAATGACTTCTGCAAAGAAGTAAACGAATTTTTCCCAAACTCCTGATGATTGGGAAGTCACTTCAGACGTTCCACAGGCTGTTAATAATAGGAGGGCCCCTCCGAGTAAGCTAGCTACTTTTAGTTTCTTTTTCACGTAATTACCTTTCCTGACGATAGACTTGCGCTAATTTTAATACATGGACTAGATTTTTTTCGACCTGATCAAAATCCAGTTCTTCAACTCCCTTTCGAGCAATCACAACAAAATCATCTGCTACAAGATGATCCTGGTGCTTCATTAAAACATGACGAATCAAGCGCTTGATTCGGTTGCGTGTCACAGCATTTCCTAGTTTTTTACTCACGGATAAGCCGACACGGAAATGGGGCTGCTCTTGTGGCAAACGGTAGATGACAAATTTTCTATTTGCACAATTCTTGCCGCTTTTAAAAATGGCATTGAAATCTTTTTCTCGCTTGACACGATAGCTTTTTCTCAAACTCCCACTCCCTCTTTTAAATTTATTCTATTATACCATAATTTCAAAAAAAACCAACGACCTTCTGGCCCTTGGTTTGAAGCCACCACCAGTGCCGTCACAACGACTAGGAGAAGAGATGCTGGATGGTTGATAAGACGATGGGTAAGCTATAAATAAAGTTCAAGCCGATATGAGCAAGGATAGGATAATACAAGGAGCCCGTCTTTTCATTCAATAATCCAAACATCAGGGCGGGGATGGTATAAATCAAAAAACTCAAAACAGTAAAGGGATGGTGAAGGAATTGAAGTCCACTATAGATAAGAGCTGGCGCCCATACACTTGCATAGAAGGGCCATTTTTTAAAATAGGCTTGGACGAGCGCTCCACGAAAGATCAATTCCACGGTCATCGGTCTGATGATGACCACTAGGATAAAAAGGATGAAAGATCCTAAGTCTTCCAAGGTCACCGGAAAAGAGTGATAAATAGCTAGACGTCCTTTGGTGAACCCACTGAGAAAATAGTCCAGCCAGTAGATGGCACAGCTGGAGAATATAGTTGCGTAGATAACGGGAAGGAATTGTTTCTTCTTCGCCCACTGAAAGACCGTACGTGGACTATACTTCTTTACTAATGAAAAAACAAGCATCAGATAACCTGCCTCTAAAAAGAGAAGGGTCCAAAAATAGCTAAGGGCTTGGCCGACTTGGTTGCTGACTAGTTGGGCCAACTCGCGAAATTGTGGCCGAACTAAGATATAAAAGACCAGTAGTAAAAGTGGATAAAAGAGCTTGGCCTTTGTCTTTATATATTTCATACATTCCTTTCGAGGGAGATTAAAAATGATTTATTGCATCTTACCATAATCATTCCTAGGATTCAATTAGAAAGCGAACCAAAAAAGGTCGAGACAACCGTCTCTGACCTCTAGTTTCTATTGGAATGCTCGTTCTCCCCTTTTCTGTAAGTCACAAAGCCTACAAGCACGGACACAAGAATGGCTAGGCAAAGAATGGTCTCTAACCAGACAAGGGGCCTTAACAGAGAACTGTGCAATAAACCTTGGGCCATTTTCAGGGAGGTAGCTGTGATGACCGTTGGGAAGGTTAAGGCTGAAAAGGCTGGTTGAAAGCCCTCTTTTAACATTTTAGGCAGACGCGTTAAAACGAAGAAATAAAAAGCTTGCGAGAGTCCAACCATGATGGATAACAGCCAAACAGGTAGACTGGCTCCACCCACACGAATCAGGGCCGCTAACAGAAGAGAAAAGGGGGCACAATAGATACCTTCTTGCCCTAATAAGTGGCTCGGTAAAGGGGTGGTTTTCAACCCCTGATAGATCAATGGGTAAAGAATCAAGGTTAAGACAAAGCCAAAGCCAAGAGTCAGATAGGCCAGCTCAACCACTCCTACCACTGGGTAGGTCAAGGCAGCAACAGCAATCCCCACATAAAGAACGGTCCAACTAGGGGTAGCATTGGCTCTTGGTTTTGCCAATATATGGGTTTTGGTAAAGTAGAAGATCAAGCCACAATCTAAGAGGAAAGCAGTCCACCAAACTGCCTGGGCGAGTCCTCCAAATGTCGGAAAGAGTCGTAAGAGATAAGTCGATAAAATCATCCCAGCCATGGGGAAGGTCGCCATCCCAGACAGAAGGGCCGGTTCTTGTAGTTCAATCTTGGTTTCTGACCAGTAGATCAGATGGTGACATAAAAAGAAAACCCATAGGATCAAACCCGTCAAACTGAAGAAATGAGCCAGAACTGGGAAGGTATCAGACAGAAGGTTTCCAGCCCCTGCTAAACCTAACAGGCAGCCTGAAAATGCTAAAGGAATCTTTTTCATCTTGATCTCCAATCATTTTATCGCTTTCAGTATACCATAAAAGAGGGGGAAGCATATCAAAAAAAGAAGTAGGCATAAAAGCTACTTCTCATTTCCTTATTGTTAAGCTCAACTCCATCATGTCACGCACAAGCTTTTTCGGTTACGCGTAGGGTTGCAATTCTGGATTGATGGGTGTGTTGGCTAGGTTATTGGCATAGTTACAGAGGCTAGCTAGACTCACACCTAGCACCACATCCAAAGCATTTTGGTGACTATAACCTGATTCCAAAAATTCAGCTAAAGCTTCATCCCCAACGCGCCCCTTGGTATTGATCACAGCCAAGGTGAATTTAGCCAAGGTGTCCAACTTCGGATCAGTTTCGATTGGAGTACGATTGCGAAGGGCTTGAAGAAGGTCATCGTTCATTTGGATTTGCTTGATCGAAAAGGCTGTATGACCTGCCACACAGAAGGCACAACCATTGGTCACCGCTGCAGTGATTTGGACCACTTCACGTTCAACTGGTGTCAAACTGTTGCGGCGGTTAATCGCACCGACTGTACGATAAGCTTCCAAAGCTGTCGGTGCATTTGCTAAAGACCGATGAGATTCGGAATGTAGCCGTTATTATCTTTTTGGACGGTTTCAAGAACCTCTTTTACCTCTTCTGGTGCTGTCTCAACTGTATGAATCTGGAATGTTGTCATAAATGTACCTCTTTTTCTCTTGGTGACACTTAGTCTATCATAGAAATGGAAGCTTGAAAAATATATATTTCATATACCTTCCATAAAAAATAGTTATCACCAGGAAGAAAAGATTGAGACATGCCGATCCCACTTCTGCTCCCATTCAAAGCCTCTCCTTCAAGAAAAAGGTCCTTCCTATCCTTCTAAACCCGTGCAAGGAGCAGATAGATAAACAAGGTTAAGAAGAAGAGAACACTAACGATCAGCGTCGCTAGTTTGATCCCTCGACGGGCTAGCCAATAGCTTGGCTTCCCTAAGTTACTGGTCGCATCTGTTGACAGCGATTGTTGTTGCCGAGGTTGAAACATCACCAACAAGATTAGACTGATCGATAGAAGAAAAATCAGTACCACAAATAGCATTTCCATCTTAGCCTCCAAATACTCGGAAAAGGGTGAGCAACACCCCCAACAAGATAACGAGGCCGATGACGACATTTAAAGTCAGGTTGACGGTTTCTGAGCGCGTTGCTTTTTCTTTTTCTGCGGATCGTCGCTTCAGCGCATTCATCCGTCCTTCTACTTCTTTATAGAACAAGTCCTTCTTCTGATCAGACATCTCTATCACCTATCCCTTCTTGGAATCTCGAGCGGAACTCTTCCTGTTCGATCGCGTTAGACTGTGCAATTTGATTTGAAACTGCGTGTCGGTAGTTCTCTATTGATTGATAAACTTCTTTGATGCGTGCCACGAGTTCGTCTTTTTCTCCTTGCCTAAAGACATTTTCTTGAGCAAGATAAGGCGGGTCATGTAAGGTCTGTTCAAAGCCTAGGATCAGCTGTTGGTGCTCAAAGGCCTTACGAACAATTCCCTGTACCTCCCCAAAATGATTGATATCTAGATAGATACTGGACTGGTGAAGGAGCTCCTTGATCCGTTTCTGGCTAATATTCTGATACAAGACCAAATTGGGGTAGCGGACCAGAGACATGAGTTCTGGTGACATTTCTGTCACAGCAGCAACTCGGAAAGTCACATCCGGTAAGTGCTCTAACAAATAAGGCAAGGCTTCAATCTGATCTGAATTTGTTAATACAAAAGCATCCTTGCGAATATCGTCTTTGACAGCAAAATCATAGATATAACCAAGAGGGGTAAAACAATCCTTTTGCTCTGGTGATACCAACTCTAGGGCACGGCGATAGGTCTCCCTTTGAGGGATGAAAATCTTCTTCGTCCGTATCTCTGGGCTATTGAGGATCAGTTGCATATTGCCTGGTAGACTATCCTGTAATGGCTCTTGCCAAACCAAGACATCCCGGCCTACCAGTCCCATTTTGCCAAGTTGCAAGCTCAAAGCAAAAGACTGAGCCAGCGTATTAAAGAGCACTTGATCTAGAGCAAATCCTCGGTATTGGACATAAAAGACATAGAAAGCTAGTCGATTTTTGAAAATCCGCATGGGCTCATGATCCAGAGTCAAAATCAGATCACCTGTTTGATGATTTTCTGTTAGGCGTTCCATCTCTTCTTCAAAGTAGGTGGTTAACAAGGGATTGCCCTGACCATCACAAGTGGTCACCGCTATTTTTCGACCGTACTGATCATAGTAATCCACTGTGCTTACTTGTCCCTCTTGATGGAACCACTCTACCCGTTCGACGATTCGTTTATGAGTAGCATCTTGGTAATAGATGCGTGCTTTTTCTTGGCCGTAGTAGGAAATCCGTCCACCAGATGCATCACCAGTGATTTCCCAAAAATCAGGGACTAAAATTTCGTTAAAGAAGCGCCCCCGTTTTTCACCTGTCGGTTGACCTAAAAAGTAAAGAAAGGGCGACTCTACTCCATCAGGTAAAAAGCCATTCGGTTCCAAGACGATCGTTGGATGCGTGTAACCTGCTCTTTGTAAAGAATAGAGCAGATCTTGGCTTTCACGCGAAAACCGATCAAATACGTTCAGCATGGGTCACCTCCTCAATCAATTGAGACCAAGCTTTTTCAACCTTACTGGTTAGAAAATCTTCTGCACGCGCATAAGATGCTTGACGCATGGATGGCATCTTTTGGCTCTGGTATAGCAAGCAGATCATTTCAGCAAAGGACCTCGCTATCCTGTCCACAACCTGGTCTGGTTCAGTCGGAAGCAGGTAGCCATTTCCCCCATCTCTAACAAAGTTCTGATTGCCATAAGGCACATCAAAGCCAATGATCGGAAGACCAGAACCAATGGCCTCCATCAAGGTCAGGCCAAAGCCTTCACTGGTAGAAGCCGACAGGTAGACTTCATAATCTTTGTAAATATCGGTCAAGTCCATATGGCCTTTGAGCTGGATATAGTCCGTCGCTCCTAACTCTTCAATCAGTGATTGCAACTTACCTTCCTCTCCGCCTTTTCCATAAATATCAAAAAGAAAGGGACGGTAGCTCTTTTTTTGCTTCGACAACTGCTCGAACTAACCAGTCGATGTGTTTTTTTCTGTCGCCAGACGCGAAGCAGTCATCAGAGAAAAAAAGGTTTCCGAGAGTCGTTTTGCGGTAGACTGGCGAGACTTCCTACCGGAATGGTGTAAATAACAGGAGCATGAGGGGTATATTTGGCGAACTGCGCTGCTAAAAACTTCCTTTTTGCCGATCGGTTGCGACAATAAAGAAGTCCACCTTGTCCGCATTGGTAAATTGGTAATCGTAATAATTGTTCCACAAAAATATATTGATCATCGGTATGATTGACACTATAGTGCTCCGCATGGACCACGACTCCTAGACGAGCTTTTTGGGCCTCTTCAAAAAAATAGGTTGGCCGATGTCAGTCTCCCGATCCAAAATCACCAGATCTTGTTTGGTCAAGTTGAGACTTTGCATAAAGTAGCGGATCAATTCCTGCCGACCCAGGAGATAACGATCTGGAAAACGGTAAATCTCCTGACCATCTGCCAACTGCATCCGATAGGCCACACTTCCATCTTCATTGTAGAAACGTCGTTCAATCAAGTCGGCTTGATTATTTTTAGGGATAAAGTACTCTGTACAGTAGCGAGTATAGGAAAAGTAGTCTTTTCTGACTAGAATCCCTCTGGAAACATACTCACAGCGCTCTACATAGGGACTCTTTTCGTCCCGAAGATAGCAGGTCAAAAAACTGTCTTGGTCTTCATAGAAATAGCGCTTCACCTTCCCTGTGGTCTCTTCTCGCGTTGGCTTCCCAGCGAACCTAGCCAGGACTTGATCCACCGTATAAGTGGTTGGTGCAATTTTGATATCCGTAAAATGGGTGTAGAGCCATATGATTTCATGGTCTTTAAATCCAATATTCTCTGTTAAGTGTTGAATATTGTCTGCTAATATCATATCCATAAAAATAAATTTTGCAGGTTCTTGGATCTGTCTTAGCAACTTGGCCCGATAGGCTTGTGCATACTCGACGCCACTACTGGCCCATCCAATCCCAAGATTGATATTGTATACTGTCATAAATCCTCTTTTATGGGAAATACAGGACAATTTCCCCTTTTGTATTGATTTCTACTCGACTGAGTAAGAGATTGCGAACCATCTGCTCTTTTGCCAAAGCCTTCATCCGATCAAAAGATAAAGAGGCTTCTTGGTAAAATTCGACCAGTGGATTCTTTTGACTGGCGTACTGACCAGACAAGGCCACACGTAATTGTTGCAAATAATCCACTTGTTCCACCCAATTTTCGTCAATAGCTTTTAAGAGCACCATCCGTTGAAACTGAGCAATTACCTCATCGGATTCCAGCCTTTGATATTTAGCAAGCAACTCCGAGCGGGCTAGCTCCCAGAGGAAATCCTCTTTTGCCTGCTTGGAAGGAAAGGCTTGATGGATCTGAGCAGGATTAACCTGATAACTGATATGATCTAAAATATAGTGATAGAAGGCAATCGGGTCTTGATACTTTTTATTTTTAGCCACTTGGGCAAACACTTCCCGAGCAATTTTCTCGATCAGTCCATCCAAACGTCTGTCCAGCCTGATCAACCGATCCCGTTCCTTATAAACCAAATCGCGTTGAATGTTCATACTCTCTGCGAACTCCAAGGTCAAGCGACGACTAGCTTGCGCAGCACTTTCACTCGCATCCTGAGCTTGAGCGACGATGCGTTGGTATTTCCTCCGGGTTAGAGGTTTGGCTTTTCGAAGTCGATCCTCTACGTCGTAATCTTGATACCTATCTTGGATCCAGTTTGGCCCCCAGTGTTTGATTAAATCATCCTCCAGAGAGACAAAAAACTTGGTTTTTCCAGGATCTCCTTGACGTCCTGATCGTCCTCGAATCTGGAGATCTATCCGGCGATTCATCATCCGCTCCGTCCCGACGACAACCAAACCACCTAAGGCAGCTACACCCTGCCCTAATTTGATATCTGTCCCCCGACCTGCCATCGAGGTCGCAACGGTCACTGCACCTTTTTGCCCAGATTCAGCAATGATCTGTGCTTCACGAGAAGCCTTATTGGCATTCAACAGATTATGGGGAATTCCTTCACGAAGGAGAAGGTTTGAATACAAGACAGACATCTCAACCGAGCCGGCAAAGATCAAAATCGGGTTTCCCTTTGCATGGACTTCTTTGATGTAGGCCATAGAAGCATAGACTTTTTCTGGCAAGGTCTGGTATATCTCATCTGGAAGATCCTGCCTAATCCGTTTTCGATTGGTTGGGATCTGAATCACTGACATGGCATAGGTCTCCAAAAATTCAGCTTCTGCAACCTTCCCGGTTCCCGTCATACCGCCAAGTTTTTGAAACATCTTGAATAAATTTTGGTAAGTAATCGAAGCCATGGCCCGTGTCTCTGGTGTCAATGAAAGTCCTTCCTTAGCTTCAAGAGCCTGATGAAGTCCCCCTTGAAGACGAGTCAATTCCATAAGACGCCCCGTTGCTTGATCCAAAAGGACAAGCTCCTGTTCTCCTTTTTTATTCGAACGGACGACATAGTCCTTGTCCCTTTTATAGTGTTGATGTGCTTGTAAAGCCAGACTAATATGGCGGACAAGATCACGGTGCTCAGGATCATACAAATGCTGCAGGGATAGAAAAGCCTCGGCTGCTTTTACACCTTTTGGGGTCAACCACACCTGTTTCTTGTCCCCGTCGGCCTTGTACTCTTCACCTTCTTTGAAGGTTCGGATCAAGGTGTCTACAATCCCATATAGATTGGACTGCACGCGAGGAGAGCCCGAAATCACTAAGGGTGTCTGAGCACTATCCAATAAGATAGAATCGATTTCATCTACAATCGCATAGTTTAAATTTGCTAGGAATTGGCCATCAACAGAGGCGGTTAAATTTTCTGAAAGATAATCAAAGCCCAAGCTGCTATTGGTGGTATAAACAATGTCAGATTGATAGAGCGACCGCTTCTTAGCTGGGGAGAGTTCGCCCTCAGTATCTTGAAGTGGAACTCCAACTGTCAAACCTAGAAAACGATAAATCTTACCCATTTCTTCCGCATCACGAGTTGCCAGGTAAGTATTGGGGGTAATCACCATAACCCCCTTCCCTTCTATTGCATTCAGGTAAGCGGGCATGGTTGCCGTTAGGGTCTTTCCTTCCCCGGTTTCCATCTCTGCAATATTTCCTTGGTGGAGGACGATCGCTCCCATGACTTGAACATCGTAAGGAAACATCCCCAAGACTCTCTGAGAGACTTCTCTCACGACTGCATAAGCTTCTGCTAGCAAATCGTCTAGTGACTCTCCTTGTCGGAAACGACGGCGGAATTCCTCTGTCTTTTCTTGTAACTGCTGGTCTGTCAACTGGGACATCCGATCTTTCCAGCTATTCACCTCATTTAAGATCTTTTTTATTTTTTTCAATTTTATAGAATCCACTGGGTCCTCATTTACTATCCATCTGCTTGATCTATATCAGAATAACTCATTGTTCAGACGAAATCGGTGAAATTGTGAAATAGCGAAAGGTAAACTCTTGCATCCCTGCACTGAGGAGACGCACCTGGTAAGAATAAGCTTGCTCTGGATATACCAACTTAACTTGCCCTTCTGTACTGACCTGCCGGTCCACTATCTTGCCAAAACGATCCTGGTAAACAACTTCTAGCATAACCGTATGAGCAGGCCTAGAAGTCATCTGAACTTCAACTACATAGGTCCGGCCTCTCTGTAAAAGTGGCAGACTGGGTGCCATCCGATCCTCCCCATAGCTTGTGAGGGATTTCCAACTTTTTAAGACTTGACCAGAAGGCATCAAAGGATTCGTAAATCGAATCTGATCTTCTGCTAGTCTTTCTATCACAGACCCCCACAAATAATCAACTGAAGAGATCGGCCCCCAATAAAGGTGACGATCTTTTTGCTTTCTCATCCTAATCATCCACTTCTTCCAAAATCTCTTTCCATGATTTCTTTGTATTGGGTCAAGAACCACTCGATGATAGACTCCGTTGCATCATTGTGGCGACCCGGGCGACTTGAACTAATGATCCGAATAGGCTGGTGATAAAGAGCTTCTAAAATATCCGAATAAGCCTTCTGGTCGTAGTCATCGTCCCTCATATAAACCAAGGCTAAGAGGGTATCCTTTAACTCTGCCTGATGGAATCGATCCCAAAAACGCTTGTTCAAGGCCTCTATCCCTTCACTTGACACTCGACCAAGAAGCAATTGCATCATATCGAGCGAGGTTCCAAATTCATCTGGCCGTTTAAACTTCAGATTGGCAGCTACATCCCCAAGGTTGACAATCGGTTTCCCAACCAAGATCGCATGAGGTGAGTAAGAGGCTCCATAGTAGAGAGCTCCATAAGTGCCCATCGATAGACCTGAAAAATTCAATTCTTTGGGACCAAATCCTAAGGATTGAAGATGGTGATCGATAAAATCCTGAATCTTCTTTTCCAACTCTGGAGATCCTAGATAGAAGCATCCCCCCTCTAGACGTGGATCCGAAAAGAGAATAAAGGGCGCTCCCATATTTTTCATCATGCTAAAGCCTTCAAAGCCCTCTGCAGGACGATAACCGGAGAAATAGACATTCAGTGGTGGCTTCAGGTCTCCTGGATGGAAATAAGCAAAAATTTCCTGACGCTTGCTGTCTCTGAGAGTCTGCGAACCAAGAGCAATTTCTCCAAAAGGACCATGGGAGAAGCGCTTGTGCAAAGCACCGATTATGAGTCGCCCCTGGCCCTTCGCTTCTAGTGAAAAGGATAGGTAATAACGATCGGGCTCGTCAATCAGAACCGGCCTTTCCAAATCTGCTTCTGAATAAACAAGCTCCTTCACTAAAGATCCCAAGGTCCCACTCTGGAAAAATTGGACCCGCAACTGGATCTGGCAGTCTGGCGTTTTCTCGTACTCTAGCCATAGATCCGTAGGAATGACCCCATCATACGAATAGGTGTTGACCCACTGGGCTATGGGAGTATATTCTTCTCCATATGAGCCCTCTAACTCCAAAAAGTGTTTCCCTCTGACCGTTTGACTGCCTGCAAAGTCAGCTCTAACTCGTAACTCTCTGACACTAAAAGCATCCCCATACTGGCCGTCATAAAGGAAGCGATGGAGTTGATAGAGAAAGGGAGCCTTATCGGAAAAATCCCAAGCCTTAGCCTGAACCAGTTGCATCAAATGTTCCAGTTCTTCTGTAACTGACTCTTGATCATATACTTGATCATAAAAAACAGTGTAGGGCTGAAAGAGACCCAGCTCTTCTTTGAAGCTCAATAACCTCTCAGGATGATCCAGCACCAAGGCCTTAAACTGCTTGATGCCTTGCTCCGCCATGTAGTCCTCTATCTGTAGAGGGGTTTGGATAGAAAAATAATGCCAGTTCAGACCTTCTGGAATTGTCACTTCTTCCTGCCAATTTGTAGGTCCAATTTGAAAAATATGGCCTGTTTCCAACTTCCTGTCCATCCTAGTTTTTCATCCATCCTTCCCATTTGGCGATCAAGCGCTGGCCTGTGTATTCTTGGATCTTTTCGACAGAATAAATCAGCGCTTCATTCCACGGTTTAAGATCTCTAAGGAAATAGTCTATCGCTGTTTCTAGTTCTTCCCCCATATCCCCCAAGACATATCCATTTTTTAAATGGTCTACATACTCCGTATGGGTACGATTGATCTGAGGAATTCCTGCCGAAATGCCTGCAATTTGTGTATACAGATTGGGTTCCTCACTTACGTCTACTATTAAGCGAGTCTGTTCTAATTCTTTGATGATATCATTCTCGTTAAAGAAATTTCGAACCTTATAACGATCTTGCTTCTTTTCAAAGAGAGAGGCATCTTCGAGGAGCTGGTTTTCTCCCAGTTCTCGAGAATCAACCTGAACACCTAGAGAAGCTATCCCCATCTTGCTAGCCAAGTCTTCTAAGTGATGATCCAGTGCCACTACGGTTTCATCAGAAGCATTGTAAATCGCGAAAATGACCTCAAACAAGGGATTTTTCGCTAAGATTTCAAACATTTTCTGTAAAACAGATGGAGAGGGGAGATCCTTTTCATCCAGGTGGAAAAAGATTTTCGACTCCTTCCTCTCCTGACTGCTTCCCAATCTCAGCCGTGAATCAAAGGACGTCAGGCGATGGATCTTAGAAGCAAGACTTGGAGCAAGACCAAGCAAGTCCTGTTTCGTTTTTTTCACTATCCGTTATCACCAAGTCAACCTCTTTTAAAGAAAAATGAAGCGACGAATCTTCTTGAGATAAGGGCTGGCGTTGCCCATAAAAAGAAAGAACCTTTGAAACACCTAGTCCCACTTGTTGGACAAAGGGTAGATTGACCGGATGGGCTGCAATCACCAGACGATCTTGACCCGGAACCAGGTCTCCTAGGTTGGCTTTCATTTTTTCAGCAACCACTTCTCCCATGTCCGGATAGGTTTCTCGTTTAAATTGCTTCTGAAAAGCTTCATTGACAAAGACCATGTGGTTCGCATCTGTCAACAGCTCTCTCAAGACCCAGTCTCCTTCGGGGGTTAGATAGTCTTGAAAATAGGGACGTCCCTCTTTGTAGTAAATAACACTGGAAATAAAGCCTCGGTCATCCAGATACTGCACATAAACCGTGTCCTTATCCTTTACCCGTCTCACTGAGAGGATATTCCCGTCTACCCCCAGATCGATACTAGCAATCTCCTGACCGCGACAGAACGCCACTATTTGAAAAGGCGTATAAGTAAAGCTTGTGTGAGCAGGCCATTCAAAATCCTCGACCTGAATCGGAAGCATCTCTTGATGAGGGGAAATCCCCTGAATGTGATCAAATCGACAGATAATCTGTTTCTAACAAATCTTGCCGATGGAGGTCGTAACGCAATTGCGGGCAATAGTGCGGAATCACTAATTTCCGCTCCACTCCCGCTTCCTGGAAGACCCGAAGCTGGTGAATAGTCTCATCAAATTCAATCGTAGCTTGCGTCCAATACCAAGGCGTTATCCTTCTGTGCCAAATCCGCTCACTGCCATACCAGGCTGGTATAAAGTAATACATAACAACTCCTAAAACAATCTTGTATAGCCTTGGTTCACGCGAAGGGCTCGAACTTCCTCTCGGATGGTCGACATCATCCCCACAAACATGAGAAAACTCCCTGGAATCATGGCCAAACGCAAAAGTCCTCTATCCCAGAGCAGAAGAAGGAAAGGCAATGCTGTAAACAGAATTAAATAAAGTGTCCCAAAGACCGTTAAGCGAAAGACAATTCGATTGATGTACCGACGTGTCTCTTCGCCAGGATAAACGAAATCAATATACTCTGAGTTTTTCATCATCTTGTCCGCAATTTCTTCCCCATTGACCGTCACAAAGGCAAAAGCAAAGGACAAAATTGCTATCATCAGACCGTAGAGCAGGATCCAAGATGGCGCTCCTATTACCAACTCCTTTGCGATACTGGCAGCCCATGACGCACGGGGATTGATAGCTTGGACCAGCAAAAAGATATACTGCGGGATAGAAACCAAGGTCATGGCATACATAAAGGGCATCCCCCCAGCTGGATTGAGCTTGACCTCTAAAAAGGTGTGAGGTTTCAAACTATTATGAATCCCCAGCTTATTCACAGGAATCCGATAGCGAGCATACTCGATGCATACGACCATGAAAATAAATCCTAACAAGAGAGGCATTAGAAACAGGAGGCTGTATGCTGAACCCCCACTCTTTGACAAGGTTCCAAAGACATCCTCTGGCAAGTACAGGAGCATCCCCGCCATCATGATGACAATAGAATTCCCCAAGCCTAGGGCCGTATTTAAATCAGCTAACCAGACCAAGAAAAAGGTTCCTGCAATCATTATCAAGGCATTGAGCGAGACAACTAGAAGGGGGCTCAGATCTGTTTGTAAGGGGAGATAAAGAGAGATGGCCAGAGATTGAACAAGAGCAAGAGCAAGTGTCAGGTACATCTTCCGTCGTTCCACAAGCTCCGAACTGGTCCTCTCCAGGTTATACCGTTTAGATACTGTAAACAACCGCCACAAAATCATGGAAGACATCCAGGGAGAAAGTCCAAGAGCGAAGATGGACATGCCACGAAGATTTCCACCCATGATAGCACTCGTCAACTCCAGACCCCTTGCAGCACCTTCATTCACATTTAGAACCTTTGCTAGGTCTACAAAGGGCAAGGTGATTTTACTTCCTAAAACATAAACAAAAACGAATAGGATTGTCCAAAATAATCGTTTCCTAACTCCAGATTGTTTCATCATATCCTGCTCTTCTACTCCCCCTTCTTTCGAATGCTTATCCTAACTAAGTCCTCTCATCAAATTTGACCATTTCACCTAAACGATCTCTGATCTATAAGAGAAAAAAAGTTCTTCAGAAGATGATCTGAAGAACCACTATTCATCTAGCTTTTCTCCATTCATTATACCATATTTCACTAGGCTTTTCACCCGACATTCTCAAAGAAAACCGACAAATCCACTCATGGATTTGCCGGTATATCAGAAGAATCGAAAGAAGCAAATTTTCAATTTAAGAAAGATGATTGTATTTACTTTTTACGATGGAAAAATGAGGCCAAGCCTGCAAAGAAAGCTACTACAAGCGTGATGAACAGCTCACGTGACGTCACTCCTAGAGAGTCCGACGTCGATTTTGCTTCAGAGACAGAAGCAGCCGATTTCTCGCCAGAGGAGCTCATCTGAGGAGTCGCTTGACTTTGTGAATGGGATTGGCTTGCCGAGCTAGAGGTAGAACGACTCGTTGAAAGAGAAGTCGATTCTGAGGAGAGCTGGCTTGCTTTTAATGAAACAAGTGTGCTCGCTGGCTCCTGAAGACTCGCCGAAGCAGACCCGTACACCACTGTAGATTCGTTTACTGCATTTGAAGCCAAGGCAGAAGCGGATGACCAATTTGATGCCTGTGACATAGAATGAGTAGACGAAGTCGATCTATCTGTAGAAGTCGAAGACTGATCAGAAGCACTCGTTTGATGCGATGCTGAAGCCAATTCAGAGGTTTGTTTGTTTGAAGCAGATTCGGATGCGCGGGCTGAAACAGACGCTGAATTCCAGATTGATTTTGATGCGCTTGCTGACGCGGAAACGGATGCTGAAGTCAACTCAGACACTGAGGCAGATTGAAGTTCAGAAGATTCCATACGAGCTACAGATTCGGATGTGCTGGTTGAAACTGACTCTGAGATTGAAGCGGATGCCAATTCAGAGGCTTGTTTGTTTGAAGCAGATTCAGAGGCACTGATTGAAACAGACTCAAAACTCAAGATAGATTCTGAAGCTCTTGCTGAAACTGACTCAGAGGTCGAAGCCAATTTAGAGGCTTGCTTGCGAGAAGCCGATTCGGATGCACTTTCTGAAACAGATGTTGAATTCAAGACCGATTCTGATACGCTTGCTGACGCTGAAACTGATGCAGAATTCAAAACAGACTCTGAACTACTTACTGATACAGACTCACTAGTTGACACTGAATCAGATGTTGATGTTGAAACGGAAATGCTGATTGATTCAGAAGTCAACTCAGACACTGAGGCAGATTGAAGTTCAGAAGATTCCATACGAGCTACAGATTCTGATGTGCTGGTTGAAACTGACTCTGATGTTGATGTCGACTCTAACTCAGAGGCTTGCTTGAGAGAAGCAGATTCAGAGGCACTTGCTGAAATCGATGCACTTAATTCTGACACTCTTGTAGATGCTGAAGTTGACACGCTAGCGGATTCCGAACTCAACTCAGATACAGATGTAGACTGAAGCTCAGAAGATTCCATTTGAGCTTCAGATTCTGATGTGCTTGCTGAAACAGATGCAGAATTCAAAACAGACTCTGAACTACTTACTGATACAGACTCACTAGTTGACACTGAATCAGATGTTGATGTCGACTCTAACTCAGAGGCTTGCTTGAGAGAAGCAGATTCGGATGTACTAATTGAAACGGATGTTGAATTCAGGACTGATTCTGACACGCTTGCCGAAATCGACGTACTTGCTTCTGAAGCACTTATCGATGATGAAGTTGACACGCTAGTTGATTCCGAAATCAACTCAGATACTGAAGCGGATTGAAGTTCAGAAGATTTCATACGAGCTACAGATTCTGATGTGCTGGTTGAAACTGACTCTGATGTTGATGTCGACTCTAACTCAGAGGCTTGCTTGCGAGAAGCAGATTCAGAGGCACTTGCTGAAATCGATGCACTTAATTCTGACACTCTTGTAGATGCTGAAGTTGACACGCTAGCGGATTCCGAAATCAACTCAGATACAGATGTAGACTGAAGCTCAGAAGATTCCATTTGAGCTTCAGATTCTGATGTGCTGGTTGAAACTGAATCAGATGTTGATGTTGACTCTAACTCAGAGGCTTGCTTGCGAGAAGCAGATTCGGATGCACTTTCTGAAACAGACGCTGAATTCAAGACCAATTCAGATACGCTGGCTGACGCACTTGTCGATGTTGAAACGGAAACGCTGATTGATTCAGAAGTCAACTCAGACACTGAGGCAGACTGAAGCTCAGAAGCTTGTTTGTTTGAAGCAGATTCGGATGTGCTTGCTGAAGCCGAAACGGATACTTCCGATGCTGATAACGAACTACTTACCGAGATGGAAACAGACTCCAACTCAGATGCTAGCTGGCTTGAGGTTGACTCAGATGCACTTGTTGAAACGGATGCTGAACTCAAGATAGAATTAGATGTACTGATTGAAATAGACTTAGACTTCAATTCCGATTCGGATGCGCTGGCTGAAACTGATGCACTTGATTCTGACACACTTGTCAAAGCCGAAGCTGAAACGCTTGTTGATTTCGAAGTCAACTCAGACACTGAGACAGATTGAAGTTCAGAAGATTCCATACGAGCTACAGATTCTGAAGTGCTAGTTGAGACTGAATCAGAGGCTGAGGCTGAGGTTGAAGCCGATGCCAACTCAGATGCTAGCTTGCTTGAGGTTGACTCAGATGCACTTGTTGAAACTGACTCAGATGCTGAAGCGGACGCCAACTTAGATGCTTGTTTACTTGAGATTGATTCAGATCTACTTACTGAAACGGACTCGGAACTCAAGACAGATTCTGATGCGCTACTTGAAACGGATTCAGAAGTTAAGACTGATTCTGATACACTTGCCGAAATCGACGTACTTGCTTCTGAAGCACTTATCGATGATGAAGTTGACACGCTAGTTGATTCCGAAATCAACTCAGATACTGAAGCGAATTGAAGTTCAGAAGATTTCATACGAGCTACAGATTCTGAAGTACTTGCTGATTCTGAAACGGATACTTCTGAAGCTGATACCGATGCACTTGCAGATTCCGATGCAGACAAGGAACCACTTAATGATTCGGATGCTGACTTCTCTGAAATAGATAAAGAACTACTTGTTGATGCTGAAGCAGACACCTCTGAGACTGACAACGAGCTACTTGCTGATTCTGAAACGGATACTTCTGATGCTGATAACGATACACTTGTCGAAGCGGAAGAAATCGACTTTGATACAGACAAGGAGCCACTCAATGACTCAGATGCTAACTTCTCTGAAGCAGATAGAGAGCTGCTTACCGACGCTGAGGCTGAGACCTCTGAATCATTCTGCAAATTAGACTGAGAAGAAGATAACGATTGAGATTCGAGTTCCTGTGAAATAGAAAAACTATCTGATACCGAGTCACTACTTGAGATTGACTCAGATAAGGACGTTGATTGACTATCCCACAGAGAAACAGCTACAGACAGAGATTGAGACTCTGAAGCAACTACCTGTGAGTTGCTTTCTGAGTATGAAAGACTATCCTGTGTTGACATCGAATGAGAAGCTGAATAAATGAATGATTGAGAACTCAATTCAGAAGGAGTCATTCTTCGGTAATAGTAATTCACACTCTTCAATGGCCAGTAGCTAACCCTGGTCGAAACCGTATGATAAAACTTAGAAATCCGTCAGCACCTTGAAGGGATGCATCGTCACCCACAATATGGCCACCACTAAGCTGTGCTTGATTTTCTGGGGCGGAAGTATATGGTTTACGGAAAGAATATTCCTTACCCGTTTTTTCATCCGTATAGCTCACCTTCTCTGTCAAGGAGAACCAACCTGAGATTTTTAACTTAAAGTTTTTTCCATCTGAAAAATCGGGAGTGACTGTAAGAGAATAATCCTCTTTCTTGCTTTTTACCTCTCGCGTCTCAAGATTTTCAAAGGTTTCATTCCAATGATCATTTCTAAAGGCCTTTTCGTAGACTAAGGTATAATTTGCAAGGTCAAATACTGTACCGTTATCACCTTTCCGGTAATTTCTCTGTTTGGAAGGATCCAAGACATAGTATTTTAAGGTGAAATCGCCATTTGGACTCGTCACTTCACGGACAAGTTTAATATAATGGTCTCTTGCCCCTCCCCAATAAGTATCTACATTCTGTTCTCCAACCTTCCTAAGATCAAAGACGCCAGACATTTTATTCTGATGATAGTCTACTAGTGGAACTTGAACAAAACCATTCAATTGTCGAGCAGCTGAAGCTGTGTACTCCTGACCTTCAATACCAACCTGGGCATAAGAGGCCAAAACAGTTTCCCTGCCAGTTGGAACATAAGCTCCTCGCGAGAATTGTCCTTTGTCGTCAATGAGCTTATAATAGGTGACATGTTCAGCACTTCGTGATGGAACAATGGATGCTACTGTCGATGGTGCATAAAGACCTACATTTTTAGGTTCTAGCACATCATAAAGCTGTTGAATCATAAATTTAGGAGTCTGGTAACTTACACTTTGCATCCGTATAACTCCAGGTTTCCCATCATCATAAATTGAGTAAAAGACCCTGTATTGGCGGTTTGTATCTGAACCAACTAATTCCTTTGGTAAATCAAATTCAACTACACTATTTGCTTTAACTGTTTGAGCATAAACCTCCGTACCACTAGACTTTTTAACCAAGCGGAAGTATACGTCAACACCTTTAGGAGTAGTTGAACCAATCGAGCTACGATCGACGGACAAGGTTGCATAATAATCCAGAGGATCCGGCTTCACTCGATTAACGAAATCCCAAATAGCAAAGGTATAGCGCGTCACATCATGATTTTCAGAAAGAGATTTGAGACTCTCAGGATCAAGATGTGTTACAGATTTATCTAAATGCGGGTCCTTTTCTACTCCTGCAAATTTCAAAGCAGCATCTTCGATATTAGCTCCGTTTCGGTCTTCCAAATCAGGAGTAATTTCTGATAACTCTTCAGAGTCCGTTACGGTTTCATAAATCGGTGCCAACTGAGCTGCAATGGCAGGTTTGCCGTTTACACTGCTATTCCCCACAAAACCTGATGCTTTCAGAGCAAGCATCATTTCATCAACAGACTCATTTAACCGTTGACGCTGCTCCACATATGCTTGCGTCGCAACATTTTCATGAAGCAACTGAGTACTGGTTGACAAGTCGGTTTGCACCTTAGCGATAGCAGCTGAAAGAGCTGCTTTTTGATCCGCATTTGTAAGGTTTGAGGCATAGTTTTCGGCCATTTGGGTCAACAAGGTCGCTTCTGACAGATTCTGTTCTAGACCAACCTTATCCGTTGCACCTAGAACCCTTTCGGTCGCTTCCACGTTTGACTCTGATGTCGTCGTAGCTTCTGAAGCAGATTCGCTCAGAGCCACAGTAAGGCTCTCAGAACCGTGCTCGCTTAAAGAGACTGAAGCACTTGTCGATTCAAGACTTTCTTCTGACATTGATCTGGCATCAGAAACAGATCCAATCACTAAGCTATTGGCCTCTGCTAAGGTCTCTTTCTGTAATTCAGAAGTTGTCACCACATCAGTTCCTGCTTCATCCGCAAAAGCCGTGTTGATAATGGAGGTAGCACCAGCAGCTGCTCCCGTCGCCAATAAGCCTTTCAGTACAAATTGACTTGTAGAACGGATCCCATCCCGCTCCTTATCTGACTTCGTTACAACTCTTGTTTCTACTTCTCCACGAACAATTTTAAATAAACCTAAGGTAGAATTTTCTGAACGAACCCAGTGCTTCCCAGACTTGATTAACTTGAAACGAGTCGTTCGATCCATCTCCCTAACTTTTCCATTCAAACGTTTAAAAAACATGAATATCCCCTCAACATTATAGTCATTAAATATTATACATCATTACTATACATATTCAAGTAATTTGAGGTAAATAACAATTCAATTTTCAAAAAATTTCCTCCTCGAAAGCATTTTCATTATTTTTTGATAAAATCAGCGAAATCTAATAGGGTAAAACAGAAAAAAAGAACCTCAAAAAGAGATTCTTTTGTAGACACTCAAAATACTAGGTGGCTGTTTTCACATAGCGATACAGGATTATTCTTCCTCTTCTTTTTACGGCGCCCCAATAGAGCTAGCCCAACGAAAGATGCAAGAGGAACAAATAAGGTTGATGCTGTAGTTTTCTTCTCCCCAGTTGCCGGAAGAACTTCTTCCGATGAGCTTTCTTTGTTGGATAAGGACTGGATGAGTAATCCTGAAACACTCTCAGATCGAACTTCGCTTGTTGAATCCAGCCTTGAAAGAGACTGAGAATGACTGATTGATTCTGAGTGACTTTGCGAGTCAAATGAGGACTCTGAGAGGGTTTCACTTGTTGAGATTGAACCGCTCAGGGATCCCGATGACGACTCGGTTAGACTGACTGAATCAGACTGACTCTCAGACCTAGACTCCGGTGTCGAGACAGACTCGCTTGTTGGAGCAGATTGACTCAAAGAACTCGAGATAGAAGCTGAATCCCTTACCGACTCGGATTGAGAAGTTGACATAGATTCACTTGCGGAAATTGAGGCACTCATTAATTCGGAGACGGACTCGGTTTCTGAGGTCAACTGGCTAGTTGAAAGCGATTGGGAAGCTGAGACTGATCCTCTTGTAGAATCCGAGATACTCAAAGAGACGGATTCTGATTCCAACTCAGAAGTCGAGGCTGAGTCATTTGCTGAGAATGTAGTACTCAAAGATTCTGAAACTGACTCGGTGACACTTTCTGATACCGATTGACTTACAGAAACTAAGGTACTCAAGGAGTCAGAAACTGACTCTGAAACACTTACCGATACTGACTGACTGAACGACTCAGATTCAGTGGTAGAAACGGACTCACTTGCTGAAACTGAGGTACTCAAAGACTCTGAGACGCTCTCTAACAGGCTCTCAGATGCTAATTGACTTTCAACAACCGACTCTGAAGTCGAAAGAAAATCACTTGTGGAAACGGATGTACTCAACGATTCTGAAACAGACTCGATAACACTTGCCGATACCGACTGATTGAGCGACTTAGATTCAGAGATCGAAAGAGATTCACTGGCGTATTCAGAGGTGCTTAATGATTCGAAGACGGATTCTGAGCTACTTTCCGAAGTCGACTGACTGAGCAACTCGGACTTAGAAGTCGAAAGTGACTCACTTACAGAAACTAAGGTACTCAAGGAGTCAGAAACTGACTCTGAAACACTTGCCGATATAGACTGACTAAGCGAATCGGATTCAGAGGTCGAAACGGAAGCACTTGTGGAAACCGAGGTACTCAACGATTCTGAAACAGACTCTGAAACACTTGCCGATGCTGACTGGCTAATCGACTCGGATTCCGAGGTCAAAACAGATTCACTTGCAGAAACCGAAGCACTAAACGATTCGAAGACTGATTCTGAAATGCTTTTTGAGGTAGACTGACTAAATGACTCGGAGATCGAAATGGACTCATTGGCGGATACTGAAGCGCTCAACGATTCTGAAACTGACTCTGAAACACTTGCCGATGCAGACTGGCTGAGCGACTCGGAAACAGAGGTCAAAACGGAATCACTTGTCGAAACGGAGGTACTCAAGAATTCTGAGACTGATTCCGAAACACTTGCCGATACCGATTGACTTACAGATTCGGATTGAGATGTCAATACAGACTCACTTACGGAAACTGAAGCACTCAAGGAGTCTGAGACTGATTCCGAAAAACTTACCGATACCGATTGACTTACAGACTCAGATTCAGAAGTCAAAACAGATTCACTTGCAGAAACCGAGGTACTCAACGATTCTGAAACCGACTCGGAGATACTTACCGATATTGACTGACTTAACGACTCGGACTCAGAGGTCAAAACGGAATCACTTGTCGAAACGGAGGTACTCAAGAATTCTGAGACGGATTCGGAAACACTTGCCGAGGTAGACTGACTTAACGACTCGGACTCAGAGGTCGAAACTAACTCACTTATCGAAACCGAGATACTCAACGATTCTGAAACCGACTCTGAAACACTTGCCGATGTAGACTGACTGAGCGACTCGGACTCAGAGGTAGAAACGGATTCACTTGTGGAAACCGAGGTACTCAAAGATTCTGAAACCGACTTTGAAACACTTGCCGATGTAGACTGACTAAGCGAATCGGACTCAGAGGTAGAAACTGACTCACTTGTGGAAACCGCTGTGCTTAACGATCCTGAGACACTCTCTGATAGGCTCTCAGATGCAGACTGACTAAGCGAATCGGATTCAGAGGTCGAAACGGAAGCACTTGTGGAAACCGAGGTACTCAACGATTCCGAAACCGACTCCGAAACACTCGCCGATGCAGACTGGCTGACAGATTCGGATTGAGACCTCGAAACAGACTCGCTTGTAGAAACAGATGTACTCAACAATTCGGAAACTGACTCGGAGGTACTCTCTAAAGTAGACTGACTGATTGATTCAGAGATTCTTAATGACTCCGACTCGCTGACTGATGCAGACTGACTCTCCGACACCTCCTCACTGACTGATTTAGACTCACTAACAGATACCGAAGCAGATTCCGAAAGGCTTTCTGATTCTAGAACACTCAAAGATTGAGATGCTGCTGTTGATACCGAGAGGCTTGAAGAGAGCGAGGTGCTTTGAGAAGCGACGATTGAGGTTGATGCACTCTCCGATTCTGAATAGCTCTCAGACAGAGACTCTGATAACTTGGTCGATTGTGACCGCATTTGAGAAGTACTTTGCGCTTCAGATACGCTCTGGGAATAACTCACTGAGTGCGACTGAGTGCGAGGATCCTCTGTCAAAGGTACCTTTACAGTATTAGACGTCAAATCCTTGAAGACAACCGTGATTTCTCCAGTTGCAGAGACTGAATAGCTCTTAAAGTCTTTAGACGCTAGCAGACGTGGATTTGCCGCTTTGAACTTTTCCCAAACCTGCGCTTTTTCAGACTCAGTCAGATTGGTCAAATCAGTCACCTGAGTATTAGAAGTCACTGGAGCAATTGGGTTCCGAATGCCATCATTTTGAGGCAAGACCTTAATGCGGAAAGAACGATCGAGAAACTGATTTCTAGCATTGGTAAAACGAACGGTTATCGTATACGTCTTCCCGGGTTCGACAACCTCTGTGCCTCCGACTTTTCCTTCGATCAACATAGGAGCAAAAGGTGATTTCAAGGTTGCATTGGGAACGAGAACACCCTCAACCCGTTCACTGTCGGGAGCATAACCCATATAGGTGAGAATGACCCCACCATTCTGCTCTCTCACAATGTACTGCAACCGAATCGGATCTGAATTATAAGCTGTGATCAGATGATTATTTGCTGGACCACTCATGACAAAAGGAGCACGAAAAGCACTGTCCACTTCTAAGGCACTACCTGTACGCGGATCTCTCTTCCCTGATTGTTCTCTTAACACAGCATTGACCAAGCGATTCCGAACAGACTTGGCCTGAAGAAGCGTCGCCTCTCCTCCTTGACCTGGATTGGCTAATTGGTTGCGGATACCTTCCAGAACTTCTTCCGCTTCCAACACAAGTTCCTCTCCATCCTTCAATTCTTTCGCTTGCTCTATATAAGAATAAAGGTCTTGAGCTATACGTTGAAGCTGTTTATCCTGAGCAGGATCTGAGACGACTACAGACTCTTGGTCTCCATTTGAAAGGACGCTAGTTTCCGCCATTGAAGTAGAGGGAACTGCTGAACTCGTCGTAGATAATGTAGTAGAAAGCGAATCACTCTGTAACTCTGATGGAGACCACTCGCTCGTAGACAGACTGGTCGTGGACGACTGTTCCACACTGCTCAACACCAAGCTATCCTTACCTACTACACCCACTTCCGAAGCCACTTCTGACTGCAAAGTTGGACCTGCTAGCTCGTCAGCATCCGTTGGATGCGCAATTGACGTCGCACCCATAATGGATCCAGCAGCAATCAAGCCTTTAAGGCTATGGAGCTTGGAGCATCCATACTAGAATGATTGGAAACATCTTTTCCTTTTTTAGCTCGCAAAAAAGAAGCATTCGAACAGGCTACTCGAATCCAATGTTTCCCCGATTTTATTAATTTAAATCTCGTCACTCTATTCCATGTTTTCTTCAGCAAGGTAAGGATGCCCCTCTCTCCTCAAAAATTATTCTCTCTTGATTATACATGATTGAATCCTATTTTCAATCATTTTGGCTAAATCTATGCTCTATCTCAGCAAAAAAGCCATCGAATCGATGACTTTTTAAAAATGAACAGCATGTTTTCAAAAGCTGATTCCTATTTTGCAATTTCTTCCAACATTTTTTCAATGTGTTGGATGGATTTTTCACGTCCAAGCAAGTAGATGGTATCAGGCAATTCAGGACCATGCATTTCTCCTGAAACGGCGATACGGATTGGCATAAAGAGATTTTTCCCTTTGATCCCAGTTTCCTTTTGGACTGCTTTGATTTGTGGGAAGATATTTTCTACCACAAACTCATCGTCTGACATAGCTTCGAGTTTCGCTTTGAAGGCTTCAAGTACAGTCGGAACCGTTTCACCAGCCATGATTTCTCGCTCAGCTTCTGTCAATTCTGGGAAGTCAGAGAAGAAAGGTCTGTCAATGGAACGATTTCATCCACTGACTTCATTTGTGGTTTGTAAAGTTCCACCAATTTCTCAGCCTTGTCTGTCAAACGTCCTGCTTCTTCAAGGAATGGTTTGGCCATTTCAAAGATGGTCGCAAGATCCGCATTCTTGATATACTCATTGCTCATCCAGTCCATTTTCTTCTGGTCGAAGGCTGCTGGAGACTTGCTAAGGCGGTTTTCATCAAAGAGCTTGATGAGTTCTTCGCGAGAGAAGATTTCGTCTTCCCCACCAGGGTTCCAACCAAGAAGAGCGATAAAGTTAAAGACTGCTTCTGGAAGGTAACCTTTCTTCCGGTAATCTTCGATAAATTGAAGAGTGTTGGTGTCCCGTTTAGACAACTTCTTACCTGTTTCAGAGTTGATGATCAAGGTCATATGACCAAACTCAGGTGCTTCCCAACCAAGCGCTTCATAAACCATGAGCTGTTTTGGTGTGTTGGCGATGTGGTCATCTCCACGGATCACGTGAGAGATTTGCATATCGTGGTCATCGATCACAACGGCAAAGTTATAAGTTGGATAGCCATCTTTCTTTTGGATGACCCAGTCACCACCGATATTGCCACCTTCAAACTCGATATCGCCTTTGACCATATCATGCCATTTGTAGATACCAGACTCATTCACTGCCAAACGAACTGTTGGAATCACACCCGCTGCTTCACGTTCTGCGATATAAGCTGCTTTTTCTTCTTCGCTCATGCCAAGGTATTCGTTGATGTAGCGAGGTGTTTCCCCAGCTGCTTCTTGACGTTCACGTTCAGCTGCCAACTCTTCTTCAGTGACGTAAGATTTGTAGGCTTTTCCTTCGGCCAAGAGTTGGTCAATGTATTTTTGATAGAGTTCCAAACGTTCAGACTGGCGGTAGTTTTCATGCGTCTCTGGGCTTTCATCCCAGTCCATGCCCAACCAACGAAGGTTTTCAAGCTGTGAACGTTCGCCGTCTTCGACGTGACGTTTGCGGTCTGTATCCTCGATACGGATGATAAAGGTTCCACCATGGTGGCGCGCATACAAGTAGTTAAACAATGCTGTACGAGCATTTCCGATGTGTAGTAGTCCGGTTGGACTTGGTGCATAACGCACACGAATATCTTTAGTCACGTATGTTTCTCCTAATTGTTCATTGATTCTGGGCTTCTCTTCTAACTGGCCCAGGCACTTTTCACTCTATTATAGCATATCTCTGCATGAGTAGCTTCCTAATCGAGTCGTTCTTCTAGTTCAAAATCAATTGGCAGGGTTGCTAAGAAATGCTCCAACTCCCGCTCCCAATAAAACCATTCATGTTTTCCTGGTCCATGGCTGTAGGTGATATCAAAACCGAGGTCCTTCAGATGATCCACAGCTGTATTGTTGGCCTCATACAGAGCATCCTGCTCGCCACACCACGCCCATAAGACCGTCTTTTTATCTGAGTACTTCTCAGCAATGCTTTCCAAGGAGTAAGGACTCGTCGTCCAATCTTCTAACTCTCCAAAGACCCCTTGCCAATAAGCCTTACTGCCAAGGTCGGTATCTGCTAGTTGACGTCCCTCAAAGCTAAGGGCACCAGAAAAGCTAGCAGCATGCGAGAAGCGATTGGTTTGAAGGGCCAGTTTGAAAGATCCATAGCCCCCCATCGATAGACCAGCAATAAAGGTCTTCTCCCGCTTCTTGGTCATATTGGGGAAGAAGCGTGCCAAGGTCTTAGGCAATTCCTCTGCGATGGCTGTGTAGTAGGGATAACCATACTGGGTATCCGTATACCAACCATTATTGGTATTAGGCAAGACGACAATCAAATTGGTCGAACGTAGGATCCGTTCGACATTGGTCCGTTTCAACCAGGAGTACTGATTGCCATTCATCCCATGAAGGAGATAGAGGACCGGGATATCTTGATCATCCGGATTTTTCACCCGAGATCCATCTGGGTAGAGGACGTTGATCCCCCACTCCATTGCGAGCGCTTCTGAATAGTATTCAATCTGCATTACTGCCATCTATCTTTCCTCACTATTTCTTCTTTTCCTTGATAAGAAAAAGCCGACGATCGACTTTTCCTCTTATCTTAATCCTAGCGTACTTCCATGACGACTGGCAAGATAGCTGGTCGACGTTTGGTCTGGTCAAAGAGGTACTTGGCCAAACTATCACGAACAGCACCCTTGAGCTCGCCCCAATCGAAGCTGTCCTGGGCCAAATATTCTTCTACACTTTGGTTGACAATCTCTGCACTTTCGCGCAAGATATCGCGACTCTTCTTCACATAGATAAAGCCACGGGTGTGAACTTTTGCCTTCGAGATAATGCGTTTTTCACGACGGTTAACGGTAATGGCCACAATAAAGATACCGTCTTCTGATAAGACTTTCCGGTCACGGAGCACGACATTTCCAACATCTCCAATGGCATTCCCATCGATGAGGACATCTCCAGCAGAGACGCTACCAGCAGGAACGAAGTCACCATTGTCATATTCCATGATGGTGCCTTTTTTCGGAATGAAGATATTTTCAGGCAAAATCCCCACTTCCATCGCAAGCCGTGCATGGGCATCTAATTCGCGGTATTCCCCTTGGATTGGGAAGAGATACTTGGGACGCAGGAGGTTGATCATCAATTGAAGATCACGCGCATTTCCGTGTCCTGATACACGCAAGCTTTGAGTGATTGCTTTTACGACTCCGCCTGCTTGATAGACCATGTTTTCTACACGTGCCATAACCGCTTCTTTGGCGATAGATGGAGTTGTTACGATATAGACCAAGTCACCATCTTTGATTTCAACATAGCGGTGACGGCCAATGGACATTTTACGGAGTCCATTGATGGGCTCACCCATCCGCCCCGTTTCAAGAATAATCAATTCATGATCCTCAAAACGAGACATTTCTTTTGGCTTGATTAATATTTTTTCGTTGGCCAAAGACAGTTTATTTAAACGAATCCCTGTCCGGACAATATTTTCTACGTCAAATCCAGTCAAGACAACCCGGCGCCCTGTCTCTGCAGCTGCGTCAAAGACTTGCTGGATCCGTGATAAGTTACTTGCAACAGCGGCTACAATGATACGGCCATCCCAGTCAGCAATGGTATCTAGGATTTCATCCCCAACCTCTTGCTCACTAGCCACTTGAATCTTACTATCGGCATTGGCTGAGTCACTCAAGAGAGCGAGGACGCCTTCTTGTCCAATCTCCGCCAAACGAGCAAAGTCTGTCGCATAAACTCACTCGCTGTCTGGTCAAACTTGAAGTCTCCGGTATAGACGATATTGCCTTCAGAAGTCTTGATGACAATTCCTAAACTCTCTGGAATAGAGTGGGTTGTCTGGAAGAAGGAAACAACCGTTCCTCCAAAATCAATCTCTGAGTTGGCATCGATCACATGGAAGTCATTGAACTTCTTGACACTGTCGTTGCTCTTGACAAAGAGCTTGGCCAACTCGATGGTCAACTCTGACCCAAACACGGGAACTTTAGCCTCTGCTAAAAGATAAGGAAGGGCTCCGATGGCATCCGCATGCCCGTGCGTTAAAAAGACTCCTGCGATACGATCGCTATTCTCAAAGAGGTAGTCCATGTTGGGAATAACGACATCGACCCCTAGTTGCTCATTTTCTGGATACTTGAGACCAGCATCCAAAACAAAAATAGAGTCATTTACTTCAGCTATGTAGAGGTTTTTCCCGTTTTCACGGACTCCACCTAAAGTAATCAACTTAATGTTACTCATGTTTTCTCCTTTATGTGATGGTTCATACTTACGGTCCTTGGCTCACCAAGTCGAATTACAGTTTTGCAATTTTCTTGCATATCTAGAACATTATACTATTTTTTCACGATTTTTTCAAAAGTCAGACCAAACAAAAGCCCTCCATCATCTGATGGAGGACCCTTTATTAAGACCAAAGACGATAGCTTAGATTGTCAGCTTGCTAAAGAGACTCTAGTCCGTATGATAGTCATTTCTTATTCTCAATCACCCGTATCGCCGCCTTGATCACGTGAAATTCATTTAGCAGTTCTTCTAAGTGCTGGTAATTCCGATCGCTAAGCGCCCCCTTCTTAAGGGTTTGAGACAAGCTATAAAATCGATCGACATGCTCATCAATATTGGCCAGCAATTCTTTGGCTTCTTTCAACCGGTAGCGATTCAGGAGCTTGCTCTGGCTATGCTTATAAGCGAGCACATTCTCACGATGAATGTCTTGACAGACTTCCTTCTGTTCTTCATCCACCGTCAAATTGACCGCTTGGAAGCAAGTAATAAATTCCCGATTCTTCAGATCACACACAAAGACGATACCGTCCTCTGCTACGTAGGCTTCCGTATCGGGTCGTTGATCAAAACTGCTATCAAAATGATGAAGCGAGGGCACGTGTTGATTGACCCAGCGTTTCAACTGTTCTTCATCGACCCCAAAACGTTCCATTGCTCTTTCTTTAAAGTGATCTCGACAGCTATATTCATGTGCATATGGCAATCCCACTGACCTCACCTCGACTTTCTACGACGACAAACAAAAAGACCTCCAGTCTTACGGGACTAGAGGTCTGGTCTGCTTCACTGACAAGAGGCGATTAACCATTCAGGCTAACGAAAACAACAGTTATGATTTTCATTTCTTTTTATGGTACGTTTTCACATACCAGAGGTTTTCTTTGCAATTTCTCTTTCAGTTTTGTTACAAAGCACTCAGTTGAGCATACCGAAGTTCGAAAACCATCTAAAGCTTCCACTACTATTTCCACGTATTTCAATGTCATTTAGTAAGTTAAGCAGACTCACTTGACGGCTCAACCGATTTAACATTTCCGACGTTCTGGCTTTTTATAAAAAGCACAATCAAGTGTCAGCGAGGCAAACCTATAACGAAGTAACCTAATGTATGAATCTATAAGGCATTGGTATCAACCCCTTCTCCCTTATCTTCACCTATAGTATACTCCTTTAATATCAGTATTGCAAGCGATTACACACTGAAACTAGTTTCTAAATTTATTCAAAGAAACGGTAGTAATCAGACAGGTCCATCTTAGCCTTTTCCTCTTGGTTCAAGTCCTGGATAATCTTTCCATCCTTCATGACAATCAAGCGATTCCCGTACTTGAGGGCATCTTCCATATGGTGGGTAATCATCAAGGCAGTCAGTTGATCCGTTTTGACAAATCGATCCGTCAGCTCCATCAAGGCCTGACTCGTCTTGGGATCGAGAGCAGCTGTATGCTCATCCAAGAGCAAGAGTTCAGGACGCTTCAGGGTAGCCATCAATAGGCTCAAAGCCTGACGTTGTCCACCAGACAAGAATTCTACTGCCGTATCGACATGATTCTCTAAACCATTGCCAATCTGGCTCAAAACTTCTTTAAATTCGTCTTTGTACTGGGCAAGACGACGAGGAACCAAGCCCCGCTTTTCTCCTCGGAATTTTGCAATCAGGAGATTCTCAGCCACTGTCATACGAGGGGCTGTCCCCATCTTTGGATCCTGGAAGACCCGGGATAGGTATTTGGCCCGTTTTTCCGGACCATAGTGCGTCACGTCCTCCCCCTTGATCAAGACTTGACCACTGGTTAGCGGAAGGGTCCCAGCCAAGGTATTGAAAAGGGTTGACTTCCCAGCACCATTGCCCCCAAGAATGGTGATAAAGTCATGCTCATGAATCTCCAAAGAGACATTGTCCAAAATGACTTTTTCTTCATTCAAGCCATTGTTCACCACAATGGTGGCATTTTTTAATTCTACAATTGCGGTCATTTGCTAAGTTTGACTCCTTTCAGCAGTTTCTCTTTAAAGGTTGGAATCATGAGACAGATCGCCAAGATGATAGCACTAAAGATACGGATGTAGCTGGTATTGACACCGATTGCAATCACAGCCCAAATCAAGAATTGATAAATGATTGATCCAATAACGATACTGAGCAAACGTTCTGCTAAGGTTAGTTTTGAGAAAGGACCTCTCCGATAATCAAGCTAGCCAAACCAACGACGATGACTCCGATCCCTCGAGAAGCATCTGCATAGCCTTCTTGCTGGGCCATCAAGGCACCTGACAAGGCAATAATCCCATTAGAAACTACTAGCCCCATCAACTCCATCCGGCTGGTATGGATCCCAAAGCTTTTAGCCATCTCAGGATTGTCCCCTGTCGCAATATAGGCCTGCCCCAATTTAGTATCTAAAAAGAAGAGCATGGCAGCAATCACCAGGGTCACAAAGATGATCCCGATGATAATCTCGTTTACGCCACTCGCGATAGGAATCATATCTTGGATTTTTGAGTAGCCAAGCAAGCCTAGGTTGGCCCGTTGCATCACAAAGAGAATGACTGAGTTACAGGAAGTCATCACCAAAATCCCCGATAACAACGTCGGAATCTTCCCTTTGGTATAAAGAAGACCTGTAGCTAATCCAGCCAAGCACCCTGCACCAACGGCCGCCAGGGTGGCTAATAAAGGATGAACCCCTTTGGTGATTAGCGTTACCGCAACGGCTCCTCCTAATGGAAAGGAGCCCTCTGTGGTCATATCTGGGAAATCCAAGATACGGAAGGTCATAAAGATCCCTAGCCCCAAAATAGCCCAGATCAAGCCTTGTGAAATAATCGAAATAAGCATACCTTTGTCCTAACTATTGTAAATATCCTCTATTGTATCATATTGCGAGACGTGATTTCAATGCTTTCAAGAAATAACAAAAAGACCCCACTCCTTAGAGCGAGGCCTTCTTGTGGAAAACTAAACCATTTCCGATCCTAGTGTGAATCGTTAGTGTCTACCACTTGTTTAGTCTTCGTTTTTCTTGCGTCTTGCAAGGCCAGCCAGTCCGACCAAACCAAGAGCAGCGCCTAACAATGCAGCAGAAGCTGATTGTTCTTCACCAGTAGAAGGAAGTTCTGGTGTTACCGGTGGTGTTGGTGGTGTCACCGGTGGTGTTGGCGGTGTTACCGGTGGTGTTGGTGGTGTCACCGGTGGTGTTGGTGGTGTTACCGGTGGTGTTGGTGGTGTCACCGGTGGTGTTGGTGGTGTTACTGGTGGTTTTGGTGGAATTACCTTGTTGTTGAACTCAGTATCTACCGGTAATTGAGAAGTTGCTGTTAAGACTTTGCCTTCTTTAGTAACTGTTACTGTTACTGTAGCTACCATCTTATCGTATTCAACTCCTGCTTCAGTACCTTTAACCTCTTCCACAGTGTAAGTGTAAGTTTTAGTTTCTTCATCTCCACGTTTGAACTCTAATGCAGAGAACTTGATGTTTCCTGATGCATCGTTCTTAACTGTTTCGATAACTTTTCCATCTTTATCTTTAAGTACGAAGCTAAATTCACCTTCTTTTAGCTCACGTCCTTCAAGTTTCTTAGTGAAGTTAAATTCAACTTTAGTTGGGATGTTAACGACACGTTTTTCTGTTGGTTTTTCTGGTTTCTCAACAGATTTCTTAGTTGGATCGTATTGGTGAACAGTTTGTGAAGCAGTGTTTTCGATATCTACACCATCTTTAGCTGTTGCTTTGATAGTTGCAGGGATCTCAAACTTGTAGTAACGTCCGAATGCCAATTTAGCAGTGTCGATTACTGGAGTGTTTTCTGCATCTCCAAGTGACTTAGTCAAGTCTGTCTTAGAAGTTGCAGTGATCACGCCATTTTCAACCTTGATATCAAATTTAGCTGTCACATCTTCTCCTGTTACAGAGTCGTATGCTTTAATATCTGCTACATTGACGTCTAAGTTTTCGCTGTCATATTTATCTGTTACACCTACAGATTGAATATTGTGAGCTTCAGTGAACTTAGTTGTATCCAACCATACTTGGTAGTATACTTTATCACCCTTCTTAAGTGTCTTCGTATTGATATTTTGAGCTTCGTTGTTATCATCCTTATCGGCATATGGATCTTTATTAGTATCCGCTACCTTGTCTGCTAACTCTTTATCATCGTCAATAAGTTTATTACCTGTAATATCGAATTTAGATTCATTCAGGATATACTTCTCTGGGTTGAATTCTGGAGTTTCTGGTGGAGTCACCTTGTTGTTGAACTCTTTGTCAGCGATATCACCTACAGTAGCCACAAGAACTTTAGCTGTTCCATCGTGTTTCACTGTAACTGTTACATTCGCTTTCATTGTGTCGTATGTAACGGTTGCGTCGCTTCCTTTAACTTCTTCTACTGTGTAGTTGTGTACGCCTTCTTGACCCTTCTTGAATTCAAGAGCTTTGAACTTAACGTTACCAGCCGCATCATTGCTTACAGTTTCAAGAGTCTTACCTTCTGAATCTTTAAGAACGAAGCTGAATTCGTTAGCTTTAAGCTCACGACCTTCTAATTTCTTAGTGAAGTTGAATTCCACTTCAACTGGTACGTTGTTTACACGTTTTTCAGTTGGTTTTTCAGGTTTTTCAACTTTCTTAGTGGTTGGGTTGTAGTAGTTTACAACTTGAGCCGCAGTATTTTCGATATCTACACCAGCTTTAACTGTTTGTTTAACTGTTGTTGGAATATCAAATTTGTAGTAACGTCCGAAGGCGAATTTAGTTGTATCGATGATTTGAGTGTTTTCTGCGTCGCCAAGTGACTTAGTGAAGCCAGCTTTAAGAGTTGCAGTAATCACACCGTTGTCCACAGCAATATCGAATTTATCGGTTACTTCTGCACCTGTTACTGAATCGTAGGCTTTGATCTTAGTAGAATCAAGATCCAACTTAGTTTCATCGTAGTTATCAGAGATTCCTACTGATTGGATGTTGTCCTTGTTGTTTGCGTCAAATTTAGTTGTATCCAACCATACTTGGTAAACCAACTTGTCGCCACGTTTCACAGTCTTAGTGTTCAAGTTTTCTTTTTCGTTGTTAGATGCATCGTCCGCATATGGGTTCGCATTGGTATCTGCGTACTTGTCTGCCAACTCTTTATCATCATCAACGAGCTTGTCGCCTGTGATATCGAATTTCTCTTCTTTAACAACGTATTTCTCTGGTTGGAACTTAGGTTCTTCCGGAGGAGTTACACGGTTGTTGAACTCTTTATCAGCGATTTCGCCAACAGTAGCTACAAGAACTTTAGCTGTTCCGTCGTGTGATACTGTGACTTTCACTGCAGCCTTCATTGTATCGTAAGTAACAGTTGCGTCTGTTCCTGCGACTTCTTCAACAGTGTAGTTGTGAACGCCTTCTTGGCCTTTCTTGAATTCAAGAGCTTTGAACTTAACGTTACCAGCCGCATCGTTCGTTACAGTTTCAACGACTTCACCTGCTGCATTCTTAAGAACGAAGCTGAATTCGTTAGCTTTAAGCTCACGACCTTCCAAACGTTTAGTGAAGTTGAATTCCACTTCAACTGGAACGTTGTTTACACGTTTTTGAGTTGGTTTTTCAGGAGTTTCAACTTTCTTAGTTGTTGGGTTGTAGTAGTTGACTACTTGAGCCGCAGTGTTTTCAATATCTACACCACCAGGAACATCAGCTTTCACTGTTGTTGGGATGTCGAACTTGTAGTAACGTCCAAATTCGAATTTAGTTGTGTCGATAACTTGAGTATTTTCTGCGTCTCCAAGTGACTTAGTGAAGCCAGCTTTAAGAGTTGCAGTGATGACTCCGTTATTAACTGTAATATCGAATTTATCTGTTACTTCTGCACCTGTTACTGAATCGTAGGCTTTGATCTTAGTAGAATCAAGATCCAACTTCGCTTCATCGTAGTCATCTGAGATTCCTACTGATTGGATGTTTTCTTTGTTAGTTTCAGAGAATTTAGTTGTATCCAACCATACTTGGTAAACCAACTTATCGCCACGTTTAACAGTCTTGGTGTTCAAGTTTTGAGCTTCATTGTTTGATGCATCATCCGCATATGGGTTCGCATTTGTATCTGCGACCTTATCTGCCAATTCTTTGTCATCGTCAACGAGCTTGTCGCCTGTGATATCGAATTTCTCTTCAGAAACAACGTATTTCTCTGGTTGGAACTTAGGTTCTGTTGGAGGTGTTACACGGTTGTTGAACTCTTTATCAGCGATTTCGCCAAGAGTAGCCACAAGAACTTTAGTTGTTCCATCTTGTTTCACTGTGACTGTTACTGCAGCCTTCATTGTGTCGTATGTAACGGTTGCGTCAGTACCCTTCACTTCTTCTACTGTGTAGTTGTGAACACCTTCTTGACTCTTATTGAATTCAAGTTTAGAGAACTTAACGTTACCAGATGCATCGTTGCTTACTGTTTCAACAACTTTACCTGTTGAATCTTTAAGAACGAAGCTGAATTCGTTAGCTTTAAGCTCACGACCTTCCAAACGTTTAGTGAAGTTGAATTCCACTTCAACTGGTACGTTGTTGACACGTTTTTCAGTTGGTTTGCTTGGTTTTTCAACTTTCTTAGTTGTTGGGTTGTAGTAGTTCACTACTTGCGCCGCAGTATTTTCGATATCTACACCACCAGGAACATCAGCTTTCACTGTTGTTGGGATGTCGAACTTGTAGTAACGTCCAAATTCAAATTTAGTTGTGTCAATAATTTGAGTGTTTTCTGCGTCTCCAAGTGACTTAGTGAAGCCTGCTTTAAGAGTTGCAGTAATCACACCGTTGTCCACAGCGATATCGAATTTATCGGTTACTTCTGCACCTGTTACTGAGTCGTAGGCTTTGATCTTAGTAGAATCAAGATCCAACTTAGTTTCATCGTAGTTATCAGAGATTCCTACTGATTGGATGTTGTCCTTGTTGTTTGCGTCAAATTTAGTTGTATCCAACCATACTTGGTAAACCAACTTGTCGCCACGTTTCACAGTCTTAGTGTTCAAGTTTTCTTTTTCGTTGTTAGATGCATCGTCCGCATATGGGTTCGCATTGGTATCTGCGTACTTGTCTGCCAATTCTTTGTCATCATCAACGAGCTTGTCGCCTGTGATATCGAATTTCTCTTCTTTAACAACGTATTTCTCTGGTTGGAACTTAGGTTCTTCCGGAGGAGTTACACGGTTGTTGAACTCTTTATCAGCGATTTCGCCAACAGTAGCTACAAGAACTTTAGCTGTTCCATCATGTGATACTGTGACTTTCACTGCAGCCTTCATTGTATCGTAAGTAACAGTTGCGTCGCTTCCTTTAACTTCTTCTACTGTGTAGTTGTAAGTTCCTTCTTGACCTTTCTTGAACTCAATAGCTGAGAATTTAACTTTTCCGTCAGCGTCGTTCTTCACAGTTTCAAGAACTTTACCATCGGCATCTTTAAGTGTGAAGCTGAATTCTTGATCTTTAAGTTCACGACCTTCTAATTTCTTAGTGAAGTTGAATTCTACTGGTACTGGTACGTTGTTAACACGTTTTTGAGTAGGTTTTTCTGGAGTTTCAACTTTCTTAGTTGTTGGGTTGTAGTAGTTGACTACTTGTGCAGCAGTGTTTTCGATATCTACACCAGCTTTAACTGTTTGTTTAACTGTTGTTGGGATATCAAACTTGTAGTAACGTCCAAATTCAAACTTAGTTGTATCGATAACTTGAGTATTTTCTGCATCGCCAAGTGACTTAGTGAAGCCAGCTTTAAGAGTTGCAGTGATCACTCCGTTGTTTTCAACGATATCAAATTTATCTGTTACATCATTACCAGATACTGAATCATAAGCTTTGATCTTAGTAACATCAAGTTCCAACTTCGCTTCATCGTAGTTATCAGAGATTCCTACAGATTGAATGTTTTCTTTGTTAGTTGCTGAGAATTTAGTTGTATCCAACCATACTTGGTAAACTAATTTTTGACCGCGTTTAACAGTCTTCGTATTGATGTTTTCTGCTTCATTGTTGGTGTCTTTGTCAACATATGGATCAGTATTTGTATCTCCGTACTTATCTGCCAACTCAGCATCATCATCAAGAAGCTTGTTATCAGTGATAGAGTATTTCTCTGTATTCAATACATACTTCTCTGGTTGGAACTTAGGTTCTGTTGGAGGAGTTACTGTATTGTTGAACTCTTTATCTGCAATATTTCCAAGATTTGCCACAAGAGCTTTAGCTGTACCATCGTGTGAAACTGTGATGGTTACAGCTGCTTTCATAGTATCGTAGGTAACGGTTGCGTCGTTTCCTTTAACTTCTTCTACTGTGTAGTTATGAACGCCTTCTTGACCCTTCTTGAATGTAAGAGTTGAGAACTTAACGTTTCCTGCCGCATCATTGCTTACTGTTTCAACAACTTTACCAGTTGAATCTTTAAGAACGAAGCTGAATTCGTTAGCTTTCAACTCACGGCCTTCCAATTTCTTAGTGAAGTTGAATTCAACTGAGATTGGTACGTTGTTAACACGTTTTTCAGTTGGTTTGTTTGGTTTTTCAACTTTCTTAGTTGTTGGGTTGTAGTAGTTGACTACTTGAGCCGCAGTATTTTCGATGTCTACTCCACCTGCAACGTCAGCTTTAACAGTTGCTGGGATATCAAATTTGTAGTAACGTTCAAATGCAAATTTAGTTGTGTCAATGATTTGAGTATTTTCTGCATCACCCAATGACTTCGTGAAGCCAGCTTTAAGGGTTGCAGTCATCACACCATTTTCAACCTTGATGTCAAATTTGTTTGTTACATCGTCACCAGTTACTGAGTCGTAAGCCTTAATGGCTGAACCATCTACATCAACTTTCGTTTCATCGAAGTCATCAGTGATTCCTACTGATTGAACGTTTTCTTTGTTGTTAGCTGAGAATTTAGTTGTATCCAACCATACTTGGTAGTAAAGCTTATCTCCGCGATTAACAGTCTTGGTATTGATGTTTTCTGCTTCATTGTTGTTAGTTTGGTCTGCGTATGGGTTCGCATTAGTATCTGCGTACTTGTCTGCCAACTCAGCATCATCATCAAGAAGCTTGTTATCAGTGATAGAGTATTTCTCTTTATTCAATACATACTTCTCTGGTTGGAACTTAGGTTCTGTTGGAGGAGTTACTGTATTGTTGAACTCTTTGTCAGCTGGTTCAGTTACGTTAGCAACCAATGCTTTCGCTGTACCATCGTGAGATACTGTTACAGTTACTTCTGCTTTCATAGTATCGTAAGTGACAGTTGTGTCTGTTCCTGCAACCTCTTCAACAGTATATTTGTGAGTTCCTTCTTCACCTTTTTTGAATTTCAAGGCTGAGAATTTAACGTTACCAGATGCATCGTTCTTAACAGTTTCAATTTCTTTACCAGTTGAATCTTTCAGTACGAAGCTGAATTCGTTCGCTTTAAGTTCACGACCTTCCAAACGTTTTGTGAAGTTGAATTCTGCAGTGATTGGTACACTGTTTACACGTTTTTGAGTTGGTTTTTCTGGAGTTTCTACAGATTTGCTTACTGGGTTGTAAACATGAACGATTTGGTTGGCTTTGTTTTCGATGTCTACCCCACCAGGAACATCCGCTTTAACTGTAGCTGGGATATCGAATTTGTAGTAACGTCCAAATGCAAATTTAGTTGTGTCGATAACTTGAGTGTTATCAGCATCACCTAAAGATTTGTTCATAGAAGATTTAGAAGTTGCAGTAATGACACCATTTTCAACTTTAATATCGATTTAGATGTTACATCAACTCCTGTTTCGCTGTCATAAGCCTTGATATCAGCACTGTTAACAGTCAATTTGTCTGCATCGTATGTATCAGAGATACCTACAGATTGGATGTTGTTCTTGTCAGTGAAGTTCTTAGTATCCAACCATACTTGGTAAACTAATTTATCACCACGCTCAACAGTCTTGGTATTGATGTTTTCTGCTTCGTTGTTGTTAGACAAGTCAGCATATGGATTTGCATTTGTTTCTGTGTACTCATCCTGAAGCTCATCGTCATCGTCCATTAATTTTGTACCTGTTAGGTCAAATTTTTCTTTGTTAAGGACGAATTTTTCTGGTTGGAATACAGGCGTTTCTGGAGGAGTTATTTTGTTATTGAACTCTTTATCCGCTGTTCCATCAGTTGCTTTACCATTAGCGTCTACCCCACCAGTAGAAACTACGTTAGTTACAGTTGTTAATGTGTGACCATTTTTAGCAACTTCTACAGTAATCGTAGCTTTCATAGTATCATATACCATTCCAGCTTCTTTAGCTGCAGGAACAACTTCTTCTACAGTATAAGTGTGAGTACCAACTTTAGAGTTGTCGAATGATAATTCTGTGAATGTTACAGTTCCATCAGCTTTGTTCGTTACAGTTTCAACTTCTTGTCCGTTTGCATCTTTAAGAACGAATTTGAATTCTCCGTCTTTAAGTTCACGTCCAGCTAATTTCTTAGTGAAGTCGAATTTAGTTTTAACAGGTGCTACAACGTAGTTGTTGAAGATCTTATCATCAGCACTTGATTTGAATCCACCTTCAGCACTGTATTTAACTGTAGCTTGTAAATCACCTTGAGCGTTCTCAGTTACCTTAACAGTCATAGTAACTGTCATTGCATCGTATTCAACGTTTGCGTCTGACCCTGGAGTCTCAGTGATGGTGTAAGTATAAGTTCCAACTTTGTTAAATGTTAATTTGCTGAATGTAGCTTTACCGTCAGCTTTGTTCGTTACAGTTTCTTCATGAGCTGGAAGTGATTTATTTGGCTGTACCTCTTTTAGTTTGAATGTAAACTCACCATTTGCTAATACACGTCCTTCCAATTGTTTTTCAACTTCTGGAGTGACTTCAACTGGCTCTTGTTTGACATAGTAGTAAACAGGTTGTTTATATGGTGTTAACGAGTTTAATAAGTCAACGTTTGTACCAATACCATTTACTCCACGTTCTAGTTGAGCATTTGGAGAAAGGTGACCGATATTGTCTCCCTAAGAATGGTACGAATACAGTTTTATATGGTGTATATCCAGCAGCTTTTTGGAAGTCGAAATGGAACTTTCTTTACCATTAGGATATTGTGTGACTGCTCCAGTTTTTGGATTAGTTTCTGTATATGGAATAGTTGTAAGAGGTGTTTTCTTAACAGCTAATTCTTGTTTGTTATAATCACCTGGTTTAATTGGTTTAGTTTCTGCTAGTAACATATAACCATCTGTACTTAATGATCCATCAGAACGTTTACTTTGTTGTTTTGGATCTAGTAAGTAAACACGAACGACTACTGTTCCATCTTCGTCTACGATTTCTTTAATACGTTTAATTCCTGCACGCTCAGCGTCAATGAATTTAGTACCAACTTTGTAAGGACGACTTACATAACCAGATGTTGAATCTGGGTCAGCTTTTTGATAAAGTTTGTATCCATCAAATTGACGCTCACCAGATGCTGTGAAGTTTTGTCCTTCCATAGCTTTAGTTGTATATTTAGCTAAATCAACTTCATTACCATTTGGCTCGTAATCTTGAACTGCTGGATCAGTTTTACCAGCGTTAAATGTAGCATTGTTTTTATCAACTACTCTATAGTAAGTTGTTTTTTCAACGAATGCTGGAATTTTTGAATTAGTATCAGTAATTGTACGACCATTATAAGCTGGTTCTACAACGTTAATAATATCTCTTGATGTACGAGCAGCATAAACAGCATCGTATAATTTTTGTTCGTCAGGTGTAAGTTGGTGTCCTGGAGCTACTAAAGCTTGGATACTTGCTCCAACTTCGTATCCATATTGTAAGAATGGTTGAGCAGGTTCAGCCTTACTAGCAGGTGTCCCTTTATCGTAATCTACTTGATAAGTTAACTCTCCTCTAGATGCAGTAGCTGTCGTAGTGAATTTTTGAACTCCACTTGTTGCTGTAATCGTTCTAGTTTCTACTACATTACCAGTCGTTTTATCAATTAATTCAACAATTGTATCTGTTGAATCATCAAATCTCTTATAAGAACGAGAGTAGTAGTTTGTATTGTAACGTTTGTTGAACTCTTCAAGATCTACGATACTGTATGTGTACCAGTCTCCTTCTTTAGCAGCGTAACCAGCTGGTACCGTTTGAGACCTTACAGTTGCACCGTTAGCATCTCTGATTTCTGGAGTTACTTTTTCCCCATCTTTTAAGTAAGTGCTTACCGCTACAGGGTTAGAGTTGTGGTCTCCAGCTACAGCTTCATTCGTAGCAGCACGACGACTACGTACTTTTGGTTTGTTTGATTCATCTGTTGCTGGTTTTGCTTCAGCAGCTGGTTTTGCTTCTCCTTCAGCAACTGCTGGTTTTGCAGCCACTTCTGCTTTTGGAGTTGCTTCTACAGCTGGTTTTGCTTCAGCTGCTTTTTCTGAAGTTGCGGCTGGTGTTTCAGTCGCAGCTTTGCTTCAGGTGCTAAAGCAGAGTCTGAAAGATCCACTTTAGGTGCAGCGTAAGTCCCAGTTGGAGCTGTAGTAGCAGCATCTGGCGCCGTTTGAGTCGACTCATCAGGTTGAACACTTGCTACTTCCTTGCTTGTGTCAGTAGGCGCACTAGCTTCCGCCGCAGCTACTGTCGGAGTTCCGACAGCAAAAAGCGCTGTCCCTAGTAATACAGAACAAACGCCAACGCTATACTTTCGCAAAGAAAAGCGCTGACGTCTATTAAACATTTCCTTCATTTATTTGTATCTCCTTTTTCATATTTATATTTCTTGATACATAACAAATATTACCAGACATGTTGACTACCGTCAACTAAATATATCAAAGTTGTTACTTACCGTAAAACTTTCTGAATATTCAGATGAAGTTTCCCTCTATTTTTTAACATTTTTTTACTTTTTTTCCCATTTAGTCCATTTTTTTATCATTCGTTTTTTTGACACTTTTTATTCTTAATAATATGGAAAAAAGAGAGTGGGACAGAAATCGGCAATTCGTTAGAATTCGATTTCGTCGTCCCACCTCCGCACAGTTGAGTAGGGCTGTAAAAGCTGATAAAATCAGCGTAGTAGAGCCCACTCAACCACTGCGTCTTGCTCGACAATGCAAAGACAATTGAGAGGCTAGGACTTTTGTCCCAGCCTCTTTTTTAAGAAATTTATTACACCCTGGGGAAGCTTAAGAATGCTCCTCTTTCCATCTTTTTCTAATGATGACGAGACTCACGACTGCGACAATAGACAATAGGGCACCGATCGAGCTACCTCTGGTTTTGAAGACAAACTCGACCTGATGTTTCCCTTTGGTGATTGGGAAAGATAGGAAGCTATTCCAGGCTCTTTCGGTCGTGACAGCTTGACCATCCACTTTTACCTGCCAGCCGGCACTGTATGGAATGGAGGTCATCATGACATCACTATCATCTGTAATAGTGACCTCCCCCTCGATATGAGTATTGCTGAACTTGGTCACCTTCAAACCTTGCTGCTTGCGCTTCTCAAGTACTTCTTGGATCTGATCCAGCTCGGTCCGATAGACACCCGCCTGGCTCATGTCAATGGTATCTGTTCTAAAGCGAAACTCAATCACCGACTCTTGATTTCGGTCATGTCCGTCAGTTGCCAGATTTGCCTTTGGGTAAAGGTCTTGGTGTTTGGCAACCATTTGTTGTTGACCAGGACAGAGTAATCTTGCTTGGGAATCAAAGACGCTGGCACAAAGAAGTAATAGGTATTGTTGGAACGGGGAATGACCTTATAGCGGATAATACCTTCCTTAGAAGAATCTGCCCGTCGATAGATGGCCTCTCCTGTCTCCTTGTTGACCTTTTCTTCTATTAAATTCTCCGTTTCAATCCCAGTGAAAGCCAAAGGTTTGAAATACTCTACATAATCGCCCGTATTCTTTTGATGGCCTTCCATCGAGTTGAGGATAATGTTCTGGTTGGCAAAGGCATTGTTGGCCCCAAATTGAATATTCTTCACGAGGGAATTGGTCCCATAGGCCAAAGGGAAGGAATGAGGGTTTTTATAGACGACAAAGCGATTGTCTTCATAGACTGTCTCTGTGTAGTAACGCCCCATGTCAAAGCGGTTGGTAAAGCGATAGAAATACATCTTTTCTGGATGTGCTTCCATCTCTTTTGGATCGAACTCCTTGGCATGCATGTAATAGCGAACACCGTACAAAGCATCCGTCAAAGGCGTCCCATTGGTATACTCTGTGGCTGCATTGACCCCCAGATCCCCCATGTAAGCAAAGTGGTCCATGGTCGACCGTTCTAAGCTCGAGCTAAAGGTGCTTAAGCCCGGATAAGATACCAAGGATGGAACTGTTCGAGAATAAGCAAAATCGGTCGCAATCCGGTAAAACTTCTCATCCGCATCAGCCTGGACCTTGTCCGTCACACGCTTGACCGAGACAGCAGCATCCGCAAACTTATGGACACTGTCATAGCCTAAGGTCACCTGAGAGAGATAGGCATTGTAGCCCAGCTCAAAGAAGGTCAAAGCTGATAAGATCACGACTGACAAGCGGGACCATTTTTGGTTTAAGACCAGAAGGACAAGCAAGTACATCAAAACGGTGATCCCGACTTGGGACAACAAATAGCCTGCTTTTAAAAGGATGAGGGTAAGGACAAGGAAGCCAGCCGTCCAGCCAATCCGAATGAGCTTTTCTTTCTGGCTCTTCTTAGACTTGCCCCAATAGCTATAAAAGCCATAGGAGGCAACGACCAGGAGCGCCAACAAATGAAGGGCGGTAAAGCGGGTGATGTAACGGGTGACACCAGACGGTTGAAGCTTGGCAATGAAGCTATAGTTCTGCGAATAAATATAGACGACTGCCACCACTAACACCAGACCAATCACTAGATTGGCGATGCGCGAAAGCACCATTTTTTCTTTCATCGCTTGGTAGGCCAGAATGAGCATAAAGAAAGAGAATAGCCAAGAGAAACGGAAAAAGAAACCAGCTGGATTTTGCCCCATATGCCAAATCTTGCTGACAAATTCATTGACAAAAGAAATAAAGAAGACGAGGGTGACCAGACCGGCAGCCCATTTCTTGACTCTGACAACTTTTTTTCGACAAGAAATAGGATACAAAGCCTAGTAGGCCCAAGGCTCCGATATAGATATTGGGGAAGGTTTGGCCCCGCAGACCAGCCTGAGGTGTTATCAAAGCCACCCACAACTAGCTTAGCAAAAAAATATCTAAGGGATTTATTTGAAAGGCCAATGAGAAGGTCATCCCTCCTCCGACCTGGCCCTTACTTTCGATGAGGTTGAAAAAAAGACCGGCAAGAGGATGACAGAAGCTAGCGCAATCCCAATAATCGAATAGATCACAGCCTGCAAGAGGGGAAGACTGACGTTTCTAATTTTCTTCTTCCAATCTCCTTCGACCATCAGCCTTGGCGATACATAGTAGCAAGCATACAAGGCGATGAAAATGGAGATCATATAGCCCATATAGAATTGGAGCAAGACGGTCAAGCCTAAAGGCGAAGGCATAGCGGTAGGGAGCGCCTCCATCCAATAGTTCTTCTAGGTAGACGATGACGATGGGAAGCATGATCATGGCATCATAGAAAATGACATTCATCTGATAGGACACTAGCATCCCTGACAGGGCATAAGCCGTCGCAAAGAGGGGCACCAGCCATTTCCTAGACTCCAAGCCCTTATACCGCTTGATCAAGAGGAAGGCAAAGGCCATCCCGATAGCCCCATAACGAAGCCAAATGGTCAAGAAGACCGCAAACCCAAAGTACTTGAGGGGTGTCAAAATATAGATGATATTAAAAGGACTCATCAAATAGTAGCCGAGCACCCCTATCATATCTCCCCCCAGAGACTTGGTAAAGGAATAGCTCAAACTAGATAAATCTCCGGAGAGCACGGCATTTTTTAACAAGCCAAAGAAGCTGATGTATTGTTGACCAAAGTCAACAGCCATCAAGCTTTTGTCTCCAAATGGAAAAGTCCCCATAAAAGCCCAAACGACCAGCATGATGGCCATTGGGAGCATGGCGCTAAAAGCATACAGCAAGCCCTTGGGTTTTCTCTTCCAAAGTTCTTGCCAAGGCTTGGTCCAGACAAACATTCTTCTATCTCCTATCTTCCTTATCCGATACTATCTTCTTTAGCCTTCTCAATATTGGTGTCTTCAATAATGAAATGAGGGCGACGCTTCACTTCGTAATAAATCTTCCCGATATATTCTCCAAGAATTCCGATAAAGATTAGCTGCACTCCACTAAAGAGAATGATAGCCGCAATGGTGGTGAAATACCCACTCACATAATTCCCCGGAGCAAAGATATACTTCATCAACTCAAAAGCCAAGTACAGAATAGCCAAGCCCAGACAGATAAATCCAAACTGGATACACACGCGAAGAGGGCGGTCGTTAAAGGAAATAATCCCTTGAATGGCATAGTTCATGGATTTCTTGAAGCCAAATTTACTCTTTCCAGCCTTGCGAAGTTCATTTTTATAAGGGATGACTTTCTCCTTGAAACCAATCCATTCATACAAACCTTTATTAAATCGATTGTATTCTGGCATGGAAACAAAAGCGTTGATGGCCTTGCGACTGAGAAGTCTGAGCTCAGATTTCCCATCCGTCAAATGGACATCCATCGAGCGGTTGGATAGGAAGTAAAAGAGACGAGCAAAACTGCTCCCCACAAAGGATTCACCATCACGAGTCCGCTGGCCACTGACGATATCGTAGCCTTCCTTGTAAGCCTCTAGAAAGAGAGGGATGAGATAGGGCGGATGTTGCAAATCACCATCCATGACCATGACAGCATCTCCCGTCGCATACTTAAACCCAGCCAAGATACCACTCTCTCGGCCGAAGTTTCGACTAAAGCGAATATATTTGACCCGATCATTGTCTTTGGCAATCCCTTCGATCAGCTCAAAGGTCCTGTCATTGCTTCCATCATCAATATAAAGGATTTCATAATCCGAAAGGTCTTTCCCAAGCATGTCTTCCAGCTGGGCCGAAATAGCTGCATGAGTCTGAGCTAGTACTAATTCCTCATTGAGTAGTGTAATGAGTATTGATAATTTCATCCCTTTTCTCCATCTATCGTTCTCCCAAAAAAGAGAGAGCTTTCGCTCTCTCCATCATACGGAAACTCTTTGTTTATTTATTAGAAATTTTACGTTTTAACACAATTGCACCGATGAGGACAATGACTCCTGAAATTACAAGACCAGTTGCTACGACTTCACCAGTACTTGGAAGAAGTTTCTTACGACCTCCACCAGTCGTAGTTGTCGTAGTGGTTGTCGTCGTAGTTGACGTAGTGGTTGGTTCCTCAGTCGTCGTAGTCGACGTGGTTGTTGGCTCCTCAGTCGTCGTAGTTGACGTGGTTGTTGGTTCCTCAGTCGTCGTAGTCGACGTGGTTGATGGCCCCTCAGTCGTCGTGGTTGACGTGGTTGTTGGTTCCTCAGTAGTTGTGGTTGACGTAGTTGTTGGCTCCTCAGTCGTTGTGGTTGACGTAGTTGTTGGCTCCTCGGTCGTCGTTGACGTGGTCGTTGGTTCCTCAGTAGTAGTTGTGCTTGTTGTAGTAGTCGTCGTGGTTGTAGTTGTTCGATCCCCACTACCGCTACCTGAAGCACTTTCCAAACGTGTCAAGGCGTTAATTGAGCGAGACTTGTCAAAATTGCTAGCTGACCATTCTAGGACATTGGCCACTTTACTTCCTTCAGGAAGTGCTGACTTCAACTCTGTTGTGTACTCAATGTACATAGCCCAGTTCCAGTTATCCCCAAAATTAATCGTGAATCCTGTAATATCGCCATCAGCATTTCTGGTAAACTCGGCTTTTTTGGTAAAGTTATCAATCGGTTCCAACTTAAGAAGAGCCGCTTCATTTGGAATCTTCTCTGGCTGAGTTGCATAACGAACAGCACGTAGAGAACCTTCTACTAAGACTTGTCCGCTGTCGCTGAAGTCATCCTTGATGACCATATTGCTCAACTTGTCTTGAACAGCATTCAAAACAATACGCCATTTAATCCGATTAGGATTTTGTGGATCTTGGTAACCATACTTCATTTCATAGTCACCAGCTTCACCATCGTCCTTGTTGTAGTTCAATGTGAAGTCAGTGCTACCAAATGTAAAGTAGTAAGTTCCCGTCTTTGGCAAGTTCGCTGCATTTGGACGAACATTGTACCTCAAGGTCATTACCTTATCTTTGTAATTCTCAGAGAAATAGTTTGTAAAAGTAATGGTCACCTTTTGCGTACTTGGATCGGTCACTGCATTGGCAATTACTTCACCATTTTCGTGTACAATTGGAAACTCTAGCTTGGTCACCAGGCCTAGTTCTTTTGGAAGATCTAGAACCAATGTGTCACCAGCATTGATCTGCTGTGAGTCAGGGAAACTAATCTCGTTTGTCGCCTCCATCGTTTGACCAGTAGTGATCTTCGTGTCGGCAGTTAACGGTTGGTTATCAACCTTAATTTCAGTTTTTATCGTATAACTGGTTACTTCAGTCGCAAAGACTGTCGTAAAAACTGTCAAGGATAAAACTAAAAGACTCATAAATGCTAAAACTCGCTTCACGCGTGCTTTTGTGGTCTGCATATTATGCTCCTTTATAAATTATTTGATTATTATTGTAACATATCTGTTTATAAATGCAAGATTTTTTAATTATTTTTCACTAATTGTTCAGTTTTTTGTCAATCCGATTTTATAGGAGAGCCAAAACCTCTCAAATACTGTAACAAAGGCCATCATGAGCCTTTCAATTCACAACGAAAACCATCTTAATATCCATCTTTTCATTAAGCTTTCACAGAGTTTTCCTGTTTTTCTCTGTTTTTTCATCACTTTGGGAAAACAAAAATTCAGTCCTTGCATCGCAAAGACTGAACTCCTATTTCCTTATGAAGCAAGAGGACGACTTTCTGATCTATTCTCTTTCTTCCAAATAGTAAATAAGGCAATTAGACTTAATACAGAGACAACTAGACCAAGGGTGGACCATTTTTTTGCTTAAAGAAAAAAATTCAACTTTATGTTTCCCTTGTGAGATTGGGAAAGATAAAAAAACTATCCCATGATTTCTTCGTTTCGACTGGTTTTACCATCAACCTCGATTTTCCATCCTTCATTGTATGGAATCGAAGTCATCATAACGGTGCTCTCGTCTGTAATGTTCACCTTACCGACAAGATGTGTGTTGCTGAACTGCACTACATTCAACTCTTGATTCTTTCTCGAATCTAGTACTTCCTTAATCTTTTCAACATCAGCTCTATATAATACTAAACGAGATAAATCAATATCGTCAAACTGGAATCTGAATTCAATAACCGATTCCTTTTGTGATGTTCGATCTGTAATCTGCCACATCTGTCTTTGTACCGACATGGCTAAATTACTAATTGTATCACCATTTACTAAAACTGAATATCCACTTTTGTTAACCAAGGTTTGTGGAGAAAACAAATAGTAAGTATTGTCACTTTGAGGTGTAAACTTATAGCGGATTACTCCTTCTTTCGTATTATCTTTTCTCCTATAGACATATTCTCCGCTGTCCTTATTTTCTTTGACAACTTCTACATTTTCCACCTCAATATCGTTAAAACCTAAAGGTGTAAAATAATCAACATAACCAGCACTTCCAATTGTAATGCCCTGCATCGCATTTAAAATTCTATTTTGGTTATTTACAGCATCATTACTGTTAAATTTTAAGTCACTCACAAGATTGTTTGTACCATATGCGATGGAAAATGAATTTGGATTTTTACGAACTACGTACCGTTCATCCTCATAAACCTTTTCAGTAAAATATCGCTCCATATCATAACGATTCGTATACCGAGTAAAATTCATTTTCCCAGGTTGAGGTTCCTTCTGCTTATCAGTGTCATCTTTGAAATCCATATAATATCGAACACCATATAGAGCATCTGTTAGCGGGGTCCCGTTGGAATATATTGTCGAAGAAAAAAACTTCCGATATCTCCCATGAATGAAAAAAATGGTCAGTTGTTGACTTTTTCAAGAGTCGAACTAAAGTTCTCTAAGCCAGAATATGTTAAAAGCGAAGGACTTGTCCTAGAATAAGCAAAGGTAGAGGCTATACGATAGAATTCTTTATCAGCATGTTTTTTAACATGATCTGTCGCTCGTTTCACAGAAGTAGTTGCATCTACAAACTCATTAACATCCTTATAGTAAAAATCAACTTGAGCAAGATAGGCATTATAACCTAGCTCAAAAAAATGTCATGCCATACAGCAAGATAACCACTACTTTAGACATTTGAGCCTTAATAGAAAAAAATCACAAAGATATATGTGAAAAAGGGTCAAACAGATCTGTGAAAATAGGAAACCTTTCACAGCCAAGATGGCTGAAACCAGAAGCAAAACAGCAGTTAAAGTAACTCTTGTTACCTTCTTTTCTATATTTTCTTTAGACAATTTCCAGTACAAATACAATATTATACTAGCATTGATTATTGTAAACAATACAATTAACTGTAAATGACCAGAAATAATCAGAGTGAAAGTCTCCGGTTGCAGTTGTTTTATATAATCGAAAGTTTCATTGGACAAATAGGAACACGCGACCACCAAAAAAATAAGTGAAATTACTTTTCCTCTTTTTGAAATCTCGAGTCCTTCTTTTTAGTGCTTGAAATGCCAAGACTAACATAAAAAAATGAAAACAACCAGGAAAAAAACGGTAAAAAGAAACCTGCTGGAATTTGACCCATATGCCAAACTTTATTTACGAATTCATTTTACAAATGAGATAAAGAAAAATTAGAGTAATAAAACCTGCAGACCATTTCTTTATACTATTAATTTCTTTTGCAAGAGAAAAAAATAAAACAAAAACCAACAAATCCCAAAGCACCAATATAAATATTTGGTAAGTTTGGACCACTTATCCAAGCACCAGAGTTAAACCCACCAATTGTTAATTTAGAAAGAATATCTAGGGGCTTAATAATAAGATCAAATGAAAAAGCCATTCCCTGTATTGTAGCCTCCTTTACTTTCAAGAAGACTAGATAAAACTGGCAACAATATGATCGAGGCTAAAGCCTACTCCAACCACTGAGGCTCCAAAAAGCTCTCAATAACGGCCTAAAAAAAGTTACTTAATTTTTAACTTTAATGTTCCTTCATCACCTAATTTGGAGGATACATAAAAACAAGCATATAAAAACTATAAAAAAATAGATGCCATGTAACCCATGTAAAATTGGAAGAAAAAGCATCATCCCTAAGGTAAGAGAATACTTAAAGATGCTCCCGCCATCCAACAACTCCTCCAGATAAGCGATGACTATCGGAAGCATAATCATGGCATCATAGAATATTACATTCATTTGATAGGCAACAAGCATTCCAGATAAAGCATATGCTGTGGATAGCAAAGGGACAAGATACTTCTTCGAACTCAATCCCTTGTATCTCTTTATCAATAGAAAAGCAAATGCTGAGCCTATCGCTCCGTACCTCAGCCAAATAATGAGGAATACGGCAAGGCCATAATATTGAAAAGGGGTAATAATAAAAATTAGATTAAAAGGACTCAGCAAATAATATCCAACCAGTCCTGCCATTGGTCCCCCGAGTGACTGGGTAAACGAATAGCTCAGGTTAGAAAAATCTCCCGATAAGACTGAATTCTTCAATAATCCAAAAAAACTAACATACTGTTGTCCAAAATCAACAGACATTAAACTTCTGCTACCAAATGGGTATAAACCAATTATAGCCCATACAATAAGCATGATTAGCATAGGGAAAAAAAGCACTCAAAAAAATAGATTGCTTTTTTAGGGTGCTTATCTAATAATCGTAATATAGGTTTCGATAACGATACCATTTTACTTTCTCCTAAATTATTTTCCTTTTTATAAACATAATTACTCTCCCATCATCACTCCCAAGACGAACGGAAAAAGTTTAATCTCTCACCTCAGTGATCAATCCTGTATCGACATCATAGACAGCTCCTGAGATAATGACGTCGTCTGGAATCAGTGGCGATGCTTTTTAAGAGAGCAACATCCTCACGGACGCTCTCGTAGATATCTTGAAAGGGTAGGAAGTCTTGGTCTCCAACATCAACTCCCAGTTCCTTCTTCAGATGCTGACGGAAGCCTTCATTCTCAAAGGTTTGTGCTCCACAGTCTGTATGGTGCAAGACCACGATTTCTCGAGTCCCCATCTGTTGCTGTGAGATGACCAAGGAACGAATCATGTCCTCTGTCACGCGCCCACCCTGCATTCCCGCAAAAATATGGGCATCTCCCAAAGCAAGCCCCAGTGCTGGTGCCACGTGAAGACGAGAGTCCATACAGGTCACAATGGCCACTTGCGTTTTCGGTTTGATCGGAAGATGGAGGTCTCCGTGCAATTCAACATAGGCTTGATTGGCTTTTAAAAAATTCTCAAAATAGGACATTAGGAACTTCCTTTCTGGTTGGTAAAATAGTTTGAACACCAAATTATTTACACTCTATCTTACCATCTTTTTCCCAGATTGTCAGTTGTCAGCCTACATGAAAAAGAGAGTGGGACAGAAATCGGTAATTCGTTAGAATTCGATTTCGTCGTCCCACCTCCGCACAGTTGAGTAGGGCTGTAAAAGCTGATGAAATCAGCGTAGTAGAGCCCACTCAACCACTGCGTCTTGCTCGACAATCCAAAGACAATTGAGAGGCTAGGACTTTTGTCCCAGCCTCTTTTATGTATTATGATCGTCTTGGTAAATAACGATTCAGCAAGCCAGCAAAGGTCTGAAGGTTGAGACTTTGAACATAGACCTCACCAGTCCCTCTAAAGGTATTGACAACACCTTCACCCGTTCCGATGGATTGCCAGAAACCATTTTCCAAATGGATATTGTAATCCAAAGACTGGCTCCAAGCAACGACATGGGCATTATCGATGGTGATTTCTTGATTGTTTAGCTCAATTTTTTTAATTGAGCCGTAGGCATTCACCAAGAGGGTCCCTTGACCTTGGGTCGTCATGACGAAGAATCCACCCTGACCACCAAAGAGAGCCTTACCAATCGATTGGGTTTCCATTGTATAGAAAGCTGAACCATCCAGTGCAAGGAAGGCACCATCGTTCAATCGATACTGCTTTTCGCCCAAGTAGAGTGGCACCACCTGACCTGGTGAGTCGGGTGCCAATGCTAGGTAAGCATTATTAGACTGGGCAAATACCTGAGTGATAAAAGTACTTTCACCCGAAACCATTGACCGTCCAACTGCTTTCACAAAGCGTCCCACACCAGAGCCACTCGCATTTAATTTGGTGTTGAGGGTCACATTAGGCGTATGGTAGACCATACTCCCCCGTTGAATATAGACAGTTTCACCTTGATTGAGAGACAGCTCGACCAAAGGGAACTGCACATTGTTATCTGTAAAAAATTGCAAAATAAGTACCCCCCTATGTTTAGTAAGTATAGAAAAAGTATAGCACAGGAAAAACCTTTTTGCAAACGATTCCAAGATCTAGTTAAGAAAAGACTTTTTTCAAAACTTCCCCTACCGTGGAGACTGCTATTACTTGAATACCGTCTGGGATCGCGATCCCTTGGAGAGAATTTTTAGGTGCATAAATCTTAGTGAAACCAAGTTTCGCCGCTTCATTGATCCGTTGCTCGATCCGAGTCACTCGGCGAATCTCGCCAGTCAAGCCAATCTCACCGATAAAGGCCTCTTGCGGATTGGTTGGAAGCTCCTTGTAGCTGGAAGCAATAGCCACCGCTACAGATAGGTCAATGGCTGGTTCGTCCAGTTTGACACCACCGGCCGACTTGAGATAGGCATCCTGGTTTGAAGAAGGAGCCCGCAACGTTTCTCTAACACAGCCATAATGAGGCTGACCCGATTAAAGTCAAGACCCGTTGTCGTCCGCTTGGCATTTCCAAATACAGTCGGTGTCACCAAGGCCTGAACTTCCGCCAAGATTGGTCTGCTTCCTTCCATGGTGACGACAATGGCAGAGCCAGTCGCCCCATCCAGGCGTTCTTCTAGAAAGACCTGACTGGGATTGAGGACCTCAACCAGGCCGCCTGACTGCATCTCGAAAATCCCAATCTCATTGGTGGAGCCAAAGCGGTTCTTGACCGCTCTCAGGATCCGGAAGGTGTGGTGGCGTTCACCCTCAAAGTAGAGCACCGTATCCACCATGTGTTCCAACATCCGAGGTCCTGCCAAGGTCCCTTCCTTGGTCACATGCCCTACGATAAAGATGGCAATGTTATTAGTCTTAGCCAGCTGCATGAGTTCAGCTGTCACCTCACGCACCTGAGAAACAGACCCCTGCACCCCTGAGATCTCAGGAGACATAATGGTCTGAATAGAGTCAATGATGAGGAAGTTAGGCTGGATGCGCTCCACTTCTGCTCGCACGCTTTGCATATTGGTCTCGGCATAAAGATAAAACTCACTGTCGATATCTCCCAAGCGCTCTGCTCGCAGTTTAATCTGCTGGGCTGATTCCTCTCCGCTGACATAGAGTACCGTTCCTACTTGAGACAACTGGGTCGACACTTGAAGGAGAAGGGTCGATTTTCCAATCCCTGGATCTCCCCCGATGAGAACGAGACTTCCTGGCACCACTCCGCCTCCAAGGACGCGGTTGAATTCCTCCATCTCCGTCTTGGTCCGATGGACATTGATGGAGGTCACATCCGCCAGTTTCATGGGCTTGGTTTTTTCACCTGTCAAGGATACCCGTGCATTCTTGACCTCTGCAACCTCGACCTCCTCAACAAAAGAAGACCAAGACCCACAGTTAGGACAGCGTCCTAGGTATTTGGGTGAATTGTAGGCACAATTTTGACAAATAAATGTCGTTTTTTTCTTTGCGATAAGATACCTCTTTCTAAATCTCTATCTCACACTCAATCACTTGGCAAAAATCAATCTTCTCATTTGGCACAAACTGGCGCATGAGCATGCGATGGGTAACCACTACAAGATAATCGTTTTATAATTTTATATTTTTCCAAAGCTTTAAAAACGATGACGCATCTCATATCAGTTTCATAAGCGATAGAAGGAGCTATTTAGAAATCCAGCTGTTTAAACCAGATAAAGCCGTTTCTAAAGTGTTACTGTGAAGCTACACAATCACTAAACAAGGTTTCAAATCCGAGCCTTTCCTTCCTCTAGATAAGGAGCCAACCACAAACCGTAACGCTACACAGATAATCGGCTCCCTGACGGAAAAATAATCTTCTCCCAAAACATCCAATCTTGTTCAACTCATATGTTTGTTTCAACCGACACAGACAAAGAAATATAATCTCTGCTCCAAAACGGAAGTACAGTTTTGCCAACTCAACCCGTTTCAACTTTTAAACGAAAACACCAAAGTAAATTTTCAGTTTCACAGCAACATAATCTGACTGCATGTCTACAACTAATAAATAGTCTGCCATTTTATTCCTCTATTTCCCTGTTGACCCAAATCCACCGGTCCGCACGCCGTCTGCTTCATCCCCATCTGCAATCAAGAATGGAGCAAAGACAGCCTGAACCACACGTTCACCGACTTCAAGGATGACTTCTTGGTCCGTAATATTTTTCATCTGAGCAAAGATATGGCCTTCATTTCCTGGATTGCCGTAGTAGTCTCCATCGATAACCCCAACAGAGTTGATCAAGACCAATCCCTTCTTGCGAGGATTAGACGAGCGGTCATAGAGATAGAGCACCTCAGTCGGTTGCATATAGGCCTTGACCCCAGTTGGGACGAGGACGATCTCTCCTGGTGCAATCACTGTGCGCTCTGCCACCTTTAAGTCGTAACCAGCTGCGTGTGCTGTCTCCCGTTTTGGCAACAAGTCCTGATTGGTATAGCTTGATACAAGTTCAAATCCACGAATTTTTGTCATCATGATTCCTCTTTCATTCTAAATAGTTTCCATCTCTTCTATTATACCATCACTTCGCCCTAGCGTCTCCCCTCTACTACTATTCGTATTTTTTCTGACAAACACACAAAAGCCCCCTCAAACGAGGAGACTTTTGCAGGAGATTATATGAAAAAAGTAAACTGTATCAAACAAAGTTAGGAGGTCTTTGTTGATGAGACTAGTTTACCTCTTTCTCCTTAAAAAATCCTAAAGAGTTTACAATTCTTGTAAAGATAACGAAAGAGTTCGAGATTGCCTTTTTCTTCTTTGACTAGGAACTCTGGATGCCACTGCAAACCGATGATGCGATGACCATCCACTGCTTCGATAGCTTCAATGGTCTGGTCGCGTGGGTCAATGGCTGTCACTCGAAAGTTAGGCGCCAAGTCCTTGATGCTTTGGCGATGCACAGAATTGATCTGGCTAGCTTGTCCAAAGAGACGCTCCACCACGCTGCCTTTTTTGGTCTCAATGGAATGAGAAGTACCAAAAGGAAGCCCTTGCCAGTGTCCTTCCACTTCTTGATGGAGAGTCCCACCGAAGGCAACATTGACGAGCTGAACTCCTCGGCAGATAGCTAGGACCGGCTTGTTTTGACGGACTGCTTCTTTCAACAAGGCCAACTCAAACTGATCGCGCTCGAGATTGTAGTCATCACTCTCGATGGCGATCTCTTCTCCATAAAAGCTAGGATGGACATTTTGCCCCCCACTGAGGATAAGCTTGTCCACTGTCTCGATATAATCTTTGGCAAAAGACGGGTCTCCCACAGGAATGACCATAGGAAGGCCACCTACTTGCTTAATGGTTTCCGCAAACTTACAAGATACAGACGAATGGATATTTTTCCCATCTGGATCCACTGCGCATAGATTGGCAGAGACTCCAACAATCGTTCTACACATGGCCTTCCCTCCTTTGATATTTCTATTCCCTATTTTATCATCCCACTTCAAGAGCGTCTAATATGTATTTTTTAAGGGCCTGATAAATATTTTTTATCACCTATAGACAAAAAAACAGGCTTGTCTAGCAAGGCTAGAACAAAACCTGTTTTAGAAATTAATTTTCACGTTTTTTATAAACCAAGGCGCTTCCAGCTACTGCCAAAGCAAGTCCTGCAGCCACTAGTCCCTCACTCACTGTTTCACCTGTAGAAGGAAGAGTATGTTTCTTTTCTTCTTTTGGTTGACTTCCAGAAGGCTTATCACCTTTTGGTTTGTCTGTTGATGGGGTGGTTGGCGGAGTAGTTGGTGGTGTAGTTGGTGGTGTGTTTGGAGTAGTTGGTGGTGTTGGTGGTGTGTTTGGAGGAGTTAGGTAGTTTACGACTGTCCCCTTATCTACTACAAGGTTAGGTGCGGCTTTTAATTCGCTAGCAGATACAGTAATAACATCCGTTGATAGTTGGTAACCAGCTGGCGCTGTCAACTCCTTAATAACATAATCCTTAGCCTCAAAGCCTACAAAGCTTACAAGACCGTTGGCATCTGAGGTCGCTGTCGCTTGACCTTCCCCATATGGGTTGGCAACTGGGGTCACACCATCTGCCTCAAAGAGTCCAAAGACAGCTCCTGCAAGGTCTTGACCGACTAGGTTCACCTTATGCAATTGAATATTGTAAAGTTTCAACTCAGGTTTCTCAACCACTGGTGGAGTTGGTGGAATAGCAGTGAATGGTTTATTGACTACTTTACCTTGATCAAGTACTTGATTAGTTGAAGCAATCAATTGACTAGATGAAACAGTAATCGCTTCTTCAGAAAGTTGGTATCCTTCTGGAGCAGTGATTTCTTTCACTACATAATCCTTGGCTTCAAGTCCTGTAAAGGTCACAAGACCGTTAGCATCGGATGTCGCTGTCGCTTGACCTTCGCCATATGGATTTGCAACTGGTGTCACACCATCTGCTTCAAAGAGTCCAAAGACAGCTCCTGCCAAGACTTGACCTTCATTATTGACTTTGTGCAATTGGATGCTGTAAAGAGTCAATTCCGGTTTCTCAACAACTGGCGGAGTTGGTGGAATAGCAGTAAACGGTTGGTTCACCACATTTCCTTTATCCACTACCAAGTCTGTCGCAGCGCTCAATTCTGTTGCAGAGACAGCGATTGAAGCAGTTGATAGTTGGTAACCTTCTGGTGCTGTCAATTCTTTCACTACATAATCCTTAGCCTCAAAGCCTACAAAGCTTACAAGACCATTAGCATCGGATGTCGCTGTCGCTTGACCTTCGCCATAAGGGTTGGCAACTGGTGTGCTACCATCCGCTTCAAAGAGTCCAAAGACTGCTCCTGCTAGAGCTCGACCTTCACCATTGACCTTGTGAAGTTGGATGGTATAAAGTTTAGCTTCTGGTTTTTCAACTACTGGTGGTGTTGGTGGGATTTCACTTGTGACAAAGGTATTGGTGAAGGATGTCTTCGCACCATATGCCACTGTAGCCTTGATCGTATTGCTTGCGTCATCTTTCGTAACTGTTACTGTCACTTCGATGCTCGCTTGATCGTAGGTCATTCCTTTTTCTTGAGATTGAGGGATTACTTCCTTAATTGTGTAGTGGAAAGTTTTCCCTGCATCTTCTTGTGAATAAGAAATTTCGTCAAATGCTACAGAACCATCTGCTGCATTTTGTTTTGTTTGAAGAACTTCTCCAGCTTCATCCAACAAGTTAAAGCTGAATTCGCCATCTTTTAGGTCACGACCTTCTAAAATCTTGCTAGCTGAAATCTGAGCTTTTGCTGGACTTGGAGCTGAGTAAGTATTTGCAAAGACCTTGTTTTCTGGATAGACAACTGTTGCTTTTAGGTTGTCTCCATCTTTTGTTACCTGAACGGTTACTTGTTTTTCTGCTGTATCGTATGTGATACCTGGTACGTTCCCCTTCACTTCCTTCACAGTGTAAGTGTGTTCACCTTCTGCTGTGTAAGAGATAGCATTAAAGGTTACTTTGCCAGATTTGTTAGTAACAGTTTGAAGTTTGTTAGTACCTTCGTACAATTCAAAACTAAACTCACCGTCTACCAAGTCACGACCTGTCAACTCTTTAGACAACTCAATTGTTGCAGTCGTTGCGTTTGGTGTGAAGGCGTTAGTAAATGTTTTGTTTTCTGGATAAACGACTTCTGCCTTCAAGGCATCTCCATCACGAGTAACTTTAACAGTCACTTGTTTTTCAGAAGCATCGTAAGCAATCGTAGCATTGTCCCCTTTGACCTCTTTCACAGTGTAAGTGTGTTCACCTTCTGCTGTGTAAGAGATTGATTCAAAGGTTACTTTGCCAGATTTGTTGGTGACAGTTTGAAGCTTGTTAGCTCCTTCGTACAATTCAAAGCTAAACTCACCGTCTACCAAGTCACGACCTGTAAGGGCCTTATCTAATTCAATCACCGCACTGGTTGGTGTCGGTTCTTTGACAATTTTCTTATTTGTAACTGTTTTTAAGGGCTGTTTTTGTTGTTCCAAAAATCTTCTGATTTGACATCAATTGGAGTGGCATCCAATTCATATCCTTCTGGAGCTTTTGTTTCAACTAATTGGTAGGCTGTGTTCAACAAACCACCAATACTTGCTTCTCCTTTTGCATTGGTTGTCAACTTACCGACAACGGCACCTGTTGCAACACGGATCACGTTAAATTCAGCACCTGCTAAAGCAGTGTTTTTCATCCTGGCTATCAACTTTCTTGAGGTTGATGGAGAAGGTATATCCTTGGGCTTCCCCACCAGCAGTTTGATAAACGAATGGGTTGCTCTTAGTTTCAACAACTTTTTTTGCATTCAAGGTTACATTGTTGAGGAACTTTTCCCCATTTGCAGGGGTATAAGGAATCTTCACCTTATAGACAATCGAGTAACCTTCACCTTGGGCTACATTTCCCAAGCTGACTTTGAAACTCTTCTTATCTGCTCCAAACTCAACTGGTAAAGAGACAACTTGCCCGTTTTTCAATTCTAATTTATGCGAACTGTTAACGGCCCAATTCCCTTTTTTTAATCACAAAGGAATCTTCTACATAGCTCATTCCTTCTGTTTGCAATTGGTCAGTCACAACTGCTTCTGTTAACGGCTCTTTTCAGCCGCATTGACACGTACTTCATATTGACGTGTGATGCTACCATCTGCTAAGGTTTCTGTCCCCCAGCTAACCTTGTCCAAGGTCTTTTCAGCATTCCCGGGGTCAACTACAAAGTCAACTTTTCCTACAGGGACAGGATTGTTATCCACATTCAAGGTGATTGGCACCTTGCTTGGAGATGCAGTTGCAGGCTCTACCCGAACTGCAAAGAACATGCTTCCTGAAATATTTGATTTCTTTTTCCACATAATTTTCATAGGTCAAGGTGATGGTTTTATTTGCAGCATTAATGACTGCTTTTGCAACCACTGATTGACCATCCGGACTCATGACATCAAATGTTTGATCCGAGATAAATTTTAGATTCTGAGGGAGGGTAATAACCGCCTGATCCCCAGATTTGACCCCGTTCGGAACATTGAAAGTTAGATCAACCTTAATGTCCGTGTACTGGTCCACGGGTGACTTAGCAGGTGTGATCGTTTTACTTGTAATTTGGATCTTTCCTGTTGAGCCATCAGCATGGGCCGACCGAATTTTGGACAAACCAAAGACACTAGCTAAAACTAATACTAAGGTCAGTATTATTTTTTTAAGCTCTTTTTCATCATAAACTCCTTTTTCTTTTTGTTTCTCCTATATATCACTAGCTAGAGTAATATACGAAACAAATATTACCATATTCAGAATATAAATGCAAGAATAATTTACTAAAAATTCCCAACATTTTTATCAGTTATCATATTATTTGCTTTTTCCTATGAAATTCAGCTAGATTCCAAAAGCTTTTTTTTCTCTATAGTATGGTAAAATAGAAATGAAATCTTCACGAAGGAGAATACTATGGATAAACAAACCGTTGCGGTCATCGGTCCTGGTTCTTGGGGAACTGCCCTTTCTCAAGTCCTCCACGATAATGGCCATGAAGTGCGGATCTGGGGAAACGTCCCAGAACAAATCGACGAAATCAATCAAGAACATACCAACAAACGCTACTTTAAGGATGTCCTGCTAGATTCAGGGATCAAGGCTTACCACAACTTGGATGAAGCCCTTTCTGGAGCAGATGCGGTCCTCTTTGTCGTCCCAACCAAGGTGACACGACTCGTTGCTAAGCAAGTAGCTGAACTCTTGGACCATCCTGTCAAGGTCATGCACGCCTCCAAAGGATTAGAACCAAACAGTCACAAACGGATTTCTCAAATCTTAGAAGAGGAAATCCCTGCTTCTCTACGTAGCGAGATTGTGGTCGTATCTGGTCCAAGTCACGCTGAAGAAACCATCGTTCGCGACATTACTCTGATCACAGCAGCTTCTAAGGATTTAGAAACAGCTCGTTACGTTCAAGAGCTCTTCAGCAATCACTACTTCCGCCTCTATACCAACACAGATGTAATCGGAGTAGAGACAGCCGGTGCCCTGAAAAATATTATCGCAGTCGGAGCTGGAGCCCTCCACGGGCTTGGATTCGGAGACAACGCCAAGGCTGCCATCATCACGCGCGGCCTAGCTGAAATTACCCGTCTAGGAGTGAAACTTGGGGCTAGCCCCTTGACCTATAGTGGACTATCCGGAGTTGGGGACCTGATCGTGACAGGCACTTCCATCCACTCTCGTAACTGGCGAGCGGGGGATGCCCTCGGTCGCGGTGAAAAACTAGAAGATATCGAAGCCAACATGGGTATGATCATCGAAGGAATTTCCACCACTAAGGCTGCCTACGAACTGGCCCAAGAGCTAGATGTCTACATGCCGATCACACAAGCCATCTACCAAGTAATTTATGAAGGGCAAGACATTCGCGAAGCCATTAACTTCATGATGAACAATGAATTTAAAGAAGAAAATGAGTGGAACTAGAAGCCTCTCTCCTTCTCTAGTCTCTTAATAAGAAATTACACTTCATTTAGAAAGGAAGTATTATGACAAAAGTTAGAAAAGCAGTCATTCCTGCGGCTGGACTTGGAACGCGTTTCCTACCTGCAACCAAAGCCTTGGCCAAAGAAATGTTGCCAATCGTGGATAAGCCAACCATCCAATTCATCGTTGAGGAAGCCCTTAAGGCTGGTATCGAGGACATTCTCGTTGTCACTGGTAAATCAAAACGTTCGATCGAAGACCACTTCGACTCAAACTTTGAACTCGAGTACAACCTCAAGGAAAAAGGAAAAAATGACCTGTTGAAACTGGTCGATGAAACTACCGGGATGCGCCTCCACTTCATTCGTCAAAAACATCCGCGAGGACTTGGAGATGCTGTCCTTCAGGCTAAAGCCTTCGTTGGGAATGAACCTTTCGTCGTGATGCTGGGAGATGACCTCATGGATATCACAGATGATACAGCTACTACTCTCACCAAGCAATTGATGAACGACTATGATGAGACACATGCTTCTACTATTGCTGTCATGAAAGTTCCCCATGAAGAGGTTTCTGCCTACGGAGTCATTGCTCCTCAAGGGGAAGGCATCAAGGGACTGTATAGCGTTGAAACCTTTGTCGAAAAACCAGCACCTGAGGAAGCACCGAGTGACCTTGCCATTATCGGTCGTTACTTGCTGACTCCAGAGATTTTCCAAATCTTGGAAAACCAAAAACCGGGCGCTGGAAATGAAATCCAATTGACTGATGCCATTGATACCTTGAACAAGACCCAACGAGTATTTGCCCGCGAATTTAAGGGCAGACGCTACGACGTGGGGGACAAGTTTGGTTTCATGAAAACATCTATTGATTATGCCTTGAAACACCCACAGGTTAAAGATGATCTCAAACAATACATCATTGATCTTGGAAAAAAATTAGAAACATCTGAACAAACTTCGAACTAAACCATTTACGAATCTGAAGGATGTAAAAGAGACTGACCATTTTGTAAAGTGGTCCCCCACTTTACAAAATGGTCAATCTCTTTTTTCTTGTAAAAAGAAGCTGGATAAAAAGTCCAGCTTCTTTCATTTATTCTCTTGTTCAACTTGCATCTTCTCAATGCCTACAACAGATTCTACTTTTTCTTAGGATCAGGGCATGACACAGTTGGGCTGAATTGATGAATACATTTGTATTTGACAGTGAAGTCTCTGATCTTTTCGCTTTGGGACTTGACACTTCAGATCCGAAGCCAGATTAGTTATTGTTTACACTGATTTCCTGCTACAGGAGCTTCAGTTGGAGCTCTAGAACTAGATTTCTTCTGGTTTCACAGGAGTTTCTACTTTGTAGGAGATACAACTGGTTGCTTATCCTTGTTAGCAGCATAGCTCAAAAGCGATTGTTTGGATTTTCCTTCTTGCATTAGCAGTGTATATCCTTATTGGCTCAGTATTTTGAGTTGGCTGGTTTCATTCTTGGTCAGTATTTGGACTGTGTGGTTTCTCTTGATCGGTATTGGCTTTGTCGTAGCTCATACTTGGACTGGATGTAAAGCTTTGTTCGCATCTTCACTGATTTGTGGTTTTTTTCTGGAACTGTTGGTGTATCTGGTGTTCTTAGGCTCTTCAGGATCTTTTTCATAATTATCTGGTTTAGACAGTACGATAAGTGATCTCGACTTGCGTCCAGCTGCCTCTAATTGTGTTTTTTTCCATTAATTTTTCATAATCTTTGAAGTGTTGGAAAAGACGATCAGACAAGTCAAGTGAATCTTTCGTTACTTTATCTTCAGCAGCTTTTGCAGCTTCTGGTTGATCTTTTAGTGAATAATATTCAATATCCTTCTTCTCTTGATCAGCAATAAATCCTTTTTCTAGTGCTTTCCAATGTTCTTGGACGGTTTTTCCAAAGATATCTTGATTGTTGATTGCCATGTTGTCAATATGCCAAACAGTCCAATACCAAGAATTTGGATCATAAGTAGCTGTTTGAGGTTTAAAGGCTTCGTAAGTATCTTTTACATTTCCATAGAATGGGACATATGGAGTGTTACGTGATGGTCCCATTCCTAACCAAACTGTACCACCAAATGATTTTGGTAGTTTTGGATTGATTTGATAGACATGGGCATCGATAACGTTTTCATTACCTAGTGCATATTTGTATTGATCCTTGCGAACCGTGTCGTTTGCGCCATTGTCACCTTGTTTCTTCACTCCAATTTGATCGTCCGGTACGAAGCGACCATTTAAATGTTCAAAGCGATTCCGTTGCATAGCAAAGGCATCTTCTAAAGTAAATTTCTTATTTGGATCAGTTGGAGAACGGAATAGTTCGTATTCGTCATCCTCGTAAGTCACTTTAGACTTTGGATCAAGTACTGTAATCCCTGCATAAGTCCGAGAACGGTCCCCTTCTGCATATTTTTCAGGTCCGTAAGACTTAGCAATATGGAAGTTGCCATCTTTATCAGTCTTGTAACTTCCTGATTCTTTTGCTACTTTTTCAACATCTTTAGAGGCGATGACATTTTCAGTGTCATTCAAATTAACATGACCTAGGTAGTAAGTATTCGCAAAGACTGCATATTTATCTTCTGGCACCTTCACCGCTACATATTGGTGACCAGAAAGAATTTCCATATACCAAGTTTCTTTTTGGTCAGCAACTACAACTGTATTTCCTTCAGCTGATCCCTTTTCTTCGATAACTTTTCCAAGTAATTCGATTGCTTCACGAGCTGTTTTTGCACGAGGTAAGATTACATCGAGCATAGCAGCTTCTGGAAGTCCATCTGCTTTCAGTGGATCTTTTTCTAATACCTTTTTATTTGGAATTGCTGTAACAGTGGCAGTCATGGAAACACCCGCTTCGTTAAAGCCATGTTCCCCAAATGCACCATTGCTACCATCTCCACGAGCGGAATCATAAGCAGCTGTGTATTTCATTTCGCTGGCAGCATGAGGATAGGTGAAACCATTGGATTCGTCCTGAATTTGGTCTCCTTCCTTATAATTCTTGGCATCAACAACAACATAGTTTTTGTTGTGTTTTCCGCCGTTTGGATAATAAGGATAGTCCTCAGTCCGACCAAACAGGGTGGTACCATCCTTGGTCAACTGACGGCCAATGATAAATCCACAACAAGCCTCAACAGCTTGAAACGGAAGGAGCAATATAGCCATCGCTACTAACGAGAGCTTAATCAACCATTTTTTCATTGCAAATCTCCTTTTATTTAATATTTTATCCATTTTATGAATGGATAAGAAAGATATTTACAATTGTTAGTTTACTCCTTTTCAATCCTTTTTGCAAGCGCTTTCTTATGTTGTCTTTATTCACTTTTCGAGCAACTTTTTGAGTGTAGCTGCTTATTTTTGGATTTTATATACAAAAAAACTGAGACTTCACTCAGTTTTCAGATAATTTACAAATTCGTTACAAATCATAAAAAGGATGAGCAAGTAAAGGCCAAGCATAAAGAAGGATGGCCCCAGCTGTATAAAGAAACAGAGCTACCAAGCGCCAGCTTTTTTTCAGGCTATCTCGCTCACCATAAACGGGAAAGACAAAAGCTAGAATCCCTCCTCCCACCAGGCCTCCTAAGTGACCGGCTAGACTGATCCCCGGCATAAAGCTAAAGAGGATATTGATTAGAATCAAGGAAGTATAACGTTGGCTCAGATAGTGAATATAGGGACTTCGAGCGATAAAGCGTAAACTGACAATGGCAGCAAAGAGTCCAGCTAGGGCTGTAGAAGCACCTGCTGCGACGACTTCTGGAGAAAAGACCAAGACAAAAAGGTTGCCCATCAAGCCAGATAAGAGGTAAAGGGCTAAGAAGGCCTTCGAGCCAAATAGATCTTCTGCGATTCTTCCGATAAAATAAAGGGTAACCATGTTTAAAACAAAGTGCCGCAAGCCAACATGAACAAACATGGCAGCAAGCAAACGCCAGCTTTGTCTTGGGTCCACCTGGATTTCATCTCCTAAGACACCTCCAAAATCGTAGACAGTTTGGACCGATTCATAGTCAAAGCCACGAAGCAATAACATGGATAGAAAAACACCGGTTGTTAATAGGAGCAAGCTACTGGTCACCGGGTATTTCTTATCAAATAGTTGATTCATCCACAAGAACCTCCTGTACTGGAATATCATGGGGAGCAGGTGCAAAGTCTACTTCTTGGCAGGCATAGATGGTGCTGACAGTCGCTCCGTCGAAATCTGCCAAATAGCGATCGTAATAACCACCACCATAACCCAGACGGTAGCCATCCTTTTGAAAGGCCACTCCGGGAACATGGATCAGGTCAATCTCCGACTGATCTACCGCTTGAGCCCCATCCTCTGGTTCCAAGAGGCCAAAGGCTGTTGGTTTCAATTTCTGCGGATCATAGGTTGCAAATTCCATGCGCCCTTTGGGATAGGTCTTTGGAATGACGACCTGTTTGCCATCTTCTAGAGCTACATCAATGAGAAAACTTGTATCCACCTCATGCGGGAAGGACAAATAGGTCGCAATCACACTTGCTGCTTGATAAGCTGGCAAAGAGCGCAACCGCTGGATCAAGGCTTGATCAGCCTTTCGCTTGTTCTCCGGCTCCAAGCCTTTCATCTTCTTCAATATACTTTTTCGAATACTTGCTTTCATTTCCATCTCTCTTTATTGGTTGGCTTTCATTTTTAAGAAAGGACTAATGGCTTTGACACCAAGGTGCAGGACTTCTTCCTTAGGACTCATCTGAGGGTGATGGAGGGCATAAGGGCTGTCCACTCCCAACCAGAACATGACTCCATCCACTTTTGACAAGAGATAACCAAAATCTTCTCCGGTCATGGCGGGTAGGATATCCATCAAGGTCACATCTTCTGCTTGATCAAAGAAAGTCATCAATTCATCTGCCAAGTCTGGATTGTTTTCCACCGGCAAATAGCCCCCTTGCTTGAGTTCAAGATCTAGCTCCATATCAAAAGCATCTGCAACCCCTCTCGCAATCGTCTCAAGTCGCTTCTGGGTCAAGAGGTTCATTTCCATGGTCAGGGTCCGGATGGTCCCATGCAGAAAGGCCGTCTCTGCAATGACGTTATTGGTCGTCCCCGCATGCATGGAACCGAAGGTCACAACTGCCCCCTCGATAGGATCGACATTCCGGCTGACAATGGTTTGAACCTGAGTGACAAAATAGCTAGCAGCGACTAGGGCATCCTTAGCTTCATGCGGAAAAGCAGCGTGTCCACCTTTTCCTTTAAAGGCCAGCTTCACTTCACAGGTCCCTGCAAAGAGCGTCCCCCGATTGGTCGCAATCTCGCCTACCTTTAAGTCTGGACGGACATGAAGACCGTAAAATTGATCAGGCAACCAGTCTCCAAAGGCCCCATCTTCATACATAAGCATGCCTCCAGCTTCATTTTCCTCGGCAGGTTGAAAGAGGAATAAGAAATTGTTCTTAGGCTGTTCTTGAACCAATTGCTCCAACAAGCCCAAGGCTAAGGTCATATGAACATCATGGCCACAGGCATGCATCCGACCTTCGTGGCGGGAGGCAAAGTCAAGGCCAGTTTGCTCGATAATGGGCAGTCCATCGATATCCGTCCGCCAGCCAATGGTCTTTTCTGGATTGGATCCTTTCAGAAAAACCAGGATCCCCGTCCGCCAGGTCCGCTGCTCGACGAACTCTTTTCCTTCGGTAATTTCAGCGATCCGCTCCAAGAGATAGGCTTGTGTTTTGAATTCTTCTAGTCCAATTTCTGGGATTTGATGCAGATCTCGCCGAATTTTTACTAAATCAAGTGTCATATCCATCTTCCTCTTTTGAGAAGAAGCCGAGGTATCCCCCAGCTTCCTTTTCTTATTCTTCTATTAAAGGTTACGCAAGGCATCCTCAAGCGCGGTTTTTTGTTGTGTCTGTTCGTCAATCGTCTTGATCACGCGCGCAGGTACACCTGCTACCACTACATTTTCAGGCACATCTTGGGTAACAATCGCACCCGCCGCTACGACGGAGCCATTACCAACTTGAACCCCTTCGATGACGACGGCGTTGGCTCCCACCAAAACGTTGTCCCCGATACGAACTGGTTCTGCAGAGGCTGGCTCAATGACACCTGCAAGGACTGCTCCTGCTCCGATATGGCTATTTTTTTACCAACCGTTGCACGGCCACCAAGAATAGCCCCCATATCGATCATGGTCCCCGCACCGATTTCAGCACCGATATTGATGACCGCTCCCATCATGATCACCGCATTGTCTTCAATGGTCACCTGATCTCGAATGATCGCACCCGGTTCAATCCGGGCATTCAAATAACGCTTGTCCAGCAAAGGTACCGCCGAATTGCGACCATCTTGCTCTACGATATAGTCTTTGTTTTCTGTTAAGTTGGCAAGAAGGGGCTCAATCTCTTTCCAGTCTCCAAATAGGACATTGCCTAGCTTTACAACGGATGCTGGAAGCTCTCCTGCCAATTCCCCTTCAAAGGTCACTTTTACGTTGGTTTTCTTTTCTGCATTGCCTATAAAGGCGATAATTTCTTGTGCAGTCATTTTTTGTGCAGTCATGGCGATACCTCTTGTTCTATGTAGTCAGTCCTCTAGGAAGATAGGCTCCTTTTGAACTCTTTGATTTTACTATTATAGCATAATTTAAAGAGTCCTTTAAATCACTGGCAGACGAAGTAATCTTAAGTTCCTAATGTATCTTTGTACTATCTCCCAAAATCATGCTATGGTTTCTTTTTAACAGCTATTCCTTTTAGATACCACTGCTCAGAGTTTTCCTCGAAATTTAGGGAAACTAGTTCATTATCTACTGTTGAATAGGAGAGGGTGCAGGAGTATACTTTCTGAGAAGATGAGATTGAAAAATGCGTGACTTCAGGAGTTCCCATTTGAGAAATAACGTCATGAATTTCCTGTCCATCTTGAGAAAAGAGAGCTCTAAATTCTTCTGTTGTTTTGGTTGGTTCTTCCAAAGATGTAGCGTAATATCCCATATAAATATTAGTGACCCTATACTTATCGTCATGCCCCAATAGATTAAAACTGACATTTCCACGATTATCCGGTAGTTCATATTGTAAAGTGATTCCCCGATTGTCTGCACTTACATCAGAAAAATAACCTCGTTTAGCTTTTCCATACTGGTTCACAAGTTCTTCTGCGTTCACATTGGATAATTTATTTTTTCGACTGAGAACCAATAACTCGTCTAAATTAAAGTCACGAATCCCATTCTCCCCATCTATATAGGGAGAATTGTCGGCAGTCAATTGTCCCGATTTCTTATCTGACTCACTCTTCTCTTCCTTTGTTGAGCTAGAAGATTCTGATGGTTGGCTAGAGGAGGCAGATGATGAGCTAGCGGATGTCGAACTGAAAGAATGACGGTCCTGTTTCTTACTTACTGGGCTATCCTGCTCTGTCTTATTGAGAGAACTGCTTACATAACCAAGCGCTATAATGGAGAGACTAAAGACGAGAACCATCCCCACAGCAACTGCAAAAAGTGAACCAAAACGGGGCAAGCCCGCTCCTCGAAAAGCATCCTCACGGACACTTCTCTTTACCCCTTTTTGATAGCTCCGAAGACTGGGACTTTCAAAAGCTTCTCCTTCAGGCCCACGATCCGAAAAGACCTCAGACACTTCCCGATTCCTACTTGGGAACCTAGACCATTCTCTTTGAATCTGTCTACCTTTTTCCATTCCATTTTCCCCTTCTTTTTACTTAACTTTGTTTCTTAGGATCTAGTTGACTCTTGCGCAACAAGGAATAGGAACCGTCTACCTGTTCCAGCTCCAATAAATACGTTTTTCCTTTCTCATCCTGATAGGACAGTTGAAAGCCTTCCTGATCAGGCCCGATCTGGCGTCGAACGAAGGATTGTAAACCCTGATAACTGCCTAACAGTTTCTTCAGATCTATCTTTTCTCCAGGTTCTAAGTTCTGGTAAACTTTTTCTGAAAAAGCTTTTTCCCCCTCCCGGTCTAGATTGGCTAGACTGGCGTCAATCTCTTCTAGCAGATAACTCCCATCAGTCCCCTTGCTAAAAAGCAAACGGATGGAAGCTCCCTTGCCTCTGTCGTCCCATCGATAGAGCAGGGAGAGACTGGGTTGCTTGCTTGCTGTAGATTGAAAGAGGACTTTCTCTTGGGGGTGGCCCATCTCCTTCAGAAGGGTCTCCAGGCGACTTCCAGTCTGCTTCAGACTACCGTTTTGGTTCTTTATCGACAAAGGGAAGCGCTCAATCTGGTCCAGGGTCCATGGCGAATCCTTTTTTTCATTCGTTTCTTTTAAGAGTCGCTCCCCTTGAAATTCTTTCGCTTTAAAAGTTGATAAGTTCCTTATTTCACTTATCGCTGTAGAATTTTTCGGCGGATGACTAAGGACCTCTAACCCCATCCCTAGGAGGAGCGCTAGTAGCAGGAGACCAGGAATTGTTAACTTCTTGATGACTGTATCCATTTACTCCTCCTTATTCGACCTTGACTAGATGATAGCGAGCATCTTTTTGGGCTTGCAAGGTGAGAAAGACGAGCCCCTCTTGTGCACGGTAGGTTAGGACTAAAGCCGTTTTGCCATCCTTATGATTCAAAAGCAATGATTGTGGCAAGCCAACCTTTTGTAGAATGTCTTCTAGTTTCATGCCTGTTTTCTCTTTCCCACTAGCAAGATTGGTCAAGGCTTCCTTTTTCAGCTGTTTACTTTCTAGATGGTCCTTAGAGGTTGGTTGATAGCCCTGAATAGCTGTTAGATAGTAGCTATCCTTCATATGGGTAAATTCAAATTGGTATCTATCTCGACCATCTTGTGTCGTTCCATAGCTGAGACGAAGGAGCTGCGTTCTAGCTTTTGACTCAAGCCGAGCTTGCTTGGCTCCCCCTAATTTTTTGACCAGGGTCTCTGGTGTCGTCCCCTTGGTGCTTGGCTCACCAGTCCCATCTCCTATTTTAAATTCTAGCAATTCCTCCAAATGCGCCCCAACTTCTGGTCGATCTGATTTCGCCAGGAAAGCCTGCAGATAAGCTTCTTCCTTACGAAAGGTCACTTGCTGGTCTAGATTTAGCTGGTCTTGTGGCCTCCCAGAAGCAGCAAGCCCATATCCTACTCCCAACATTCCGAGGACCCCGAAAATAATCCCTCTTTTTGGATGAAAGCTAAGAGGGTCTTCAGATGTTTTCCTGTTGTTTCCTTTACATTATCCATTCTGCGATCGTATCTGTATCCCTTTCCGTCCAACTATTCACACGTGTTTCCTTTGTCAACATATCCTACTATACCATAAATAGCCAGTCCCCGCTAGAACAGAAAAAGATCTGAAAATGCCATTCCAGATCTTTTTAGGGTTTTAGGTGAATGGATTCTTCCTCCCTTACCTCTTTCGAAAAGAATGAATGAAGAGCCCTTCTTCATCATCATTCTTTTTCAGATAAGAGGAAATCACCATCTGATTGTCTCACAAAAGTCAACCTATATTCAGAAGAACTTGAGGATTTAATATTTACTCTCATTGTAGTCACAATATCATGAGTTTTGTAGTCCTCTTCTGCAGACATTGAAAGACTAGAAATCGTATGATCCTTAATCACTTCCTTGTAGGATACACCATCCTTACCAGTTTTGGCATCTCCCACTTTCAGTTTATCATAGTAAGATGAGGTCATAAAATCGTCCTCAGCTTCTTTATAATTTCCTGAATAATAGAGGTCTTTTAAATAATAATTGTCTCCATTCTTCTGAAACGTAAGGCGCATTTCACGTACAGTATGATAAGAAGGCAGCGTATCATCCTGATCTTCGTCTAACTCGCCCCATTCTAAATCAATTTTATCTCTTCGAAACGTGCCTTTCAAAGCCTTGCCATGTGCATCCACGACATCTTCAATGCTTGTTCCTAAATCTGGAGTTTCGTATGTCCCAAACTCCAAATCAGCTAAATCATCAATGTTCCAAGAAAATTCTGCTTCTTCCGGATTAATATACTTCCCAGACTGATCACGTTTTGATTCCCCTGCGTCAGCTGTTGGGTGAAGGGCCGGTTCGCTACTTTTAGCATTTGTTGCACCAAAAGAACGGCCAAGAAATAGACCTGCAATGACTCCTAAGACTGCAAAAACACTAACACAAGCGATTAATAGACCTTTCCCTGGCTTCTTTTGATTACCAGTTTCTGGCACACCAAATGGTGCCTGTGATTGATTCATATTCATCTTTCATCTATCTCCTCTATATTAAAAACGTTCTGGACCAATGTATAAGAAGTCCCCGTCTGGTTGTGCTAAGAAGCGTAATGTCTTATAATCGTCACCGACCTTAAAGTTTACGGTTGCAATAACACGAGTAGAGTCATACTCTTCTCCTTCTGCAGTAGCTTTTGTTTCTGTTCCAATTCGAACAGCACTTGATTTACGCTTTTTCAAAACTTCTGATAAGGAAGTTCCACCTTTACCAGTTTTCTTATCTCCTGTTTTCAGATTTTTGAATTCTTTTGTACTTAACTCACGATCTGCAGAAGTATCTTCATCTTCATCGTCTTCTTCGTCTGCATAAAATTCTTCTAAATCAAAGCTTCCACAGTTTTCAAATAATAATTGCCATCAACTTTTTCAAATCGGAAATAAACATTCTGATGTTCAGCATTCTTTGCACGATCCCAATAAAGAGTGAGGCTATTCTTATCATACTCCACACTGGAAGCCAATCCATAGGTTTCAACAATCTGATCAGCAGTCAAACCATAACCATCCTTATTGGTATAACTCAAGGAACCAAGGTCTTTAAGAGTCCAGGTGAAAACAGCCTCCTTCTTATCTGTAATGAAGCTGTTCTTTATCTTTTTTGCTTCTTCATTAGCGCGTTCTAAACGTTTTGTTCGATTAGCATCTGCTTGAGGCTTAGATGAATTTCCCCAGAAATAGCCAGCTCCACCACCAATTAATCCACCAAGAAGGAGTGCAAGAAGGGAAAAGACAACAAATTTCGTCCATCCACGCTTCGGTTTTGGCTGAACATTCCATTGCGATTGGAAGGCTTGAGGGTTCCCTTGTTGGTAGAACGGATTATTTTCTACCTGAGGCGCTTGATTTTGGAAAAATTGTTCCTGTCCTCCAGCTTGTGGTCCTTCTACTGGAGAAGCCTGTTGAAAGGCTTGCGCTCCTGGTGCCCCAAATGGCTCATAAGCTGTTTGGCCATTTTGTGCTCCAAAAGGTTCTTGGACGGTTTGACCAGTTTGAGCTTCAAGAGGTTGCTGAACAGTTTGTTCTTCTTGTGCTCCAAAAGGTTCTTGAACAGTTTGTCCCTCTTGTGTTCCAAAAGGCTCTTGAGAAACGTTCTCCTCTTGTGTTCCAAAAGGTGTCTTGTCTTCTGTTGTCATAATCTCTCCTTTACTAACAACCTGCGCCCGTCATTCTCCCCACTTTTCGTGACCATAGTTTGACGTGCAAAGTATAAATATAGTAGTTCTACTATATCATAAAACAGTCTATTTTTCCACCTCATTCTGAGATCTTGGTAAACAAAAAAACGACCTCTTGTGAGATCGTTTTGTCTATTGATTAAAGGCGAGCGTTGAGTTCTTTGCTCAATTCTTCAAATCCTGGTTTACCAAGAAGGGCAAACATGTTGCGTTTGTATGCTTCAACACCTGGTTGGTCAAATGGGTTGATGGCATTCAAGTAACCTGAAAGGGCGATGGCCAATTCGAAGAAGTAGATGGTGTAACCAAGAGTGAAGGCATCTTGCTCAGGAAGAGTCACGTACATGTTTGGCACGTCACCGTCTGTGTGGGCAAGAAGAACACCGTCAGTCGCTTTTTTATTAACGAAGTCAACGTCTTTTCCTTGAAGATATCCAAGTCCGTCAAGGTCCTCTTCCAAAGTAGGGATAATCACGTTCTTACGTGGTTTGTCAACACGTACAACTGTTTCAAACATGATACGAGTTCCTTCTTGGATAAATTGACCCAATGAATGCAAGTCTGTTGAGAAGTTAGCTGAAGTTGGGTAAATCCCTTTTTGGTCTTTCCCTTCTGACTCACCAGCCAATTGTTTCCACCATTCTGAGAAGTATTGAAGGGATGGCTCGTAGTTTACCAAGATTTCAGTTGCATACCCTTTACGGTAAAGAATGTTACGAACTGCTGCATATTGGTAAGCTTCATTTTCAGCAATCTTATCTGAAGTGTAGTCTTTGCGAGCTGCATTAGCACCTTCCATAAGGGCTTTGATGTCTGCACCTGATGCAGCGATTGGAAGCAATCCAACTGGTGTCAAGACTGAGAAGCGTCCACCGATATCGTCTGGAACTACAAATGTTTCCCAACCATTGGCATCTGCTTCTACTTTTACAGCACCTTTAGCACGGTCAGTTGTTGCGTAAATCCGTTTGTTGGCTTCTTCTTGACCATATTTCTTCACCAAGAGTTCTTTGAAGACACGGAAAGCGATAGCTGGTTCAGTTGTTGTACCTGATTTAGAAATCACGTTTACTGAGAAGTCTTTATCTGCAACGTACTCTACCAAGTCAGCAAGGTAAGTAGATGAGATGGAGTTCCCAGCGTAAAGGATTTGTGGTGCTTTGCGTTCTTCTTTTGTTTGCAAGTTTGCAAAGTGGTGGTTCAAGAAGTCAATGGCAGCTTTCGCTCCAAGGTATGATCCACCGATACCGATCACGACCAAAACATCGCTGTCTGCTTTGATTTGTTCAGCAGCTTCAAGATGCGGTCAAATTCTTCGCGGTCGTAGTTTTCAGGAAGGTCCAACCAACCCAAGAAGTCGCTACCAGCACCAGTTCCTTTACGGATCAATTCGTCTGCTGCTGTTACTTGTGCTTGCATGTATTCCACTTCATGCGGGGCAACAAATTTGTCTAATACTTTTGAATAATCAAATTTAATATGTGACATAGTATTCCTCCAATATTTCTTCTCCTCTATGATATCGCTTTACAGGGATTTAATCAAGGGAAACCATCTTGTAAAAACGTTTTCATTTGCTAATTTTTTTATTTTCACAAATCAAGCAACGACGCAATAGCAATCGTTTGCATATACGGACTTATTTTAAGCGGAACAGACAAAAAAAGAAGTTTCTTCCGAAGCTCCATTTTCACGCTATTATTCTTTGAAACCGCTAATGAATTTCAAGATGACGCTAGTGAGTGATAGGCTACAGGTCTAGGAAATCCTATGGGTCAGATCTCCTCCTGCAGACTTGACTCTCTATATATTTCGGAACGTAGTTCTCGCTTTGCTCGAACTGCGTCAATGTACCTAAGTTCATCCGCGTCTGTTGGACTTGATTCACTAAGGTACATAGAAAAAGAGCACACAGTTCACTTCGCTTAGGGCTGCTGGATTCCTCCCCTGACCCGCTTCACGCAGAACTGTTGCTCCGATAGGTATTATATCATAATTTAGTCGATTTGCAAAGGACTGGTTTTTATTCTTGTGTTTCGGCCTTGGCTGCGAGCTTAGCTTGTTTTTTTCGTTCCCGCCCTTGGCGGAAAGGTCTGCATAATGGCTGCACATTCTGTTTCCAAGATTCCTGTTTCTACTTCGACTCGGTGATTGAGACGTTCATCTGTCAAAATGTCGTAGAGACTCCCTGCTCCACCGAACTTCTGATTGGTCGCACCATAAATCACCTGGGGAATTCGAGCCAGTCCAATGGCGCCACTGCACATGACACAGGGTTCAATGGTCACAAAAAGAGTCGTATCCAGCAATCGCCAACTCTCTTCCTGCTGATTAGCTTCTTCGATCGCCATCACCTCTGCATGCATGATGGCCCGCTGCAATTCTTCTCGCGCGTTGTGGCCACGTCCAATGATCTCGCCATCTTTGACAATGACACAGCCAATGGGAATTTCCTCATGGGCCAAGGCGATTTCTGCCTCTTTCAAGGCTTCTCGCATAAAGGTTTCTTTCTCCTCAATCGTGTAGTCTCTCACCCTGTCTCCTCTCAATCTCCTCATTTCTAGTTCTATTATATGATGAAGCCACAAAAAAAGCCACCAATGGGTGACTTCTTATAGGGAGATATTATGAAAAAAAGTTTAGATTCTAAACAAAGTTAGGAGGTCTTTGTTTATGGTCTTAGTATAGACCTTGTGTCTTAAAGTAAGCTTAAGAAGTAAAAAAGTTGAGAGAGACTCCCAACTTTCTTTTAATTATTTACTTGACCAAACACTCTCTAAATGTTGGTTTGGTCACGATCTGGTCCGACTGAGAAGGTTGAAATGCGCACACCAACTAATTCACCGACACGGCGGACATAGTTGCGGGCATTTTCTGGAAGCTCATCCAAGTGGCGGACACCTGTGATGTCTTCTGACCAGCCTGGTAATTCTTCATAGATTGGTTTGCAACGTTTGAGTTGCTCCAAGCTTGCTGGGTAGTGGTCGATGCGTTCTCCATCCAAGTCGTAGGCCACACAGATCTTCACCGTATCCAAGCCTGACAAAACGTCGATGGAGTTCAAGCTAAGGTTGGTAATTCCTGATACACGACGGCTATGGCGCATGACAACAGAGTCAAACCAACCAACACGACGAGGACGACCTGTTGTTGTCCCATACTCATGACCGACTTCACGGATCCGATCACCCACTTCATCAAATAGTTCCGTAGGGAATGGGCCATCACCGACACGGCTGGTATAGGCTTTACATACACCGACAACCTTATCGATCTTACTTGGGCCGACACCTGATCCGATAGTCACCCCACCTGCGACTGGGTTTGAAGAGGTTACAAATGGATAGGTTCCTTGGTCGATATCCAACATAACCCCTTGGGCTCCTTCAAAGAGCACGCGCTTGCCGTTATCCAAAGCATCGTTCAAGATGACAGAAGTATCGGTTACATACTGTTTTATTTGTTGACCATATTCATAGTATTCTTCGAAGATATCGTCAAAGGAAAGAGCCTCTGCATCATAGAGTTTGGTAAATTGACGATTCTTTTCTTCCAAGTTGATACGAAGGCGTTCCGCAAAGACGTCACGGTCCAAGAGATCCGCAATCCGGATTCCCACACGTGCAGCCTTGTCCATATAGGCTGGACCAATCCCTTTGATGGTCGTTCCAATCTTGTTGTCTCCTTTTGACTCTTCTTGGAGACGGTCCAATTCGATGTGGTAAGGAAGGATAACATGGGCACGGTCAGAAATTCGAAGGCTGTCCGTTGATACTCCTTCACCATGGAGATAAGCCAATTCTTTGACCAATGATTTCGGATTGACTACTACCCCATTTCCAATCACAGAGATCTTTCAGGGAAGAAGATCCCAGAAGGAATCAAGTGCAACTTGAACTTTTTGCCGTCGATCACGATGGTGTGGCCGGCATTGTCCCCACCTTGGTAGCGAGCAATGACTTCTGCATTGGCTGATAGGAAGTCTGTAATCTTCCCTTTTCCTTCATCACCCCATTGGGTTCCTACTACAACAACTGATGTCATAATTCTTTTTCATATACCATAGATAGTTGCCTATCTATGCCTTTCTTCAAACTAGGGGCAGGAGTCTCACCTGCAAGTTTGTCTTACACCCTATTATAAGAAATTTCCTCGTTTTTTTCAAGGTTGGCTATTTCTTTGCTTGGTTTTTTACCCTTAAAATCCGCTTCTCATTTTCCGAACATCCATCTTTTGATCGTCATTTTAAACGTTAAAGAATGATTGTTCGTCTTTTGCCTTCTTTACTTCCTAAAACAGATCCTATTCTATTCAGTTTCTAAGCGAAGCTCTCCCCTGAAAGATTTTATCCCTTCACCGTCTAAATAAATCAAGTTACTCACTTCACCTCTTTTCCTTTTTTATGCTAAAATAGAAGCTATGGACAAAATTATTAAAACTATCTCAGAAAGTGGCTCCTTCCGTGCCTTTGTACTAGACAGTACTGAGACCGTGCGAGCAGCCCAAGAATACCATCAAACACAAGCAAGCTCAACAGTGGCCCTCGGTCGAACCCTCATCGCTAGTCAAATTCTGGCAGCCAACGAAAAGGGAAACACCAAGATGACGGTGAAAATCCTCGGTACTAGCTCACTGGGTGCTATTATCACTGTGGCAGATACACAAGGAAACGTCAAAGGCTACGTGCAAAATCCTGGTGTGGATATCAAGAAAACAGCGACCGGTGAAGTTGTGGTCGGACCATTTGTCGGAAATGGGGAATTCTTAGTGATTACCGACTATGGCACAGGCAATCCTTACCACTCCATGACGCCCCTGGTCACTGGAGAAATCGGTGAAGACCTGGCTTATTACTTGACTGAAAGCCAACAAACCCCATCTGCAGTTGGACTCAATGTCCTACTTGATGAAGAAGACAAGGTCAAGGTTGCGGGTGGTTTCTTGGTCCAGGTCTTGCCAAATGCCAAGGAAGAAGAAATTGTCCGCTTCGAAAAACGGATCCAAGAAATGCCAGCCATTTCTACTCTTTTAGCCTCTGACGACCATATTGAATCCCTTCTTGCTGCCATCTATGGCGAAGAGCCATACAAACGTCTCTCTGAAGATGAACTTCGTTTCCAATGCGACTGTAGCAAGGAACGCTTCATGGATGCCCTGGCTAGCTTACCAGTCAAAGACCTTCAAGAAATGAAGGACGAAGACCATGGCGCTGAAATTACTTGCCAATTCTGTCAGACAACGTACCACTTTGATGAAAACGACTTGGAGGAACTCATTCGTGACAAATCTTAATACACCTTTTATGATTGGGAACGTCGAGATCCCAAACCGGACGGTCCTAGCACCTATGGCCGGAGTGACCAACTCAGCTTTCCGGACGATTGCGAAAGAACTCGGAGCAGGGCTTGTGGTCATGGAAATGGTCTCTGACAAAGGGATCCAATACAACAACGAAAAAGACCCTGCATATGCTCCATATCGATGAGGGAGAAAAATCCTGTATCGATCCAGCTCTTTGGTAGCGATGAAGATAGCTTAGCACGCGCGGCAGAATTCATCCAAGAAAAACACCAAAACCGATATCGTGGATATCAACATGGGTGCCCAGTCAATAAAAATCGTGAAAAAAATGAAGCGGGTGCTATGTGGCTCAAAGACCCAGACAAGATCTACTCCATTATCAATAAGGTTCAGTCTGTCCTTGATATCCCCCTCACTGTTAAAATGCGGACAGGTTGGTCAGACCCTTCTCTAGCAGTTGAGAATGCCCTCGCAGCTGAAGCCGCAGGTGTCTCTGCCCTTGCCATGCATGGACGGACTCGGGAACAAATGTATACGGGGCATGCGGATCTTGAGACCCTTCACAAGGTTGCGCAAGCTCTGACCAAGATTCCATTTATTGCAAACGGAGACATCCGTACGGTTCAAGAAGCGAAACAACGCATCGAAGAAGTCGGTGCCGACGCGGTCATGATTGGCCGTGCCGCTATGGGCAATCCTTACCTCTTCAATCAAATCAATCATTACTTTGAAACAGGAGAGATCCTGCCTGATTTAACCTTCGAAGACAAGATGAAGATTGCTTATGAGCATCTGAAACGCTTGATTGATCTCAAGGGCGAGCACATTGCCGTCCGCGAATTCCGTGGACTGGCCCCTCACTACCTCCGTGGAACATCTGGCGCTGCCAAACTACGCGGAGCCATTTCGCAAGCAAATAGCCTAGCTGAAATTGAAGAACTCTTACAAATTGAAAAATCTTAATGACAAAAACAGCATCGACATTGATGCTGTTTAAAATATATACAACTTATTTTTAACATAAACTAGCTAGCTGGTTTTTCAAAAAACTGACTTAAATTTTTTGAGTCAGTTAAGTAAATCTAAAACTTTCCGCTGTGAGAAAAGTGCCTGAAACAATTGTGTTTCAGGCACTCGGAATTATTGAGACCTTAGGCTCAATGATTAGTCATGGAACTTTGAAGAAGTTCGCTGACGTCCGTTCTCACTTAAGGAAAGTTTTTAGAAGAACTTAACTCCATCTGACAGCATCAACTTTGATGCTGTTTTTTGTCTATTATTCTTCCTCTTGAGCTTCGCTTTCTTTCCAGCGATAGGTCTTGCGTGGTTTTTTCTTAGGCACCCGCTTGACTCCTACCTCTTCAACATAGGAACCGTAGGTCACAAGGAAATTATTGGTCAAAATTTCTTTATCTGGATGGATCAGATTCACCAACTCGGTTGCTTCGTATACGGTGAAAGGCTCTTCTAGGAGATGGAGGAATGTTGGATTCCAGGCCAAGCGCCCTTGGATCCGCTTGATGGATTCTTGGACAATCTCATAGTGGTCAAAGGCAAAATCTTCAGCCGTCAAGACACGTCCGTCTAGGGAACATTCCCCATGTTTGAAGTCCACATCGAGAAAGAGAACTTCTTTGGCATCATCTCCAGCTCGGACCATATCTACTGCTACAGCTGGCAAATAAACCAAGTGAGCAATGGTAATGACCCAACCCCGAGGGTCCCGACCAGGAGTAGAGACTGTCATTAGTTGCTCTACCTTTTGAGGGGTCAATTCTAGTCCAACTTCTTCCTGGACTTCACGGATACAAGCCTGGATAGCATCTTCATGCTTTTGCAAGAATCCTCCAACCAAGGCCACCCGATGCTGACAAGGATGCGTTTTCCGACGAATCACTAAGAGTTTTAGGCGCCCCTCCACAAAGCAGTAGGCCACCATATCTGCTGTCACACTTGGATTTTCATAGGTAGGTTGATCCTGCTCCTTGTACCAGCGGAGAAATTCTTCCTCGCTGACGATCGTTTCGTAGTATTCCTTTTCGTTCATTCCTTCCGGAATGCTTGTTGCTATCATTTAAGCAACCTCCTTTTTCACAGCTTTGCTCCATTGGTACCAACCAACCAAACTATTAAGAGTATAGACCCAATACATTCCCTGAATATGGATGCTTTCTCCCCACCAGAGGTAGATACTGAAGAGGTTGGTCGCAATCCAGAAAATCCACTGTTCGCGATAGAGACCGGTCATGAGAAGTTGGCCGACTCCATTGGTCGCATCTGTCACACTATCCCGGAAAGGTCGGGCGCTGTGGATGCTTTTATAGGCATAGCCCATCCCGATCCAAATGAGAGCGGTTAGGACCAGATACTTGATCCATTCCATTAAGGTTAATTTCTTGGCCTCAAAGTGAGATTCTTCTGCATCCCCCTGATCATTGATCCGATTCGACAACCAGACATAGAGACCAATTGGTTGCATCACGAAGAAGTACAGAGTCGTCAGAACTTCTCCATAGAAGTTTTTGTTCAAGGCTAGGACGAGGTAAATTGCTGAGTTTACTGCTCCAAAGAGATAGTTACTAGCCCGACCTTCTGCTACTAGTATAACACAAACGATTCCTGTCCAGGAGGCAAAGAGCCCTAACCAATCGTGACTTGCTTCCTGATTGGTAAACTCTAGGACAAAGGGCACGCTAGATAAAGCAAGCAAATAGAGCCATTGTGTCAAAGTGCGACCAGCGAATAGGTCTTTCCAAAGGAGTTTCATAATCCCTACGAAGCCAAGTTTGCCAGCTTCTCGATGAACATTTTTTAAATGCTCCCCAAATGTTTGAATTTTTTCTTGTAGTCGTTTCATGCTGCTTCTCCTTTAATCAGCTTGATAAATCGTATCGATGACACGCTTCGCTTCTTCGTAATTCCCCAAGTAGTCTTGCCCGAGATAAGCTGTTGGAATATCTGAGAGGTATTGGTGGCGGAGCTGATCCAGGTGATTTGAAAAAAACTGTTACGAATTTCGTCATCTGCCATGGTCATATCACGGAAGCCATCATTGACATAGGATCCAATCGGTTGAACAAATAAGATCAAGTCCCATTTTTCCTTAGCTAAGATACTGACAAATAGATTGTCAAAGGTATCCGTCATACTGGTCTCTGGGCCTTCTACCTCCATATAGTAGTCGTAATAGCCCTTCGTTACCAGAGAGTTGGTATCCGCAATGACCAGGCCTCGATTGGCACTACTATCAATCAATTTAGAGGTTTGATCGTATTGCCCCAACAAGAGGTAATAATAATCTTTGGGTGTCAGTTCATCATCCCTCACATTATTTTTAATCTGGTACTCACGAGCATATTCTAAACTCACTGGCGCATCATAGAAGCGGGCCAAATCTTTTGCCAAGGTCGTTTTCCCATTGCTAGCACTCCCCATGATGAGGACTTTCTTCGTGAACTGACGGCGGAAGGGTTGGGCAATGTATTTCCAATACTTGCTCGGGTTCTCTCTGATGAGGGTCCCTGAAATGCCAAACTGACGTTCTTGTAGGTGAGCTTGAAATCCTCTGGCTTCAAGCTCCTCTTGATACGTTTTTTCTCCAACAAAGAAGATGAGTTCTTCTCTGGCTTCATTATATTGGATTGTTTCAAGAGCTGTCTTTAACCAAGGTTCCCATCCCAAGGGATAGCGAGGAAGTTCTGTCTCATCGAGTTTATAAATCTGAGTGAGTTCATCATTTGAAAAACCTTCTCGAATATAGCGAAAACGTTTCTGCAAAGGAAGGCCAACTTCTTCTCCTCGGTCACCTTTGTAACCAGAGACAATCACACAAACGCGGTCACATTGGCGTTTTGCCCGTTGAATTAAATCAATATGCCCTTGATGAAGGGGGGCAAACGTTCCAAATACCACTGCCACTCTTTCTTTCATCTAACTGGCTCCTTTATCATAATGTCAAAACATGTTTTGCTTATGATTTTATTATAAACTATAATTTCAATCTGTCAATACCTTTTTATAAAAAAATATAATTTTATAAAACAAAAATTAAAGATTCAACTCTGTATGTTATTATACAGAATTGAATCTCTGATTTCAATCATTTTTTTAATTTTCTCAGTGACGAGCTATTATTCCCGAAGCAAGGCATGCACATGGCCATTTTCTGTCACTTGAACACTTGCCAGTTGTCCATCTTGACCAACGACTATATCCAAGCTAGCTGCAGATCCATCTTGGGCGGAAATCAAGCCAGCATGATAATGACCTTGATCCAAGTTGTATTCATAGCTTCCAATCGTATAGCCCACTGCCTCTCCACCTGGAGTTTGTATGGTCACTTGGCCTCCTTGCCCGATCGTTACACCTGTATCGCGACCGTCGGTCCAACTACCTATTGCTCCAGAATAATCCCCTGAGGCATAAGCTAATACACCTTTATAGCGTGGGTTCTCTGTCTTAGAGGCTTGCTCTTTTGCAGTCGTGCGACCTTCCTCCAAGCTAGGTAGTTTTGGTTTTTCAGGTGCTGGGGTCACTGCTGGATGTGTTTCTTTGGAAGGAGTTGGGGCCAGGCCTTGACTGACTTCTGGAACTCTTGGTGTCACCGGAGTTGACGGAGTCTCTTGGCTCGCTTGTGTTTCACTCGAAGCGATGGCAGGAGTTTTTACCACTTCTGCGCTTTGTTGGCTTTGTGTGGTTTTGCCTGTAGCCTTTTTCTCTTCTTTTTTACTCGTAGAGCTTTGCTTCACTTGCTCAATTTTACTAGTTGAAGATGGACTGGTTTCCTTTTTCTTTTCTGATCCACAGGCGCTTAATAAAAGAGCAGCGGTTAAAGCAAGGGTTGATAGACTAAAGAGGATTCCTTTCGTTTTCATGATCACACCTCGTGTTTGTAATATTTGTTACATTTTGTAATATTATTGTAACAATAATCTATGGGTAAGTCAAGTAAATTTTCTATCCATCTCCCAAAATAGAAACTAGTTTCAAAAAAAAGAGTGAACTCCTGGAGAGTCCTCCAATCATTCACTCTTTTTCTTATTGATAGACTTCTTGATAAAATTCGATGGTATCTCCATCTTGGACAGTCGTTTCTGCTGCCCCTTTTGGTGCCATCTCTCCATTGATCTTGTACATCCAATAGAGCCCCTTGCTTTCATCCTGGGCTACGCCATCGATCGAGGTGATGAGTCCACTCTTCTCCTCAATTTTGTAGTTAGCTTTCAGGACTTCCATCAGGTTGGATTTTTCTGCAACCTTTAAGGTCTTGCTTTGAGCTTCTTGACCTTCAGGGGCGATACTGACCGTAATGGTAATTTGTTTTTCTTTAGCTACTTGTGAGCTAGAAGCTGAGTTTTCCGTGGTCGATGGTGTGCTTTGTCCGCAACTGACCAATACAAGAGCCGTTAGGACAGCAAACAAGCTATAAAGTGTTTTTTTCATGATACAATCTCCTAAATACTACATAAAGTAGAGGGTAAAAACAGGCGGTGGAAAAGGCATGGGCCAGGTTAAAGCTAAAGCCATTCACCAGAGCATAGGTCCACCAGGGCATATGATAGAGGACAGCATAAAGACTGTCAATCACTATCCCGTAGAGAAAGGATAAAATGCCGACCACTAGAGTCTGGACTTGCAGAAGACAAGTGGCGGTATAGTCCCCCGCCAAAGAGTCAAGAGAAGGCCAAAGGCCAGTATCTGAGCGAGTACCACTGGACTCATCCCCAAGAGAAAAGCCGAGGTAAACATGGTGACCGCCATCACCAAACAGGCGAACTGCCAGTCTTCAAATAGCACCAGTAAAAAGAAGATGGCACTAATGGGTTGGACATTAGGCAGAAAGGCAAAAGCTTGTCTCAGCACCACACAGAGGGCTGCTAAGAGGGTGATTCGGGTCAAGCGTTTGAGAGGCACTGCATATCCTCCTAGTCAATCGTGAAGTTAAGCTGACCAGACTTGACACCTACCTTAAGGGTTTGACCTTCAGCCACTTCTCCTCTCAAGAGGATCTCTGCCAAATGGTCTTCCACCTGGGTCTGGATGATCCGACGCAAAGGTCGAGCTCCCATTTCAGGGTCATAGCCCTTCGTCGCCAACCATTTAAGGGCAGACGCTTGGAATTTCAGAGCAATGCCCTTCTCTGCTAGAGATTGAACCAGCGGTTTCACCATAATCTTGACAATCTCATGCATTTGGTCACTGGTCAAGCTATGGAAGACAACCTTCTCATCAATCCGGTTGATAAACTCTGGTCGATAAGTCTTCTTCAACTCTTCGAAGATGCGTTTCTCCATATTGGCTTGGTCAAAGCGAATATCCTTAGCTCCAAAGCCAACCGTCTTATCATCTCGTAAAGCGGTAGCTCCCAAGTTTGAGGTCATGATAATAATCGTATTGGAGAAATCTACCTTGCGTCCCTTGCTGTCGGTCAAGACCCCGTCATCCAGGACTTGCAAGAGAACGTTAAAGATATCTGGATGGGCTTTTTCCACCTCATCAAACAAGAGGACTGAATAAGGTTTGTTGCGGACTTTTTCCGTCAACTCGCCCCCTTCTTCATAACCGACATAGCCTGGAGGAGCTCCGTTGAGACGACTGGCCGCGAATTTCTCCATGTATTCACTCATATCAAAGCGGATCAAAGCAGACTCATCATCAAAGAGGACCTCTGCAAGAGCCTTCGCCAACTCGGTTTTCCCGACCCCAGTCGGACCGAGAAAGAGGAAGGAACCAATCGGCCGTTTGTGAGACCGGATTCCCGACTGATTGCGGCGAATCGCTCGGCTGATACTTGAGACAGCCTGATCCTGACCGATCACGCGCTTATGAAGTTCTGCTTCCAATTCAAGGTATTTCTTAGCCGCTGTTTGGGTTAGTTTCTCCACAGGAATGCCTGACAATTGACTGAGCGTCTTCAGGATATCCTCTTCCTTGACTTCTAGCTGGTAGCCTTTCGGACTGGCGTCTTCTTTTAGTAACTGAGCAACTTTTTTCCACTGCCCCTTGAGCAAGGCTTGATCAGCAGCTGTCAAGTCGGACTGAAGACCGGCTTGAGGCCCCTTGTTTTGCACGGTTGCTGCCGCCTCATCCAAGAGGTCAATGGCTGAGTCTGGCAAGAGGCGACTGGTCAAATAACGATTGGCAAAGACAACAGCTGTCTCAATAGCTGCATCCGTAATATGGACACGGTGGTGACGCTCATAGGTCTTCTTGAGCCCTTGCAAAATCGCGATGCTATCTGTAACAGAGGGTTGCTCAATCAAGACCTTAGCAAAGCGGCGTGAAAGAGCAGCGTCTTTTTCAATGTGTTTTTGGTATTCTTCTTGCGTAGTGGCTCCTACGGTCCGTAGGGTTCCACGGGCCAAGGCTGGCTTCAAGATATTGGCCGCATCCAAGGTAGAGTCAATCCCAGAGCCAGACCCCATAATGGTATGGAGCTCATCAATGAAGAGGATGACATGGCCATCTTCTTCGATATCATTGATGATGTTGTTCATCCGCTCTTCAAATCTCCACGGAACCGCGTCCCTGCGACAACATTCATCAAGTCCAATTCTAGGACCCGCATTTTAGCTAGTTCCGTTGGAACATCGCCGCTGGCAATCCGTTGGGCCAAGCCCAAGGCTAGAGCGGTCTTTCCGACACCCGCATCCCCGACAAGGACTGGGTTGTTTTTCGTTTTGCGGCTCAAAATCTGAATCATCCGCGAGATTTCTTGACCCCGGCCAATCACCGGTTCCAAACTGCCATTGCGAGCCATTTCTGTCAGATCTCGGGTGTAGTCTTCCAAACCACCGCTGGTAGAGGCTGGCATGCCCATCATATTTCCCATGGTTTGACGGTTTGGTTGCTGGGCCCGATAGAGCGAACGGATAGCTTTCACAGCTTCCTTGTCCCAACCTGCTCGTTGTTCCAAACTCTTACGAAGCTCGACGATTTTAATGCCCTCTTCCTGATCATCATAGCGGAAGCCAACATACTCCAATACTTGAGAAGCCAAGGTTCCCCGTTCTAATAGAAGCGCCAAGAGGACATGCTCTGTTCCAAGACTTTTGGCATGGACTGCTTGAGCAATCTCTTGCGCACGATTCATGATTTCTTCGACACGGAAAGAAAAAGGGAAGACATCATAGCGCCCCTCTTCTTGATACAGTTGCCCTGTAATATGTTCCGCTGCATCTTGAAACTCATCAATTTGTAGTGGATAGTCGCTTAAGACGGAACCAGCTACACTGTATGGATTATTGCCCAAAGCGACTAAGATATGCCAAGTATCGAGTGTCTGGCCTGTAAAATGACCTGCTAAGACTTGTGCAGCTTCAATACTTTCTAATAGGGCTTTTGAATAGTTCATCAGAAAATTATAGTCCCTTTCTATCAACTTGTTGGATAATCTTTTGGACGATGCTAGATCGAATGCGATCAGCTTCCATTCCTAGAACTTCATCTGTTGCCGTCACAAAAAGAAGTTCAATCTCTCTTTGAGTTAAGAGTTTTTGTTCATAGAGCATTTGCAACAGATCCCAAAAAATCGTCTGACTAATGTGCTCTCCAATACTGTCACGAAGTTCTTTCAGCATTTGATGTTGGTCTGAAAATTGAACCTTCCCAATGCGGATATAGCCTCCGCCACCTCGTTTACTCTCTACAATATAGCCTCGACTTTCAGTAAAGCGGGTCTTAATGACATAATTAATTTGACTTGGGACAACTTTGAAAACATCAGCTAATTCACTTCGCTTGATCTCTGCAATTCCTGCTTGCGATAGCAAGGCCTTGATATAGGCTTCAATACTATCAGATGTATTTTTATTTCCCATAACGCTCCCTTCCCTTTTCGATGGTTGTAATTGGTACTCCAATACCTTTCTGTTGATGTCTTGACTTGGAAAAGTCGGACGACAAACCTATTTTCTCAAGATTGACCTTATTTGACTATTATACAATTTTTATGACGGTAAATAAAGCAATTACACTATTGAACTGTTAGAGAAGGCGAGGATTGTCAATGAAAGAGGGAAAAAGCCTCAAAAAAGAGGCTGGGATATCCCAACCTCTTGTGAGAAGAATCAACTACTCTTTCCGACGAGCGAATTTCACTCTTCCGCCTAAGAGACCTAAACTAAGAACTCCTAGCCACGCAATCATGCCACTTTCTTTTGTACCAGTTTGAGGCAGTTTACCTTCCGCTTGTAGAGAAGGACTTTCACCCTCTTCTTCTACTGGATGCTCGGCAGTCAAAGCAGGAGTTGTTTCCGGAGTCGTCTCTTTCAGAAGAACCGGAGTTTCTTTCTCTTTTTTATCTTCTATTGGCGAAAGAGGGGGCTGCACTTGCAAGTCTTTGCTTGAAGTTGCAGGGATTATTGAAGTCGGCAGATCAGGTGTCACAGGTCTTTCTTCTACCTCACCTGTTCCGACTTCTGTAATTTGGTCCTGGGCTTCTACTTCGACAAAGGCGTCGACTTCTGTCCGAATTTCTTTGCCTTCTTCTTGTCGAACCTCGATCAACTTCAATTTACGACCTACTTGCCCTGCTTGAAGGATCCGGCTTTCGCCCTTGGCTAAGCCCTTGTTCTCACGCGTTTGAAGATTGAATGGAATCTCCTCTGCTTCTATGAGAAGCTCTGGCTTTTCAAGAATCAAATCCCGAACACCTTCGTCTGGCCGTGTTTGTGTTAATGGTTCATAATTTTGAACATTTTCTAAGATGGTTTCAAGGGCTTCCACTTGATTCGCTGCAGCAACCAAATCTGGTTGCTCTTGATTCAACAACTGAGTCAACTGAGTCAATTGATGTTGAATAGTCGGTTTGAGGTCTGCTTTCAAGCGATCGAGAGAAGTAGCCTTGATCTTTTCTACTCCTTCTTTGATAATCTGTTGTAACTCTTCTTGACTGAGCAACTGACTATCTTTTCCTGATAGGACAAACCGGTCTACCTGGATGGCTCTAGATGACTGAGGATCATTGAGGGCTGGATCTAGGTGCAAGCGTAGCTGGTGGTATCCTTTTGCTAGACCTTGCAGATTGACCAAACTCTGATCGAGCTTGCGTTGGTCTCCATAGCCACTGAAGTAATGATCGCCTTCGATCTCATAATCATGCCCCCGCCCTTCTTCAAAGGCGATTTCTTTTCCGTCTAGGGTGACGCTGTAGAGACCATGGCTTGGGATCAACCACTCCTCGAACCTCCACACCAGTTCCCTTAAAGGTGATGGTCACATCAATGTGTTTCTTGCCTTCCTCATCGGTCACTTGGTTAAAGCTAGACCAGGATTCTGTTCCATTTGAGAAGTTTTGATTATCTGTCTCATGATGCCAGCCTTGGCTATAGTGCAGTTTTGGATCTTGGTCATCCACTTCTTTGCGATTTTCTGGAAGCAGGTCCTCGTTCATCACTTGGACTGTCAGCTCTGGAATAAAGCCGACCAGACTTCCTTGATCCGGATGCAACAATTTGACCTTAAAGTCATAGACATCTGTCGCCTTGCCTGCAAAATCAAGGGTTGGGACTTGGACTGTTTTTTCTGTCTCTCCATCTGCAAACTCGAGAGTGACATTGGTATCTTTATAAACCTTGCCATGAACCCCTGTTCCTGGTTCTGTGATTAATTTAAGACTGGCACTTCCTTTAGAGCCACCCTTTCTCTTGACGACGACTTGCGCTGGGTCGCCTTTCTTAACGGCTAGGGTTGGCTGAGCAAACTCAAAGAGACCCTTTTCTTGGTTATTGAGGGCATAAATCCCTTCCGTTGCGATCGCATCTCCCTTGCTATTGACCAAGGTCAAAGTATGGGCTCCTGCTTTCAAATCCGGTGTTTCATAAACCTTTTGGCTGCGTTTGCGGGTTGGACTTTGGGTATTAACCGTCGCTAGTTTTTGGCCATCGACATAGACATCCATTTCCCCATGACCAGGGTCTACGGTTGCGACGACATAGGCTTTGGTCCCTTCGAAATGGTAGGTTGCAGAAGCTCCCTTTCCTTGGTCCACATAGAGGTGCCTCGAACGCCTTCTCCCTCTTCATTCCATTGGCTATTGGCACGGTCAGCAGTCCGGTCAGAATGATAGGCCAAACCAAGCGGATAGCCATCGGTTTCTTCAATGCTAGCTGGCGTCTTATAGACAGAGACGCCGTTCAAGATTGGAGTGGCTTGGGCATCGGTGATGGACACCCGGAGGTAGCGACTATCAACTGGTTGCCCTTTGATCAAACGGCGGTATCCAACGGTTGAACCAGCACCAAAAGGAACCCATTGCCCATTCACCGCTACATCGATGGTGAAACCGGAAATCCGTTGGCCTTTCTCGATGGTTTCTTTGAGCTCTACCACATCAAAATGTTGCTCTTTTCCAAGATCGAGGACAAAAGATCCGGTCTTGGCATCATCGGCAGGTGCCCAACTGGTCTTCTCATCTCCATCCGTCAAATGGCTGGCTGAGTAATGAGAATTGCGCCGTGTCGAGTCAGCTTCTACCAAAGCGCCCGCCGCATAGTCCACGCTGTAGAGTTGGTCCAAGGTCTGGCGGAATTCTTTCAAACGGGCTACATCGGCATCCGCAAATTTCCCATCTTGATTCGGTGGAATATTGAGCAGAAGCGGGGTTCCACGGCCGACCGATTTGAAGTAAATGTCCATCAATTCGCGTAAAGACTTAGGCTCTTGGTTGTCATGGTAGAACCAGCCGGAGCGAATAGAAACATCAGCTTCTCCCACTGAGTATTGCTTCCCTTCCGGATCTCCGTGATTGAGGTAACTGTTGGATGGATTGTTGCGGATCTTATCTGGATTGACCTTATGCCAAACTGGATCTCCAGCAATTCCCTTTTCATTTCCGATCCAACGAACATTGGTCGGCTCAGCTGAGAAGATGGCAATATCCCCTTGGGCCTTGCGGATGGCATCAAACCACTTATCAAAGGTATAGGTGACTTTTTGAGCCCCATCGCCACGCGCTCCATCCATCCAGACTTCCACGAACTTGCCCTTGTTTCCATATTTTGGATCTTCAAGGATTTCTTTTAGCTGGTTAAGATAGTATTCGTTGTATTGGTCCTCTGTATCCACATGGTAGAGCGGGCTGTGAGCATCCCAAGGGGAGAGGTAGACCCCCATATCCATGTCATACTTGCTGGCAGAAGCAGAAACTTCGGCTAGGACATCGCCTTTCCCTTCCTTCCAACCGCTTTAGCAATGGTATGGTCGGTGTATTTAGAAGGGTACAAGAGGAAGCCATCGTGGTGCTTGACGACCATGATGGTCCGTTTGAAGCCCGCGTCTTTCAGGGTTTTGATCCACTGATCGGTATCCAGATGCTCTGGATAGAAATAATAAGGATCTTCTTGCCCATCTCCCCACTCACGATCGTAGTAAGTATTCATCCCAAAGTGGATGAAAGCTGCTAGTTCTTCGCGGTGGTATTGCATCTGAGCCTTGCTTGGAAGTGGTCCATAATCCGCAATCTCAGGCTCCTCATCTAGAGAAGTGGCTGGTTGGCTTGCTTCTGTCCCTTGGCTAACTGCGCGATGTTCTTTCTCACTAGTAGCTGGTGAGGGCTGTTCTGATTCTTCTTGGTGCTCGTTCACAGTTTTCTCCTCCTTTCCTTGATCCCCTGCATTGCTCGTTTCAACCCGTTCTTCACGCGGTTCACTATTCTCAGCTTGTTCCTCTGCGTAACTGGTAGTGACTCCTAAAAAACAAGTCGCTACGACTACCGAGCAGACGCCTACTGAGAGTTTACGAATACCAAATCGATTTCTCTTATCAAATAATCTTTTTCCCATATTCCATTCCTTTATGTCATCAGGTAAAGAGGGTGGGGCTTCCCCGTCCTCCTTCTTTTACCTGTGAACTTTTTTCCGTTATTTGCTAATTTCTCTAGCTGTTTTATTTGGCCTTATTGGCTCTTTTTTTCTGATCGTCCAGCACAGCACTGGCAAGGCCTGCCGCTAGGATTCCTGCTACAATGCTTGCGACGCTTTCTTCCGTTCCCGTATTTGGTAAAGTCCCTTCGGAAACCGAAGTTACTGAAACTGCTGGTGTTTGAGCTGTTTTCTCGACTTCCTTCCCTGCTGAAACGATTCCTTTCTGACTGACAGGTTCCACCCCAACAGATGACTTAGAAGTTTCTGTTAGCTCTGGTCTTTCTGAAGCATGAGGATGTTCTGAGTTCGGAAGCGGTTGTGGCTCTGGTTGTGGTTGTGGAGTGTCTGGAAGCACTTCTTTCGTGCCCACCTCCGTGATTTCTGCCACTGGATCTAGCTCTACAAAGACATCCAGTTCCTTCCGGCTTTCCACACCATTTTCTTGAGAGACTTCCACCAAGCGCAATTTGCGGCCTTTTTGACCTTCTTGAACCACACGTTTCTCACCTTTTGGAAGATCCGCATTTGGACGTTCTAAGCGTTCAAAGTCCATCTCTTCTGGCTCAATCACCAACTCTGGTTTGGTATGAACCAGATTCTTAACCCCTTCTTCAGGAATGGCTGAGCCTGTAGGTGCTTTTGCGGATAGAGAAAGTTGATATACTTTTTCGAGCTTGCCATCTTCTGAGACAACCTTGACAAGAACTGGAGCATTGGCACTTTTAGCATCGATGACCGTAACGGCTGTTCCATTCTTGCCTTGTGCTGAAACAATTGGACGTTCTCCCTCATACTCTAGATGATAATCTGTCACATCTGGTTTAAAACCTTCTAGGTTTTTGCCATTCACTTGGATCGTAACATCAGTTGTTGCCTGGGCCTCTTCTGTTGGGGCATAGGCGCTCAATTCAATGATTCCAATTCCTTTTAGATGTTCATCACGGACCATTCTTAAACGGATGGCTTTGGTTCTGGTTTCGTTGAAGCTGAGGTTAGAGATATAACCAGGCTCAAAGGCATAATCCAAGCTATACGGGATTTCTTCCCAGTTAGAGGCCTGGTTAAATGGATGATCTGGAAGATTCTTCAGATTGCCGTAATCATCTGGGACATCAAAGTCTGGACCAATGTAGCGTTCAAGAACCGTTTTCGTTGGCAGACCGGTTTCCTGATCTGCAAAGAAGTCGACTGCTACTTTATTGACTAAGCGCTCTGTTACTTGACCATTTTTTTCTTGAAGATGAGACCAGCAAACACTTCTGTTTGATCCGGCTCTCTCTTCCAGTTGGTCCAACGGTAGTACTCGTTGTAGCCACCATCATTGATGTAATCGATATAGTCGATTTGATTTGGATCGAGATCGTTGGTTTCACTAGCAAATGCTCTGGTATCCTCTGCATTGTAGTCACGGTTCACAGAGAGGATTTTCTCCTGTCTTTTCTGACACCCGGACGGTCAGCTGAGCTGTCAGATCATAGCCGAGGACTTTTCCTTCTAACGTGAAGCTGCCTTCATGAGAAAGTGCATCAGCTGGGATAGCCTGCCAGTCCACCGTCAGTTCCTTGCGTTCATAACCTGTGTCCCCTTTAAAGTAGACACCTACTGTAGATGGTAGAACCAGATCTTGACCGACTTTCACAAAACGTCTGCCTGCTTCTACTGCTACTGGGGCAGCTTGTTTCAGTTTTTCTGCATCGCTTGTGAGATGGAGATGGTATTCTTGTAAGATGGTACCATCTTCCGCTTTATGGATGACACGGATTGGCTCACCTTCATGGACGCTTGGCACAACGGTTGCAAGACCATGATGGCTAGCTGTCGCTTCCACTTGTGGATAAGCCCGATCACGCGCATCGATGTAGTAATCGGTCACACTTGGGTTGACACCTGGCAATACATCGCCATTGACGCGAATGGTCAACTGGCTCCTTTCTTCTGCTGCCACCTTATTGGCAAATACCTGAATCTCTGAAATAGAGCTTCCACGTTTGCCTTCTGGCGTCTTCATACGGATCCGAACAGCATAGGTGTCGACTTTATCAAAACTGAAATGATTCATCTTGCCAGCTGCTACCGGTTCTTCAACGGTTAGGTTGCTGACTTCTTTCCAGTTGGCTGGATTGTTAAATGGATGGTCTGTTTCGTCTTTGACGCGATTTGGATTGCTTGGAACAGTTGGGATTTGTTCCCCTGTATAGTACTCAATCACATATTCACTTGGAGCGCCAACGCCGTGGTCTTCGTGGAAACCAACATGGAGGTTGTCCACTGCTCGCTTGGTCAAGATACCAGAATCCCCAAACAAGATACCAACAGAATCTTCCGCATTGTCACGGCCCCAGTTGGTCCAACGGTTAGCTGGAGCATCGGTAAAGGAGATGACCTTATCATTGACCTTAGCAACTGGATCCGCGTCGTTAGAGTCACTTGCAAAAGCGAGTGGCAAGACTGAGCCTGTCCATTGCTCTGCTACATTGGCTCCCTTGACTGTGGTGCTAGAAACACGAATATGAAGACGTGTTGGAAGGTTGGTTCCTTCTACACGGCCTGCTATGACAACTTCTCCTTCTTGGGCCAAGAGTTGCGGATCGACCGCATCCCAGGCCACCTTGGCAGCATAGGTCTTGCCATTGGAGTGATAAGTCCGCACGCTTTCTGGAAGGGCTGGTTTTTCACCAACTGGCGTTGTCGTGCTGACTTCTTCTACAGCGATAATGCCTTCAACGGTGACTTGGGCCTGGGCTTCTTTTTCCACACCCTCTACATGACCGGTGACTGTAAAGCTATGGTAATCCTTGACTTGATCTGCTGTCACGGAATCCCAGGTCACACGTTTTTCTCTTTTCGGGAATCCCTTTGTCATACTCGACCAAGACGGTCTCTGGAAGAGCTGGCAAAACATTTCGATCCGTACTAATCCGTACAGGACGCACCTTGACAACCGTCTTTTTCTTCAGGATTTGGCGTGATGGTAAAGGTGACTTCCCCTGTTTTTTTCCTTGGAAGCTGGCTTGTAAATGAACCAATCCTGCTTCCCGCAATTCCAAACCTTTCTTGCTTGCGACCGCTTTTCCTTGGCTACCAGCTCTTGTCTTCACATCGATTTGATCTGCTTTGAGACTTGCCTGGCTACCATCTTGGTAATGGGCAATGACTTCAAGTGGTACCGTTTGGTCTTCCTTGAGTTCTTGCCTTTCTGGCAGACGCAATTCTAGGCGCTGGATCTGTGGACTTTCTTCTTGGAATTGGACCACATAGGTCTGTACAGCTCCCGTATCCTTAGCGGTTACAAAGATTTGAGCTTTCAAACCATTTTCGCGGCTAGCTTGTAGGACCGTCACTTGGGCATTTTCTGCACTTGCTGTGACTTGACCTGGCTCTTGACCATAAGCGAGGGAACGGAAAATAGTATGATTGCCACTACCAAATTTTGGAAGAGCTACCCCATCTAGTTGCACGGTTGGTTTCTTAGTCTTGTTGACTGTTCCACCTGCAACCACTAGCGTCGCTTGGACGGTTTCCCCATTGCTTAGGAGTCCTGTCGCTTTCAAGCGAGCACCTGGTGTGGATAATTGCTCCTCTTGACCAGCTTCCAAGGTCCATTGATCAACTTCATAGCTAACTGTTCGGCCATCTGTGAAGACCAATTGCACAGTCTTATCCACTGTCGCTAGATCTGCTCCCTGCGGGATTTGTTTGATGACTGGAAGGACTTGCTCCACACCGATTACATCGACCAGAGCTTCGACCGTCCGTCCTTGAACATGACCTGTCACCCGGACTTGGCCAGCACGGCTATAGTCTGCCGCATCCCATTCGACGGCTTCTTCTTGGGCCTTGCCGTCACTATAAACAACAGATACGTGACTTGGAAGTTCAGGATTTTGTCCCAAGTACACTTGAGTTCGAACCGGTTCGACTCCCAAGACAGAGCGTTCTTCCTGGTCCTTCTTACCAGTAAAGAGGCTGACTTGGTCTGACTGCAAGCGGTCTGAGTCTGCATACAGGGTAAAGGCACCTGCTTGCTCAGTCGATTTGACAATGACAACCCCTTTACCGTTAAAGGCCCGACGTTGCCATGAGCCATCTTCCTGCGCTTTGTAGCGTTCCCGGCTAGCTTGTTCCCCATTATCGACACCGACAATTTGACCTTGCCCATGCAGATGGAAATGCACCAAATTATTGGCAGTTGGGACGACACGACCTGCTTCATCGACGATTTCATATGTAATATAGGTCAAATCCTTGCCGTCTGCTGCAATGGCGTGTTCTTCTTTCAGCAGGCGAACACCGGCTGGCTTCCCAGCTGTCTCGATCTGATCACGTGCGATTACTTCGCCTGCTTCGTTGCGCGCAATAGCTTCTACTTTACCTGGTACATAAGGAACCAACCACTCTAGATAGAGTTCATCCGGATTTGCCCCTTCTTGGTAGGTCCGGCCATCTGCTGTGGTCTTCTTGGTAAAGGTCTTGACCCCTTGTGATTCCCCATTGACAATCAATTCCACACTGTGGGCATTAGAGAAGGAACGAACAGGGATCCGACCTTCTTCATCCATGACACGATTGGCCAATTCTGGATTTTCCCAGTTCCAATGTGGTAAGAGATGGACCATTGGATGTTTCTCAGCTGACAACCATTGACTTTGGTAAAGGTAAAAATCATTCTTCGGAAGGCCGGCAGTATCCACGATACCGAAATAAGAACTTTTCACAGGTGTATCATTTTGGTTGTGCCATGGTGTTGGCTCACCAATATAGTCTGTACCTGTCCAGATAAATTGACCTGCATAGCCGGCATGATCGCGGTCAAAGGTCCAAGAGGCTGTCGCTGTCCGACCCCAACCAACCCGGTCATTGCCGTAGTCTGATTGTTCATAGTGGCGGTCTTCTTGGTTGCTTCCGACCCATTCTCTTTCAGGGTGGTAGTAAGAACCCCGTGTCCGCGTTGCAGAAGAGGTTTCAGAACCATAAATGAGCCAGTTTGGATGTTTAGCGCGTAGACTTTCATAGTTGGCCTCTGAATAGTTAAATCCAACTGCATCGAGCTCTGCCGCTACCTTTTCATGCCCTCCTGATCCATCACCAAAGCGGAATTTATCAGCTCCCATGGTGACATAGCGGGTTGCATCCACTTCCTTGATGGTCTTGACCAGACGACGAACGGTTGCGACAGACTTATCAGATCCGTCTGCTTCACCGACTTCGTTACCGATTGACCACATCACAATAGAAGGATTGTTCTTGCCTCGCTCTACCATGGTCCGAAGGTCATAGTCAGACCACTTATCCCCTTTTCGGGCTTCTGGATGCGTTGCATCCTTTTCAAAGAATCTACCGTAATCGTATTGCTTCTTGCCACCATACCAGGTATCAAAGGCTTCTTCTTGGACCATCAAGCCCAACTCAGCCGCAATTTGCAGGGTTTGTTCACTCGCTGGGTTGTGGGTCGTCCGGATGGCATTGACCCCCATGTCCTTCATCTGTTTGAGACGGCGGTATTCAGCCTTGTAATTTTCCTCAGCTCCGAGGGCCCCATGATCATGGTGAAGGGAAACACCGTGGAATTTCGTAGCCGCTCCGTTAAGGAAGAAGCCACCTTCTGGTGTCCAGTTGAGATAGCGATAACCAAAACGTTCCTTTTGCACATCGACCAATTGCGAATCCCGATAGACCCGTGTATACAGAGTATAAAGGGCTGGGTTATTGGTTTTGACATCCCAGAGGGTTGGTTTTTCAACATGAAGGGTATGAGACAGGTTGATCTCTTGACCAGCTAAAACAGATTGCACTTCACTGCGCACCTTTTCACTGACCACTTGACCATTTTGATCGACGATTTCGTATTCCGCATAAATACTGTGGGCTTGATCATCTTGGTTGACAATACGACTCTTCACAAGAGTATCGACTGCCCCATTCTGTTGTTCTTCTAATTTTGGACTAGTGATAGTGGTCCCATACTTAGCCACATGGACCTTGTCCGTCACACTGAGTTTGACATCACGATAAATCCCACTTCCAGAATACCAACGACTACTTGGCTGTTGGTTGACCACATGAACCGCGATGGTGTTCTCACTTCCATCCGCATTCAAATAAGGGGTAATATCATAAGAAAAGGCATTGTAGCCATTTGGATAATGACCCACAAATTGTCCATTTACATAGACTTTGGAATCCATGTAAACTCCACCAAATTCCAGGCGTACCTTCTTATCGAGGTCCTTGTCTTCCAAACGGAAGGTCTTGCGATACCAAGCATCCCCACCGTTTAATTGTCCCCCTTCATTTTGAGCCGGAGAGTTGTGATCGAAGTCAAAGAAGATTGACCAATCGTGTGGCAAATCTAATTTTTTCCAGTTTTTGACATCCACCTGGCGACCTTCTGCACCAGGAGCTGCATTCAACTTGAAATACCAGTCCTTGTTAAAGTCTCGTTCGCGATCTTGCACCATGTCCTCCGCTACCTGTTTTTGATCCTTCGTAGCCTCTTCAGTAGCCCCAGCAGAACGTTCACTTGTTTGAGGTTCCACCTGTGGCTTTTCGATTTCGCTCTCATTTTTTTCAGGAGTAATCACAGCAGGTGCCTCTAAGGTTGTTGAAGCTTTATCAATTGTCCCAACCTCTCCATTCGTCACCTCTGACGCTTCCCTTGTGGCTGTCATCTCCTCTTCTGTTACAGCTCTTCCTTCTTCTTCAGCTAAGACAGATGGAGCTCCAAAAAAAGATACACCGATTAATACAGAACAAGCTCCAACCGCGAGCTTGCGAATACTAAATACACTGCGCTTTTCAAAAAAAGACTTTCCCATATTTAACCTCCTCTTGGGATTTTTAACAATGTAAGCGCTTTCTAAAATGCGTTTGCAAAAAAAGAAACTCTACATTTTAACTATACCAAAAGTTGAGGCTTAAACAAGAGAGCTAGCTAAGAATATATAGTTTGTACTGAAAGAACTATACTTTGTCGAACTGATTTTTATTAGCAAAAATAGCCTTGTCTAGAGAATTAATCTATAATAACATTTCTTTCATATACGAGAACTTGAGGAAGAAATCGTGAGGATGATCCCAATTTAATATAAAGGATTCGAGCTCCCTCTATTCACATGCCTTCAAAAGGAATTCTCCTGTTTGAAATAGTTGTCATTCCAGCGGAGATAAGGTAGAATGAAAAGGATGAATTGAAAGGATGACACATGAACTACATTATTACTTTTTTGATCTCCATGATTCCTCTGGTAGAACTTCGTGGAGCTGTTCCCTACGCCATCTCTAGCGGAATTCCTCTTTGGCAAGCCCTCCTAATTGGGGTCGTTGGCAACATGCTTCCTGTTCCTATTATTTTCTTTTTCGCTCGCCATATCCTGGAGTGGGGTAAAGAAAAGCCTGTTATCGGTAATTTCTTTACCTGGTGTCTCAACAAGGGCCATCGTGGAGGACAAAAACTAGAAGAAGCTGCAGGGGATAAGGGAATCTTTTGGGCCCTACTCCTATTCGTCGGTATTCCCTTACCAGGAACCGGAGCCTGGACTGGAACCCTCGCCGCCTCTATTCTAGATTGGGACTTCAAACGGAGCGTCCTTGCTGTTATGCTGGGAGTTGTCCTAGCAGGTCTCATCATGGGATTTCTCTCGCTCCTCTTTGGACTAGATACCTTTGCGCATTAATCACAAAAAGGACTGAAACAGCTGTTTCAGTCCTTTTAGAATGTAGACAAACTAGTTTTTACATAAAATAGCTAGATGACTTTATCTTGCAAAAAAAGAGGTTTCCATCGAAACCTCTTATTTTTTATTCTTAGTTGTTAAGAGCTGCTGCCATTGTAGCTGCAACTTCTGCTTCAAAGTCGTTTGAAGCTTTTTCAATACCTTCACCAACTTCAAAGCGAACGAATTCAACAACTGAAGCATTTACTGATTCAAGGTAAGCTTCCACTGTCTTGCTGTCATCCATGATGTAAACTTGTGCAAGAAGAGTGTAGGCTTGGTCAACTTTCGTGTTGTCCAAGAAGAAGCGATCCATTTTACCTGGGATGATTTTATCCCAGATTTTTTCTGGTTTACCTTCAGCTGCCAATTCAGCTTTGATATCTTCTTCAGCTTGAGCAACCACTTCGTCAGTCAATTGAGCTTTAGAACCATACTTCAAGTGTGGAAGAGCTGGTTTACCAACCATTGCACGGCTTTCGTTGTCTTGGTCGATCACGTGGTTCAATTGTGCTAACTCATCTTTCACGAATTGCTCATCCAATTCTTTGTATGAAAGAACAGTTGGTTTCATTGCAGCGATGTGCATTGAAATTTGTTTTGCAAGTGCTTCGTCTCCACCTTCGACAACAGAGATAACACCGATACGTCCACCGTTGTGTTGGTATGCACCGAAGTGTTGTGCATCTGTTTTTTCAAGCAAAGCAAAACGACGGAATGAGATTTTTTCTCCGATTGTAGCAGTTGCAGATACGTATGCTGCTTCAAGAGTTTCACCTGAAGGCATTGTCAAAGCAAGAGCTTCTTCGTTGTTAGCTGGTTTACCTTCAGCGATGACTTTCGCAGTTGCATTTACCAATTCAACGAATTGAGCGTTTTTCGCAACGAAGTCAGTTTCAGCATTTACTTCAACTACTGCTGCAACGTTACCGTTCACATAAACACCAGTCAAACCTTCAGCGGCAACACGGTCAGCTTTCTTAGCTGCCTTAGCCATACCTTTTTCGCGAAGCAATTCGATTGCTTTCGATGTCACCTTCAACCTCAACCAAGGCTTTCTTAGCGTCCATGACACCAGCACCAGATTTTTCACGCAACTCTTTAACAAGTTTAGCTGTAATTTCTGCCATTTTGATTCTCCTATATTTTTTTAAAAATAGGAGAGCCGGGCTAAGCCCCGCCCTCCTAGGTAATTACGATTGTGATAATTAAGCGTTGTCGCCTTCTACAACTTCAACGATTTCTTCGATTGAATCTGCTTGAGTTTCAGTTGCTGCCAATTCAGCTTCAACTGATGCAACTGCATCTTCACCTTGACGTCCTTCGATAACAGCGTCAGCCATTTTCGCAGTGATCAATTTAACAGCGCGGATAGCGTCATCATTAGCTGGGATGATTACATCGATATCGTCTGGGTCAGTGTTTGTGTCGACCATCGCTACAACTGGGATACCCAATTTCTTAGCTTCTTTAACAGCGATTTGCTCTTTGTGTGGATCCACAACGTACATTACGTCTGGGATACGAGGCATATCTTCGATACCACCCAAGAATTTTTCAAGACGAGCGCGTTGTTTGTTAAGAAGTGCAACTTCTTTCTTAGGAAGAACGTCGAAGATTCCTTCTTCTTCCATGCGTTTGATTTCTTTCAAACGAGCGATACGTTTTTGGATTGTTCCCCAGTTAGTAAGGGTACCACCCAACCAACGGTGGTTGATGTAGTATTGACCTGAACGAACAGCTTCTTCAGCAACAGCTTCAGCAGCTTGTTTCTTAGTACCAACAAACAATACAACTGCGTCGTTTGCAGCAGCTTCACGCATGAAGTCATATGCTTGGTCAGCGTATTTTACAGTTTGTTGCAAGTCGATAACGTGGATTCCGTTACGCTCAGTGAAGATGTACTTAGCCATCTTAGGGTTCCAGCGACGAGTTTGGTGACCGAAGTGTACACCAGCCTCAAGAAGTTGTTTCATTGAAATTACTGCCATGAGTAAATTCTCCTTTTTGTTTTTTTCTCCTCTCCCAGACGTCAGCTTGCAACACGACCACAAGGGCAACGGTGCCACAATGGTTCCGGGATGAGTATTTATTGCTTTACGCAACTTTATCAGTATAGCAGATTTAGAAGCTTTTTGCAAGTCATTTGAGAGAAATTCCTAGACTTTCCTGCTTTTCTTCAGGGCTCTCCCTCCTTCTTTTCTTTTTTTCTGCACGATTCTCATTCTTTCCCTTTTATAAGCCTTTTGTCCGAAAATTTTTCTTGACCTTATCTGATTTTTAAGATAAAATAGAATATGTTGTGGCGGTATAGCCAAGTGGTAAGGCACGGCTCTGCAAAAGCTTGATCGTCGGTTCAAATCCGTCTACCGCCTTCACAAACCAGTATCAATGAGCCCAGCAATGGGCTTTTTTGATACCATCACTTGATTGGACCGCACCAGCGCTCCTTTGCGAGCGATGCTGTCCTCCACTCATGAAAGGAAAAGATAATAATGAAAAAAGTTACCTTATATGCTCTCAGCATCCTCTCATTGGCCATGCTGGCTGCTTGCCAACCGGCTGCACCAGAGACTCACCAAAGAAAACCTCTTGTGAGCAGTTCTAAAAAAACTTCTAAAAGCTCTAAGAGCTCTAAAAGTTCATATTCTAAAAAATCAACCAGCAAAAAGGATTTTTCATCAGGCTTCGATAAGGATGATTCTTATAGCTCTTCAGATTCTAACACGCGCGAGGATCCTAACTATACAATGAGCTTGATGGACCAAGGAGAGTCACTGGAAGCTATCGGGGATATCCCTGAAATGCCAAAATGGGCTGCCTTCAAAGAGATTAAAGTGGAAATCCTCGTTGGTAATGAAGCCCTTGCCCCTACTACAAAAGATGAAGCGATCAGCAAGTTAGGTCCTACTGATTCCTCTTCTGGTAATGATGGTTACTGGCATGGAGATGGCTCTGCTATCTTAATTGATTTTAATGAAAAAGGTCAAGCCACTAACAAAATTGCCACCTTGCCTAACTCTAAAAAGCTTACGAATCTCAAGGATATTCAACCTGGAATGACAGCTAAAGAAGTCATTGAAAAACACGGCCGTCCAGAAACTGTTTTCGTCTTTGGCTACGCGACTATCTTTACTTGGAAAGGTGAAGACGGGAAAGACTACTCTGTCGGTTTTGACAAAGAAACAGTCTTCCAAGTCTCTGAACCTGCATAAGAATCCCTTCTCAACAAACACAAATCCTCCAAGACCAGCGTCTTGGAGGATTTCTTTCTATCAAGGGGAAGGCCCCTTTTTTCCTCTATTACAATTCTGCGATTTGATTGAGGTTGACTTCTGCCACAGTGTCATTTCCAAACATGGTGATGATCATTTCACCTTGTTGTTATCGATTTCTGTGATCTTACCAGTGTAGTCTGCAAAGGCCCCATCGATAATGCGTACAGTATCTCCAACCTTCACATCAATGTTGAAATCTTGAACTGTTTGTCCCATCGAAATCAAGATGTTGCGGATTTCGTCTTCCAAAAGTGGAGTTGGTTTTGAACGGTTCCCGTGTGATCCCACAAATCCAGTAACGTTTGGTGTATTCCGAACGACAAACCAAGCTTCATCGGTCATGACCATTTCGACCAAGACATAACCCGGGAAGCGATTTTCTTCGATTTCTTTTGTCTTCCCATTCTTCTCGATTTGCACAGTTTGAGTAGGGATTTCCACACGCAAGATGTTTTCCAACATGTTATATGTTTGTGCGCGTTGAAGAAGGTTTTCCTTCACTTTGTTTTCATATCCTGAGTAGGTCTGTAGGACAAACCAGCCTTTGTCAAAACTATCCATTTTTGTTTCCTTTCTTATCTACCAGAAGGGGATCGTTTCATCACGATACTAAAAAAAGCCTTCTGGCTCTTGTTTTCCTAGCTCCATTATAACATAAAACCGGAGAAAGCAAAGAAGTTTCTCTTGTTTTTCTTCCTCAAGGCAAGAAAAAAAGCATCCACATGGGACGCAGATTTGTTTCTTTTTCTAGAACATATCGATCAGCTTCAAAATACCTTTAGCCACTACTTGGTCAAACAAATAGATCAAGACCACGAAGAAAGCTGTGTACTCAATCACAGAGATAAAGTTTTTCCATCTTTCTTTACGAGTAGGCCAAGTCGTGTTTTTCAGCAAGACAAAAATATCTTTAAAAAATTTCACAACAATCTCCTATCTGGTTTCTTTATGAATTGTATATTTGCTACAATGTTTACAAAACTTGTTAACTTCTAGACGATTTGGTTTTGGCGTCGCACTCAACTTGATTGAGTAGTTGCGTGACCCACAAACCGTACACGCTAGACTTGCTTTTTTTAATGCCATAACGCCTCCATTCACACCATTATAGCAAGTTTTCTACTATTTGACAAGTTCTTCTGCTCTCTGGAAGCGCATTTTGTTTGGCTTTTCTCTACGATTTGGTACAATATAGAGGATAAAGGAGAAATTATGAAAAGCGATCATCTGAAAGAAAGTAAAAATATTGAAGACCGTCGCGGACAAAGCGGCGGAAGCTACTCATCAGGCCGGTCTGGTGGGAATTTAGGGGGTGGTATTTTACAGATTCTCCTCTCTCCTGGAAGCTTTAAGAGCAAACTCATCTTGATCCTGGTCCTCATCTTTTTGAGCGGGGGAGCTGGATTAAGCGGGCTCTTTGATCAAGGACAGACCACGCAGAACTATAACTCAGGACAAGTCACGCGCCAGAGCAACACCCAGGTAAGTGACAGAGATAGTAAATTTGTCAGTCAAGTCCTTGGAACTACTGAGGATTTCTGGGGGCAAACCTTCCAAAATGAAGGCCGAACCTACCACAAGCCAACCTTGATTTTCTATACGGGTCAAACTCGTACTGGCTGTGGCGTGGGTCAAGCATCTGCCGGCCCCTTCTATTGTCCGACAGACCAAAAAATCTATTTAGACATCAGCTTCTACAAAGAGTTGACCACCAAATACAAGGCTAGCGGAGATTTTGCCATGGCTTATGTCATCGCTCACGAAGTCGGCCACCATATCCAAAACGAATTGGGGACTCTTCAGAGTTACCAAAAAGCCATCCGAGGGAAAAGCGAGACAGAAAAAAATGCCCTCAATGTCCGTTTGGAACTTCAAGCTGACTACTATGCGGGTATGTGGGCTCGCTACATTGAAGAACAAGGCCTCATGGAGACGGGAGATATCGAAGAAGCGCTCAATGCTGCCCATGCTGTGGGAGATGATACCCTTCAAGAACAAGCCTATGGCTACTCCGTCCCTGATAGCTTCACCCACGGGACTTCTGAACAACGCATGCGCTGGTTCAAACGTGGTTACCAATACGGTGACTTTGAACACGGAGATACCTTCAGCGTCTCCGACGAAGACTTGTAATGAAACTAAAAACAAAAGCCTTTCAGATCATCATCTGAAGGCTTTTTTGTTACCCTATCGACAGCTGTCTGAGCATTATAATGGCTGGGGGTATTCAATAAATATGTTTTCTTTTTTATGGAGTTGTTCAACTCTATCTTGAAACTTTCCGCCGTGAGAAAAGTGCTTGAAACATTACGTTTCAAGCACTCGGAATTATTGAGACCTTAGGCTCAATAATTAGTCATGGAACTTCTTCGAAGTTCGCTGACGTCCGTACTCACCTAAGGAAAGTTTCTAAGAAGACTGTGAATGGAAAGAACCTTCCCATCTTTTAAACGTCTATTTTTAGAATCCAAACCACCCTTTGAAAGTATCCCAGGCATTTTGTGCTTTTCCAGGAATATCTGCTTCATCGATGGCTTTCTTGGCATCGTCTACGATACCTGCAGCGCGTTCTTTGACTGTATCAAAGAAGCCCTTGTCCTCTTCTGGACTCTCAGTTTCTGTTTCTTGACCGACAGGGGCAATGCCATTTTCCTGGTAAGAATTTTCCTCATTATCAAAGCTGGTTCCTTCTGTATAAGGTAGGACGCTATTGGCTACATTTCGGAAATTACTGAGGCTGTCTCTGCACTGGTCCCTGTCAAATAGTGGGTTTCATCCGTCTTAGGGAAACCTAGCCACTGACTAATGACCACATCTGGCGTGTAGCCGATGACCCACTGGTCTCCGGAAAGATCGGGGTTGAAGTCCGTTTCAGTCGTTCCTGTTTTACCAGCCATGGTATAACCATACGGTGCTGCGTTGACACCCGTTCCGTTGGTAAAGGTTCCCAACATCATATTGGTCATCTTCTTATTGGCTGAGCTGCTGAGCACTCGTTTTGATTTCTGACTGTGACTTTTCACTACCTGACCGCTGGCATTTTCAATCTTGGTAATGAGATGGGCATCGTTCATTACTCCGTCATTGGCAAAGGTGCCATAAGCCTGAGCCATTTGAAGAGGGTTGGTCGTCACACCAGATCCCAGGGCTACTCCGAGAGATTTGTCCACATTGTCCATGTTGAGACCAAATTTTTTCCCATAATCAAAGACAGTATTGAGCCCTAACTCATTGGCTGTCGCTACAGCTGGAAGGTTGAGAGATTCTGCCAAGGCTTGGTACATAGTACGGTCGGACTACCTTGAATGCCGCCGTAGTTATCGACTGTATAACTGCCGTAGACCTTGGTCGTATTGTCCAATTCTTTGTTGGTCGACCAGCCGTTGGCTACAGCTGGACTATAAACGACCAGGGGTTTAATGGTAGAACCAGGACTTCTCGCAGATTGAGTCGCATAGTTATAGCTTCGGAAGCCAGCATCTTGGTCACTGGCCACGCGCCCGACAATTGCCCGCACTCCTCCAGTCTTAGGATCCAGAGCCACGCTACCAGATTCTGCCCGCGTGCCATCTTCGGCAACAGGGAAGAGATCTACATTGTCGTAGATGACCTGCATGCTGGCTTGGTAGTTCTGGTCCATCTCTGTGTAGATCCGGTATCCATTCTTGATGATATCTTCTTCTGTTAGACCATATTCGTTGACAGCCTCGTTGATAACCGCATCGAAATAGGACGGGTAGCGATAATCTTCTGACTTGCCTTCATAGGCATCCACCAGTTGGCCATGAATGTCGACTGCGGCGGATTGATCTGCTGTGGCTTGATCGATATAGCCAGCTGCGACCATATTTTGTAGGACCGTATTGCGACGATTGGTTGCGTTCTCGACTGAATAAAGGGGGTTATAAATTTCTGGCCCCTTGAGCATACCGGCAAGGACAGCCGACTGATCCAGAGTCAACTCACTAGCGGAGACACCGAAATACTTCTTAGAAGCATCTTCAATCCCCCAAACCCCATTTCCAAAATAGGCATTATTGAGGTACATGGTCAGGATTTCTTTCTTACTATATTTTTTGTTAATCTCGAGGGCTAGGAAGAACTCCTTGGCCTTCCGCTCAACCGTCTGATCCTGAGAAAGATAGGCATTTTTAGCCAACTGTTGGGTGATCGTCGATCCCCCACCTGAACGACCGGCAGTCAAAATCGCCAGGAAGAAACGACCATAGTTAATCCCACTATTTTTGTAGAAGCTCCGGTCTTCCGTCGCCACAACTGCATTTTGCAAGTCTTCGCTAATGGCATCTAACTCAACGTAAGTCCCTTTTTGCCCTGTTAGGCTTCCTGCTTGGTTCCCATCTTTATCATAGATGATTGTGGTTGCCTTGAGGGCATTTTGCAGATCTGCTACATTGGTCGTCTTGGCTATGTAGAAAAGATAACCTCCGACGACGAGACTAAAGGTCAGGCCAATCAGTAAGAAGATCTTGGTCAAGTGATACTTGCGCCAAAAGCGTCTGATCGGATGTTGGGAGTGAGATTTTCTCCGTGACTTGTCCGAGCGGCTATAGGTTGGAGCTTGCTCCTCCCCGTCTGTTGATAACTCAACCTCTTCCGCAATTTTCGTTGGTTTTTTTTCTCGTTGGAAATGACGAATCATTCCCTCCAATAATTCTTTTAATTTGTTCATAGTCCCTATTTTATCACCTTCCTAACGTCTAGACAAGAAAGACCTTCGCAAGAAAGGATGCTTTTAGCTTTCTTTAAGGTTGCCATCTAGTCCACTCTAGAGCGGGTTTCAGCGTCTTGTTCCTCCCTCCCTCTTCCTCCTTCTCGCCTTTTCTTTCCACCCGCTTTCTGATACAATAACACTATGCATTATACTATAACGATACCAAACGCCTTGCCCGCCATGACGGTCAAAGAGGCCCTAGAAGATTACTTTCTCATCCCACGAAAGATTCGTCATTTTTTGCGAACTAAAAAACATGTTCAAGTTAATGGGGAGATCATCCACTGGCAATCCATGCTTGAGGCTGGAGACCAACTAACCCTCACCTTTGATCCGGAAGATTATGAAGAAAAGGAGATCCTAGCAGGAGATGCTAGCCTGGTCCAAGCCCTCTATGAAGATGAGCACCTCATCATCGTGAACAAACCGGAAGGCATGAAAACGCACGCCAATCAACCAGATGAAATCGCCCTTCTCAACCACGTCTCCACTTATGTCGGGAAGACCTGTTATGTGGTTCATCGCTTGGACAAGGAAACCAGTGGGGCTCTTGTCTTTGCCAAGAATCCCTTTGTTTTACCCGTCCTGAATCGGCTGTTGGAAGACAAGAAAATCCAACGAGACTATTGGGCCTTAATCCTAGGCAGCTTACCAAAGAAGCAACTGGTTTATAAGGACAAATTGGGACGAGATCGCCACGATCGACGCAAACGCATTGTTGATCCTCGAAAGGGCCTCTATGCAGAGACCCATGTGACCAGCTTAAAGACTTTCAAACGCACCAGCTTGGTCAACTGCCAGCTCCAGACAGGCCGTACCCACCAGATCCGCGTCCACCTCTCTCACCATGGCCATCCAATCGTGGGAGATCCTCTCTACAACCCAGAAAGAGCTCCTCGCCTCATGCTCCACGCCCATCGCTTGCGCCTCACCCATCCCTTTACCTTAGAAAAAATTCAAGTCGAAGCCTTCTCACCAAGTTTTGAAAAAGGATTAAAAGAGCAGACTTCTCCATAGAGACAAATTCCTGATGTTTCTAATCTAGTGGACTAGAAGAAGCTTTCAGATTGAAGATAAAGTCATTTTAGAAAATCATCTAGCTGTTTTATGTAAAAAGAAAGATTGTCTACATCTAAAAGAGGCTGGGACAAAAGTCCTAGCCTCTCAATTGTCTTTGGATTATCGATCAAGACGCAGTGGTTGAGTGGGCTCTACTGCGCTGATTTCATCAGCTTTTACAACCCTACTCAACTGTGCGGAGGTGGGACGACGAAATCGAATTCTAACGAATTACCGATTTCTGTCCCACTCTCTTTTCTGTTATTTCTACATAGGTCCTAGTCCGTCGTTTCTTCACTTGTGACTGGGCTGGCTTCTGTTTTTTCTGACTCTGGAGATGGAGTCTGAGCAGGATCTGAAGCTTCTTCCTTATTTAGGTTAGGATCGCTTGTAGCAGGACTTTGAGGGGCTGGGGTTGCTTTGTCTGCTTCCACTGTCACTGCTGTCGATGGCGCCGCTAGCAAATCATCTCGAAGGGCTTGGATCGCCTGTAACAAGGCTTTCTTGTCGCTCTTCGGATCAGCTAGTTGATCAAAAGAGCTTCTAAGCGTTCAAACTGAGCATCACTGGCTCCTTTTTCAGCCAATTGTTGGTGGAGAGCGATCAACTGGTTATAAATCTCTTGATAGAGGGCTACGTCTCCCAGTTGAGGTTCTTCTGTTTTCTTTTGCTTTTGTTGTTCAATCGTTTCACCAACTTCACGCAAAAGAGTTTTCCCAGTTGTCAAAGCCGTGTCAGCATCTGGCTCTTGGCGCACCTGTTCCAAACGTTCTTCAAAGGCAGGACGTTTGCTTTCTTCTACTTGTGGCAAAAGAGAGGTGATTTGTTCTACAAGTGCTGTCAAGAGACTGGAGCGTTGACGAGACTCTGTCTTTTCATCCAGGTCACCATAGACCCCCTTGAGGAAGTCGTAAACAGCTAGGTTATAGGACGGAGCATCTGCTCCCTTTTGATCCAGAACTGTTTTTTCAATTGGATAGGTTGGAGCATTTTCCTGAGACACTAGTTGGTCAATGGCTTGCTTGGCTTGGTAGAGTTCCATGAAATGGGCTTTTGAGTCCCAGGCTTCTTCAAAGGCCTGAGCCCGGTAGAGTTTCAAAGCAAGGTCTGCTGCTGTCGCCCGCAATTCCGGTGTCAAGCGCGCATCACTTAAACTTTGGTAGAAATACTTGAGGTAGTCCACTGAAGTCACACCGGTCCGATCTTGCATCTCCTGAATGGCCTGCAACAATTTTCCTTCTTTCTCCAATCGTTGGCTATCCTTGGCCGTATAGGCTTCCTGCAACTGAGCAACGAGGCTTTCTTTCTTGAGTTGGAAGGCTTCGGTATCTAGCAAGCGAACCTGCTCCAACAATTCCTGGTAGCGACGGTCCAAGGCCGTTTCTTCTTTCGGTTTGACTTCCTGGGTCGCGTGGATATATTCCTTGTCAACTTGGTCAAGACTAGCCAAGTAGCCTGCTGTCGAATTGCTTGGGAAGTTTTTAACAGTTTCTAAGAATTGACCCAAGTTCAACGCAATCCGTCTTTGTTGCAGAGGGTCTGAAGCGTACAAAGTCCGACTTTCTGCCAAGAGTTGGTTGACCTTATCCTCTACAGCTTTCTGGTCCAAGTCACCTTTCTGGTAAGCTGATTGGATGGTCGGTAGACGGTGAGCCAGGTAGTCCGCCAAGCCTGCTGAGCGCACCTTGATATAGTGGTTATGGTCTCCATGCGGAATGACAAATTGACCATTCTCGATTTGCATCGTATATGGTGAAATACCAGAGCGAAGCGCTGTTGCATAAAGCTCGTTGATAAAGTCTAGCTCAGGATTTCCTGTTTCAAGTGGAATCCGGACATGCTCCTTCCGTACTGCATAAGGGTGGATATGGGTTGGATCGTATTCTTGGTCTGGATTGTTAAAGACAAAGAAACCATTGGAAATTTTGATAGCTTCCCGAGGGACACCGTAGGTCTGGCTAATGTACTGGATTTTTTCTTCATCCGAAGCATCGCGCGAATAGGTCGCCACATCATCCGTCAGTGGTTGCCCCTTGTCCTCTTCCTTCTTACCAGCTAGCACTGCCTCTGCAGCAGCGATTTCTTGAGGTGAGAGATCCTTCTTGTAGAAGTAATGGGCATGGTCTCCGTGAGCGACCATATAACCCTCGTCATCCTTGCTGATGACATGGTCTGCATGGAATCCATGATCGTGCTCATGGGCCTGTTCACCTTCATGATGATGGTCGTGATCGGCTTCATGCTCCTCATGGTCATGCTTGTGATGAGGATCCTCCTTCTCATGGTCGTGGTCCTGATTGACTGGTTTTGTGTCTGGGCTTGAAGGTTGAGTTGGACTCTCTTCTTTTGCGATACTTCCACCTTGTGTACGGGATAGTTGGAACTGTCGTGCCAACTCCCGCTCTAAAGGCGAAAGGAGACTATAAGGGATGAAATGGAAATGATCCCCATGAGGATAAACTACCCCTTGATCTGTCCATTTGGTAATCTTACTTGGATCAAAAACAGAGCCATCCGACTCAACATGGCGCTCTGAAAGCGGAGTTTTTTGCAACTCTTCCAAAAGGCTCGGCAAGGTCCCCCCCCCTTATTAGTTGCTGTTGGATGAGGCACAGAAGCTGTAATCGTTGGAGTGACCGGGTCTGAGATTGGCTGATTCGGATTACCCGATGAAGCTAGCTGGCTAGAAGGTGGAGCAATAGGATTTACTTCATTTTTTCCTCCTCCATTTAAAACCGCTAAGGCAGCATATAATTCTCCAGCTGATAAGGCACTCTTCGGAATATAGTGGTAGTGTCCCCCATGAGGCACGATAAAGCCATCTCCTGTATCAGAAATCACATCCCCAGGATGGAAGACATAGCCGTCATCTGTCCGGTAGCCACCCTGGCTAGGCTTGACTCCTGCTGTTAGACTGGCTACTGTTTTCCCTTCTCGTAAAGCCTGACTTGGCTGACTAAAATCACGAGTTTGCCCAGCTTTTTGGACACTCTCTTTCGAATCTGAAACCAGCTCTCCTTTTTTCTGTTGGGCAATTTCCTCCACCGAACGAACATTCAGTGTATGTTGCGGATTGGTTAGATAAAGGTAGTAGTTCCCATCCTTCTTGATAATATAGCCATCTCGCACCTGTGTGACTATGTCTGATTGCTGTAGTTGGTAAGAAGGGTCCCGTAAAATCAACTCCTCACTAAAAATCGCATCATAAGGGACCTTGCCATTGTAGTAATGGAAATGATCTCCATGGGAAGTCACAAAGCCCTCGTCAGTAATCTTAACCACAATCTGCTCTGCCTTGGTCTTTTCCTTCGAGTTGACGGATTCAATGCTTTCTTCCTGCTTGTTTGAGCTACTAGCTGTCTTTTTCTTGTCTCCTTTTAAATACTGCACCTGATTCTGACTCTTTTTGTCTTCCTTGACTGGTGCTTGCTGACTTAAGGCATAGGCACATAAACCCAGACCTAATGTTGCTACTAATCCAATTGTTCCTTTTTTCTTCATTCTTTCTACTTACTCCTGTAATTCTTTCGCTAGACTCGCCATATTTTCTTCTAGGTTCTCTAAGAAATCTTTGTTATTTCCCGGATCTGCTTCGAGAGGATCCAAGACCTTCACTTTTGCTCCTGTCGCCTTGGCAATGCTATCGGCCACCTTAGACGAGGTATGCTTCTCAACAAAGATGGTTTGAACTTGATAGTCCTGGACAAACTGCTGAATCTCAGCCAATTGACGGGCTGTTGGTTCCTGCTCAGGCGAGATCCCTGCAATTCCTAATTGTTTCAAACCAAAGCGCTTGGCTAGATAAGAGAAGGCTGTATGCTGAGTCACGAAGGTCTTTTGTGTCGCTTTTTCAAAGAGAGGTTGGTATTTGGCTACCAAAGCCTCACAGCGTTTTTCAAGCTTTTGGGCATTGGCCTCATAATAACTTCTATTTTCCGGATCGATGTCTCCCAACTCTTGGGCGATGATCTTCCCTTCTTCGGCGATTTTCAGTGGATCCATCCAGGTATGAGGGTCATACAAGTGTTTTGCATCCTTCCCTTCCGTATCCTCAATATCTTCTAAGCCAGCGACCTTATCCAATTCCATTCCCTTGCTGGCTTCGATGACCCGCAGTTTCGAGTCTTGCAAGCTAGGATCTAGACGTCCAGCCCAAGATTCGAGTGTTTGAGAATGGTAGACGAAGACATCCGCATCATAGATCTGGGCTGTCTCCTTGGCCGAAGGTTCGTAATCATGAATCCCAGCACCTGACTGAACCATCCATACTTCGTTTCGATCGCCTGAAATTTCCTTCACCAGGGAATAGACAGGGTAAAAACTCGTCACAATTTTAAGCCCCTTTTTAGTAGAGCCAGCTCCCGAACTCCTCTGGCTCCCACAAGCCACTAGCAACAAAAGGCAGATGAATCCTATTCCTAAGGCCCTTAGTTTCCTCCCAAACATGTATAAATCCTTTCTTTTTCCTTAATCGGTTTATTAAACAGTTAATTAACTAGTTAATGATAACGTTAATTTTTTAGTTTGTCAAGAATTTTTTTGTATTTTTTTTCACACAGAAAAAAGAGGCCCCTAGGGGCCTCTTCTATTCTCTTGATTAGTTAGACAAGATTAATCAAACCATGCGCTTATTTTTTCTTCTTTTTAAGGAGATAAGCTGCACCGCTTGCGACTACAAAGGCTAATACCAAGCTAATCAAGGAGATAGTGGTACCAGTGCTTGGCAAGATACCAACCTTCTTACCTGGTTTCTTAGGTTCTGGTGTCACTGGCTCTGTTGGTTCATGTTTATTGGTCAGAACAACATTACCTTGACCGTCATCTGTTTTCGTCACTTGGTAACCGGTTGGAACATCGACTTCTTCCACCGTATAGGTGACAGCTTTGCCCTTGACATTCTTGTCTAGATCCGCAAATGTGTGAGTCCACTTGTTCTCAGCTGACAACTCAATGACGTCACCAGATTTCTTACCATCCGCATAAAGTTGCACTTTCACACTCTTCGGACGAAGGCCATCTTTGTCCTCTTGGTCATCCCACTGTTTGGTTACAGAGAGGGTTTTCTTACCTGGAGTGTGCGTATTGGTAATAGTATAGCTTTCTTGGTCAATGCTTGGTGAATAGTTATTAACCTCTTCTTCTTGAAGGGTGTAGACGATTTCCTTGCCATCCTTAAACTTAGGAAGGCCAGTAAAGGTTTCTTTCCAATCGGTCTCGCTTGTAATATCTTTGCGAGCCACTTCTCCACCATTGGCTAGAAGTTTCACAGTGATCTTAGTCGGACGAAGACCATCTTGGTTGTCATTGTCCACCCAGATCTTAGTGACTGGAATATCTACCGTACTTGGAGTGTGCGTATTGGTCAAGACGATATCGCCCTTCTCCTTGCTCTCTTCTGTTACGGCGTAACCTTCAGGGACATCCACTTCTTTCACAGAATAATGAATCTCTTGTCCGTTTGCTTTTTCAGCAAGTTTCTCAAAGGTATGAGTCCATTTATTGTCAGCAGACAAGACAACTTCCTTGCCTAGCTTTTGATCACCTGCATACAATTGGACGCGAATTTCTTTTGGACGAAGGCCATCTTGGTTATGAGCGTCATCCCATTTCTTAGTGACCTTGACCTGAGTGACAGCTGGTTCATGCTTATTGGTCAAGACAGGATGAGCTGGATCCTTGTCATCAATTGAAAGGGTGTAACCTTCTGGAACATTCTCTTCTTTCACAGTGTAGTGAATGGTCTTGCCGGCTGCTTTCTCATCAAGGTTTTCAAACGTTCCTTGCCATTGATTCGCTTCTGACAATTCAAGGGTCTGGTCTGTAGCGACTCCATCTTTATAAAGTTTGACCGTAATCGTCGCTGGACGAAGACCATCTTGGTTATTAGCATCTTCCCATTTCTTGGTTACTTGAACTTTCGTCTTAGAAGGAGTGTGCGTATTGCTAATCACTACTTGACCCGGGTTCGTAGCTTCTACAGTTTGAGTATAGCCTTCTGGCACCTCTGTTTCTTTCACGGTATACTGAACCGTTTGACCAGCTTTCTTCTCATCCAAGTCAGAGAAGGTGTAAGTCCAGTCGTTGTCTGCAGAAAGTTCTACTTCTTTACCTGATTTTTGGTCATTAGCATAGAGCTGAACCTTGATGCTCTTCGGACGAAGGCCATCTTGGTTTTCTGCATCTGTCCATTTCTTGGTCACTGTTACACTTGTCTTACCTGGCTTGTAAGTGTTGGTAATAGTTGAACCGTCGATAGCTGTTGAGTAGTTTGCAACTGTATCTTCTGTGACCGTATAGACTAGTTTTTGACCATTCTTGTAGACTGGCAAGTCGGTGAAGCTGTGGCTCCATGTATCTCCCTCACCAGAAAGAGTCGCAGCCTGTACTTCCTCTCCGTTGGCTAGGAGATGCACTGTGATGGTTGATGGACGGAGACCGTCTTGGTTTTGAGCATCGTCCCAAACTTTTTTCACGCTTACTTCTGTAGTTTCAGGAGTACGCTTGTTGGTAATGGTTGCTTTTCCATCGACGAACTGAGCTTCTTGACTATCAGCTGTATAGTGAGTCGGTACCTTGACTTCTTTTACAGTATAGGTAATCACGTTGCCGTCATTGTCTTTGTCCGGAAGAGCGCTGAAGGTTACTTTCCAGTCATTTCCTGCTGAAAGAGCTACTGGTTTGCCTTCTGCTGTTCCATTCTTGTACAATTGGAACTCAATCTTTTCTGGACGAAGACCTTCGACGTTGTCTTGGTCATCCCAGACTTTTGAAGCTTCCAGATCGATATAATGGATATCTTTCTCATTGGCAATCACTTTTGGTGAAGCTTTTGAACCAACAGCTTCGCCATCAATCGTGACATGGTAGAGCTGTTGATCTGCATCGTAGGTCACCACGACTGCATGTTCTGTCTCATCCAACTTGTAGTTATTTGGAGCTTTCGTCTCTTTAAGAGTGTAAGTTCCTTCTGTTAGGGTGGTGAAGGCAAGGTCGCCATCCTTGTCAGAAACTTGAGTCGCAAGGACAGTACCAGTCGCATCTGACAAGCTGAACTCCGCACCAGCTAAGCCTTTGCTAGTATCATCCTTGTCTACTTTCTTCACATGGAAGCTCGCCGCAAAGATTTGAGACGTTACGGTGTTGGATTCTCGGTTTCCTTCATGGCCTTTAGCCTTGTAACCAAATTGGTTATGAGCTTGTACGACACCTGAACGGCCACCGTTGTCCTTGTTGTCTTCTGTACGGTCTAGCATCAATTGCTTAACTTGGTCTGTCAATTCACTTGGATTGACAACAGGTATAGCAATATCTACTTGACTACGAGCACCAATAGTGGTTCCTTCGTTAGCAACAACCTTAATACCTGTAACCTGACTGTAGTCTGTGATATCTGTTGTCCAAATATCTTTGTCTGCAGCTTGTGCCATGGTGCTAGCTGTAACTGTGGTATCTGTTGTGTAGTATGCTGTCCATCCTTCTGGAGCAGTGATAGGACCACGAAGACTAACGGTGTATTCTGTCTTACGGGCTGAAGCATCCAGTGTATTGACGTCCCCAACTTTAGGAAGAACATCATAGATAACTGTATTTTCAACAGGGTTATCTGTGTTGTTTTTAATGGTTAACTTGTAATTAAAGGTTTCCCCTGGTTTAAAGGTACGAGTTACTGTTGAAGCATCAGACAAGTCATCGTTCTTGGCGATGAACTTACGAGAATAAACCCCTTCAGCTGCGACAATGGTATAGTTGGATTCCGCATGAGGGATTTTGTCCGTTGTTGAACCGTTGTTATTTAAATCATAGCTATCAACTGCGACTCTATTCGGATTAGCAGTTTCTAAATCCCAGAGTCCTTCCCCTGCCAGATAGATATGGTTGGTAAAGGTTCCGCCATCGGCCTTTCCTTTCAGCTTGGTATAAATAAACGGCAAACGAACTTGACCACCAGTCTCTAGAGCACGTTTGATAAATTCCTTTTGATCCAAATGGATAATCAAGGCAGAACGTCCAGAGTTGTGGTAGTTTTCGATGACCTCATAGGATTTATACCAAGGGCTATAATAGCGACCGTTCTTATCAAAATATTGATCTAAGTTATTGAAGTCGATATCCAGCGTATTTGGATCAAAGAGGTCAATGACTCGCAAGTCTTTGTAGTCCTTACCTGGATCCAAACGCACATTCTCCGCAGATAGGGCAAAACGAATGGTTCTTCCATCTGTGAATTGGACATTGTTGTAATCTGTATTCTTGGTCAGATTAACATTTTCTGTCAATGGAAGAAGCTTGAACTGCCATTTAGCAGATTGGTCTCTGTCCGCCCCTGACTGGGTTTTGTAAGTAATCCGTCCAGTATTTTCATAGGCATTCTTAGCCTCATCGTTCTCATCAATATGAGTCTTTTCTGGATCCTTGAAGGCTGTATAGGTAGAAATATAAATCCCTTGACCAGATGGAAGTTCAAAGTCGTCCTTCATCTCCAGTCTCCAGCCGACAACAGTACCATATTTGGTCAAATCAGTGCTTCCAAATCCATCCTTGTCTGCCTCTGGTTGGATTTCTTTAGTCGAGCCATCTTCCATTGTAAGGATGATGCGTTTCACGTATTGATTGATCAGAGGTCCATTTCCATAGTTCCCAATCATCATACGAGCATATTCAATCTTAGTAAACTTCAAGCGAGAGTCTACTTGCTCATCATAAAAGACAACATTCTTTTGAGCAAATGGTGTAATGTTATTGTATTTCAAGAGCCACTTGTAGTTAGCCGCCTTGTAGTCTGTCGAATCGTAGACATTTCCATCTGCTTGCTTAGCAAAGGCTCCTTTACCTTCCAAGTCACGTGAAGTGAGTCGGAAGATGAGAGAATCTTCAGCCGTTACATCCGGTTCTCCCTCACCGCGTTCCGCAGGAATCCCAACGACAGTTGCAGTATTGGTCAAATCTTTTACTAAGACATCTTCTAAGGTTTGGTCTTTTTCCATGACCAAATCAGGGAATTTCAAGTATAAGAAACTCTTATCTTGGATTTTTTGCATCAAATCTGAGTGGTAACTTTGAACATTTTTATTTTCATCAGCTACAAAAGTTTTTGATACAGTTCCGTCTCCATTATCGACCCAACCTTCTGATTTTTCTGTATCTAGAACCGCTGTACGAGTTTTTCCATCTTTGTCCGTATAGGTTGGCAGCTTATCTGTGATTGTTGCAGATTCCAACTGACGATAGCTACCATTGTACTGTCCACGCATCCCATCTAACAAGAAGGCAAACGGAACGGAAGTAGCTTTTTCGATGTACTTTTTGCCATCTGCTCCAGTTACAATCCCTGGAGAGGCTTCCGCATAGTCTCTGGACATGGTCGCATCATAGTTCTGATTGACAAACTTGGTCAAGGTATAATCCTTGTATTGAGGTTTCCAAGTGATACTATTTAAGCAGTCTCAGCACCGTTAATATTGAGCGTCCCTGTAATATCCATCGAGTAGTTAGTAGGAGGGAATCCCAACTTAAACTTGGCGATGAATGGTAGGGTCAAGACTTCAGATTTTTGGTAGTTCGTAAAATGTAAGCTTACATGGTAGTCATCTCCCACCTTTGTCACTGTTGGTGCATCATGTTGTGAGCTACTATTAAACTCAGGAACATTGACCTCATCCAAGTACTTCCCTGGAAGCACTAGATTGACAACCACGTCATCGAGATCTGTCGTCAGATTCTTAGGGGTAATCTGAATGTAGCCAGACATGGTATCAGATGTGGTGTAGGCCATGCCGCCAGGATGCTCTTGCTTATCTCCATACAAGAGGCTAACATCTAAGGCACCATTATCTCCGACTGCTAGCTCTTGCGCCAGGGCTGTTACAGCACCTTGACCCAATTGACCCAGCATCATTAAAATGGTGAAGAGGGCAAACCCTTTTTTCAAAAAGGTTGTCCATAAGGACGGTCTCTTTTTCATTCTTTCATCTCCTTTTTAACATTTTGAATTTTATCATTTTGAACCCAAAAAGTTCCTCACTCCATTTTTATCATATTTGATTCAATTAAGCCAACGATTTTATAAAAAATGTCTCTAAATGAACAAACAAACAGTCTAATGTTCTTTTATTTTTTAGGTTTTCTTGATTTCTGCATCAGTCAGCCAATTTAGGTTAAGTCCTCCAAAAATATAATTGTAAGCTGTTTTTTTGGGATCTATTTCACCCCTTTAACCCATGTTTTCATAGCTTTTTTATACCTCCTCCCCAACGCCTCTAAAAACCTTGCATGAATATCTATAGTATGTTTTTAAGTTTTTTGACACAAACTCCTTGTCTCACGACTTCTACTGTCATCAAAGGAATACAAAAAACCAGCCCCTTCATAGAGCTGGTTGTCTTTCTATTATAGAAAAGTCCTTAGGCAAAAATGCTGAAAAGCTTGTATCTTATTTATAACGTGGTGTCGCAAATCCGCGGATATTGCCGTGTCCGATACGGTATACATTGCGTTTGACAGTTCCAACAACACCGGAATTTCCTTCGATTGTATGAATCAGTCCATTTTCGACACGTTCTACAATCCCAATATGATCCGCAAATCCATTATTCGGTTGAGAGTCTTGATCCCAGTTAAAGGTGATGATATCCCCTGCTTTTGGTGTAGAGGCACCATTTTCATTCCAAATGCCCAAGCGTTTGAAAATTTGGATGTGACGTTCAACTCCACATTCACGGCCAATAAAACCACTCAAGCCTTCCCGCTGAAAGACCGTTGTGACAAAGACATCACACCAGTCATCAGTCATCTTCACCTCATAACCAACTGGAAGTGGTTTGATACTGTTGTAATCATTGACCAATTGTTGGTGAGCTGCACTTCCTGTGCGAGCACCGACTAGACTTGCTGCTGCCCGTAAGACACGGTCCCGTTGTCCATTCGTTACACGAGGAGTGAAAGCAGTTTGATCAACTGTTACTCGGGGATGAAGGGCTGTTTGTCCAAGGTTAAAGCCTTCAACACCACCATCGACATAATCCACATAGACGTGAGTGGTATAGTTGCCTGATTGGTACTGGTGATTGGCTACAGAGACTTGCACTTCTGTATGTGTACCAGAAGGTGTTGTTGAATACCAGAAAAGATTTTCTTGATGAGTTTGAGACCAGGCTGCGACACGGATGTTCTTAATCCGACGTCCCTGAGGCGCTTGATCCACCGTTACCGTATAGGTTCCAGCACCAGAATTGACATTTTTGATCCCTGTTTGTGTCTTGGTATGGGCATTTCGGAACTCAACTTCTGTAGTCGTTGAACCGACACCCACACGAGAACCATCATTTTGAATATAGTAAACGTGAATATGGTACTTACCAGTAGAGTTCTTGTGATCGCTCGCTTTGACTGATACCTTGTAGTCTCCATTTGATTGACGAGTCGCTTCATACCAGCGAATATCGTCTTGGCCATCCCTATCAGACCAAGTTGGGACTTGCACAGCACGGACGCCTTTAGGGCTGTAGACATCCTTGATGATGACGTCAAAGGTACCCGCATCCTTGTTGTTGTTTTGGATTAAGAGACTAGCAGTTGGACGTGACTGATTTTTGAAATCAATAAAGGCCTTCTTGACAAACTTATTTTGACCTTTGGCATCCACATAGAAAACTTGCGCTTCATACTGGCCATCAGCGTTTTCGTGGTCACTAGCTTTGGCTGTTACAGTATATGAACCATCTGCTTGACGAGTTGGCGTGTACCAGATGATATCTTTCATCCCATTGGCATGAGACCAGAATGGAATCTTCACTTCCTTGTAGCCGTCGAAGCCTTGAAGGTTCTTAGCTGTAATAGTGAAAGTCCCGTCTTTTTCTGATTTTGTAATGGTCAGATCAGCAGATGGTTTAGAAGCTGTGTAATCGATAAAGGCTTTCTTGACAAACTTGTTTTGGCCTTTGGCATCCACATAGAAGACCTGCGCTTCGTATTTGCCATCAGCGTTTTCGTGGTCACTAGCTTTGGCTGTTACAGTATAAGAACCATCTGCTTGACGAGTTGGAGTGTACCAGATAATATCTTTCATCCCATTGGCATGAGACCAGAATGGAATCTTCACTTCCTTGTAGCCATCGAAGCCTTGGAGGTTCTTAGCCGTAATGGTGAAGGTGCCATCTGACTCTGATTTTGTAATGGTTAGATCAGCAGATGGTTTAGGAGCTGTGTAATCGATAAAGGCTTTCTTGACAAACTTGTTTTGACCTTTGGCATCTACATAGAAGACCTGCGCTTCGTATTTGCCATCAGAGTTTTCGTGATCGCTTGCTTTGGCTGTTACAGTATAAGAACCGTCTGCCTGGCGACTTGGAGTGTACCAGATGATGTCTTTCATCCCATTGGCATGAGACCAAAATGGAATCTTCACTTCTTTATAACCATCCAAGCCTTGGAGGTTCTTAGCTGTAATGGTGAAGGTACCTTCTGAATCTGATTTTTCAATATTCAAATCTGCAGAAACTGGAGATTCCTGTTGAGGAACACTCTCATTTCGTGTTTCTACCACTCGTGCGCGTGCGCCATATGGAGCGCGACTAGCTACCACAGCTGGTGCTGGTTGCTCTGATATAACCTTGTCGCTAGTGCCCTTGTCAAAAGACTGGTTATTACTAAGAGTCGGTGTGTCAGGTACTGCCTCTGTTGCAACGACATTCTCTGTCTGAATACCTTTCTCAACTCCCACTCCTTCGTTCACAGTATTCTGCGCTTCTGATGAAGTTGTTGTTTTCAAAACAACAGCTGAAGTATTTTCTGGTGTTTGATCGGACGCATGTTGCTCATCAGCTTTGACTTGTTGTGTCGAAAAAGCTAACAAAACGGCTGTCCCAGCATAAAAAATAAGATCTTTCTTTTTCATGTATCTTCCCTTACAATTTTTTACGGATTGTATCCACATAGTAGTATTATAGCACAAACCACCGGATCATGGAACCTCTATAAAAAGTATAAGTTGAAGTAGAAAAATAAAGTCTTGGTTGATTCAGTAAGTCCCTATACTTTAAAATTAAAAACGAGTATCTCCGTCTATGAGAATACTCGTTTTTTAAAAATAAGATGGATTATACCTGATTGCCATTGAATAAAATTTACTTACTTTTTTAGAAATAGCTAAGCAAAAACACTGAAAAATGGCGATCCTAATTTTGCATCAATTGGATCTGTACTTTTTACCGAGAAGATGTAATCAATAGAATGCCAACCGTTATTAGCAGGGTTGAATGGATCTCTTACATAAGTTTTCCCATTATCGTAGCCCTGCAAGACAATTTCATGCGTATAAGGAGCATTGATAAAGATGCTTTCCTCAACTGCAGCAAGAACGTGTTTTCCTGATACTAAGGTAGCTGCAATTGCATCTTTCCCTGTAAGCATTTGGCTCGTCAATCCCCAATGCTTAGTAGCAGCCACTAGTCCATCTGCATCAGTTCCAGCTACAGCAATTTTATTAAAGGAAATGGTATTGTAATACAGATAATCCGCTACTGTCGTGGGTAGCACTTCTCTTCCGAGAATATCCGTAAATGCCATAGCTAAGGAAGTCGGAACACAGCCGGATTGGTCCATATTGCTCACACCATACCACTTTCCAGCCCAACGATGGTCCCGTTGAGAATAATAGGTTGTTTGTGGATTCACCTTTTGATTCCGTGGGGATAAGGCTGTTTGACCGAGGTTAAAACCTTCAACGCCACCATCTTTGTAGTCTACATAGACGTGAGTGGTATAGTTGCCCGCTTCATTACCGTGATTATTGGCAGAGACAGTGATCTCTGTACGCATACCTGTCGGTGTTGCGGAATACCAGTAAAGATTTTCTTGGTGCGCTTTAGACCAAGCTGCGACACGAATATTCTTAATCTGACGTCCCTGAGGTGCTTGGTCCACCGTTACCGTAAAGGTTCCAGCACCAGAATTGACATTCTTAATAGCAGCTTGCGTCTTGGTCTGGGCATTTCGGAATTCAACATCTGTAGTTGTGGTACCAACGCCTACACGAGAACCATCATTTTGAATGTAATAGAGGTGAATATGGTACTTACCAGTAGAGTTCTTGTGGTCACTCGCTTTTACAGATACCTTGTAGTCTCCGTTTGCTTGACGAGTCGCTTCATACCAGCGGATGTCGTCTTGGCCGTCCTTATCAGACCAAGTAGGAACTTGCACAGTCCGCACCCCTTTAGGGCTGTAGACATCCTTGATGATGACATCAAAGGTACCTGTATCCTTGTTGTTGTTTTGGATCAAGAGAGTGCCGGTTGGACGAGATTGATTTTTGTAATCAATAAAGGCTTTCTTGACAAACTTGTTTTGGCCTTTGGCATCCACATAGAAGACCTGCGCTTCGTACTTGCCATCAGCGTTTTCGTGGTCACTAGCTTTGGCTGTTACAGTATATGAACCGTCTGCTTGACGAGTTGGAGTGTACCAGATGATATCTTTCATCCCATTGGCATGAGACCAGAATGGAATCTTCACTTCCTTGTAGCCGTCGAAGCCTTGAAGGTTCTTAGCTGTGATAGTGAAGGTGCCATCTTTTTCTGATTTCGTAATGATCAGATCGGCAGATGGTTTAGAAGCTGTATAATCAATAAAGGCCTTTTTCACAAACTTGTTTTGGCCCTTGGCGTCCACATAGAAGACTTGCGCTTCGTACTTGCCATCAGCGTTTTCGTGGTCACTGGCTTTAGCTGTTACAGTATATGAACCGTCTGCTTGACGAGTTGGAGTGTACCAGATGATATCTTTCATCCCATTGGCATGAGACCAGAATGGAATCTTCACTTCCTTGTAGCCATCGAAGCCTCGAAGGTTCTTAGCTGTGATGGTGAAGGTGCCATCTTTTTCTGATTTTGTAATAGTCAGATCAGCTGCGACAGCATTGGCCGGTTTTGTCGCCGTATAATCGATAAAGGCCTTTTTCACAAATTTGTTTTGACCTTGGGCGTCTAAATAGAAGACCTGCGCTTCGTATTTGCCATCAGCGTTTTCGTGGTCACTAGCTTTGGCTGTTACAGTATATGAACCGTCTGCTTGGCGAGTCGGAGTGTACCAGATAATGTCTTTCATCCCATTGGCATGAGACCAGAATGGAATCTTCACTTCCTTGTAGCCATCGAAGCCTTGAAGGTTCTTAGCTGTAATGGTGAAGGTACCGTCTTTTTCTGATTTTGCAATAGTCAAATCAGCTGACACTGGTGTCTGATTTTTCTTTCCAATGGCTACTGTCGTCGTTGTGCCGCCCACACCCGTCATTTGTCCATTATTCTGAACATAGTAAAGATGGACATTGTAAAGACCGGTTGAGTTTTTATGGTCCGCCGCTTTTACATTGACGGTATAGGTCCCATTGACTTGACGGTTGGCTGTATACCAAACAAGGTCATCTTGACCACCTGTTTCTGACCAGATTGGGACAGAAACGGTTCGAACTCCATTTGGCGCCTTAACATTTGAGATGACAACGTCAAAGCGTCCCGTCATAGTATCGTTATTGACAATATCAATCTTCCCACTTAAGCTGCCTTCTGTTGGATCCGTTGCAGGTTTTGCGTTCGCTGTGAAGCGACCGGTATAGTCCACACTGTGGTCAAAGAGGTGTTTCCCTGGAAGCAATTCCGCTTGAGAAGTGAACTGCCACGCGCCAGCTTTCCCATTGTAACGCAAACTTTTCGCATCGTTTACAGACAGTTTTGGAGAAGGATATTGCGCAACCCAGAAATTCTGAAGCCCAAATTGAGCGGTGTTGACAGGACCTTTCTTGCGAAGGTTGTTTTCATCCAACCAGCTAGCACTGGTGTAGAACATCAAGTTGGTGTAGCCATTTTTACGCATTTCGTCAGCCCAAGCTTGGGTGTTGCGGTTAATATTTGGCTGCATCTTGGCATCCTCAAAGTCATTGACCATGAGGGTGTTCTTTGGAAGATTCAAGCGTTGCGCCGCTGAAATGTAGAATCGTGCTTCTGCACGCGCTGCTTCCTCAGAAGTATAGCGTGAGAAGTGGTAGGTCGATACTTGTAGACCTGCAGCTTGCGCATTGCGAATTTGGTTCTCCGCATTCGGGTTCTTGTACCAAGTATCTTCTGTCAATTTGACAACGACACCGCCCACGCCTTTATTAGCTAGGGTACGGTAGTCGCCAATACTAATCTCCCCGTTGTGGCTACTCACATCAACGAATGATTTTGGCTGAACCGCCACATCTGTTGAGCGACTAGCTGGAGCGTGATCGCCTATGTTAAAGAAGGTCGTGCTTCCTGTGTCAGACGGAAGAGGAGTTTCTTCTTTCTCAGTAGTCGATGCTTCTGTAGCTTTCTCTACAGATGTGGTTCCACTTTCTGAAACCGCGGCCTTGTTCACAGGTGCTACAGGCTGCTCGGTCACATTTGCTGGTGCAGCATAGTTACTTGCGATTGGTGCTACCGACTTTTCAGCAACGGCTACTTCTGGCGCTTTTTCAGCTTGGACTTGGTTGCCTTCAGTAGTAGTGGCCTCGTTTGAAACCAGCTCATCTGCACTGACTCCCTGAGCAGATACAGCCATCAAGACTGCCGCTCCGGCATAAAAAATAAGATCTTTCTTTTTCATATAAACTTCCCTTTATACAAATTTTATACGTTAATCATTTTACCACACGGTTTCAGCGATGAAAAGTTTTATAAGGCGAATTTTTAAAATTAGTGATATTTTTTGAAAAACTAAAAAAGAAGTCCGTCTGACTTCTTTTGATCTTATGATAAATGATTTAAGGCTGTCTTCAAGTAGTGACCATCTCGGATTTCCTGACCAACACGCTTGGCATTATCTACCAAATCTTGGTAATCGGCATCTGAAAGATTGTCGATGGTCTCCTTCAAGTCATGGAGCAACTCTACTGCAATCCCACAGCCCTTCTCAAGGACAAAGTGAGATAAAGCTGACTGTTTCCACACTACAAGCGGGAAGCCCGATGCTAGATAAAGCGATGCCTTGTGAGAGTTGTTGTAGCGAAGGTACTCGCCAAAAACACCATTACAGGTTTCCGCACTATCCCCATCCCAGACAAGTCCAAAACCACCCTCAAGAGCAGCAGGAAGTTCATCCGGTAGGAAAGAGCCAAAGTAGGTCTCATTCTCTAGGGCTCTACTCTCATCAAAGCCAACACCATAGAGGTTGTAGGCAGGTTCTGCAGGAAGATCATAGAGATAACCAGCTTTTTCCTGGGCTAAATTCCCTGCTACAATGATTGGTTGATCCTTTGATAGACCATCTTTCTCTTGGTAATCTGGAATCATATAGTCGAAAATTCCAAGGCTGACAATCTTATATTCCGCAATTCCCTTATCTACCAAGACAGATTTCATAACTGGATTGTGGGCGATGATCCCATCAGCTGTTTTGAGAAAACTTGCTTCTTGAAGGTACATCCGAATTCTGTGTTTTAAAGGTAGTGAAGTCATATTGGCATGGCGAAGCACTTCTAGGTCATGAATCAAGAGATAGACTTTAATCCCTCTTTTTTGTGCTTTTTTAACCAAATGGGTTGAAAAAAAACTATGGTGAAGCATTGGAAACTGAATCAGCAACTCATCTCCTTGCTTTAGTTGATCCAAGGCTTGACCAAAAGCCTTTGCCTTATGGCGTTGAGCCGCAAGGGTACTCATCTGATACCAATTGTCGACAGAAAGGACCAAGGGATGATAGCCTTCTTCTTTCACAATACTTTCTACGTCATTGCGTGCTTTATTTCCTGCGTTCTTTGCGTTGACATCATGCAGGAATTCTTCTTTAAAGTAGTATTTCATGGATTATCGTTTCTCTTAATCAAACTCATTTGCTACGACTTCTAGAGCACGCTCAATAACCACGTGCATGTCGTAGTATTTATAGTCTGCCAGACGCCCACAGAAGATCACCTTGTCATTTTTAGCGGCTTCTTCTTGGTACTTGGCAAACATAGCGTTGTTCTTTTCATCATTGATTGGGTAATAGGGTTCATCTCCCCGTTTCCAGTCGGCTGGGTATTCACGGGTAATCACCGTCTTCGGTTGAGTCCCATACTCAAAGTGCTTGTGCTCAATGATCCGAGTGTAAGGAATCTCACGCTCGGTATAGTTGACCACGGCATTCCCTTGATAGTTTTCCTCATCCAAGATTTCGTGTTCAAATCGAAGACTGCGATACTCCAACTCCCCATGTTTGTAGTTAAAGTACTGGTCAATCATCCCTGTAAAGACAACTTTTTCTGCGGATGCTTCCAGTTCTTCACGATTGGCACAGAAGTCAACTCCAAGCTCTACTTCCACATCACCCAGCATGTTTTCAATGATGACGTTATAACCACCGATTGGAATCCCTTGGTAACGGTCATTAAAGTAGTTGTTATCAAAGGTCAAACGAACTGGAAGACGCTTGATGATAAATGGTGGAAGGTCTGTTGCAGAACGTCCCCATTGTTTTTCTGTATAGCCCTTGATCAACTTTTCATAGATATCTGGACCAATCAACTTGATGGCTTGCTCTTCCAAGTTCTTCGGCTCAACATCCTTCATGTCAGCCGTTTGCTCGGCAATCTTGTCCTTCACTTCTTGAGGAGTCTTGGTACCCCACATAGCGTAGAAGGTGTTCATGTTGAAGGGAAGATTATAGAGGCTACCCTTGTAGTTAGCCACTGGTGAGTTGATATAGTTGTTAAACTCAGCGAACTGGTTGACATAGTCCCAGACTTTTTTATTGGACGTATGGAAAATGTGAGCACCATATTTGTGAACATTGATTCCTTCAACCTCTTCACAGTAGATATTGCCACCAATGTGGTCTCGTTTATCAATGACTTTTACTTTTTTGCCACGCTTGGTTGCCTCATGGGCAAAAATTGCCCCCGATAAACCAGCCCCAACAATCAGATAATCGTACATAGTTGTCTCCCTTTAAAAATATAGTCATCAGTTTTTAACTTAGCATGCTTCGAACTGATACAAAAACATGTCCAACAATCGTATTCTTTTACCTTATATGAGTCCTCCAACAACTGCTGAGATTATCACTAACTTAATGCTGGCTCACCGACTGTTGTCGATGAGTTAACATCCACCGTGTTTCGAGTGAAGAGGATAAACATAAAAATATTATAAGAAGGTACAAACCAAAAGGCTTCAATCATACAGTTGACAGTGATCAAAGAAAGAATAGCAACGTAAAGATATCTCCCTTTCTTGAATTCATCCCTAGATACTAGAACATAAATTAAAATCAAAGCAAGTACCGGAATAATACCATAAGTGAAGAGCATTTGAACGTAGGAAGAATCAACGTAGTTGTAGCTGAGAACAGACTCTGTACTTCCCCCTGAACCAATAAATTGAACGCCTCTGGTGCCAAACCAATTCAATTCGTATAAATTAAAGGCATTTTTCCCTAAGGCTAAGCGCCCTGTAATAAATTGATTGACTTTTACATAGAAAGGCGAAGTCCATGAGAAGTGATAAGTCAGATAGAGGATAAGGGAAGAAAAGAGCGCAGCTGAGTATGGCATAAGAGCATAGAGCCCAATTTTCTTTTCCTTGGTTAAATAAAAGAAAACAAAAACCAAGGTTCCTACAAGCAGTGAGTAAGCATTCATCCGAGCGTCACAAAACTTGATGAGAAAGACGGCCAAGAAAAGCCCACTAAGGGTCCGTAGCCAAATGTAACGATTCTTCAGCAGATAAGAAATCGCTATGAATAGATAAAAGCAGTGCGAAGCAAAGTCAGTAGGATAGATAAAGCCAAAGGAATTCCGAATAACGCCTCCCCGACTATATTGCAAGTTCGGAATGACTTTTAAAAGAGACAGGAAGAAGACTGATACAAGAACACTTCCACCAACAAAGATATAGGTCCGTAAAACAACCTTCCTATCTGCACTTATTAACAAGGACATCAATAAGGAATAGACTAAAAAATTTAGTCTACCAGTTTTCACATATACAAGTACACCAATTGATAGCAAGGCTAATGAAAATAGCAAGTACATATAAGAAACATTGATCTTGTTCCAAAATCGCAATGCCAGTAGCAAGACTACTAACAAAAGAGTGCTTGCATTCACGTGAAAAATCCCTTTATTCAACATCGTTGTTGATAGGGTATTAAAGAATATGACGATAGCTACGACAACACTAACGAGGAGGTCGTCAAATTTCATTTTTAACATATTGATAATACATTGATAAAAAACATGAAAACAAGGATAACAAGAGATAGGCTAGTCTTGTACTAGACACAAGTGTCCATCTCACTATTTATATCCAAGGTGATCAAGAATATTTTATCTTTCCTTTCTCGGCCTCTCTTTTCATAGTTACCATTATTTCGTCTAGCAAGTCCTTCTTCCATCTTTATGGATGAGTCTTGCTCTATGCACGTTTCGTAAATTGCTGTTTCAACTCTTTCACATCCACCACCTTGAAGAGTAAAATCAAGGTTCCATAGATGATTGTGCCACATCCAGCATAGAGAACGACATTCAGCGTCGGCGAAAGGTGGACGATGGACTTGACTAGTAGCAAAAGACCATACATGAGGCCTGAAGCGAGCACAATCTTCATCATTGAGGCCATAATCGGCACTTCTTTAAGATAAGTTCGTGTGAAGTAGAGTTGAATCCCCCATACCAAAGCTTCTGTCAACACTGAGACAATCGCAGCTCCAACAAAGCCCAGTTTTGGTAGGAAGATGAGGTTCAATCCGACACTGACAATGGCGGGAACAGTGGTCGAGATCATAAATTCTTTATTTTTATTATGAGGGATCAGAATTTGAATCCCCATGATATTGGTCCATCCGATAAAGAACATTCTAAAAATCATGATGGCAATGGCATAACGCGCATCCTGGAAGTCCTTCCCTAGGAAGAATTGAACAAAGTCATCATTGACAATCAGCATGCCGGCAATAATGGGGAAAATGACCAAATTATAAATCAAAAAGGACATTTGGTGCATCTTATTGACAGCCTTGTGGTCCCCTGAGGATAAGAGGCTCGATACCCGAGGTAACATGACGCTCCCCAGTGAGGTCACCAAGGTCAACAAAATATTGACGAGTTTTAAGGCCTGGTCATAAATCCCCACATCCTTTGTAGAGGCAAGAGCCCCGAGCATTGTCCGATCCAAGGTGACATAGAGGGAAATGGCAATCTGCGGTAAAAAAAGCAGAATGACTGGCTTTAAATGTACCCGTGCATAGGCCATATCAAAATGGACTTTCCCAATAAACTCCCGAGCAGGTAGCCACATACTGAGCTGACCTAAGAGCTCAAAGATGGTGAGTAAGAATACATAGAGATACAGATCATTGGCAGATTTGACAAACAAGAAGATGGAGATGACTCCAACCAGTTTGACGGTGATATTCCGAACCGTAATCTTACGGAAGTCCTCTAAGCCCTGAAAAAGCCAGGAGATATCGAGTCCCTTAGAAACCAAGCTAAGTCCTAGGATATAAGCGACAGGATTTTGCATGGAAGGTAGGGTTAGACATAAAAGAACATAGAGGGTAAGAGATAAAATCGTAGCCCCCAACTGGAGGGTATAAATCCCCCAGAAATTCTTTTGGATATCTTTCCGGTGCCCCGAAATCTCCTTAGTTCCATAATTAGCCACCCCTAGCGTCGCCAACAGGATAAAATAGGTGACGATGGAGTTAAAATAGCCATAGGTCCCTAAGTCATTCGAGCTAAAGACCCGCGTCACATAAGGGGTGGTGATAATCGGCAAGATAATCACCAGTAACTGGTAGGAGAGATTATAGGCGTAATTTTTAAGAACTTTCATGATTGGCTACAATCCCCACTTAAAGACCGTTTTAAACGGTGTGATCAAATCTGTCGCAAAAGCTCGATGAATGTCTGGGATATTTTGAACTTCTCCATCAACGTGAATAATGTTTTTCAAACGACTTTGGACTCGACGATTAGCCAGCATCTCTACAGCCCGCTCGAAATCTTCACGACCTGAGCGAGAAGACCCCACAAAGGTCAATCCCTTTTCAAGAACATCTCTTGTATTAACTGCGACCCGGTTGTCACTAACCCCCATCAACATCACGGTTCCTTGAGGCTTGATATGATCAATAATATCATTGATGGCTGGTTCACTTCCTTGGCCACCAGTACACTCAAAGGCGTGGTCAAACCGTTGATCGTCTGTCAACTCGCTGGTCAGAATTGCTTGATGAATGAAATTAAACAATTGCAGTTTATCACTGTTGCGCCCAACTACAGTTATCTTCAAATCTGGGTATAGATAGTGCAAAGAAGTCGCAACCACATAAGAGAGACTTCCGTCTCCTAAAATCAAAACGGACTCTCTTCGTTGATGGGCAATGAGATCAAAGCGATGAATGGCATGCATGGCAACACTACTAAATTCCGCTAAGGCTGTCACAGGACCCCGAACTTCCTCTGGATAAGCCACTACACGATCCAGTGGCAAGGCAACAACTTCCTGCATAAAGCCATTAAAGCCACTAGACAAGAAGTGCGTCCCCTCCAAATAATTTTCAAAGAAGACACCCTCTGTTTGATGAGGAGGTTGATTGGGAACCATAGCCACAATCTGTCCTAGTTGATAGGTTCCCGTAGGATCCGCTACCACGATACCAGACGACTCATGGATCAGGGCCATGGGTAATTTCTTTTTAAGCACCTTAGGATCCCGTTTTCCTTGATAGTAACGTTGGTCCGCATGACAAATAGCCATGTAATAGGGGCGAATCAACACCTTGTCTCCACGGCTCATGTCTTCTTCTTGGTATTTGATGGTAATATTTTTCGGCTGGGTCAGCTGAAAGATTTGGTTCAACATATTAATTGTCCTCAATCATACCGCGTGCAATTTTCAAATCTGTAATCGTCGTAATTTTAATATTGGAATATTCCCCTTTTGCAAGGGCAACTTTTTTGCCATTAATGACAAAGATCTTGCAGGCATCTGTCAAGACTTCTTTTTGTTGGTCACTTAAATCATGATACAAGGTAAGAAAGTCTTTCATTTTGAAGGTTTGAGGGGTTTGACCCTGATAGAGGTATTGACGCTCTGGGATATCCGTGATAAAGGTATTATCCAAGCTTTGAACAATGGTATCGGTCGCTTCGACCACTGTATCCACAACATCATGGCTCTTGGCCAATTCAATGTTCTCTTGGATGGTTTTTAGGCTGACAAAGGGACGAACCGAATCATGGGTGACGATAATGTCCTCATCTGTCAAAGGCTGCAGCTCATCGATAGCCAGGATGATGTTTTCGATGGTAGTGTTGCGGTCACTTCCTCCCTCTACAACCAAGATCCGGTCCTTGTAAGAGGCCAAGTATTTGTCAACTAGGTCTTCTGTGTAGGTCACCCAGTCTGGATGAATCCCCAATACAATCTTTTGAATCTCATGAACCAATAAGAACTTCTCAACCGTATGGATCAAAATAGGACGTCCACCTAAATCCAAAAATTGTTTAGGCATATCCGTAATCCCCATCCGTGAACCTGTTCCACCTGCTAAAATCCCTGCATAAATCATCCTAAGCCTCCTGATATTGTCTCTTTTTCCTTCTCTAGAACATGGCTATTTAGCAATCTAGCCTAGTTTTGCTCTCACCTTTTGATACAAATGAGGAGAAAGGAGCAAAAGAAGGTATTTGAGTTTATTTTTTCTTGTAATATGTGAATTGATTAGAATATCTTTCCAATAGCGACGATACTCTTTGCGAATTTTGTTAACCTGATCATACATATGAGAACCCAGCATAGCATGGACCACATGCAAGCCATTAAAGACATAGCGGGTATTGAGCGCTTTTTCATTTCCGGATCATCAGGATAGTCTCGCTCGACATAGGCTCTGTTCCATTCCATGGCCTTGTAGAAATCCAAGAGCCGATCGCTATACTTCGAATTGACTGTACTACCCGCTCTTCGATAGTATTTATAAAGATTAAGATTGCTTACAGCAATCTCCTTACAAGCAGCAATATGCTCATAGGCAATGGCCAAATCTTCATAAATCATTCCTTCTGGATAGGGATGTTGGAGTAAGATCTCTTTCTTGTAGAGTTTACCTCCTGAATGAGTTCCAACGTGGTGACCATAGAACATTTCTATCAGAGCTGTATGGCGGTCTAATTTCCTAGCGCTCTTTTCATTTAGATCTCCTGAAAAATCTTTGTCCTCATAACTTCTGACTTCAATGACCGGAGTCGATACGAGGTCAACATTATACTGGTCTTTCAATCCCATTAAATATTCAACAGTTCTACGATCATAATAATCATCTGAATCTAGAAACATGATCCAATCAGCTGTTGCCACTCTTACACCGTTGTTTCGAGCATAAGATATTCCCCCATTTTGAAGATGGAGCACTCGAATACGGTCATCTTCCCGAGCATACTGGTCACAAATTTCTCCTGAACGATCGGTTGATCCATCATCGACCAGGATGATTTCAATATTTGAATAGGTCTGTTGTCTAAGACTACCGACACTATACTGTAAATACTCCTCGACATTATAGACCGGTATGACAATCGAAACCTTTTCCATTATGCTAATCCCTTCATAATAATTTCTACAATCTGTTGACAAGCTGTTCCATCCCCGTAAGGATTACTTGCCTGGCTCATCTTTTTGTATTCGTCTTGGTCTTCCAGAAGGAGCTTAAAGTTGCGATAGATGGCTTCTTCTTCTGTTCCGACCAATTTCAGAGTCCCCGCAGCCACACCTTCTGGACGCTCTGTCGTGTCGCGCATGACAAGGACAGGCTTTCCTAAAGAAGGTGCTTCTTCTTGGACGCCACCTGAGTCTGTCAAAATCATATAGCTTTGGTTCATGAAATTATGAAAATCAATCACTTCCAAGGGCTCAATGATTTTCACTCGCTCATTCTCTCCAAAAATCTTGCTAGCCAATTCTCTGATCTTTGGATTTTTGTGGATGGGATAGACTACCTTGACATCTTCAAACTCATCCAAAATCCGGTTGACCGCACGGAACATGTGTTCCATTGGTTCTCCAAGATTTTCGCGACGATGAGCCGTCAACATGATGAGCTTGCTTCCTTTTGCCCACTCCAATATAGGGTGGTCGTAGTCTTCTTTTACCGTTGTTTAAGGCATCAATAACAGTATTTCCTGTAACGAAAATATTGGTGCGCCCCTCTTTTAAGAGGTTGTCTTTTGAAACTTGGGTCGGTGCAAAGTTATAGTCTGCCACAATGGAAGTAACCTGACGATTAAACTCCTCAGGATAGGGGCTTTGAAGGTTGTATGTCCGTAAGCCTGCTTCCACATGACCCACTTTGATGCCCATATAAAAGGCCGCCAAAGCTGTCGCAAAGGTGGTGGTCGTATCCCCATGGACGAGGACAATATCAGGTTGCTCCTGTTCCAAAACTGGTTGGATTTTCTCTAAAATAGAGGTCGTGATGGTGAACAAGGTTTGGTTTGCTTTCATGATACCAAGATCATAATCTGGAGTGACTTGGAAGACATCCAAGACCTGTTCTAACATTTCCTTGTGCTGCCCTGTTACACAGACTACGGTTTCAATCGTATTGTGCTGCTTGAGTTCATTCACCAAAGGACACATTTTAATGGCTTCTGGACGCGTCCCAAACACCAACATTACTTTTTTCATTTTGAACCCTTCCTCATGAATTGGTAAAAGTTGCGATAGTTGTCTAAAAAGATAGGATAGCTATACTTGCTTTCATAATCTATCTTTGCTTGAGTAGCTAGAGAGGCTCTTTTCTCAGGATTCCCCGCTAATTCCTCTATTGCTTGTGCCAGGGCTTTTGGATCTTTGACAGGCACAAGAATTCCATTGCAGTCATTGATAATTTCCTTGATACCAGGGATGTCTGTTGCGACCATGGTTTTCCCATTCATAAAGGTTTCGATTACATTCAAGGCTAGCCCTTCATACAAGGAAGAGGAAACTAAAAAATCAAAGCTATTGATACACTCTACGACGTCGCTTCGGTAGCCCAAAAAATGAATTCTTTCTTCCAGATCTAGCTCTTTTGTTTGACTTATCAAATCATTTTTCAATTCTCCGTCACCGACAATAAACAAGGATACACTTGGATTTGTCACAAGTGACATGGCTTGGATCAGATAGGGCAAGCCTTTCTGTTCGGATAAGCGAGCAATACAACCAATTTTTACACCTGGAGTTTGAGCAATCTCAGCAACCGTGTCCTGACTTTCTTTCATGAGGACACCATTATAAATAACAGTTGTTTCTTTTATTCCGACATCTGCTTTTAAGTTTTCATTGACAGCCTCACCGACGGCAATAGCATGAGCTTTGCCTAGGGCAAATTTGTATAGTGGCAATTTGTCCTTAAAAACATTATGGGCTGTATAGACATGGATTAATTTCGGATGGCGCATCTGCAACAAACGAACATAGAAAGCAGCCATCCGGTGATGGGTGTGGACAAGAGTAATCTCATTTTCTTTGATAATCTTGGAGAGACTAGCAAGGATCTTGAGCACAGTAGCTGGCTGTTTGCTATCGACGTCCAAAATCTGATGGTGTTGAATCCCATTCTCTGCCAGTTTTTCTTCCCACAATCCACCAGTTGATGCGACATGAACCTGATCAAATTCATCCTTGAGGTCTGTCGCCAACTGATAGACAATACGTTCCGCTCCACCGATATCCATGGTCCGCGAAATGTGAAGAATATTATTTTTTTGCTTTCCGTTTTTCATGTACTACTCTCTTAATAAAAGTGGCATTTCCTACAAAATAACGCTTAAAGAGCCGTTTGGGTTCGTTGGCCACACGGAACAACCATTCCAGATTGGCTTTTTGCATCCACATAGGTGCCCGCTTGATATGACCTGAGAGGACATCAAAGCTTCCTCCCACTCCCATAAAGACAGAATTGACTCCATTGTCCATAAACTTCTGGATCAAGTACTCCTTTTTAGGAGAGGTGATGCCGACAAAAACAAAATCTGGATTCTTCTCACGAATATCTTCTTGAATAGCCTCTTCCTCTTCAGCAGAGAAATAGCCATTGCGATGCCCCACTACTCGGAGATTCGGATAATCCTTTTTAAAGATAGTTAACATATCTGTCAAGACTTCCTCTTTTGCCCCGAAGAAGTAGACAGAGTAGCCTTTTTCATTGGCCAAATGAAGCAATTCCTGCATCAAATCGATGCCTGCCACGCGTTCTGGCACAGAATAGCCCAAATAGCGTGCCGCGAGAACGACAGAAGCACCGTCTGCATTGATGATTTCAGACTCATTGACAATCTTCTTGATGGCCTCATCTGTCGCACATTGATTGAGCTTGTCTGCGTTGACCCCCATCAAATGGAGCGGTTTTTTATCTCGTACGAATTGTTCTGTAGCAGCAACGGTTTCTACCATTGTTAAAGGGTCAATTCTGACCCCCATCATTGTAAAACTTTTCAAGCTTATTCTCCCCAAGTGGATTCAAAGTGACCTTTTTGCTCTGATTCTTCTGGCAACTTCATATAATCGCCATAAATCCTTGTCAGATAAGCATCCGGATCAGCATGTCCACTGATTTTAATGGTTTCAAAATCAAGGAGTTGTGGCTCCCCAAACACCTCTTTATAGGCCAACTCTCTCTCACGATATGAGCCTAAGACGTTTCCGACAAGAGCACTTGTCTCAAAGTCATAGCGTTTAATCGTATTCTGTAATTTCCGATTAATTTTTTCTGTATTTAATAATTTGTCCAAGTGAAGGATCTTAGAAACCTTCACAATTGAATTTTCAAAGAATCCTCGGTCCCGATTGTGCAATCGATTGATGACAGATATTTTTGAAAGGGCACGGTAATACTTGATTTTATTAGTATGCAAGAAATAGTGGAAACCATCTGACGGATAACCATCTAAAGGAAACACATCAATAAACGGACTACACACAACCCCACCAAATTCAATTTGAAGGGAAGTATCCATGATAGAGGTGTTACCTAAATTATCGTCATGGATTCTTAGGATAACATGATCTGGTAATTCCTTTTCGCAAATTTCCAGGAATTTTTCATAATCTTTTCTAGGCATTCCCAAATCCATATCATCATCCCAAGGAATGAATCCTTTGTGACGAATCGCTCCTAATAGAGTCCCACCTAAAGCATAATAGCGAAGATTGTACTTAGAACAAATCTCAATATACTTTTCTAATAAGGACAACTCTCCTAATTGAATCTGTCTTACTTTACTCATTTTC